>Ga0081539_10005493_pt1 | contig 12877 bp, 9 predicted proteins | sample TabmetS4T2R2_FD_71023 | JGI IMG/M metagenome (GOLD analysis project Ga0081539, IMG submission 71023) | Tabebuia heterophylla rhizosphere microbial communities from the University of Puerto Rico - S4T2R2 | ecosystem: Host-associated > Plants > Roots > Rhizosphere ...
AGGCGCCGCGAAGGCTGAATGTGACGCCCGTGTAGGTGAAGGCAGCGGCCGTGACCGCACCCGTGGCCTGCAGGTCGAACTCTTCGGTCATCGTCAGCGTGCCGCTGCCGAGATCCACCGTGCCGAGGGCCCCGATATCGTTGAAGGCGTTGTCGAGCGCGACGTTCGGATTCGCACTGCCGAGCCGAGCCAGATTGAGCGTGCCGATGTGCAGGCGATCAGCGGACGTGCCGGCCTGGGTAATGTCGCCGCCGGCCGTGAGGGTGACCGATCCGTCCTGCGTGGTGACGATGGCGCCGTCCGGGCTCGCCGACAGGTCCATATTGGTCGATGCAGAGTGTATCGGCGCGACGCCACCGATCGTGTAGGCGAGCGAGTTGGTAAAGCGAATGTCATTGTCGTTCGGGCCGCCGCTGAGCGCGACGTGACCCGAGATGGCGTTGCCGACATTGTCGAGCGTGATGTCGCCATTGAAAAAGATGATCTGCGCGATCAGATCAGCGCCGATGAGCCGGCCGGCGCCCTGGACGATGTTGCCATCCGCGCCGATCGCGCCCTGGAGGCCGATCGCCCCGCTGCCGGCCACGATGTCGGCATTGAGCGCGAGGCCGGTGCCGGTCACCTCGATGTTGCCGCCGTGCGAGCTGAGCGCGCCGCTGACAGTGACATCGGTGCCGCTCTGCAGCACGATCTCGCCGCCCGCCGTCGTGATGGCGTTTGCCGCAAGCGCGCGAGACCCGAGATGGTGGGCGTAGAAATTCCCGCCCGTGGTCGCACCGCCGATCGCGCCGACATCGATGCCGGTGGCGCCGAGCACGTCGCCGAGCATCACCGTGCCACCGGCGAAGACATTGAGCGTGCCGTCGCCGTTATGGACCTGCAGCGTGCCGTCGTCCTGCGTGACGGCGCCGAGCGAGTACAGGTTGAGCGTGTTGCTCGCGAGCGTCGCGACGCCGAGGTGGATCGGCCCGGCCGTGACGGTGCCGGCCGCATTGCGCCCGATGGTCAGCGTCGGTGCCGCGAGGTCGGCGAGCTCGAATGGCCCGAGCGCGAGGGCAGGGGAAGGCACCGTCAGACTTCCGACCCACACCTCGGTGCCCGGCGTTGCCGGGGCGAGGAACATTGTGTCGGTCGCTCTGATCAGGCCGCCGCCGAGCTGCATCTGGTCGGCGATCAGCTCGATTGTACGGGCGCTGACGGTTGAGGGGACGGCCTCGATGGACGCCGACGAGCTTGGGATCGAGTCGATGCCGATCAGCGGCGGATTCCAGCTCGCGAGCGTGCCGCCGAACGTGATCGTGTAGGTGTCGCCGTTTTGCGTGACCGCGACCGACTCGCCGGGGTTCAGCAGTAGCTTCAGCTCCGCCTCGACGTCGGCCGCCGCATCGGAGGGCGACAGCGGGTTGGTCGGCTGCCCGTTGAATGTGAGCGTGAAGCTCTGGTTCTGCGTCGTATCCAGGACGAGACGCTGCGTGAGGGTGTTCGGCGCGTGCACGATCGCGCCGCCGGCCTGCGTGTTGACGATCGAAATGGTGTCGGCCGTGACGTCGCCGTCGATCGTCAGCGCCGTGTTATCGTCGACGAGCGCGAGGTTGCCGCTGACCGACAGGCTGCCGAGCAACGCGATTCGATTCGCGCCGGCGGTGAGGGCCAGATCGCCGATGATGCCGTCGGTGCTGCGTAGCCGGTAGGTCGTGATCGCGCCGCCGAGCTGATGCACGCCGCCGAGGCCGGCGCTGAGATCGGTGAGCGGCCCCGACAGGACGCTGTTGCCGCTGAGCGTGATGCTCTCCTTCGCGCGCAGCACGATGTCGTGCGCGTTAACCGTGCCGTCGATGGTCAGCGCGCCGATCTGGTCGACATCATTGACGCCAGCCGTGATCGAGACCCTTCCCATGACGATGTCGCCATAGACCTCGCCATGGATGAACGCGCTGTCGCCGGCGGTCAGGATGACATCGCCGCCGGTCGATTCGACGATCACGCCGACTTCGACAGTGAGATCGTCGCCGGGGGCCGTCGTTTCGGGCGCGTCTCCCGTGATCGTGGCGGATTGACTGAGACTGGCGGAGTAGGTGAGGGCACTCATGCGGCGGCTCCTTGCTGGACACGCAGCCGCTCAAGCGTCGCCGCCCCGGCGCGCAAGTTGCTGGCGTGGATGAGAACGATGGTCATGTGCTGTGCGCTAGCGCAGCTCGCCCGCGCCTGTCGTCCCGCTCAGCGCACGCGCCCTACCGCTCCGTGCAGAATGCGACGAAGGGCGAATGCGTAGGGCGGATTAGGCGCGAAGCGGCGTAATCCGCCGCGAACGGCGAATAATGATGAGTGGTGATTTGTGAAGAGTGAGTGGGAATTTGTGAGCAGCTTACGACCGGACGCTGATCCATTCGCGCCAGATGGTCAGCAGCGCCGCCATGATCACCGGGCCGATGAACAGCCCGATCAGGCCGAACGACTGCATGCCGCCGATGATGCCGATCAGCACCAGCAGGAACGGCAGGTGTGCGGCGCCGCCGATCAGCGCCGGCAGCACGAGATTGTCGCCGATCAACAGCACCGCGGCGCCGAAGCCGGCGAGCCCCGCGGCCGCGAGCAGCGAGCCGCCCTCGAACGGCACGGTCAGCACCGCGGCGAACAGCGCGACCCAGGCGCCGAAGGGCACCATCGCGAGCACCATCGTCAGTCCGGCAAACAGCAGCGGATGCGGCACGTCCACCGCCACATAGGCGATGCCGATGACGGCGCCCTTCGCGATCGAGGCCGCGATGGTGCCGTTGACGGTGGCGCGCGTCGCCTCGACGATCTTGACCACCAGGTGCTCGCCCGGAGGTCCGAGCAGCCGCGTCGCGGTCGCGAGCGCGTGATCGGCGAGCCATTCGCCGTCGCGCAGCAGCAGAAACAGAATGATGAAGGTCATCACGAACAGGAACAACCGGTACAGCAGCGCGCCGCCGAGCACGCCGGTCCAGGACGTGAGGGATTCGAGGTTCACGCCGCGGATCCATTCGGCAAAGCCTTCGGGGCTGCCGAGATTGGTGCGCCACCAGCGATCGAGATTGACGCCGGCAATCGGCAGGTGCGCGAGCCAGGCCGGCACCGGGATGCCGTGCTCGCGCATTTGCGTGAGCGACTGCGCGAAAGCCTCGCTCCCCTGCGCGATCTGGTGCGTGGCGAACGCCAGCGGCACCAGCAGGACAAGGCCGGCGAGGATGGAAAACAGCAGCGCCGACAGCACCGGAGAGCGGCCGCCGAGGACGCGCGCCGAAAAGCGCCGGTAGAGCGGCCAGCACGAGATGGCGGTCAAGCCCGCCCAGGCGAACGCGACGAGAAAATCGCGCGCAACCCAGAGCGCCAGCAGCACCGCGATGATCGCGAAGGCAAAGCGGGTGAGTGCCCTTGCGCGCGAGTCGAACGGCAGCACGGGCTGCTCGAGCCGCAGCGGCTCGTTCGCGGCATCGCGCGGCTGGAGGCCTGAGGGCGGTGGCATTGGCGGTGGCATCCCGGTTGGGAGCGAGTCCTAAGGACAAGCCCGGCGGGGCGCAATAGCGTCAGAATTGTAGTACGAATGGTAGGGTGGGCTAAGGCGCGCCAGCGCCGTGCCCACGTGTCTCTCTGAGGCGCCGCAGCGGTGGGCTCGGCGCGTTCCGCGCCTTAGCCCACCCTACGAGTCCGCGGCGTTCGCTCACCGCTCATTGAACATCCGGTGCAGCTGATCGGTGATCGGCTTGAGCAAATAGCTCATCATGGTGCGGCTGCCGGCGCGTACGAACACCTCGACCGGCATGCCGGCGAGCAGCGTGAACCCGTCGAGGCGATGGCGCTCGTCGCCCGAGAGCGTGACGCGCACCGTGTAATAGCTGTTGTTCTGCGCATCGCGCGAGAGATCCGCCGACACATAGGAGACGAGGCCCTCGACCTGCGGGGTGAGGCGCTGATTGAACGCCGTGAAGCGCATCGAGGCGGACTGGCCGCGATGCACCTGGTCGATCTCGTTCGGCGGCAGCCGTGCCTCGATCTCGAGCGCGTCCTGATCCGGCACGATCTCCATGATCACGTCGCCCGGCTTGATCACGCCGCCGAGCGTGTGTGCGGAAAGCTCATGCACCACGCCGGAAGCCGGCGCGCGAATGTCGATGTGCTTCAACTGATCCTGCGCGGCGACGTTCTTCTCGGAGAACTCGGCCTCCTTGTCCTGCTGCTCGCGCAGATCCTTCATCACTTCGGAGCGAAAATCCTGATCGATCTGCACGATCTTGAGCTGCGCCTCGCCGATCTTGGCGCGCGTCTCGGCGAGCGCCGAGACGAGCTGCCCGCGCTCGCCTTCGAGCCGCACCGCCTCGCGCTGCAGCGCGGTCAGCCGCGCGAGCGGCACCAAGCCCTTGCCGTAAAGCTGCTGCACGCCGGAAAGCTCGTTCGCGATGATCGCGAGCTGCTCGGTCTTCGACTTCGCCTGCGCCTCGAGCCCACCGATCTGCTCGCTGAACTGGCCGATATTGGCCTGCAGCAGCTCCTTCTGGCCGCGCCGCGTGCTGGCGCGCGCCGCGAACAGCGCCTTCTCGGAGGCGATCAGCTGCGCGATCGCCGGATCAATCTGGCGCGCCGCGAGCGCCGCCGGCACGCGCACGTCTTCGTGGCCGTCGCGCTCCGCGAGCAGCCGCGCGATGCGCATGCGCACCTGATCGAGCCCGTTCGCGATGACTTGTCCGCTCGCGCGCACCTGCGTCTCGTCGAGCCGCAGCAGCAGCGCGCCGGCGTCCACATGCATGCCGTCGCGCACCGCGATCTCAGCGACGACGCCGCCATTCGGGTGCTGCACCTTCTTCACCGCGCCCTCGACCACGAGCGTGCCGGGCAGCACCACGGCGCCGGTGAGCGGGACGAGCGTCGCCCAGCCGCCGCCGATGGCGAAGCTGATGACGAGCACGCGCAAGGCGGCGCGCAGCTCGATCTCGAAGGCGCGCTGAATGCGCGCACCGAAGTCCGCGCCCGGATTTTCCGCAGTCGCGGTCTTGCCGAGCAGGAGGTCGGCCGCGCCGCGCAGCTGCGCCCGCACGGCGTCGAGCCGGCGCGACACTTGCCAGCGCCCGCGTGGGCCCGTGGCGGTGGTGTGCGCATCGGCCGCGATTCGTGCCGGCTCGGGTGCGGGTTGCGGCGCGGGCCGTGGCTTCGGTTTGCGCTCCGGCGCGGGACGCGGCTGCGCGTCCTCGCGATCGCGCGCGAGCGCCCATTGCAGGCGCCGCAACTCCAAAATCAGTGCGTCGCCTTGCGGGCCGATGGTGTGCGGCGCGCCGGGGTGATCATGCGCGAGCGCGTGCGTCATGCGGGCGCTCCCTGGCTCCGGCGCGGCATCGCCTGCTCCGCGCGCACGACACGCGGCACGGCGGGTTGCTTCGCCGCTTGCGCGACGCGCGCGAAAATCTCCTCGCGCGGGCCGAACGCGATCATGCGGCCGTCATAGAGCACCAGCGCGATGTTCAAGGCAGCGATCGCGTCGGGCCGGTGCGAGACCAGCACGACGATCGATCGGCGCTGGCGCAGCGTCTCGATCGCCTTGAGGAGCGCGAGCTCGCCGTCGCGATCGAGATTGGCGTTCGGCTCGTCGAGGATGACGAGGAACGGATTGCCGTAGACGGCGCGCGCGAGCCCGACGCGCTGGCGCTGCCCGCCCGAGAGGCTCGCCCCGCGCTCGCCGATACGCGTCGCATAGCCGTTCGGCAACCGCAAAATCATCTCATGCGCGCCGGCGAGCCGCGCGGCGGCGAGAATGCCTTGCGAGGTCGCGTCGGGATCGAAGCGCGCGATATTCTCCGCGACCGTGCCGTCGAACAGCGCGACATCCTGCGGCAGGTAGCCGATATGCTTTCCGAGCTCGTCGGGCGCCCAGTTGTCGAGCGCGGCGCCGTCCAGGCGAATGACGCCTTTGCTGGCGGGCCAAATGCCCGCAAGGGCGCGCGACAGCGAGGATTTTCCCGCCGCGCTCGCGCCGAGCAGCGCGAGCCCCATGCCGGCGGTCAGGCGAAACGAGACATTGGAAACGACCACCTTGTCGCCACCCGGCACGGTGACGCTCAAGTCTTCCACGATCAGGCTCTCGCGCGGGCGCGGCAGCGCGACCGCCGGCGCTTCGGGAGGCGCGGTCGCCGTCAACACCTCGCGCAGCCGGTCGATTGCGGCTCGCGCCGCGGTCAGTTGCTTCCAGTTCGCGAGCGCGACTTCAATCGGCGCGAGCGCGCGGCCCATCATGATCGAGGACGCGATCATGATGCCGCCCGAGGCCTGCTCGACGATGACCAGATACGCGCCGATGCCGAGGATGGCGGACTGCAGCACATAGCGCAGCCCCTTCGCGACCGCGCCGAGATTGGCGTAGGTGTCGGAGACGCGGCCATTTTCGGCGAGATAGCGCTCGTTCGCGGCCTTGAACCGCGCCGTGAAGCGCGCCGTCATGCCGAGCGCGCGCAGCACCTCGGCGTTCTGGCGTGTGGCGTCGGCGAGCACCTGGCGCTCGGCGCTCACGTCGTTCGCGAGCCTGGCCGAATCCTTGGTGCGCCGCTCGGTGACGAGCGTCATCGTGACGATGGCGGCGGCGCCCGCGCAGGCGGTGAGGCCGATCACCGGGTGGAACACGAACAGCGCGATCAGAAACAGCGGGATCCACGGCATGTCGAGAAATGCCGTCGGCCCCATGCCGGAGAGAAAGAAGCGGATCTGGTCGAGATCGCGCAGCGGCTGTTGCGCGGCACTCGGCTTGGCGCCGCGCAGCGGCAGCGTCGCGAGCGCCTGATGAATCGGTGCCTCCAGACTGGCATCGAACAGCGTGCCGATGCGCGCCAGCATGCGCGAGCGCGCCGCCTCGAAATAGCTCTGGAACGCATACGCAAGGAGCACGATCGCCGAGAGCCCGATGAGCGTCGCGACGCTGCGCCCCGGCAGCACGCGGTCATAGACCTGCAGCATGTAGAGCGAGCCGGAGAGCATCAGCAGGTTGATCGCGCCGGAGATGACCGCGACGCCGGCAAGCCGGCGCGCGCTTGCGTTCAGCGCCGACGAAACCGGATCACGCGACTCCGTACGCAACATACTCTCACCGGGCTACGCCGAGTCGGATATGCGACTCCTTGGCTGGGTGATGCCATCGTTGCCCCGATGCGCGGCAAAGTGTCGCCGCCGATGCTGACGAAAATTCGGCGAGGGTGGGGCAGTTTGTGGAGCGGATGAGCGGCGAAGCCGCGTAATCCGCCATCTTCCTCCGCCTCATGGTGAGGAGCCGCGCGAAAGCGCGGCGTCTCGAACCATGGCGGCAAGCTCGGAGCCCGCGGGCCATCCTTCGAGGGCCGCGCTTCGCGCGGCCACCTCAGGATGAGGTCAGCCAAACCGATGCTCGGGCAGGCCCTGCGCGATGCCGTGGATCGCGAACACATGCCCGGCCGCGCTCTCGCGGGCGAGCTGCGCGTCGTCGAGAAACTTGCGCGCGCTGGTGACGAACAGCGTGCGCAAGTCATGCCCGCCGAAGCAGACGCAGGTGGGATTGGTCACCGGCATCGGGATGACAAGATCGATGGTGCCGTCCGGGCGGTAGCGCACGACGCGTTCCCCTGAGAAGAACGCGGTCCAGATCCCGCCGTCGACATCGACGCAGGCGCCGTCCGGCCGGTCGCCGGTTGTCGTGTAGTCGGCAAAGATCTGCCGGTTGCGGATCGTGCCGTCGTCGAGGTCGAGGTCGAACCGGAAGCTGCGATGGCGGCGCGTGTCGGTGAAGTAGAGCGTGCGGTTATCGGGCGCGAACGCGATTCCGTTGGTGACGATCACGTCGCCGAACTGGCGCGTCACCGCGCCGTCCGGGTCGACGCGATAGAGTGCGCCTTTCGGTCGGTGCAGCGCGTTGTCCATGGTGCCGATCCAGAGCCGGCCGCGCGCATCGACACGCCCGTCATTGAGGCGGTTGTCGAGGCCACGCTCGACATCGGCGAGCAGGGTCGAGACGCCGCTCGCCGCGTCATGGCGAGAGAGGCTGAGGTCGCGCGCCACGAGATGCGCGCCATCGCGGGTGAGCGCCTGGCTGCCGAGAAAGCCGCACGCGTGCTGAAACGTCGCGCAGGCGCCGCTCGCCGGGTCGAACGCGCGATGCAATCGCCGCTCGATGTCGACCCACCAGAGCTTCTGCGCGCGCTCGCACCAGAGCGGCGTCTCGCCCAGCACATCCCCGGACGCCACGGCGCATTCGATCTTGGCGGCTGCAATCGTGGTCGGCGCCATGGCGCGCTCGCGCGCTGCAGCTCAGTGCAGCGCGCTGGTCGCGAGCGCGTGCTCGATGCAATTGGTCACATGCGCGGTGAGCACTTGGCCGGCGGTCTCGGCGTCGCGCTTGAGCGCGCAATCGAGCAGCGCCTTGTGCTGCACCGCCGGCTCGCCGCCGCGATAGAGGAACGCGACCATCTGATAGCGGAAGTATTTGTCGAACACCAAGGCGTGCGTCTCCATCAGGACGCGCGAGCCGCAGTTCGAGATCAGCGCCTGGTGAAACTCGCCATCATAGCGCTTCCACTGCGCCGGCTCGCCGATGCCGGATTCCATCAGCCGCTCGGTCGAGGCGAGCTTGTGATGCGCCGAGACCACGCGGCCCTCCCATTCGACGTCGGCATTGGCGAACGAGATCTTCATCGCATGCGCCTCGAGCAGGAGGCGCAACTCGGCGAGCTCCTTCAGGTTCTCGGCCGAAACCGGCGCGACCTCGAAGCCGCGCTTGCCTTCCGCGATCACGAACCCATCGGCGGTGAGCCGGCTCAGGATCTCGCGCAGCGTGCTGACGCTGACGCCGTAGCTCTCCTTCAGGCCGTCGAGCTTGAGCTTCTGGGATGGCCGCAGGCGGCCGAACACGATGTCGGTGCGGATGCGCCGATAGCCGTCGTCGCCAACGGTTTCGGTCTCTTCCTTATCGATCAATGACATCGCGGCTTCCCTTGATCCGGATTGCCATGCCGGCGGGCTGAACTCAAGAGCACATAAGTCTCATACATCAGAAAAATCATATGAGAAAATGAAGATCGTATTTTGACTCTGATTTTTTCATGTGCTTTAGGGGAGCGATCCGCTGGCGGCCCAAGATCGCCACGAACGGGGAGGGCTCGATGAGGAAGGCAAGGCTGAGCGCGTTCGCGCTCATCGTGGTGGGTCTGGTGGCGGCGCTGCCCGCGGCCGCGCAGGTGCAGGATCGCACGATCCGCTGGGGTCACCTCAACAACACCGATCATCCGGTCAGTCTCGGGGTGCAGAAATTCGCCGCGGTGCTCGCCGCGAAAAGCGGCGGCAAGCTCAAGGTGCGCGAATTTCCGGCCTCGCAGCTCGGCAATGAGCTGCAGCAGCAGTCGGCGGTGCGCGGCGGCACGCAGGAGGTGTTCTCGGCTTCGACCACGTCGCTCGCAAGCGTCGTGAAGGAGCTCGGCCTGTTCGACTTTCCGTTCATCGTGAGCACCTTCGAGGAGGCGACCGCGCTCGCCGAAGGGCCGTTCGGCAAGTCCATGATGGACGCGCTGCCCGAGAAGGACCTGATCGCGCTTGGCTACTGGGGGCTTGGCTTCCGCAATGCCACCAACTCGAGCCGCCCGATCGCCCGGCTCGAGGACTTCGCCGGGCTGAAGCTGCGCGTCATTCCCAATCCGGTCTATCTCGAAACATTCAAGGCATTCAAAGCCAACCCGGTGCCGATGGCGTTCGGCGAGCTCTACACGGCGCTGGAGAACAAGACCGTCGACGGGCAGGAGAATCCCTATAGCGTCATCCTGTCGAACAAGTTCTACGAGGTGCAGAAATTCGTCTCGGCGACGAACCACACCTTCACGCAGAACATCATCATCGTCAGCAAGAAGTTCTGGGACAGGCTCTCGCTCGAGGAGCAGAAGCTGATGCGCGAGACCTACGCGGAGACGCTGCAGTACCAGCGCGACGAGACAAAGCGCGCCGCCGAAAGCGCGCTCGGCGAGCTCAAGGCGAAGGGCATGCAGTTCAATGAGATCGCGCCGGCCGAATATGCGCGCATGCAGGCGGCGGTGAAGGGCGTGGTCGAGAAGTTTTCCGCCGACTACGATCCCGCCAAGGTGAAGCTGTTCAACGACGAGCTCGCGCGCGTGCGGGGAAAGGCGAATTGACGCGAGATGGGGCGGCGAGCGCGCCAGCAGTTATTGCGCCCTCTCCCCTTGCGGGAGAGGGCAGCTCGGCGGTTCAACGACGCGACCCCTCACCCAACCGAGTTCGCTGAACTCTCGGCGACGCCCTCTCCCACGAAAGGGCGTTCACGCCCGTCTTTGGCGGGCTATCGGGAGAGGGCACAACAACGCGCGCCGTAGTCGCGGGCGAAAGAGAAAATGCAGCAAGCACACCCATGGCCAAATTCCTCGACCTCTATTGCGCCGCCCTGAAAGCCGCGATCGCGCTGTGCCTCGCCGCCATGGTGGTGCTGGTCTTCTCCAACGTGGTGCTGCGCTATGTCTTCAACTCGGGTATCGCCACCTCGGAGGAGCTGTCGCGCTGGCTGCTGGTGTGGCTCACTTTTCTGGGCGCGATCGTGGCGTTGCGCCAGCACGCGCATCTCGGCGTCGACACGCTGATCCGCGCGCTGCCGCCGAAGGGAAGATTCGCCTGCTTCCTTTTGAGCTACGCGCTGATGCTCTACGCCGATTGGCTGCTGACGCTTGGGAGCTGGAAGCAGGCAGTGCTGACCTTCGCCGACACCGCGCCCGCGTCCGGCATTTCGGTCGGGCTGTTCTTCTATTCCTCAGGGCTCGTGTTCGGCGTCTCGGCCGCGATCATCCTTCTCTATGACGTCTTCCGCGTGCTCAGCGGCGCGGCGACCGGAGACGAGCTCATCACCGTGAAGGAAAGCGACGAGCACGCCTAGGTCCATGAAAATCGTACCATGACGATCGCGGTCTTTACCTTCTCGCTGCTCGGCGCAATGGCGCTCGGGATGCCGATCGCCTTCGCGCTGATCGTCTGCGGCGTCGCCTTGATGCATTCGCTCGACATCTTCGACTCGCAGATCGTGGCGCAGAACATCATCAACGGCGCCGACAGTTTTCCCTTGATGGCGGTGCCGTTCTTCATGCTCGCCGGCGAGATCATGAACAAGGGCGGGCTCGCCAAGCGCATCGTCGACATCGCGCTTGCGCTGGTCGGGCATGTGCGCGGCGGGCTCGGTTATGTGGCGATCCTCGCCTCCTGCGCGCTCGCCTCGCTCTCCGGCTCGGCCGCCGCGGATGCGGCGGCGCTCGCCGCGCTGCTGGTGCCGATGATGGTCGCGGCCGGTCACCGCAAGATGTATGCGGCCGGACTCGTGGCGGCGGGCGGCATCATCGCGCCGGTCATTCCGCCGAGCATCGGCTTCGTGCTGTTCGGCGTCGCCGGCGGCGTATCGATCTCGAAGCTGTTTCTCGCCGGCATCGTGCCGGGGCTGCTGCTTGGCGTCGGCCTCTGCTTTGCCTGGTGGTGGGTCGCGCGCAACGAGAACATCGCGAGCCCGCCGCGCAAGTCGCCACGCGAGATTCTCTGGGCGGTGGTGGACGGCTTCTGGGCGCTGATGCTGCCGGTGATCATCGTGGTGGGCTTGCGTTTCGGCATCTTCACGCCGACCGAGGCCGCGGTCGTGGTCGCGGTCTATGCGCTGTTCGTCGCGACCTGCATTTATCGCGAGCTGAAGCTCGCGCAGCTCTACGAGGTGTTCGTCTCGGCCGCGCTGTCGACCGCGGTGGTGATGTTCCTCGTCGCGGCCGCGCTGGTATCGTCCTGGCTGATCACCGTCGCCGAGATCGCAACCCAAGTGGTCGATCTGGTGCGTCCCTTCATGGGCAACCAGATGCTGTTGATGCTCGCCATCATGGTATTGGTGGTGGTCGTCGGCACTGCGCTCGACATGGCGCCGACGATCCTTATCCTGACCCCGATCCTGATGCCGATCATCAAGCAGGCCGGGATCGATCCGGTCTATTTCGGCGTGCTGTTCATCATCAACAACGCGATCGGCCTGATCACGCCGCCGGTCGGCGTCGTGCTCAACGTCGTGTGCGGCGTTTCACGCATCAGCATGGAGGACATTATCAAGGGCGTCTGGCCTTTCATGATCGCTGAGCTCGTCGTGCTGTTCCTGATGGTCCTGTTTCCGCAGCTCGTCACCGTCCCGGCCAAATGGTTCGGCGGCTGACGCCGTGCTTCATCCACCCGCGAGAATCCGGCAATGCGTATCATGATCATCAACGGGCCGAACCTGAACCTGCTCGGCGTGCGCGAGCCGCACATCTACGGCTCGACCACGCTCGACGCCATCAAGGAAAGCTGTGCGGCCTTCGCGGCCTTCGCGGGCGCGCAGCTGGCGTTCCATCAATCCAATCACGAGGGCGTGCTGGTCGACCTGATCCAGTCGGCGCGCAACGAGGCCGACGCGCTGATCATCAATCCGGCGGCGTATTCGTTCACGTCGATTGCGATGTTCGACGCCCTGAAGATCTTCGAGGGCCCGATCTTCGAGGTGCATATCTCGAACATCCATGCTCGCGACGAGCTGCATCGCCACTCGAAGCTCTCCGCGGCGGTGAAAGCCGTGATTGCCGGGCTCGGCCCTTATGGCTATATCGTCGCGATGCAAGCGGCGCTGCACGCCGCCGGCAAGCTGCCCGCCACGCTGCCGGTACCGATCCGCGTCGGGCCCAAGTGAGCGTGCGTAGCGCGTAGGGCGGATTAGCGCGCGCTCTGGCGCGCGCGTAATCCGCCATCCCCTCCGCCCTCGGAGGTGCGGCGGATTACGGCGCCGCGCGCCTAATCCGCCCTACGAGTCTACGCTACCCCCATACACCGTCGCCGAATGGATGGCGGCCCTCCATCATGCCCC
>Ga0081539_10005494_pt1 | contig 12874 bp, 13 predicted proteins | sample TabmetS4T2R2_FD_71023 | JGI IMG/M metagenome (GOLD analysis project Ga0081539, IMG submission 71023) | Tabebuia heterophylla rhizosphere microbial communities from the University of Puerto Rico - S4T2R2 | ecosystem: Host-associated > Plants > Roots > Rhizosphere ...
AACGACGCTCGGGGTTGCGAACTCGTATGAGATTGCCTCCGCCAGCCCGCGTATCGATTCCTTCTCTGGCGGTACGGGCTACGATATGTCCATGGACATGGGCGTCGAGATGTTCGTTGGCTTCGACCAGTTCGTGTACAACCGCGGCGAAGGTGCCCTCGTGGCCAAGGCCCTCGGCCTGGAGTACACGGGCAGCGTGTATCTACCTGATACCAGCGGCAATGTCGGCGACCGGGAGCTCACACGGCGACGGGCGGAGGCCAATCGCAAGGCGGGGTTACGCGCTGGGGGCGGGCTGCACCCGAACACCGTGGAGCCACAGAACGTCGGCCTGACGCCCACATCTGAAGAGGTCCAGGAGGGGCAGCGTATTCTGGCTTACTTTGCCCAGCTCGACGAGCAAGGCGAGGTCGAGGGCGAACTGGACGGACGTATTGTCGATAAGTATGAAGCCGTGCGTGCCGCAGAGTTGCTCGAGTGGTCGGCGTTATGCGCGCAAAAAGACGCGCACAAAGCCGGTGCGCAGGCATGCACTAGAGATCTGGAAGCCTAAGTGCTGCGCACGGCAATTACCCCGCCAGTTTGGCGGGTGCGTTGTGCCGTTGCGAGGCTTGTATACCACGTTTGGGACTCGCTGTGTGTCTACTGCGCAAGGTACTAAGAGCGTCCACAGGCGTAAGACTGGCCAGCGCAACGGAGCGATACTATCTTCACAGAAGGGAAAAGGCATGGAGCCTTTTGTGCGACGCTCGCATCTCCTGGTGTCCGCACGAGATGGGGCGCAAGTGGACATGTCCTGGAGGCATGCGGCGGACGCCGTGATCCTGGACCTGGCCGATACTGTTCCTGATGTCGAGAAGCCGCAGGCGCGCGCCAATATCAAGGCGGCGACCCTCGTCGCCGCACGCGGGGGGGCTGAGGTGTTTGTGCGCATTAACAAAGAGTTGGCGTATGCCGATATCATGGCCTCGGCTTGGCCTGGTCTCACGGGGATCGTCTTGACGGGGGCTGAGACCGCTGCGGACGTGGAAGAGATCGCCACGACCCTGGCAGTGGCCGAAAAGGAGCACGGCATTGCCAACGGATCGTTGTCTATCATCGTCATGCTAGACTCTGGCAAAGGGGTGTGGAACATCCGCCAGATCATCACCGGTAGCCCGCGCGTCTGCTCTGTCGGGCTTGATGAAGGCCGCCTCTGCCGTCATCTCGGCATCGTCCCCACGCCAGCATTCGATCCATTTGTGTACGCCAAAGGACGCGTCATCATCGAGAGTAGGGCCGCGAAGCGACAGCCGGTTGGCATCAGCCATCCCGCCGGTCTGTTTCCACACTGTGACGACGCTGAGGAGCGGTATCGTCTGGCACTGCGAAGCAAGAATCTAGGCTTTGCCGGCGTGATGTGTCCAGGCCCTTCCTGGGTCGAGCCGTGCAACAGGGCGCTCACACCTTCAGACGAGCGGCTGGAATTCTACCGTGAAACCCGCCGTCTTTTTGCCGAGGGTATTGCACGAGGCACGGCAGCGATTCCCTATCCGGGTACGACTATGATGATCGACGTTCCTGTGGACGAAAGGGCGCGGCTCACGCTGGCGCTGTGGGAGCGCTGCGCGGCGCGCGATGCTGAAAAGCAGGCGGCGCTGGCGCGGTTGACGTAGACCACTACCAGCATGGAAAACCGCAGGTCCATATGGAGGAGCAGAGATGGCAGTCTGCCGAGCTGCTGCTAAAAAACCTTTTCCGGTTGCACGCGGATGCCGTGTTCAGGGGAGAGATCGAGCAGTAAGATGTGCCCGTTGGGAGTCTCGCCAGTCCAATTGACCAGGGGCGCACCGGAGTAGTAGGCCGTCACTTGCCCCTGACTCACGTTCGTAAGCACATGCTGGTGTCCCAGGGCGACATAATCCCAGCCGGTATCACGAATTTCGTCCGCGAAGATGGGTGAGGAACGGTCTGGATGCTGGCGGGTCTCGTAGAAAAAGCCATGCGCCATGGCGATGTGCCAGCGCTGATCGTGGCGGGTAGGGAGGTGCGCTAGGGGATGAAAGTCCGGCGTATGTTCCTCCATGGCCCGTCCCCACACCACCAGGTCTAGGTCGGGGAACTCGATCCTCTGCCCATCTAACTCGGTAATCACCTGCACATTGTGGCAGGCCGCATGGAAGTTATGGCGGTCATAGATGGCATGCGTGTACAAGCAATCGTGATTGCCCGGCAGGATGACCACAGGCCGTTGCAGACGGCGCAATTGCTCCTGGGCAAAGGCAATCGTCTCATCAGGGACCCGATTGTGATCGAACAGATCACCGGCGATGAGCAGCACATCTACTTCTGCCGCCAGGGCGCGCGCGATGATCGTCTCAAAGCAGCGGTAATAGAGGGCACGGTGTGCCTGGCGTTGTTCCGCTTTGCCGTAGCTGTCACAATCTAAATGCACATCGGCTGTATGCAAGATTTTTAAGGCGCGTCTGTGCTGGTGTTCCACGCCGTTCCTCTTTCTGAGAAGCACAGGACATAACCAAACGGTTGTTTGCTAAACTTGAACGGCAATTGTCTCTGGGATGTGGCAATTTGTCAAGCAAAGGAAAGAACATGCAGCTGCCGGTCCATGACTATCTCGACGCCTTGGGCATCCCGTATACTACCGGCTCGTTTCCACCGACGACAGCAAAAGGCGCCGCCGAGGTCGCGAAAGCCTTCGGCTATGGATCACACCAAATGGTTAAAACGCTCATTTTCGAGGTGGATACGGGTGAGAAAGTGCTGGTCATGGTCGGCGGAGATCAAAACGCCATCTCGGGTCATCTGAAGAAAGCCATTGGCTCGCGCAATATTAAGCTAGCCTCGCCCCAGACAGTCCAGGAGACCACCGGGTATGCCATTGGTTCGATTCCACCATTCCATTGGCAGCCACCGCAGTTTCGTACCTATATGGATGCGGCGCTGTTGCAGGAAAACATCCTGGGGGTTGGCACCGGGACCTGGGGCCAGGAAATTTTTATAACTTCGGCCCATGTCGTGCAAGCCAGTCATGCTATTGTCGTGAACCTCACTGATGCCTCACGGCCTGTCTTTCCGGCGTAGTCGCCTCAGCACAATGGTGGAGTTTCGCATGGCACATACAGCATCTACTCAGCAAATGACGTTACAGGTGCAGGACACAGAGGGGCATACCTACAGGGTACTTATTCGGGTTGACGAACAAGTAGCGCAGGGTACCCTGACGATCACAGGCAGTGCAGCGGGAGAAACCCAGCAGTACGAGCTGACCCAATTGCAAAAAAGTCGCAATGGGAAAACCTTAGGGTTTAAAGCCAGTGGGGCCACTGTGACCCTGACCATTGAGGATACGCATACTCCGCCGCGTCTGCATCTTGTCGCCCGGGTCTTTGTCCCAGTGGTGGACACGACATATACTCTCAGTCAGGCCGAGCAGGCACGCCTCACGGCATGGATCAATACGTTGAGTCTTGGGGTATTGGCTTAGGATACAATCCCCTCGTCGGAGGTCAACGTCCATGAAAATTGTTCCTGTAACGGGCCAACTCCCGGCGACGCGGGCTGCTATCGACCAGTTTCTCGCTGCACCACGCCTCATGCGTCTGGGTGTGACGGAGCCTGATGGCACACCCCTTGTACACCCGGTGTGGTATACGTGGGAGCAGGACCAGTTTCTCCTGCATATTGGCACCACGTCAGCGAAACGTACCGCCATTGACGCGCAACCTATGGTGTATTTCACTGTCGACGATACGGGGCCAGGTATCTTTGGCGTGCGGGGCAAAGCCATGGCAACCATCGATCCCGATCAGGACCGGTTGTGCGAGGTTACACGGGCTCAGTGCGATCGGTATACCGGGGTAGGGGACAACGAGACGCGCCGCTTTCTCATGGGCATGGTCGAAGCGGGCGATCTCATTCTGGCTGTGCTCACACCTCGCTATCTGGCTACCTGGGGATTATAGACACGGGGATATGCGTGCTCCTCACCTCTCCCATTGCCCAAGGCTGCCAGTGGGCGGTGCGATGCGTAGACCGGTGGTGCGATCGAAAAATTTGAGATCAGGCTCTGGGACAGCAAACTGGTAGCATTCGCCGGGGTGGAGGGGCATGGTCACCGTTGCTGGGAGATTCGCGATCACCTTCTGGGGCGTAGCGAACGCCGTTTCCAGGATACCGTAGAGCAGCCGGTCGGCGCCGAGGTATTCAAGACGCGTCAGGCGAAACTGGAATGGTGTGAGACGAGCGGCGGTGGTGTGGATATCACGTGGCAGAAAGTGCTCGGGGCGAAAGCCCACGATCGCTGTCTCCGCTTCGACAAGATTCATGGGTGGTGAGCCTAAAAAGGCGGCCACAAATGTATCGGACGGCTCATTGTAGACTTCTTGTGGTGCCCCCATCTGGTGCACCTTGCCAGCATTCATCACCGCAATACGGTCTCCTAAGCCCATCGCTTCCACCTGATCGTGCGTCACGTACAGGGTGGTAGTACCAATACGACGCTGAAATTGTTGCAGTTCATCTCGTGCAGCGGTACGCAACTTGGCATCCAGGTTAGACAAAGGCTCATCGAGCAGAAACACATCTGGCTCACGCACCAGGGCGCGTGCCAGGGCGACGCGCTGGCGTTCGCCCCCCGATAGCTGACGGGGCTTACGCTGCAAGAGACGCTCGATGCCGAACATCGCCGCGGCCCACTCCACCTTCTGCTGACGGGCCGCTTTCGGGAGACCCTGAGCCTTGAGCGGAAAGGCGATATTTTTGAAAACGGTCAGGTGAGGGTAGAGGGCATAGCTCTGGAACACCATAGCAATTTTTCTGGCCCGCGGTGGCAGATGCGTGACCACCTGCCCAGCAATGAGAATATCGCCAGCAGTGGGCTTTTCCAGACCAGCGATCATCCGCATGAGCGTGGTCTTGCCGCATCCAGAAGGCCCGAGTAGGACCAAGAACTCACCCTCTTTTGTCGCCAGGTCCACCCCAGCAACGGCAGGGACCTCACCGAAATATTTTTGGATGTTACGAACTTCCACAGTAGCCATGTTGCATCCCTGCGCGCACGCCGGCAACCTCTGCGCGACCCTCGGTCTACACTTTGCCCTTGTCTTTCCATTTCTTGAAGATGCGCTTCACTTCCTGATCTGCCTGGTTCATGGCGTCTTCTGGTGACAGTTTGCCAGAGGCCGCCTGCGCAAACATCGTCGAGATCACCCAGGTACTAAAAATCTCGTCGATGGCGGCGTTAGCATAGCCCGGATAGCCCACGTTCGTAGCCCACTCCAGGCTGTCCTCGAGCACCTTGTATTTATCGGCAGGATGCGCTTTGGGATCGTGCGCAATAAGGCTCTTCAAGTCAGGCACAGTCTGTGTGAAGCAAGGGAAATTGTAATACTCACTGGCTAGGAATGCCTGCTTGAAGTTGCCGATATAATCTACTAGGAACTGCTTGGCGCCGTCGATGTTTTCAGCAAACTTCCAGATGACGTAGACGTCCATGACGTGTTCGAGCCCCATGCGCCGTACTGGACCTTTGGCAGACTTGGCCAGCCAGATATTGTCCGCCACGGTAATCTTCTCATTTTCGCCAGTGCGCGTAATAGAGATGGCGTTCAGCGCCAAGGAGCCCTGCCCTGCCAGCATCATACGGTTGTTCGACGAGGCGTCCCAGGTAAAAACCTCGTCGGTCATGGTCTCCTCGTACAGCGCCTTGACAAACTTGATCGCCTCCAGGGTCTCTTTGGATTTGAGCGCTGGGCTCCCTTCCGCATCTTGTTCCGAAGAACCAAATGAGTACATGATGGCGCGCATGGCCATATTGGTGTCGATCTCAGAGGCGAGACCAATACCCACCGGGGTGTTATGTTTCTGCTTAATCTTCTTTCCACCAGCCCGAATGTCGTCCCAGGATTCGGGATAGACGCCAACATCGTCCCAGAGGTCCTTCCGATAGTTGATCGGATCAGGAACATAACTATCCGAAAAGCCGTAGTACTTCTTCGTCTTGGGATTGTATGTACTCTTGATCGCCAGGTCGATGGGCTTACCGTACTTACGCTCACATTCCTCATAGAGCTCACGGTGGTCGATCACCTGATCCTCGTGCACTGGGGGTGGCCACAGAAACATGAATAAATCATGGCCTTTCTGCGCTGATACCTCTGCCGCAGCACGGCTGTTAAGCCCAGCCAGACCAATGTTATCGACCATGACATTGGTATTGTTTTTCTCGCCCCAGGCTTTCACATAGGTTTCGTTAAACCACTTGTCATAGCCCGGGACAAAGTGATTCCACTGCAAGATCTTGAGTGTTTTCTGCTGGGCGCTGGCACGTCCAGGCACGAGAAGCGCCGTGGTCAGACTTGCCGACAGGGCGCCAGCCCCTTTGATAAAATTACGTCGTGACATGGATCGTATCAGTCGCTGTGCCATGCTTGTCTCCCCTGTGCACACTCCGATAGTTGGAGGAAACATCACCCTCGTAGGCGACGGGATTAAAACATGGCGCTGGCAGGCTGTCAACCTGAGACGCGGAAGTGAGAGGGGCATGCAGACAGGGGGAGGGGAGAGCACGGGTGGCTAAGGCTCCCGGCAGTCCCCCACTGCCTCACTGGTATTATCCGCACATCACCCGGATGTACAGATCGGGATAATGCTGTGCCAAAATCTCTGAAGGGAACACGATACGATTATTCCGGTAGGGGCTCCAGGGCCGGCGTTGCTGGAGTGCCATGGAGGCGGCAAGTGCGTTGAAAAAGCGAGTGACTCGGCTCTCGGGACACAATGGTACCTCAGGCACTGCTGGCCCTTGATGCTCAACCTCCTGCCAGACCTCTTCCGTCAAAGTGCTAGAGGCATCATCCACGTGTTGCATGATATGTGTCCTTTCTTAGGAGTGTGGATTGCCTGAAAAACTGGTATAGTATTTGCTTCTATATCGGTAATTTTCTCGACATCTTTAATGCTCAACATATACAAGCGTTGAACTTGGTAAAAAGTGTAACGGACATCAGCCACGAGGAAAAACGCATTGATTTCATGTTATACATGAAGAAATGTACTATCGGTTGATTTCATACAAATCATGAAAGAACGCACTACAAGGGATGCCCATGGATATCTTGGAAACGCGCCAACTGCTGGCCTTTACCACAATTGTCGAGACGGGTGGCTTCACCAAGGCCGCCCGTAAACTGCATCTCACACAGTCAGCGTTAAGCCATCAAATCAAGAGCTTAGAGACGCAGTTGCAAGCCCCAGTGTTTGCGCGTCTCGGTAAGCGCGTCGTTCTGACGCAAAGCGGCGAGGTATTGCTCCCGTACGCCACGGCGGTCCTCGAACAGTTGCATACGGCACGCGAGGCCATTACGGCACTGCACGAGCCCGGGCGGGGACGCCTACGGGTGAGCGCGGCGAGTTATAGTTGCTATCAAATTCTGCCACATGTCTTGCGGGAATTTTGTGCGCAGTATCCGCATGTAGAATTGTTCGTGGCCGCGGAGTACACCGATAGAGCGGTACAGAGCTTGCTGAGCGGCTCCCTAGACATAGGGATTTTCGTCATGCCTCCGAACACAGATGGGCTGCATGTCGAGCCTCTGTGCAAAGACGAACTTGTCGTGATCGTTGCCCCCCAGCATCCCTGGGCGCGCCGCCGGCATGTGCAGTGGTCCGACTTGGCCACGCAGGTGCTTATTACCTACAACCATGGCAGTGAAACCTTCCAGATGACGCAGCGCGAATTGCACAAGCGCGGCGTCAGCATTCATGAAAGTATGGAGGTCCGCCACAGTTCCGCAGTGATGGAGATGGTCAAAGTGGGCCTGGGAGTGGCCCTGCTACCGCGCTGGGTCGTGCGTGACGACGTCCAGATGGGCACGCTCAAAGCGCTCCCCCTGGGGCGGGGTGGGGTCAAGCGTCAGTGGATCATCGCCCACGTCAAAGCCGCACCCTTAGCCGAGCATGACCGTGCCTTCATGCAATTGTGCCAGAAATGGTTTCCCCACCTCATGGCGGATAGCGAAGCACAGCCCACCCCTGAGATAGCCCTGGCGGTCCATGGGTAAAACACGAGAGATAATGGGACTCAGGCCCCTCGCGCCCCCTCCTGGCCGATGTGGAAAAATCGCCATCCTGGCAGATCTACCTGCCACTCGCCATCTTCGAGCAGCATGGGGAGGATCACGCCGGCCATGAGGCGACGGTGGGTAATCCAGGTGGCGTCGGTTGTCACCCCAAAGGGGAGGAAGGCAAAAGCATGGGTATCGTCCACATAGCGGGTGGGCGTGATACCCAGGTCGTTGAGCGCCTCCAGGGACCAGAATCGCAAGACAGTGTGCCGAAAATCTGCCAGCAGTGCGGCACGCATGGGGTGCGTGACATCATGCGCGGCGCGGTAGGCTATTTGCATGTCGATATGCTGCCGCGTGGCCCACACCCCGAAACGCATGCCACGCGTCTCTTTGGAGAGCATCGCCCAGGCCTGTTCCATATCATCGTCGCGAATGGCGGCCACAAATACACCGGCGCGGTAGCTGGCGTCGTCGGGATACGGACTGCGCTGCTCACCGGGAATCCACATAGGCCGTACCTTAGCTCCTTGTAACGACTTACACCGCCAGGTAGCGCTTGACGGCGTCTTCTTCTAGTTCCGGCATTTTCCCCTCTAAAACGATGGTCCCTTGCTCCATCACATAAATGTGATCAGCCAGACGCCTGGCAAAATCGAGGTACTGCTCGACCAGGAGAATGGCCATGTGCCCTTCCTGCTTGAGGCGCTGAATAGACTCCTCAATGTCCAGAATGATCGATGGCTGAATGCCCTCAGTCGGTTCATCGAGGAGGAGCAACGTCGGTTGGGTCACCAACGCACGGGCAATGGCGAGCTGCTGCTGTTGTCCACCGCTCAGCAGTCCACCTTTTCTGGAGAGCATCGTCTGAAGCACGGGGAAGCGCTGAAAAATCTCCTCAGGAATGGTGCCGTTACTGACGCCACGTGCCACGAGCCCGACGCGCAAGTTCTCGTGCACCGTGAGATCAGGGAAGATGTCCCGCCCCTGCGGAACATAGCCAATGCCACGCCGTGCCCGCTCGTCAGGGGACAGCACCGTGAGCTCTTGGCCATGGAACGTGATCGAGCCCGACCGCGGGGTCAGTAGACCCATGATGCTCTTTAACAGCGTGGTCTTGCCCACACCGTTGCGACCCAGGAGACACACCACCTGACCTGGTGAGACGTCCAAATGCACGTCCCACAGTACTTGGCTGTCACCATATGATACGTTAAGATTGCGAATCGTGAGCATCGACCTTATGCCCTCTGCCCAGGTAGACCTCGACCACACGGGGGTCACGCTGCACCATGTCGACTGAGCCTTCGCACAGGATACTCCCCTCGTGCAGCACTGTCACGCGATGAGCCGTTTGACGCACAAACTCCATATCGTGCTCCACGACCAGCACTGCGTGGTTCTGCGCCAGGTGTTGCAGGAGCTGACCGGTGCGCTCGCGCTCGTCTTTCGTCATGCCGGCCACGGGCTCATCTAAGAGAAACAGGGCCGGTTCCTGCACGATCACCATGCCGATCTCAAGCCACTGCATCTCCCCGTGAGCCAGCGAACCGGCCTTGTGATGCGCTTTCTCGAGCAGTCCCAGGGTCGCCAACGTGGGGGCAATTTTGTCTATTTGGGCTGTGCCCACCGCGCCAAACAGGGTTGACCATATACCGCGTGGCTGGTGTAGCGCCAGCGTCAGGTTCTCGACTAACGTGAGGTGTTTGAACACGGACGGCGTCTGAAATTTTCGTCCAATGCCGAGCATCGTAATTTCATGCTCTTCCAGGCTGGTGAGATCGGTATTGTCACCGAAGATAACGCGCCCTGTAGCAGGTCTGACTTTGCCACAGATGACATCGAGCAGGGTTGTCTTGCCAGCGCCATTTGGACCAATGAGGGCACGCAACTCGCCATGATCAACGTAAAAATCGACCCCTCGTAGCACCTGGAAACCATCAAAACTCACGGTAATGTCTTCGAGATAAACGATACTTCCCTGCTTCGCCATATTCCTCCCCCTCACCCCCGCTACAACCCTCTCCCGGAGGGGGAAGGGCCGCCGTTAAGCTGGCGGCCCTCCGCCGACGCAGTCGCGGGGAACGGGGGCACGTTAAACTGTGCCCCCTCTGCCGACGCAGTCGCAGGGGAGGGAACAGAACCAGGCACAGAGCGCTCGAAGAGCGGGGCACGAGTCCGTCGTAGGCGCTGTCGTAGCTGGTTGGGGATACCCACCAGTCCGTCCGGAAACAGGATCACCACCCCGACGAACAGACCACCCAGGATGATCGGCCACCACTCGGGATAATAGGCTGTTAACAGGCTGCGGGCGGCGTTAATCCCTACAGCACCAAGCAGGGCGCCAATCAGGGTACCGCGGCCACCGGTGGCCACCCAGACCACCACCTCCAGCGAGGGGAGCACCCCTATCTGGCTGGGCGTGATAATGCCTACCTGGGGCGCATACAGAGCCCCAGATAAACCAGCCAGCGCCGCCGCCAGGGCAAAAATAAAAATTTTATACTGGGCAATAGGATAGCCTAAAAACCGCAGCCGTTGTTCTTGATCACGCATCGCCGTCAGCACTAGGCCCATTTTCGAGCCCACAAGCCATTTGCAGGCAATAAAACTGCCAACCAGGCACAGGGCTGTCACCAGGTACAACACCCGCAGGGTGGAGGGGGTATTGAGCGAAACACCAAAGAGACTTTTAAAATCAGTCAGGCCGTTGGTGCCGCCGAGGTTCATCTCGTTCCGGTTGCACATCAGCCAGGTGGCGAACGCCATAGCCTGAGTGAGGATGGCGAAATACGTGCCACTGACACGCCGGCGAAACGTCAAGACCCCAAAGATACACGCTGCCACGGCCGGGATCGCGAGTGCCAGGAGCACGGCCAGGGGGAAATACTGGAAGGGTTTCCAAAACAATGGCAGAGTCGTGACACGGTTCCAGACCATGAAGTCTGGAATACGTTCACCATATACGCCCTGACCGCTGGACTGCAGCATGAGATACATGCCCATGGCATAGGCCCCACAACCGAAGAAGATGGCCTGTCCCAGGCTCAAGATACCGGCATACCCCCAGATGAGATCCATACCTAGAGCCAGAATGGCGAGTGCCAGATATTTCCCGAAAAGATTTAAATAGTAATCTGAGACGACGCCGAGGGCATTGAGGAGCGGCAGCCCAATGAGCAGCAAGACAGCTAAAATGCTGCCTGGAATAAGCGCGTTTTTCCAAGCCAAGGAATGCTTCATGGTCAGCGTTATCCTTGCGGCGATTACCGCACTGTCCCTGCCGCCAGACGCTCTTTCGCTGGGAAGAGGCCAGTGGGCTTGAGTTGTAAGAAGAGAATCACCAGCACTAAAATGCCCACCTTGGCATACACGGCAGCAGCAGTACCCCCGATGGCCGGCTCCAGGATCTTATTGGACATGCCCACGCCCAACGATGCCAGGACTGTCCCTAACAGCTTGCCTACTCCTCCGAGCACCACCACCATGAAGGAATCGACGATATAGGTTTTTCCGACTTCTGGGTCAACGGTGCCAATCAGGCTCAAAGCACAGCCCGCAAGACCCGCCAGAGCCGTACCGAGGGCAAACGTGAACGTATCGACTTTACGTGCCGAAATCCCCATGCACGCCGCCATATCGCGATTCTGCATCACAGCGCGCAGTTTCAGGCCGGTATTAGAGCGATACAGGAGCCAGTATATCACCGCGAGACACACCAGCGACAGTACAATAATGAATATACGGCTGTATGGCAAGATCAAACCAGGCATGATCTCCCAGCCACCACGCAGCCAGGTGGGGGGATTGACGCTCGTCTGGTCACCGAAATAGAGCCGGGCACCTTGCTGCAGGACAAGGCCGATCCCCCAGGTGACCAGGAGACTTTCGAGCGGTCGACCGTACAGAAAACGTAGGAGGCCGCGCTCCAGGAGTATCCCGACCGCACCAACCACTAGGAGTGACAGTGGCAGGGCAACGAGGAAGTACGTGTCGGCATGGGCGGAGAAGCGGGTGGCAAAAAATTCCTGGAGGACATAGGCGGTGTACGACCCGAGCATGAGCATCTCGCCGTGCGCCATGTTGATGATGCCCATAAGCCCAAAAGTAATGGCCAGCCCTAAACTCATAATCAGCAGAATCGAGGCCAGGCTCAGGCCATTAAAGAGATAGGCCACGGCATTGCGCATCTGGAGATAGCTTTCTATACGCTGCACCGCGGCGGTGATAGCGACCTGCACCTGCCGATCCTGCTCCTTGTCACGCAAATCCCGCAGGCGCGACAGGGCTGATTCGGCCCGCGTGGCACCGAAGAAGGCAATCGCTTGCTGGCGTACTTGTGGGGCTGGATCGAGGAGGCGCAATTTATGGATGGTCTCGACCATGACCGCTTTGATGCCTGACTGAGTTTCCGTCGTCTGGGCTTTTTCCAGCAGAGGAATGACGCTCAGATCCTGGAGATTCCCCCAGCGCAGGGCGATGGATCTTCGCTTGGCAGGATCTGGTGCGGACAGCTCAAGCGCCTCCAGGGCGCGTTGCACCAGCGGCATGTTTTCCTGCTCCAGCGCGACCTGCTCCAATCCCTCTGTAGGCAGGAGCGGTTGGCCAGCGCTGTCGAGCAAGGGCTTGTCTTCGAGGTCAACGAGCGTGCCGGCGTCGTTCAGGATGAGCAGTGTCTCCTCCTTCCACAAGTACAGTGCACCCTCTTTCAGTGCCTGCAGCACACCCTTCAAGGCTGGATCGGCGAGGTCACGGAGTTGGAGCAGCGCCGTACGCTGCTTGGCGGGTGTGGTGAGATCCATGATCAGGGC
>Ga0081539_10005495_pt1 | contig 12874 bp, 11 predicted proteins | sample TabmetS4T2R2_FD_71023 | JGI IMG/M metagenome (GOLD analysis project Ga0081539, IMG submission 71023) | Tabebuia heterophylla rhizosphere microbial communities from the University of Puerto Rico - S4T2R2 | ecosystem: Host-associated > Plants > Roots > Rhizosphere ...
GCCACGGGCTGGCCCCCGCCGTGGCCACGCCAGGCCCCCAGGTGCTCGTCCAGGTAGCCAACCGCCGCAGCCAGCCCGGCATGATGCGCCTCGAGCACCGCCCGGCCGGTCGCCGCATCCCCCAGGCCGTCCAGGATCGACACGCTCCTGGTCGGCCGCAGGACCACGTCAAGGCGGGCACCGCGTTGCGGCCATGCGGGCGGCCAAGGAACTCGCCAGTATTCGGGTGGCGGCCTTCGAACATGGCCTGGAACCCGGCCACCGATGCTTCGCCCTGCAGCCGGAGGGTGGCGGCGGCGGCGCCGTACCAGCGGCCTGGGGACTCGCCGTGGCCGGATAGGTACTGTTCGTGGTCGGTGGCCAGCTCGCGGGTGTAGTACGCCTCCCGGCCCACCGACAACTTGGCGATGTCCGCCACCACCCCGCCGCTGCCTCCTCGCCTTCGTTGGCGCCAGCAACGCACCCGTGGTGCATTGCTCTCCTCAAAGAAATTGCGGCGGGTCGAGTGTAACGCGGTGAGCAAGCTGAGGCGATGAGTTCAAGCTGAGTAGAGGCATGTGGAAGGGTTGTCACCGGGAGTCTTGTTCACGTGAAGTGGAGATGTGGGAAGGGAGTAAGTTCACACTGTTTGTCGCTGTTGATAGCCGCTGAGCTGCTGCTATGAAGCATCATGCTGGCACCGACGCTGGCACAGAAGCGTCATTGGTGAGTTCGTGGAATTTGCTCATAGCGCGGCTCATGCCCATCCTTCTATTGGGGTAACCAGTGTCTTGCTGTCGATGTGAATCGACCAGGATCTGCTCCACCACCGTGTCCAGCAGTCGCTTGAGCTGCTCGGGAGCACCGTCGGCCACGGCCCGCTCAACCCGGCCCCGAACTCCCACCAGAACGTCACCAGTCGCCATCGCCGGGTTCGCCAGGCACGGGGCGACGATGTTGACCGGCATGACCTGCCGACCGCGCAGGACGCCGGCATTGTGGACCACCGTTGCGAACCGGGGAAGCGTGCACACGGTGCCGCCCGGTCAGCCGAGGCCGGCCGTGCCCGCCTAGCCGACGTCCTGCTCGAGCAACCGCCGGAGCTCGGGTGACACGCCTGGCGCCGCCGACATCGCCGCCGCCAGGTCCCTCGCTGCGTCCTGGTCGTCCCTGAAGTCCGAGCTGGCGGTGCGCAGCAGGCTGGCGAGGCGGCGCAGGTGGTCAAGCGCCCGCTGCTTGGCGTTCCAGGCCTCGACCGCCTGGCGGTGTCGCTCGACCAGCTGGCGGGCCTGCGCGCGCTGCGCGGTGTCGCTGATCGCGGCCGGGTCGGCTCCCGCCGGCAGCACGACGCCCGCCGGTAGTGATGGCCCCACGGAGACTGAGTCGGGGCCTCGTGCCGCCACGGCGGCCAGCCGCAGCCACGCCAGCAGCACCAGCAGCCGGACCCGCGTGTGCAGCGCCGGCTCGGAGGTCGCGGGGATCAGCGCCAGCAGGCGCTCGGCGCAGCACGCGCGCGAATCGAGCAGCGCCGGCCCGTCCCGGCGCAGGCTGGCACTGCACATTCCCAGCACGGCCTCGACTGCTTCGGCGGAGGGTGCCGGCGCGGTCACCTCCCGCAGCACCTGGCAGACGGCGAGGTCGTACTCGGCCGGTGGCAGGTCGCGCCAGGCGGCCGCCTCCGCCTCCAGCAGCCGTCCGGGCGGCGCCCTGCGGGCGGTCATGGCTACGGCGTGCGCGAACGGCTGGAGCCCTCCTTGGAGGTGGTCTCCGCCCCGGTCGCTCCCGCCATGACCTGTATCTGATGGGCCGTGCTGTAGAGGGAGCCGTTTCCGGTGGAGCCAGGCGGGCGATGCATCTGGGGGATGGCCCACTCGAAGCGGCCGGCGCTGAACGGTCCCGGCGTCCCCGGGACGGGCGAGCCGATCTCGTCGACGAGGCCGCTGTTGCTCGTGTTGGGCCGGAGCCATGTCGTCGCCGGGTGCGCGATCCCGTCCCAAGGCAGACTGTTCTTGTAGTACCCGGAAGCGACCGAGTTGACGGTGTCCTCCCGCAGTTCCGTGCGGGAGAACGACACCCTGGTCGGCATGATGGTGACGTCGGCGAAGTATCCCGAACCGGCCTTCCCGGCGCTGTAGCCCTTGTCGGTCTTCTTGACCAGCGAACGCGAGCTCGGCGGGATCGCCGTCATCGTGACCGAGCACGGGCTGCCCTTGGCCGGCGTGGCAGTGACCGTGCAACTCGCGCCGGCGCCGGGCGCGGTCCAGGTGACCGTGGCGCCGCTCGCCGGGCTGACCGTACCGCCGGTCGCCGCCCAGGTCGCCGCGGACGAGGCGGTCATCTCGACCTGCTCGTTGACGCCGACCTCGGTGCGGGTGTTCGTGGTGCCGTCGGGTGCGGAGACCAGCGTCCTGGTGGTCAGGGTGCAGGGGGCCGGCGGTGCGGCCGGGGTGGGGGTCGGGGGCGGCGCGGGCTTGGGCGCCGGGCCGGGCGGCGTCGGGGCGCCGGCGTCTCCCGGCCCGGCGTCACGCGACTGCGACACCGGGTAGAGCCCCTGCTCGGGCTCCTCCTGGGCCTCCTCCGCCAGCGTGGTCCGCCCGGCCAGCAGCGGGACGCGCGCGCTGGCGTGCGCGGCGCCGGGACGCACCGCCGCGCCGGGCACCGACTGCAAATGCCGCCACGCCGGCTGGTCGTTGCGGCGCCGGGCCGGGAGGAGGTCGGGCGCCCTCGCCGCCTGCGGCCGCTGCGGCCGCTGCGGCCGCTGCGCGAACGTTCTCATGCTCTATCTCCCCCCGTGCGTGCCAAGCGGACTGGGTTCCTGTTGGTCGCCGGGACCATCACCCGCCCATGCTAACTAAGGTCACGGACCCGGAGAAGCTGTGAGGTTGGGAAGGCGAGCGCGGTTCGCCAACCCAGGAGCGCCAAGGCGCCGCTCGACTACGCCAGATCGTCTTCTGCGGCGGCCGGGCTGGTTACCCGCGGACCCTTCTGTGGCACCAGAGTCCTCAGTGCCCGCACCGATAACCCTCCCGCCTAAAGGAATGGTGCCGCCGGGTTGGCAGGTGTTGCCGGTCCCATCGGACATTCGGCACTCAGCAATCTGGTTGCCGGCTCGGTCGATGGCGATCACCCGATCGACCGCCGCGATCCGATTCTGTCCTTCGGCGGGGGGCGGCCCGGCTTCAAGAAAGGCGCCGGCGTAGAAGTTGACCGGGAAGCCAGGACCAGGATCAACGGGGACCACCTCGAGTGGAGGGCCCTTGTGGAACAACACCCGTACCCGCACCAGACCATCTTCTGGGCTCTGATCCAGAGACGGATCCGGGATTTGCCCTGGCATCCTTTGACCGTGCTGGTGGTGTCCCGCACGATATTGCCGGGGTCGGGACCTGGATAGGGCCCTGGTTGGGCCTTGACCTTGAGCGGGGCGACCGAGGGGATCCAGAGCCCAGTAGGAGCGCCCGGCCACCACGGCCAGGACGACCAGGACGGCGGTCGTTCCAGCCAGCCGTAGCCGACGACGGCGACCCCGCCTGACCACCGCGGCTGCACTGGGGATCTGGCCTTCCCTGGCGGCAGCCTCTGCGGCCTCCAGCAGCCGTTGACGAAGCTCACTCATGCGCGGTCGATCACCTCCGACTCCCCCAGCATGGCCGCCAACGCCCGCCGCCCTCGGGCAAGCAGGCTCTTGACCGTCCCGTCCGGCACGCCCAGCACCTGGGCGATCTCAGTGAACGGGCCCGGTCGGCGGCCAGGTTCATGGCCACCCGTCGCACCCAGGCTTCAGGGACGTCGTAGTCGCGCAGGTGCGACCAGCGCAACGAGGCCCGCGTGAACGCCTCCTGGACGATCTCCTCGGCCGCATGGAGGTCGCCTGTGATCAGGAACAGGTGCCCGAGCAGCCGCCCGACCGTGGCCGCATAGAACTCCTCGAAGCTGGCGCTTGCCGCGGCCGGCTGCTCGGCCCGGGCGAGCTCGGCTTGGCGACTGGGCTGCCGTAGCCCTCGGGAGCGGAGCGTGGCAGGATGGGGCAACGCGTAAGTCCCCTTCGTGGAGATTATGACAAAGGTCCGCCGCGACGCTCTGCAAAGCGTGCTGCTTGTCGCCGCCATCCTTGCCGGTCTGATCGTCATACGGTGGTCGGTGACCGGCGGATTGGATCGGCCGATGGTGCCATCCGGCTCCTCTCGACCCTCGCCAGCGTCGGTCCGCCATACGGCGCGTTGGACATCCGCTCCGGCCGGCACACGGCTCTCCCTCGGCGGTCGCCAACCGATCGTGGTCAACCCGGCGAGCGGCGCCATCTTGGACATCGTTCCTGACCCTGACGATCAGACGGTGGTGTTCCGCCAGGGTGCCTATACCGTGCTCGCCGCCAACACGCGCGCCTGGGCGGTTCCTGCTGGGCAAGCCGGCCCACGCCGGCTGCTCGGTCCGGCCACGACCGTCCTGCCCGCACTGGCCGCCGATCGGGTCTGGTTGGTTACGGTCCGCTTCGGAATGCCGACCCGATGGTTCCGCCTCGTCGAGGTCGGTTTGGCAGATGGACGTGTATGGAGGCGCTGGACGCTGCCCCTGCAGGCTGCTCCCGTCGCGGTGCTGCCATCAGGGGTGCTCACCCGGACCGTCGACGACGATCTCCAGGTCGTGGCGCCGGGCAGTGGCCGGGTGCGGGCAGTGCTGGCCCGGGCGGCAACCTTCATCGATGCCCGGGCCGACCGGGTCGCCTGGCTGACCGGCGGCGACCTGCACGTCCGTAATCTGAGAACCGGGGTCGACGTGGTCGTGGCGCCGGCCAATGGCAGCGCCGGCTGGGATGCGCTCGGCGGGCCCGTCCGACGGGCCGGTTGCTGTTACGGGTTGGGAGCCTTCGCCCCGGATGGGCGGACCTTGGCCATCTTCGCCCGGGTGGCTGGTCCGGGTGCCCCTGGACTAGCCGTCGTGGACCTGGCCAGGGGCCGAGCCGCCCTGCTGCCAGGATCCGAGGGCGCAATGCCGGACGGGCGCCTGCCCTGTCTGGCCTGGGCGTCCAACGGCTGGCTCTACTTCTTCGCCTCGGGCCCGGCGGTGACCTCGATCGGTGCCTGGCACCCGGGGGACGGGGCCGCCGGCTTGCTCCGGTTGGACGTCGACCAAGCTATCGATATCTTGCCCACCACCCTCGCCGCGAACTAGGAGACTGATGGGACTGCAGAACCAGGGCAGGCCGGACGCGACGGTCGCGCTGACGGCGGCCGGCGTGACCGTGCTGATCGATGCCGGTGCCGGCCAGCTGCCGGCGATCGTTCACTGGGGGCACGAGCTGCTGGCGCTGGATGCCGCGCAGGCGGCCGCGCTGGTGGCCGCGAGCGAACCGGTCGTCGGCTCCAACAACGTGGAGTTGGCCCCGCGTGTCGCCGTGCTGCCCGAACACCACACGGGATGGAGCGGGCGACCGGGCCTGCGTGGCTCCTTCGCCGGGCGCAACTGGTCGCCCGCGTTCACCACCCGCTCGGTCGCCCTGGGCGGCGTGACGGTCTCAGGCCACCAGTCCGCAGGACCCGGGACCGTCGAGATCCTTGCCGTCGACGACACAAACCGCCTCCAGCTGCACCTTGCCTTGGAGCTGCTCGCCTGCGGCCTGCTCCGCGCACGGGCGTCGGTGACCAACCTGGCGGCCGAGCCATACACGGTCGACGAGGTCGCCCTGTCGTTCCCGGTTCCGGCGGAGGCGACAGAGCTCCTGGACTTTGCCGGGCGGCACAACTACGAGCGGGTGCCGCAGCGCCACCCGTTCCGGACCGGTGCCCACGTCCGGGAGAACCGCAAGGGCCGGACCGGCGCCGACAGCGCCTATGTGCTGCACGCGGGCACGCCGGGGTTCGGCTTCGGCGACGGCAGCGTCTGGGCGGTCCATACCGCCTGGAGCGGCAACCACATCCACTACGCCGAGCGGGCCTTCACCGGCGAGCAGCTCATCGGGGGAGGCGAGTTGCTCCTGCCCGGCGAGGTGCGACTGGCGACGGGTGAGAGCTACGAGAGTCCGTGGGTGTACGGGTCCTACGGCATGGGCTTGGACGAGGTCGCGCGGCGGTTCCACCGCTATCTGCGGACTCGGGAGCCGACCGTCGCGGCGGACCGCCCGGTGACGCTCAACGTCTGGGAGGCGGTCTATTACCACCACGACTTGGAGCGGCTCGTCCAGCTGGCCGAGCGCGCGGCGGCGGTCGGAGTGGAGCGGTACGTGCTGGACGACGGCTGGTTCGGTGGGCGCCGCAATGACCGCGCGGGTCTCGGCGACTGGGTCGTGTCACCTGAGGTGTGGCCGCGTGGCCTGCATCCGCTGGTCGAGCGGGTACGCGAATTGGGCATGCAGTTCGGTCTCTGGTTCGAGCCGGAGATGGTCAACCCGGACTCGGAGCTGGCTCGCGAGCATCCGGACTGGATCATGGCGGCGCGTGCCGAGTGGCCGGTCGAGTCTCGTCACCAGCAGGTGCTCAACCTCGGCATTCCCGAGGCCTACGAGAAGGTCAAGACGCAGATCCTTGCGGTGCTCAAGGAGTACGCGATCGACTTCGTGAAATGGGACCACAACCGGGACCTGGTCGAGGCAGGCACCCAGCGCGACGGCGGCCGGCCCGGCGTCCACGCCCAGACGCTGGCCGTCTACCGGCTGCTGGACGAGATCCGGGCCGCCCACCCGGGTCTGGAGATCGAGTCCTGCTCATCCGGCGGTAGCCGCGTCGACCTAGGTGTGCTCGAACGGACCGATCGGATCTGGGTCTCCGACAACATCGACCCACACGACCGGCAGAGCATGCTCCGCTGGACAACCCAGCTCATCCCGCCAGAGTTCATGGGCTCGCACATCGCATCAGGCCGCTCGCACACCACCGGCCGCAGGCACGACCTCGGCTTCCGCGCCGCCACGGCGATCTTCGGCCACCTCGGGATCGAGTGGGACCTCACTGCAGCGACCGACCCCGAGCTCGCCGAGCTGCGCTCATGGATCCGCTTCTACAAGCAGGAGCGGGACCTGCTGCTGAGCGGCGATCTGGTTCGGATGGACGGCCCCAACCCACGCCAGCTCGTGCACGGCGTCGTCGCGGCGGACAGCTCCTGTGGCGTCTTTGCGGCGGTCTCGACCGACAGCCTGTATCCGGATCCTCCGCAACGACTCAGGTTCCGAGGTCTGGACCCACGCCGTCGCTACCGCCTGCGGCCCATCCTGGTCGGATCCGTTCCCTCGGGCCTGCAGCCACCGGCATGGTGGGGCGGAGGGCGAGCCACGATGAAGCGGGCGGACGGACCACCATTCCTCCCACTGATCGAGCTGAACACCGAGTTCCCGGGTGCGGTCTTCACCGGAAGCGTGCTCGAGCACGTCGGCGTGGCCTGCCACCGGGTGCACCCCGACCAGGTGGTCCTGTACCGCGTCGACGCCACGAACGGGGTCGCTTAGGTGCTGATCACCCGTCGGCAACCTCGGTCTTGACGCGACCGTCGCACAGGCGCATGCTGCCACAACGATTTGCCAAATCCTTTTGGCACGGGTGGGCCTGGATGGAGAAGCGTTCAACGATCAAGGACGTCGCCGACCTGGCCGGTGTGTCGCCGTCGACAGTCTCGGTCGTGCTCAACGGCGTCGACGGCGCTCGCGTGGCCGAGGACACCCGCCGCCGGGTCACCGAGGCGGCCGAGCGCCTCGGGTACGAGGCCCATCCGCTGGCTCGAGGGTTGCGAACGCGGCGGTCACAGACGATCGGCTTCGTCAGCGATCTGGTCGCCTCCACGCCGTACGCCGGGCAGATGATCCAGGGCGCCCAGGACGCCGCCTGGCGCGCCGGGATGCTGCTGCTCATGGTCAATACCGGCCGCAACCTCGACCTGGAGCGTCATGCCATCCGGACGCTGCTGCAACGCCAGGTCGACGGGATCATCTACGCCAGCATGTTCCACAGCATCACCAGGGTGCCGCGCCTGAGCCCCGCGCGTCCTCTGGTCCTGCTGAACGGCATACCAGCGGCGGGCATGCTTCCCAACGTCGTGCCCGACGAGATCGCCGGTGGCGCCGCGGCCACGACCGAGCTCCTCGAGTCCGGGCACCGGCGCATCGCCTATGTCGCAGAGTGGCGTGACATCCCCGCGGTCGAGCTGCGGCTGCGCGGCTATCGAGAGGCGCTGGAACGGCATGGGGCCCACTTCGACCCGGCGCTGGTGCTTCGGGAGGAACCGGGCGCTGCGGGCGGCTACCGCGGGGTCTCATCGCTGCTGGACCTCCCGGAGCCGCCGACGGCGGTGTTCTGCTTCACCGACAGCATGGCCATGGGCGCCTACCGTGCCGCAGCTGAACGAGGCGTGCGCATCCCCGACGACTTCTCGGTGGTCGGCTTCGACGACCATCCGCTGATCGCCTCCTCGCTGGCTCCGGGTCTCACCACTGTGGGCTTGCCCCACTACGAGATGGGCGAGTGGGCGGTCGAGACCCTCCTGGAGCTTGCCGAGGGGACCACGGCCATGACCGGCCGGCCCCTCCAGATGCTGATGCCCTGTCCGCTGGTACGTCGCGATTCTGTTGGCCCGCCGTCGCGCTAGCCGCGACGGCTTGACTCCCTGACCGCCGGCACACCGGCCGATCAGCCGGGGTGCAGACATCGATAGGGGCGACTTGATGGGCAGGTACCTCGTCGTCGCAAATCAGACCCTCGGTGGCGCGGAGCTGAAGGAGGAAATCAAGCGGCGCCTCGAGGGGGGCCAGAGCTCGTTCTACGTGGTCGTGCCGGTCACCCCTCCCCACGACTATCCGGCGATCGCACAGACCAGCGGCCAGGGTGGCGGTTCGCTGCCACTGGTTGCCGCCAGCACCGGGCCCGCCGCTGTCGTGTCGGATGCCGAGGCGACCGCGGTCGCGCAGCATCGGTTGGGCGGGCTGCTGGACGAGCTTCGCCATCTCGGCGCCGAGGCCGATGGCGAGCTGGGGAATCACGACCCGCTGGTGGCGGTCGATTCGGTGCTGGCGAGCCGGTCGTTCGACGAGATCGTCTTGTCCACCCTGCCCCAGCCAATCTCGAAGTGGCTCGGCATGGATCTGCCACACCGGTTGCACCGCCACACCAAGCTCCCGGTGACGACGGTGACCTCCAAGGAGTAGGGACGACCGGACGCGCCCGGCACCGTCCAGCTGGATCGGTAACGAAAGGAGTCGGGTCAGGGAACGAGCTGGGCGCTGGATCGACAGGGAGGAGTCCGCTCGGAATTTGAGCTAGCTGAGGATTGCCGGAGGTGATCTTTTTGGCCCAAGACGTCGCTTCCCCGCCAGGACTGGAACGGGTCGGTGTGGAGGCCCCAGGGCCGCCACGGCGGCGGCGGCAAACCAGTGAGACGCTCGCCGCCTTGCTGTTCCTGCTCCCCGCACTGTTCGGGTTCACGGTCTTCTACCTCGTGCCACTCGTGAGGGGCGTCTTTCTCAGCCTGACCGACTGGGACCTGCTCTCGACCCCCAACTTCGTCGGGCTCAAGAACTTCCAGGACCTGGCCAGCGACAAGCTGTTCTGGAACTCCCTGCTGGTCACCGCCGAGTACGTCATCCTCAACATCGGCTTTCAGACGATCCTGGCGATCCTCATCGCGGTGCTGATGGAGCGGCTCACCCGGTCGATGGCGATCCGCGGCAGCCTGATCATTCCCTACCTGATTCCCAACATCGTGGTTGGGCTCATCTGGTTCTGGATGCTCGATTTCCAGCTCGGGATCGTGAACCAGTTCATCGAGGCAATCGGCCTCAACCGAATCGCGTTCCTCGGCAGCACCACCTGGGCCCTGCCCTCGATCGCCTTCATCAACGTCTGGCGTCACATGGGCTACACCGCGCTGCTGGTCTTCGCCGGCCTGCAAGCCATCCCCAAGACCGCCTACGAGGCCGCAGCCATCGACGGGGCATCGGAGTGGAAGATGTTCTGGAAGATCACCATGCCGCTGCTGCGGCCGGTGCTGGCCGTGGTGCTGGTGATCACCATGATCGGCTCATTCCAGATCTTCGACACCGTGGCCGTGACGACCAGGGGCGGGCCGGTCAACGCCACCCGGGTCATCTACTACTACATCTATCAAAAGGCCTTCGACCAGTTCGAATTCGGCTACGCCTCGGCCATCGCCCTGGTGCTCATGCTGATCCTGGTCGCGGTCACCTTCGTCCAGCTCAAGCTGCTGCGCGCTGGAGAGTCGGACCTCGCCTAGGAGCTGAACATGGCTGTCGCCGAAGGACAGAGAATTGCTCGCCCCGGCGTGACCGCGGCAACCGGCCGCCGGCGTCCCAATGTCGGGCGGATCGTCTCCTGGGCGATCCTGATCGGACTCATCATCATCACGATCTTCCCGTTCTGGTGGGTGCTGCGAACCGCGCTCTCCAACAACCGGTCGCTGGGGACCGACCCGGGATCGCTGCTGCCGGTGGATTTCACCTTGGGGGCGTTCAAGCGGGTCCTAGGTCTGTCCACGGTCGCCGAGGCCCAGGCCGAGGGCGGTTCGGGCGCTGAGGTGAACTTCACCCGCGCCCTGCTGAACTCGGTCGTCTTCGCCACCGTGGTCACGGCCGGCCAGGTGTTCTTCTGCGCCATGGCCGCCTACGCCTTCGCCAGGCTGCGCTTCCCGGGACGGGACAAGCTGTTCTTCTTGTTCCTGACCGCGCTGATGATCCCGCCGATCTTCATCACCCTGCCCAACTTCGTGCTGATCAAGCAGCTCGGCCTGCTCAACACCTACGCCGGCATGGTCCTCCCGTATCTGTTCATGACCCCGTTCGCCATCTTCTTCCTGCGCCAGTTCTTCCTTGGAATCCCCCGTGAGCTCGAGGAAGCGGCCATGCTTGACGGCGCGGGCCGGTTCCGGACATTCGCCCGGGTGATCGCGCCCATGGCGACCCCGGCGCTGGCCACCCTGGCCATCCTCACCTACATCAGCTCCTGGGGTGAGTACCTGTGGCCGCTGCTGGTGGGTTCCGACGACAAGCACCAGGTGCTGACGGTGGCCCTGAGCGTGTTCCGGTCCTCCACCCCGCAGGGCAGCCCAGACTGGGCCGGCCTCATGGCCGCCACCTTCGTGGCCGCGCTCCCGATGATCATCCTGTTCCTCGTCTTCGGTCGAAGGGTGGTGAACGCGATCCAGTTCTCCGGCATCAAGTGAGATGGCCCTGGTCGACGGTGGCCTGGCGGCCCGCTCTCGCGGGCGACCGAGAAGGGGCGCGGGTCGCGCCCAGGTGGAGGACAGAATGAGGCGACAGCTGCGACTGATGGCGTTGGTGGCGACGATCGCCCTGCTGGGGACGGCGTGCTTCAGCAGCGGCGGCGGGGGCGGCGGAACCGCCGACGCGGGCAAGGCCGAAGGGACCGTCCGGTACGTCCTCTGGGACGCCAACCAGCTCCCCGCCTACAAGAAGTGCGCGGACGCCTTCACGGCCGCGAACCCCAAGATCCAGATCAACATCCAGCAGAAGGGCTGGGACGACTACTGGGGCGGCCTGACCACCTCGTTCGTGGCCGGCAACGCTCCCGACGTCATCACCGACCACCTGTCGAAGTACCCGGAGTTCGTGAAGACCAACCAGCTAGCGCCGCTGGACGAGTTCATCGCCCGTGACAAGGTGGCCACCGACATCTACTTCCCCGGTCTGGCCGACCTGTGGAAGGGCGAGGACGGCAAGACCTACGGGATGCCCAAGGACTGGGACACCATCGCCATCTTCTACAACAAGAAACTCGCCAAGGACGCCGGGATCAGCGAGCAGCAGCTCGGCAGCCTGACCTGGAACCCGCAGGACGGCGGGACCTTCGAGAAGACCGTCGCCCACCTGACCGTCGACAAGAGCGGCAAGCGGGGCGACGAGCCAGGCTTCGACAAGAACAACGTGAAGGTCTACGGCCTGGGCCTGGCTGGCTCCGGTAGCGGCTTCGGGCAGACCGAGTGGAGCCACTTCGCGGCGAGCAACGGCTTTCAGTACCTCGACAAGAACCCATGGGGAACCCAGTACAAGTACGACGACCCCAAGCTCATCGAGACCATCACCTGGTGGCGGAGCCTGATCGAGAAGGGCTACATGCCGTCGCTGGCGGCGGCCGCCTCCGGGGTCGGGCTGCAGGGAACGTTTGAGGCCGGCAAGTACGCGATGGTCACCGAGGGCGACTGGAACATCAAGGGCTACACCAGCTCCAAGAGCGTCGACGTCGGCTTTGCGCCGCTGCCGGTCGGCCCCGCCGGCAAGCGGGCCAGCATGTTCAACGGCCTGGCCGACTCGATCTGGGCCGGCTCCAAGGTCAAGGAAGCCGCCTGGCAGTGGGTGAAGTTCCTGGGCTCGGCGGACTGCCAGAACATCGTCGGCCAGGAGGCGGTCGTGTTCCCGGCCATCCCCGCGGCGACCGACATCGCCAAGCAGGGGTTCAGCGGCAAGGGCATCGACGTGACCGCGTTCACGGTCAACGTCGACGACAAGACCACCTTCCTGGCTCCGGTGACCGACAACGCCTCCAAGGTCGACGCCATCATGAAGCCGACGATGGACAGCATCATGTCGTTCAAGGCTGACCCACAGACGGCGCTTCCCCAAGCCAACAAAGAGGTCAACGCTCTGTTCACGAGCTGAGCAGGGGAGGGCATGCAGATTCCCGGCGTCGGGGTCATCCCACCGGCCCCGACGCCGGGGCCCACGCAAACCCTGACAGGAGAAGGGAGCAAGAGATGGCGCGGATTGAGTTGCAGGATGTGTCCAAGGTCTATGCCGGTGGGGTCCGGGCGGTGAACGCCCTGAGCCTGGACATCCCCGACGGCGACTTCATGGTCTTTGTCGGCCCCTCCGGGTGTGGCAAGAGCACCGCGTTGCGGATGGTGGCGGGGTTGGAGGACATCAGCGAGGGCGAGATCCGCATCG
>Ga0081539_10005496_pt1 | contig 12871 bp, 8 predicted proteins | sample TabmetS4T2R2_FD_71023 | JGI IMG/M metagenome (GOLD analysis project Ga0081539, IMG submission 71023) | Tabebuia heterophylla rhizosphere microbial communities from the University of Puerto Rico - S4T2R2 | ecosystem: Host-associated > Plants > Roots > Rhizosphere ...
AGGTGGCCGTGACAATTGTTGTCACGGGTCGTGCGGTCAGAGATGGATTGCTTAACACACTCTCCATTCTGCCGAACGGCCCGTTTTATTGCCGAGCCACGCCAAAAAATGTCAACAGTATTGGTATTAACCATCTGTGGTAAATACCCGTAGTTGATTGAGTCGCGCCCCTGATCACTAATGAACGCTGTCACTCCCGCTCTCGGCTTCTCCGGCCCTTCTCATCGATCAATTTAGACGACTACTTGGCCGATTCCGATTCTTTGTACCGGAGCAAGATCGAGTACTGAGTACAGCTCAACATCGTTGTCGCGTTCTAGCCGTACCGGGCATCATGCTGCGCTTTGTTATGGGGCCCTGAATGAGACTGAGTTCGGTCAATTTTCTGCACCATCGTGGGTGCTCACTGTCCTCGCGGCGAAGCCTCTCGGGCTCGGTCGTTCATAGTTGATGAAACCCTTTTCAAAAAAGCTGCAGCAACAATCACTCAAGACTTGGCACCCGCAAGCACCCCAAAGGTATTCGACAGTAGCGTCTCGATCACTCGCTGAATCCGGGACTCATCGGCATTAGAGAGAAGCCTAAGCAGCAAATCCATTTGACTCCATTCCCGAACCGCTCCTTGAAGCAATTTCAGCATTCCGGCGATGGTTACTCCCGCTCCTGCAAGAATGGCGCCTCGTGCGCCGGTTCCCCTGTATACATCCGTAATCATCGCCCAGAAGGCGGCCCCGAAGACAACAAGCACAACACCGAAGTAGAACCCATATAATCGACCGTATAATCTTCGATTGGAGCTCAGATGCCTCAACAACTGATCCTTGACGGGATCAGCGCCCATCAGGTCGCGGGGGCGGTAGTAAGTTTCGAGTATCTTCTGTAGCTTCACGATTTCACCTCATTTCTTCGGTTGAATGCGAATCACAACTCCTTCTCAAGGCTGAGTCTGGTAGTCAGATAAGTTCCACCGGAAATTGCCATTCGTTTGAGCGTTTCCCCAATCAGAATGAACTGGGGCACAGGTGTAATCTGAACCGGCCAGTGCAGGTGTCTGATCCGATCCCCTCTCACCAAGTCCAGATAAAGCGCGAAGGCCTCGGAGTTGCACGTCGCCAGATCGATTACTCCATTGAAGTCCCGATAGAGTGCAGCTTCCATCTCCGCTGGCGAGTGGAGCCCATCAAATAGCTCAACTCTATTACCCGGAGCTATCAATCCCTCGAATACATCGTCCAGCAGATCACGACCGAGCGTTTCGCCGAGGACCTTTGACATTCGCGCCATCTCTGCAATCGACTGCGGCAATTGCGCCAGGATACCGCTGCTAAGAACCGCTCGATTCAGCGCGTCGGTCAGCACGATCGAGTCTGCTACGGCACCTCGGAGCAACTTGAGCACGGGATGATCCTCGCACTTGATGAAGTCGACGATTTCCTGCGGAGCCACTAGCATGTCGTCCGGCCGATACGTTGAACCTCGCCAGTGTGCGAGTAGGATGAGGCAGTTATGGTTTGCTGATGCCTCCGCGAAGTCGCGGATCGTCGCGCCCTGGTAAACTTTCACTCCGAGTAAGGCAGCCGTTGAAGCCAGGGTAACCGCCGCCTCCGCTACTAAGTGATAGTGTTCTTTCCAGACGGACGCCGGTTCCTGATCGAGGAGAACGATGCGCAGGTAATCAGATGCTGGCGATTTTGCCGCTTGATGCATAAACTCGTCTCGGTCGACCGGAATTCCAAAGAGCAGAGCGCAATTGGAGAGCTCGATAGTCATAACTACCCCCTCCGATCGCTTGTTCTGCCGCGATCGACCGGATGGACGAGTTCCGCAGCGCGGATGACCTTGGCATTGCGCTGATAGAAGAATTTCAGGTCTTGAGGTTTCAGCTGCTGGCGAATCTGTTCCCTAAGGTCAACAATGCCGTCTCCAATGGACGAAGTGTTCGAGCGTCGTTTAGCTAACCAGGACCGAACCAATTCGATGAGTTGCGCCAAAAAACCGGGGCGATTCGCATCATTTGCTCCGACCATAATGCCGAGCTTGCTCTTTCCACCATCGAACTGAACGATGATGGCCCTGTTCGGGTTTATTAGTCGTTGACCCTGACCAAAGGCCTCAGCCCAGGTTTTGGCGGTAGCCGGCTCTACTCTCCCTGTGCCCCAAGCCACACTTTCGCTAAACAACGCATGCGCGTCGCTTTTTCCGCTGATGTGGACGACCTCATGGCGATTGCCTGGCTGCTCGACCATCATGCTGAAATTATCACCACTTGATCCGCCCTTCCTGGCCCCGGACGCAGGATCCTTCAGCAGGCCGTCGATCATGCGCCCGCGCGTGGCGATTGGCACAGGTGAGATGGACCTGGCGATTCCCTCGACGCTTTCGGGTGAGAAGTTCTCGAAGTGGACAACTTTGGGCATGGATGGCTTTTTCAGTGCGTCGATGACTAAACTCTTGCCAAAGACGGTTTGTTGCTTAGGAGGCTGAAGGTTTCTGACGATTTGCACGGCACCTTCATAGTCCTGAATTACCAGCGCATCGCAATTGCAAGTGCGCGCGCGCTCGGTTGCCCGCACCACTCTTTCGGGATGGTTCTTCTCCCAACGTTTAGCTTTTTCTAGCATCTTCTCTAAGAGGCTCCCCTTTCGTAGTCTGCGACCTGGGTTTAGCGCTCCGAACTGTTCCAGTTTTCCGGATACCCTTTTTAAGCCATACACCGAAGACAGGGTAATGTTGAGTCCACCGACGGCAAACATGTATACCGGCGCCTTCATCGGTTGCGCGGGCATGGCGGGCGAAACAATACAGCCGAGGACTAGTACTGCCAGACCAGCCTCCAGGACACGGGTTGTTCCGTCAAACCATCTGCGATGTGACTGAACGAATTGTGAAAACATCCGACCTCCTTAGCACCCTTGAACAATAATCATTTTCTACTTTGTGTAAAGCAGAATTTGGGAAAACCTTTCATGTTCAACTATCCCTTCCGATCAGTTGTTCTGCTGCGATCGTGAGGATGGACGAGTTCCGCGGCGCGAATGACCTTGGCATTGCGCTGGTAGAAGAACTCCAGGTCATGCAGCTGCAACTGCCGTCGAATCGTTGCCCTCAGGTCTGTTATGCCTTCCAACCATGGCGAAGAGTCCGAGAGCCGCGTAGTTAGCCACTTCCGAGCAACTTCTGCGAGCCGCGCCGAGAAACCTGGGACGTTCGCATCTTTTGCGCCAACCTTAATACCGAGCGCGCTCGGATCTGCGCCACCGCCGAACCGAATGATGATGGCGTTTTCGGCTTTTTCGAGCGATTGACCGCCAAACGTCTCAGCCCAGGATTGGCTGCTAGCAGGTTCTACTCTTCCGGTATTCCAGGCCACACCGTGATTAAACGATGAGAGCGCCTCCTCTTTCCCGAAGATCCGGACGACATCGCGCCGATTGCCCGATCGCTCAACCATCATGCTGAAGCCATCATCGTTTGATCCGCGCTTCCTGAATATGGACGCGAGATTCTTCAGCAGGTCGTCGGTCGGTCGTCCGCCCTCAAGTGAGATCGCCCTGGCGATTCCCTCAACGCTTTCGGACGAGAAGTTCTCGAACCGGACCATTTCGGGTCTGGTTGGCTCGGCCAGCACGTCGATGAGTCCACTCTTGCCTAGGATGGTCCTCTGCTCGGGAGGAGGAGCATTTCTGACATACCGCACGACGCCTTCATCGTCCAGAATCACCAGCGCATCGCAATTGCAAGTGCGTGCGGCCTCCACGGCCATCTTCATCCGCTCAGGATGCGTCTCCGCCTGATCATTGGCGTGTTGTAGCTGCTGTAACAGGCTGTTCTTACGCGGCGCCTTGCCCAGGGCCTCTTCTGGTGGGCGGATCGGGCCGGATATTGGATTCGGAGTTATCGGCTTTGCGATCCGCGCCGGAGAAAGGTTGATGTTATGTCCACCGACCGCAAACACGTCGCTTGTATCCTTCGAGAGGACGACAGATGGTGTGCGGATCGATCCGGACACTGGCTCGTTGGCGGCTCCCGTGAGAACGGCGGACAGCACGGACTCGAGATCGGTATCCTCTGCATCTTCCGACAGTTTCCGCACTTCAGTGTAGGTGATCAATTTTGCGAAGATCTCATTCAACAGATCGGTCGCCTCCGATTCCAGCGCATTCAACCGTGCCTCAATCCGATCCAATTCTGTTTTGAGACGGTGATATTGCGCAAAAGCCGGATGTTTACTTGTATTGATTGTAGACCTCTTCGCTGACAAGCAGTCATCGTCTACACGGGGCATCTTCAGCTTCCCGCCAACAGCCCGGCAGGCGCTAGCGAACTCACGGCTCATCTTCGTACTCAGATTCTCCTGTGTCGTTTCCAACTCGGTAATCTGATCGGCTTTCGATAGATACGCGTGCTCGTTACGCATCAGCTCCTGTTGTACATTCTGCGGGGATACAATTAGATCGGCCAATCCGGCTTGCGAAAGCCCTGTACTCTTGAGTACGCTGGCAACGTCCTCTCGAGCCTCTGGATCAATGTCCAGGTCTGCCGGTGTTGCAGTGACTCGGGCGAGCCAGGCTGCCACCTGTTGCTTCAGGATATTAAGGACGTGTTCCGACCGAGCGGTGCGAGGCGCGTTTTGCGGGTCGCTCACAGTTAGAAAGTTCTGGACGGCCTGATAGAGCAGCGTGTTCTGTGCCACCCGCACCAGCATCGGATCGCCTAAGGTTGCGAAATAGTCCCTTGCCTTGACTGCTGCTGCATCAGAACCCTCACGCTTTTTGCGGTAGAGCTCTCTGAAATCGGGCGGCTTCCCGTTCAAATCTTCCAGTGAAAGATCCCCGGACGGTCGGTACAAAATGGAGAGTGCGCCCGTGCGGTCCGGCGTCAGCATATCTCTTCCTCCGATGTTCTCAATCGTTGCAAATCCATCAGTATTCCAGTTGAAGAGGAGTGACGTCGTCTTGAACTGGTGCGAGAAAAAGTCGCTGGCCGACTCTTTTCCAAAGGGATAATTCTCAGGCTTGCGATAGGGGAAGGCATAGTACTCAACCTGCCCGTGCTCCGACCAGGATTTCAAGATCTGATCGGCGAAGTTTAGCAACGTTCCATACTCACTATCATCGAGTTGTGAAGAGAGCAGGATCGGAGCCCAGTCCCAGCTTTGGTACTGGCCCTCAAAAATCCGACCGGCGAAGATGCGCTGCCGCTCATAGCTTTGCGCAACTTCAGATGCCCGGTTCCGTGCGAATGCAGATAGAGTTTCAAAACGTAATGGAGGCAATAACGACAGCGGCACTTGCCGTGCTCGCGCCAACAGCGCCAGTCCACCCCCTTTCAGTGCCGTCGCGCCGAGGATCAGATCCGTAGAAACTGCGAAGACCCGGAAGGACTCTTCCAGATCTGCGAGTTTCACACCGTTCGGCGCAACAAATGCGACCAGACCGCCATTTCGGGTGAACACGCCAGGCATCCTCTCCGTCAGAATGTCGCGGACCTTCCTGCCTGTGGATTGCGTCCAGGGGGGGGCGTCATCGGCCGTCCAGGTGCCGAGCTCGTTCGCATTGAATTTGAGTTCTTTGATCGCAGCCAGATTGGCCGCCGGTTTGAATCCGGCGAGCCAGAATCCGACCTTAGTCTTGTACTGAAGCCGATGCAGCATTAGCAGCCGGTCAACGATCTCTCCGGGGGCATCGACAAGGTCGAGCGAATCGCCGGACATGACACGAGTCGATACATTGCTTTGTATACGAACGCGAGCGACGATATCCTCCAGCCATCCATCGACTCCGGTCGGCCATCGACGGTATTCGAGGGCGAGCAGGTCGCTGCCAAACAGAGATCTGACCGCCTGCGCGAGTTCCTGCTTCGTCAAGCTCGGCGGCGGCTCCGAGATAATAACCACCGCTTCACCTTTATCATCTTTCGGAGAGACGGCGTAGGCCTGAAACGGCCATGGATGAGCTTTGCGGAACTCTGCCCAGGCTGAGCAGGTAATACTGTCTCCACACTGTGGAGACGAGCTTCCCAAATTATACTTATAGACCGGAACATCCGCCGGTTGCGCCGATCCAATCGACGAAACAAGGCAGCCGAGGACAAGCACAGCCATGCTGGAACCCAGGGCACAGACTGGCGTTTCAAGCCATCTTCTATATGGTTGAACGAACTGTGAAAACATATGACCTCCTCATCACGCTTGATCAATAAACTCTTTCTTCTGGACTTCTTCTCTTCCACTTTCCGGATTGCACAAGACAGCTAACAGGCGCAAACGCGGAGGAAATGAACCGCGGCTTCTGACCGCTTCACCGAGTTAAGCGGAATGCGAAAAAACATTTCATCACTCTTTTTATTGAAAGGTTTTTGATGAGGAGGTCTTAGCCCATCGGAAACGGCAAGAGCCCGCTTCGCCGACTCAATCAGTATCAATCGCTCCGGCATCTCAAAAATGCCGAGGTCAAAAAGGAGAAGACCGATGAAAATTTTCAAGCTGCTCAGATTGCACTCAGCCCGAACTGCAATGAGTCTTTTGCTGCTCGTCACGACCGTCATCACAACCACCGTTCGTTCCAACGCGCAGCAGCCCGGCTGCTCGACCTGTACGACAAACTGCTGCACCTGGACCACTTCGGGGTCGACCGGATATCCGGATAACTATAACGACTTGAGTTATGATCATGCCTGGATCTATCTTGATTACCCCGCGCATAACGTGAGAAGGACGATCCGTTACAATTTGCCCGTCTTGTCGTGCTTCACGGTTTCCAATCCATACCGATACTTCAAGTTTCGATATCTCGATACTGGAGACAGTTCGAATGTCGTGCTGCGACTCGTCGAATACGACCCAGTTTACGGCGTCACCAATTCAAGAGTGATCTTCGACAGCAACAACTATAGTTGGTCCCCGAATCCCCAGACCCGCACAGTCTACTTCCCATGGTGGAACTGGTATTGCTACGACAAGACCTATTTCATCGAGTGTGAGTTTAATAAACGAAGCTACTCCGAATCCGTCGGTCTCAGCTTCATTCAGGTCGGTACCGCCAATAACTATGGCGATTACGGCTATGACAGATGAATCCGGCTGAGGTCATCCAGGTTCATTCGATAACTCTTTGTAAATTGAATCCGGTGGGGTCGTCTTTATCGGCCCACCGGAACTATGAAGGGACAGAGGACAATGAAAAGCATGATCCAATCTTTCGCAAAAAACTCCAAACCGGGTCGAATCCATCGGTTGCTCGCGGTGATTCTATCGAGCCTATTCTTATTCAGCTCGATTCCGGCGGGTGCGGCGCCACTTTCAGACCAACCGTGGACTTCGAACGGCTCGACCGGAACGGTCGATGAAACCTCTTACGATCTAATCACCTATCTCAATGGATCCGTTTACCTGAGTAATAACGGAGGCCCTTATTCAGAGGCGACTATTCGTTACAACATCACCTTCACACCGGGATTAACCCAGCTGAACACGACCATCTTCAAAGCGCGCATCCTTGACAACGGCCCGCAGGCCAGAGTGATCCTCTATCTGAAATCCTACGAGTTTGAAACGGGTATCGTTCGAACGCTGAACACGATCGACAGTGATCAATATCTTCCCTCCAACAACTTCTATCTCGTCAAAGTGAATGGTCTGCCGAATTTTCTGGGTGAGGGCGGCTGGTCTGTGCGTGAGTTCAAAAAATACAGCTACTATATCGAGGCTCATTTGATCAGGACCGGATGGGGAGGTAATCCTGCTTTAGGGAATCTCATGGTCGACAGTGAGGCGATCTTCAATTAACACGCGTTAGGCGAATAATAAGGAGAACGGCAATGAAAAACATAGTGACATTTTGGGCGGCACTTGTTCTGATGACGTTATTACTGAGTCCTGCGATGGCACAGACTCAATTGACCGATGAGGACCAGAAGAGCGTTGCAATCTTGAAGCTCGTAATTAAGCAACTCCGCCTTGAAGTGATTGAGCAAAGCATCGAATTCCACAATCTCAAGATTCGGCTTTTGGAGACCGAGTATGAAGAAGTCCATCGGTCCCAGCTTGAGGTCGAAGCACAGGATCAAGGTCTGCGACAACGGCTGGCAAACTTGAACGCATCGGCGGCCGATGAAGCGGAAAACGGCGAGGCGGCCCATTTTCGAGAGGCACTGAGCGACAAAGGCATTAAGAAAATCAGTGATCGGCTCCAATCCCTACAACAGCGTGAAGAAGAGCTGCGGAGGTTGTTGGATGGCGAACTCAAGCGAAGGCAAGAGCTCGAAGAGCGCACTAAAAAAATAAACTCGGAGGTTCTGGAGAATAGATAACTCAGGACAAAACAAGCACGCACAATAAGAGAGTTGGATGAGAGAAATCATCATCCGGCTCTCTTTCAATCAGATCGAACTTGATGAGGGGCTTTTATCTTTTACCATTCAGATTCGCCCATTCGCCGGACTGAATGAAACTGGCCCAATAGAACGGATGGCGATGCTCTTTTCTCTTGAGCATGTTTAGTTGAACTTGCCGCAGGGCTTCGCTCCGACCCTGCCCCTCAATCAAGCCGGTGTAATAAGACGTCATCCACTGTCGCGTGACGTAGTCAGAGACCGGCCACAGGCTCATCACCTGTGTCTCAGAACCAGCCAGCACTAGCGCGCGCCGCAACCCGTAGACCCCCTCTCCATTTTTTACTTCCCCCACCCCCGTATCGCAGGCCGAAAGCACAACTAGTTTCGTGCCCCTCAAATTCAGCCCGGCGGCTTCGAGCGCGGTCAATGCACCGTCATCATTGTCGGTCTTATGCTGATTGATACCGGCGAGCGCCAGCCCCGATCGAAGCAAGGGATTCTCGATCTTCATCGCCAAATTGCCTGATCGTAGATCGGAAATCGTGCCTGAATTGAATAGAGGACTAAGTCCGCGTGTCTTCTCCTGGTTTATTTCTATATCTTGTAAAAAATATCCATGGGTGGCGATATGCAAAATACTTGGGGCACTCACTTTTTTCAGAACAGTCTCAGTCGCCCGTTCTTTTGTCAGAGCAATTGCATTAGGTAACATGGATTTGATTGCCCGGGCCTCGCGACCGGTTTCGGGCAACGGCTCGAAATAAGCCTGAGAGAAATCGGTGATGGGCTCACGCACTTCCCGGCGATTCGCTGTGCGCTGAGTATTGGAAACCGGGCGAGCTTCCATATCTAGCATTGGACCAAAGGCCGGGTCTGCCACAATCAACGGCTCACTCTTGCTCTGTCGCGGTATTTGCAATCGCAATAGGTCGCGACCGCTGGTGAGGTAATTAATCGAATAACGCTCCATTAGATAATGATTCTGCTCATCTACCAGCGCAGCGAAGGGAATGAGGTTGAGCGCGCCGTCGGGCGAGATCAACAAGCGTCTTGTATTACCTACCAGAGCACGCACGGGACGCATTACTTGATCATCGAGAGCGCGGGCAAGTTGCCTGACATCACTACGCTGCGGGTCACGCAGGGCTTGCCGCAGTGCAGCGACGTTGCGATCGATAGCCGGGGCTTCCCCCAACTCAACCCAGCGTGACTCTCCATCGCGAGAGAGTGTGTAGGCAGTGTAACGCGGAACGCCTGACTGTCTCGTCTTCGGGTCGTAAGGTCGATATATGGCGAACTCGACGAGTGCCGAGCCTTCAGGGATCGCCGCCTGAACTGCCTCAAGCGAGATAGGCTGGGTAGCGGCGCGAAATTCAGGATTGCGAGAGACGAGATTAGCTTCGAGCTTTTCGGATTCTTCCTCGAACTGCTGGAGTTGAGCACGATAAATCGCAATCTGATTGCCGACCGGTCCGCGCAGCGTGAGAGCTGCGAGTTGTGCCCTCACGCCCGCGAGTTGATCGAAGAGGGCTTGATCCTGTTGATCAGCGCGGCTGTGCAGCGCGGCGAGGATACCGGTCATGACGTCCAGCCCACGCCCTTTGCGACGAAGCAACGTAGTAAGCACCACGCGCAGAGCTTCCTGATCACTTGGCATGGCCAGTGCGTGAAGCGATAAGATGTAATTGGTTTCGGCAGCAGACAGCGAGAGATAACTGATCAATTGCCGCTCAGAGCCAACAGTGAGATTGCGGCTAAGGTTGGACTCAGTGGCTTCGGTCGCCCGGCGCAGAAATGCTAAGGCTTGCGCAGGCTTCCCTTCGATATGGTAAAGTCTTGCAATGCCGTGGAGCGAATATACGACATCGGGGTGAACGGAGCCGAACGCTTTCTCCCGAATCGCCAGAGCGCGCTGATAGAACGGCTCTGCTTGCACGTAATCATCCTTAAACTCGTACAGCGATCCGAGGTTAATAAGCAATATGGCGACATTAGGATGCTCGGAACCAAGCAACTTTTCAACGATCGCCAGAGTGCGCTGAAAGAGGGGGTCGGCTCTCTCTAAATCACCCTTGGCTCGGTAAAGTTCTGCGAGGCCGTTGAGGGATCTCGCAACATCCAAGTGCTCAGGGCCGAAATTCCTCTCCTGGATAGTCAGTGCGCGGTGATAAAGCGGCTCGGCACGCTTGTAATCACCCTTATCTGTATAAAGTTTTGCAAGATTAGAGAGTGTCCTGGCAACATTCTGGTGGTTTGGACCAAGTGTCTTTTCAACAATCGCCAGCACACGTTGATAGAGCGGTTCAGCTCGTACATAGTCGCCCAGGACCACATAGAGCTCGGCCAGATTGTTGAGCGGGGCGGCAACATTTCGATGCTCAGAGCCTAGCGCCTTTTCATAGATTACTACCGCACGCTTAAATAATGGCTCAGCTCGCGTATGGGCGCCATTAGCGAAATACAATAGCGCCAGACTGTTGAGGGAGTTAGCGACTTCAGGATGATAGAGACCGAACGCCTTCTCGGTGATTGCCAGTGCGCGCGTAAAAAGCGGCTCAGCCCGCAGGTAATCGCCCCTAGTATTATAGATTGTTGCGAGGTTATTAAGAGAATTGGCGACAGTGGGATGCTCAGGGCCTAATACCTTCTCATATATTGCCAACGAACGCTGATAGAGCAGTTCGGCTCTCGCGTAGTCGCCTTTCGCGGAATTCAGTGTCGCGAGATTGTCGAGGGAGTTAGCGACTTTAATGTTGTCAGGGCCAAGAGCTTTATCTCTTAATGCCAATGCCTTCTCTAATCGCAGTATCGCCTCGGTGTATTTACCTTGGGCTTGCAAGGCTACAGCTTCAGCACACAGTTTGAGCGCTTCCACGATCATCTGTATAGCTTCGGCAAGGGCGCGTGACTCCTGAAAGCAGTGAGAACAAAATGAAGCGTGACAACTCTGCGCCACACATGATAGAAATCGGCCAAGTAGTCGTACCTTTAAGAATAGAGGTGTGATGCAAATGGCCGAACCTGACGATGAGATTCCCAAAATCAATTCCTCGGAAGTTGAAACCCTGATCAAGAAAATCGAGCAGAACACACTGAGTGAGCAGGATAAGAGAGCACTCACCCGGCTGCTCAGGACATTGCTCCGCCTGGTGAGTATGTTGCAGGAGAAGAAGGTCACGCTCCTCAAGCTGAAAGCCATGATCTTTGGCCAGAAGAGCGAAAAAATGAAAAGAGGAGAAAAGGAGGAGCCGCCAGAAGGGCCGGAGAAGGGAGTGCCAGAAGGAGGAAAAGGAGAGGGGAGCGAAGGGCCGAAGAATGAAAAGCCGGAAGGGGCCGCAGGCGAGAAGCGAGGGAGGAAGCCGGGCCACGGGCGGCATCCGGCTGCGGACTATCCCGGGTCGAGAAAGGTCCATTGTGTTCATCAGCAATTAGTCTCCGGGAGTCAGTGTCCGAATCCGAACTGTCGAGGGAAAGTCTACCAGGAGAGGCCACACCAATTTATTCAATTCACGGGACAGCCGGCGATGACGGCGACACACTACGAGCAGGAAGTGGTCAGATGCCGGGAGTGCGGAGCGGTCTATGAGGCGCCGTTGCCGGAGGGAGTCCGCCCGCAGAAGTGGGATGAGACGGCGGACGCGGCGATCGCGATCGAGCGGCACGCGAAGTATACGCCGTCGCATCGAACGGCTGTCATGCAGGAGATGTGCGGGGTGCCGTTGCCAGAGTCGGTACAGTCGGAGAGATGCCGGGAGGTGGCCGACGTGTTGGAACCGATCTATGAGCAGATGAAGAAGGAAGCGGCCCAGGGAAAGGTCTTTTATATCGATGATACGCCGGTGAGGATCATGGAGTTGGTGAAGGAGAATCAAAAGAAGAAGGACCAAAAAACAGAGGAGAAGAAAGAAGCCGCGAAAGAACAGGTGACAGAGAAGAAGGGGAAGGAGAGAAAAAAGAAGGAAGATGAGCGGGTTGGAATCCAGACCAGCGGAGTGGTCGTGGAGTTGCATTCAGGGGCGAAGGTGGCGCTCTACTTCAACGGGCGGCCGCATGCTGGAGAGAACGTCGAAGAGCTCTATCGACTGCGCCATCCGGGGCTCCCGCCTCCGCTGCAGATGTCGGACGCGCTGGCCTGTAACTTTTGTGGAGAGAGGGAAAGAATCGTCTGCAAATGCTTGGTCCACGCACGAAGGAAATTCGTGGAGATTCGGAGAATTTATCCCGGGGAGTGCCAGTACGTGCTGGAGCAGATCGGGGAAATCTACGGGAACGAAAGACAGACGGTGGGCCTGAGCGATGAGGAGAGGCTCGCCTATCACCAGGTGCACAGCGGACCGGTGATGGCGGAGTTGAAGCAGTGGATGGAGGAGCAACTGGTGGAGAAAAAGGTGGAGCCCAATGCGAGCCTGGGCCAGGCGATCGATTATTTTCTGAGCCATTACGAAGGGCTGAGCGCATACTTACGGCATGCCGGGGCGCCGCTGGACAATAATACGTCGGAACGGATTTTGAGACCTGTCGTCATCATCAGGAAGAA
>Ga0081539_10005497_pt1 | contig 12871 bp, 10 predicted proteins | sample TabmetS4T2R2_FD_71023 | JGI IMG/M metagenome (GOLD analysis project Ga0081539, IMG submission 71023) | Tabebuia heterophylla rhizosphere microbial communities from the University of Puerto Rico - S4T2R2 | ecosystem: Host-associated > Plants > Roots > Rhizosphere ...
GCGATGGTGCATCCGCCGGCATCGGCGCCGGTCGCCATCCCGTCCACGGTCGCCACGTCCGCCCCGGCGGCAACGGCGGCCATCCCGTCGCCGGCGGCGTCGGGATACACGGTCCGGTACGCCCGCGAACTGCTGCAGATCCGGGTCGCCTGCGGCGACAGGGTGATGGTGGACCTGGATTCCCCCCGCCTGGACGCGCCCGAGCGGGAGAGCGATGTCCGCTACGACAACAAATGCGGAACAGGCGGGCCGCTGCTCTCCGTCGGGCCCGGCGGCTCGGCGGGCAGCCACATCAGCGACCCGGAGGCCGACGCGCCCGGCTGCGCCGAAGCGATCGACACCGAGCCGCTCGATCAGGGCGAGAGCGTTCCGGCGCAGAACGGCACCGTGTTGTGCGTCCGTACCGGCGGTGGGCGACCGGTGCTGGCCCGGCTGGAGGTGACCGCGCTCGGCGCGAACGGTGTGGTGAGCCTGCGGGCCACGTCGTGGACCATGCCCGCCGCGGGGGATGAGGTGACGTCGCCGCCGGCCGGCGACGTACCGTCGGAGGAAGCCGGTCCTGGCAAATGAGCCGCGGGGCGCCCTGACAGAATGTCCGGTGCGCCCCGTGAACCGTGAGGAGAGACCCTTCCGTGATCCGTACCCATGAGGCCGGCAGCCTCCGCGCGAACGACGCCGGCACGACGGTGACGCTCGCCGGCTGGGTGGCCCGCCGGCGCGACCACGGCGGCGTCATCTTCGTCGACCTGCGCGACGCGTCCGGCGTCGTGCAGGTGGTGTTCCGTGCCGAGGACGCGCACGTGCTGCGCAACGAGTTCTGCGTCACGGTGACCGGCGAGGTCACCGCCCGGCCACCGGGCAACGAGAACCCGGACCTGCCGACCGGCGCCGTCGAGGTGACCGCGTCCGAGCTGACCGTGTTGTCCGAGGCGGCGCCGCTGCCGCTGCCGGTCGACGACACCATCACGGCGTCCGACGACCTCCGGCTCAAGTACCGCTACCTGGACCTGCGCCGCAGCGGCCCGGCCGCCGCGCTCAAGCTCCGCAGCCGCGCCAACCAGATCGCCCGTGACGTGCTGAACGCCCGGGGCTTCTACGAGATCGAGACACCGACGCTGACCCGGTCCACACCGGAGGGTGCCCGGGACTTCCTGGTGCCGGTACGCCTGCAGCCCGGCACGTGGTACGCGCTACCGCAATCGCCGCAGCTGTTCAAGCAGCTGCTCATGGTGGCCGGCATGGAGCGCTATTACCAGATCGCCCGCTGCTACCGGGACGAGGACTTCCGGGCCGACCGGCAGCCGGAGTTCACCCAGCTCGACATCGAGATGTCGTTCGTCACCCAGGACGACATCATCGAGCTCGGCGAGGCGATCGTCGCCCGCCTGTGGCGGGAGCTGACCGGCGTAACGGTACCGACCCCGATTCCGCGGATCACCTGGCACGACGCCATGGCGCGCTACGGCTCGGACAAGCCCGACCTGCGGTACGGGCTGGAGCTCACCGACCTCACCGGGTACCTTCGCGGCACCGACTTCCGGGTGTTCGCCAGCGCGATCGAGGCCGGCGGGTACGTCGGCGCGGTGGTGATGCCGGGCGGCGCTGCGCAGAGCCGGCGGGAGCTGGACGCGTGGCAGGACTGGGCGAAGGCCCGCGGCGCGCGGGGCCTGGCCTACGTGTTGCTGGACGCGGAGACCGGCGAACCGCGCGGCCCGGTGGCGAAAAACCTGTCCGCCGCGCACCTGTCCGGTCTGGGTGACCAAGTCGGCGCGAAGCCGGGCGACGCCGTCTTCTTCGCCGCCGGCGCCGATCGCCGGGACGCTCACGAGCTGCTCGGCGCCGCCCGGATCGAGATCGCCAGGCGGGCCGGCCTGGTCGACGAGTCGGCGTGGGCGTTCTGCTGGGTGGTGGACGCGCCGATGTTCGAGAAGACCGAGGACGGCGGCTGGACCGCGGTGCACCACCCGTTCACGTCGCCGAACGCGGAATGGATGGATCGCTTCGAAGAAGCGCCCGACCAGGCGCTGGCATACGCCTACGACATCGTTTGCAACGGCAACGAGATCGGCGGCGGCAGTGTCCGTATCCACCGCGCCGGCGTGCAGAGCCGGGTGTTCGACCTGCTCGGCATCTCGCCGGAGGACGCTCGGGAGAAGTTCGGCTTCCTGCTGGAGGCGTTCAAGTACGGCCCGCCGCCGCACGCCGGCATCGCGATCGGCTGGGACCGTACCTGCATGCTGCTGTCCGGGAGCGACTCGATCCGCGAGGTCATCGCGTTCCCGAAGACCCGCGGCGGGTACGACCCGCTTACCGGCGCTCCCACGCCGATCACTAGCGAGCAGCGCCGGGAGGCCGGGGTCGACGCTAAGCCGCGGACGGATGCACCACCCGCGAGCACCGGCAGCGACGCCGTCCGGGTGAGGCACTCGAACTGATCCCCTCGTCGAGCGCCGCGCCCCTCACGCCGATCTTGGAGTTGTGGTTGGGACGAAACGGGACCAAAGGCTGATAAGGGCAACCACAACTCCAAGATCGCGGGGGTTGTGGGTGGGATTGGCGCTCAGCGGTGGGTGCCGGGCCATGATGGTCCGGTGCAGAACGAGCCAGCCGAGCGAGCGCCGGAGGGGGACGTCCTCCCGGCCTGGCGCCGGCACACCCGCGGGGAACAGCGCTGGCCCGGCGCGGTCGCCATCCTCTGCATGATCGTCCTTCAGGTGCTCCTGCCGGAGCGCCTGTCGTTGGGCCATCGATGGCTCATGCCGGCCTTCGAACTGCCCATCATCGGGTTGCTGGCCGCAGCGCGTCCGGGCGAGATGGAACGCCGGTCGGTGCTCCTGCGGCGAACCGGGCTCACCCTCATCGCGGTGGTCAGCCTGGCGAACGGTTGGGCCGTCGGGCGTCTCGTCGTCGACATCGCGACCGGCGCGGGCGTGGGCAACGCGGCCCAGCTGCTCATCACCGGCGCGGACGTCTGGCTGATCAACGTGCTGACGTTCGCGGTCTGGTACTGGGAGCTGGACCGTGGTGGCCCGCTCGAACGGGCGCTCGGCACCCAGGAGCATCCCGACTTCCTGTTCCCGCAGATGACCACGCCGGACATGGCATCCAAGGATTGGGAGCCCCGCTTCCTCGACTACTTCTACGTGGCGTTCACCAACGCGACCGCGTTCAGCCCCACCGACACGCTGCCGCTGTCCCGGGGCGCCAAGGCCGGGATGTTGCTGCAATCCGCGATCTCGCTGGTCACCGCCGCCCTGGTGGTGGCCAAGGCGGTCAACGCGCTGCAGTGACGAAACCAACTTTCGCGCGATCTTGGAGTAGTGGTTGGCGCAAATAGGAATGAAGTGCGCATAAGGGCAACCACAACTCCAAGATCGGCGATGATAGAAGAAGGCTTTGCATAATTTCTTTGCACAAGTATTGTGGAAGCGTGCCCGACGAACCCAGGCAGGTCCATCTCGATGCCCGGCAGATCCGGGTGCTGGCCCATCCGCTGCGCGCCCGGCTGCTGGCCCAGCTGCGCTACGACGGACCGGCGACCGCGACCCGGCTGGCCGAGGTCCTCGGCACCAACACCGGTGCCACCAGTTACCACCTGCGGCAGCTCGCCGAGGTGGGGCTCGTGCTCGAGGACGAAAGAGCCCGGCGCGGTCGCGAACGGTGGTGGCGGGCCGCCCACGACGTCAGCGTCTGGAGCCGGGATGCGTACGCGGACGACCCGGACGCGATGGCGGCGGCCGACTGGCTCAACAGCTATGCGGCGCGCGGCCTGGCGTCCCAGGTCGAGGCCTGGCACCGGGCGGCGGCCCGGGAGCCGGCTGAGTGGCGCGCCGCGGCCGACTTCTCCGACTACATCCTCACACTGAACGCCGAGCAGCTGGCCGCGTTGACGAAGGAACTGGACGCCGTCATCGAACGGCACCGCCGGCAGACCGCCGCAGCACCCGCGCCGGACGCTCGCCAGGTGCTCCTCTACCTGTACAGCCTGCCCCGCCCGGAGCAGTCGTGACCGCGCTGGCGGCTCGCGAAGCCCGCCGCCGGTTCCTGCTGCTGCACGGCCTCCGCTGGTTGCCCGTCGGCGTGCTGATCCCGGTGCTGGTGCTGCTGCCGCTGGAACGCGGCCTGACGCTGGCTCAGTACGGGTCGGCGGCCGCGATCCAGGGCATCGTCGTCATGGTCCTGGAGCTGCCCACCGGCGGGCTCTCCGACGCGATGGGGCGCCGGCCGGTGCTGCTGCTCGCCGGTCTGGTGGACCTGGCCTCGCTGGCTGTGCTCACGGTCGCCGACTCGGTGTTCCTCTTCGCCGCCGTCTACCTGTTGCAGGGCATCTACCGGGCGCTGGACAGCGGCCCGCTGGAATCCTGGTACGTCGATCAGGCACTGGCCGCCGACGATCGTGCGGACATCGAGTCCGGGCTCAGCCGCGGCGGCGCCGTGGCGGGCCTTGCCATCGCCGGCGGCGCGCTTCTCGGCGGCGGTCTGGTGGCGCTCGGTCCGATCGGACCGTTCTCCGCGCTCACCGTCCCGGTGCTCGCCGCTCTGATGTGGCAGCTGTTGTCGCTCACCGCGGTGGCCATTCTGATGACCGAGCGCCGGCCCGGTCGCGGTCGGAGAGCCGTGATCACGTCGGTGCGCGGGATACCGGCCGCGATCGGGGGCGCGATCGGCCTGCTGCGCCGCTCGCGGGTCATCGTGGCGCTGGTCACGGTGGAGGTCTTCTGGGGCTTCGGCATGGTCTGCTTCGAAGGGCTCACGCCGGTCCGGCTCAGCGAGGTGGTCGGGAGCGCAGAAGGCGCCTCCGCGCTGATGGGACCGGCGGGCTCGGCGGCGTGGCTCGCCTCCGCGATCGGTGCGGCGCTGGTGCCGCTGCTCGCGAAGCGGATCGGCGCACCGTGGACCGGAGCCCTGCTGCGGGTGGTGCAGGGACTGGCCGTCGTGGGGATGGCCGTGCTCGCCGGTCCGGCCGGCGTGCTCACGGCGTACCTGCTCTGCTACACCGTGCACGGCGCCGCGAACCCGGTGCACTCCGGGCTGCTCCACCGCCAGGTCGACGGACCGTACCGGGCCAGTCTGATCTCGCTGAACTCGATGATGGGCCAGCCCGCCGGGGCGCTCGGGCTGATGGCGCTGACCGCGCTGGCGGCCGGCGTGAGCGTGTCCGCCGCGCTGCTGGTGGGGGCGGCCGTGCTGGCCGCCGCCGCGCCGCTCTATCTGGTTACCCAACGTACCGACGCGGTGACGGCCGTCCACGATGGAGTTTCGGTGTGACATTGCCCGGGGTACTCGCACCGCAGGTGCTTCAACCCCCGGAGGAAACATGCTCGCCATCATCGCGGCCGTCGTGTTCGGCATCTGGCTGATCCTGGATCTGCTCAACACGAACCTCGGCGCGCCGGACCTGTTCAACTTCTCGACCATGGCGTCGATCGGACTGCTGCTGCTTTCGCTCTACCTCGCCGGCGTCGGCCCCAGTCTCCGCTCGGGAACGAGTGCGGGCGGCGGCCGGCGCTACTGGGGACGGCGGCCCGGCCGCGGCTGACCCGCCGGCCAGAACCGGCTCGCGTTCGGTGCATTTCGGGCACTCGAGGCCGGGCCGGTACTGTCTGTGCCGATGGAACTGGACGGGCTGTTCCCCTTGAACCAGCCGGGCGGCGTACGCACCGCGGGCCCGGCCGGTGCGGAGTCCGCCGGGTTCGCTAAGGCGGGCAAGGACTCGCCGCTGCCCGTCCGGATGCGTCCGGCCGGCCTGGACGAGCTCGTCGGCCAGGACCATCTGCTCGCGCCCGGCGCGCCGCTACGCCAGCTGGTGACCGGCTCGGCGCCGATGTCGGTGATCCTCTGGGGACCGCCCGGCAGCGGCAAGACCACGATCGCGCACCTGGTCGCGGCCGCCACCGACCGCCGCTTCGTGGCGATGTCCGCGCTCTCGGCGGGGGTCAAGGACGTGCGCGCCGTGATCGACGCTGCGCGCCGCGAGCGCCGGGCCGGCGGATACCCCACCGTGCTGTTCATCGACGAGGTGCACCGCTTCAGCAAAACCCAGCAGGACTCGCTGCTGGCCGCGGTCGAGGACCGCACCGTCACGCTGCTCGCCGCCACTACGGAGAATCCATACTTCTCGGTCATCTCGCCCCTGCTGTCGCGTTGTGTGCTGCTGACCCTGCATGCCCTGACCGACGAGGACGTCCGCGCGCTGGTCCGCCGCGCGATCACCGACGAGCGCGGGCTCGGCGGTACCGTCACTCTCACCGCCGACGCCGAGGACCATCTGGCACGGCTCGCCGGCGGCGACGTCCGCAAGGCCCTGACCGCGCTCGAGGCGGCTGCGGCGTCCGCGCGGGCACAGGACGTCACCGAGATCGACCTGGCCACGGCCGAGAAGGCGGTCGACATCGCCGCGATCCGGTACGACCGGGAGGGTGATGCCCACTACGACGTGACCAGCGCGTTCATCAAGAGCATGCGCGGCAGCGACCCGGACGCGGCGCTGCACTGGCTGGCCCGGATGCTGGTGGCGGGCGAGGACCCGCGGTTCATCGCCCGGCGAATCGTGATCTTCGCCAGCGAGGATGTCGGCATGGCCGACCCGCAGGCCCTGCTGGTGGCCACCGCGGCAGCCCAGGCCGTGCAGCTCGTCGGACTGCCCGAGGCGCAGCTCAACCTGGCCCAGGCGGTGGTTCACCTGGCCACCGCGCCGAAGTCGAACAGCACCACGACGGCGCTGGGCGCGGCCATGTCGGACGTACGGGCGGGCAAGGGCGGCGCTGTGCCGGCGGCCCTCCGCGACGCCCACTATCCGGGAGCCCGTGGTCTAGGTCACGGCCGGGGTTACCACTACCCGCACGACGATCCGCGGGGTGTTGTGACGCAGCAGTACGTGCCGGATGATCTGGTCGGCACGGACTACTACCATCCCACCGACCACGGAGCCGAGCGCGCGGTCGGCGAACGGCTGCCCCGGCTCCGCCGGATCGTCCGCGGCGGCGGGCCGCCGGCGGACGGCTCGGCGGTGGACGACAGCGGCCCAGCCGCCGGAGAGGAACAGCCGTGAGACCGCGCGGTGCCGATCGGCCCGACGACGACGCCGGCCAGCGCAGCGAACAGCCCGGCCGCAGCCGGCGCATGTTCGGACGCGCGCGCCCGGAGCCGGCGGTGCCCGAGGAGGTCCCGCAGGAGGAGACTGGCTGGCTCGACGACCTGCGCACCGCCAAGGCCGAACGCTCCGCCATCGGGCCCGGCGTGACCAGCGGCGAGGTCCGGACCCGCAAATCCGGGCGGGTGGCGCCGGGTCCACCGGACGCGGCGCCGGCATTGCCGACTCCCGCCCGCCCGGTATCCCCACAGACTGGAAGGGCGACGTCCGTGTCGCCGTCGTCCGGCGGTCCGGCACCTGTGAAGCCGTCGTCGCCGGCGCCGCCCCGGCGCCGTGCCCCGGTTGATCCGTCGTCACCGGCCGCCGCCGGATCGCGGTTCGGCATGTCGGGCGCCGTCGGACGATCGGTGAGCCCGCCCTCGGCCACGCCGACCGGCTCCCGGCACGCGGCACCGGACGGGCTCGGCCAGGGCCGCCGGCAGATCGACCGCGGCGGTGTCGGCCAGCACAGCCGTGAGCTCCCGCGCGCGGCCGGCACCGGCCCGGTCGGTCAGCACAGCCGGGAGTTTGCGCGCGGGATCGGCGTCGACGCCGTGGGCCAGCACAGTCGAGAGCTGCCCCGGCCGGCCGGCCCGGGCGCCGGCGCCGACGGTGTCGGCCAGCACAGCCCCGAGATCGCGCGGCCGGGACCTCGGGACACCGATACCGGGCGCGCCGTGGTACGACCCGCCGGATCCGGGCGGCCGGTCTCGCCGGTGCGGGGTGCCGAGGGCACCTTGTTCGGTTCCCGTAACACGACGGAGGGCCGGGCACGTCCGGGCGCGGTGGCGCCGGACGGCTACCCGGGCGGCCGCCGTGGGACGGTCAGCGGCGACGGCCGGCACGGCATTGCACCAGACGCCCGCTCCGAGCCCGTGGAGCCGACCTCCCGGCAACTCGCCGGGCCGCCCCGCAACGGGCCGGGGCAGTGGTCCGGCATCGCGCCGGTGGGCACGGCGAGGGCCTCGGCGGTCGTGCCGCCGGTCGTACCGGGGCCCAGCGGCGTCCGCACGCCGGCGGTTCCGGGCCGGGCCGGGGCCATGGCCGACAGCCCGTCCGGCGTGATCCAGCGACCTGGCGGTACCACCGGGACGGTCGCCGGCCGGGCCACCGGCCGCGTGCCCCGGCCGGGCCGGCCCGCACCCCGGCCGGCGGACTCCGACATCGGCCAGGTGCGGCCGGGCGTCCCCGCCCGAGGTGCCGGACGAGTCACCGCCGCCGTACCGGTCCCGAGCCTCGCCGTACCACCGGAGATGCCGGACAACCCGGCACGGACCGCGACCCGCGCCGAAGGACGACACGAAACCGGGTCGTCGACCGCGACGGCCGTCGCCGCGCCCGCAGCCGTCGCGCCCGCAGCCGAACCGGCAGCCAGCGCCGAGACGGGCGGTGCCGAGCGAGCCGGACTGCGGCAGCGGCTGCGCACCGAGCGCGGCCTCCGGGTGATCGCCCTCGTCGCGCTGAGCATGGTGGTGCTCCTGCTGCTTCCGCTGGCGTTCGGCATCCGGGCGGCCACCCGTGACCCGGTGTTCCGGTCGCTCGACGCCCTCGAGGTCCCGAGCTGGGCCGCGCACAACATCGAGGACCGCAGCAGCGGTAGCCGGTGGTGCTTCCTGGACTGCCGGTTCCGGGAGCGCGCCGCCCAGTCCGGGCGATCGTTCGCAGAGACGCAGAAGGCCTACGCCGGCGCGCTGACCGCGGCCGGGTGGCGACCGTGGAACGTCAGCGGCTGCCCGGACCAGCCGATCAGCCCGAAGGACGGCCGGTACAGCTGCTGGCGGCGCGATGAGTTCACTCTGGACCTGTGGGTTCGGCTGCCGGAATGCGCGGTGGACGCGGTCGCCGCGCAGGACCCTGCCGTCCTCCCGTCGACCGGACCGGACGGCGTGGTGCCGACCACCAACCCCAAGAACTGCACCGGCTCGACCGTGAGCATCAAGGTGCAGAACGCGATCACGGATCAGCGCGGCCGCCCCGGTGGCGACAAACCGGGGCTTACCGGTGAGACGCCGGACCCGGTACTCAGTAATGATCCTCTTCTGGAGCCGACACCCTTACCGTCGTGACGCAAGCCGCGGTCACGGACGGTAGGGTCTCTCCGTCGTCAACCGCCCAGTAGAGGGGTCGCGCCCATGAGCGCCGGAGAAATCGCAGGTCTGATCGCCGCGGGCGCGTTCCTGATGCTCGTGATCGTGCTCGCGGTGCCGATTGTGAAGTTGGGCCGGACAGTGGACGCCGCCACCCGCGCGATCAACGATCTCACCGACCGGACCGGGCCGTTGCTCGGCAACGTCACCGAGACGGTCGAGAACGTCAACACGGCGCTCGGGCAGGTGCAGGTCTCTTTGGACGGTGTGAACATGCAGCTGGCCAAGGTCGACACGATCACCGGGCACGCCCAGAACATATCGGCCAACATCGCGAATCTGATCACCGTCGTATCGGCCGCCGCGGCCAATCCGTTGGTCAAGGTGGCCTCGTTCGGGTACGGCCTGCGTAAGGCCGCGGCCGCTCGCCGGCACGCCGAGGAGGAGCGCGACGTCCGCGCGACGCTCAAGCGGCGCCGCAAGGCCGCCCGCGCCGCCGGCTGAGCCGTAGCCCCCACAAAGGAAGGAAACGCCACCCATGAAGCGCCTGCTGTGGCTCGGCGTCGGCGTGGCCGTCGGCGCCATCGTCGTCCGCAAGGTCACCCGCAAGGTCAACGAGTTCACCCCCTCGGGCATCGCGACGTCGCTGTCGGAATCCGCTGGCGGTCTGGTCGAATCGCTGCGTAGCTTCGTGGAAGACGTCCGCGCCGGGATGGCCGAGCGGGAACAGCAGATCCACGAGGCATTCGCGGCCGGCACGTTGTACGAAGACAAGTTCGCCGACCTGCGCGACGACGGGCCGGACGGCGCGCATGGGCGGCACGCCCGGGAGGACCATCGATGAGGACGGCGGAGATCAAGCGGCGCTTCCTGGCGCATTTCGAGGCCAACGGCCATACGGTCGTCCCGAGCGCCCCGCTGCCCGCCATCGACGACCCGAACCTGCTGTTCATCAATGCCGGCATGGTCCAGTTCGTGCCGTACTTCCTCGGCCAGCGCACGCCACCGTTCAAGCGTGCGGCCAGTGTGCAGAAGGTCATCCGGACCCCGGACATCGACGAGGTCGGCAAGACCTCGCGGCACGGCACGTTCTTCCAGATGAACGGCAACTTCTCGTTCGGCGACTATTTCAAGGAAGGCGCGATCCCGCTCGCCTGGGAGCTCTCCACCAAGCCGGTCGAGCAGGGCGGCTTCGGGCTGGACCCGGAGAAGATCTGGGCGACCGTCTATCTCGACGACGACGAGGCGATCGACATCTGGCGCCGCACCGGCGTGCCGCTCGAACGCATCGTGCGCCGCGGCAAGAAGGACAACTTCTGGTCGATGGGCATCCCCGGGCCGGCGGGTCCGTGCTCCGAGCTGTACTACGACCGCGGACCGACGTACGGCCCGGAGGGCGGTCCCGAGGTCGACGAGGACCGGTTCCTGGAGTACTGGAACCTCGTCTTCATGCAGCACGAGATCACCGACGTGCGGAGCAAGGAGGAGTTCCGCATCGTCGGCGACCTGCCGGCCAAGAACATCGACACCGGCATGGGCCTGGAACGCATAGCGTCGATCCTGCAGGGTGTGGACAACCTGTACGAGATCGACGAGGTGCGCCCGATCCTCACCCGGGCGGCCGAGCTGACCGGCAAGCGGTACGGCGCGCACTCCGGGCACGCGGCGTACGAGTCGCACCCCGACGACGTACGGCTGCGGGTCATCGCCGACCACGTCCGGACCGCGCTGATGCTCATCGGCGACGGCGTGATCCCGTCCAACGAGGGCCGTGGCTATGTCCTGCGCCGCATCATGCGCCGGGCGATCCGCGCGATGCGGCTGCTCGGCTGGCAGAGCCCGGCGATGCCCGAGTTGCTGCCGGTGGCCCGGGACTGCATGGCGCCGTCGTACCCGGAGCTCGCGGCGGACTTCGAGCGCATCTCCACCTACGCGTACGCCGAGGAGGACACGTTCCTCGCCACGCTGCGAGCGGGAACCACCATTCTGGACACCGCGATCAGCGACGCGAAGCGCTCCGGCTCGACGACGCTGTCCGGCACCGAGGCGTTCCAGCTGCATGACACGTACGGGTTCCCGATCGACCTGACCCTGGAGATCGCGGCGGAACAGGGCCTGCAGGTGGACCAGGAGGGATTCCGCCGGCTGATGGCGGACCAGCGGGCCAGGGCGAAGGCGGACGCCGCGGCGCGCAAGACCGGCCACGTGGACCTGTCCGCGTACCGGTCGGTGCTGGACGCGGGCGGCCCGGTGGAGTTCACCGGGTATTCCGAGGTGGCCCGCGAGTCCCGGGTGCGGGCGCTGCTCAGCGGCGACGGTGCGACGGTGCCGGTGGCCGGCGAGGGGGACTACGTCGAGCTGGTGCTGGACAGCACCCCGTTCTACGCCGAGGGCGGCGGCCAGCAACCGGACACCGGCGTCATCGATGTCGGCGCGGGCCGGCTCGAAGTGGTCGACGTCCAGCAGCCGATCCCCGGCCTCATCGTGCACAAGGCGCGGGTGATCCGCGGAGAGGTGCGCGCGGGTAAGGCCGGATTGGCGGAGATCGACGTGGTACGGCGCAGGGCGATCTCCCGGTCGCACACCGCGACCCACCTGATCCACCAGACCATGCGCGACTTCCTCGGCGACGCGGCCACGCAGGCCGGTTCGCTGAACGCGCCCGGCCGGCTGCGGTTCGACTTCAACACGCCCGGCGCGGTGCCGCCCGCGGTGCTGCGTGACGTCGAGCAGCAGGTCAACGAGGTGCTGCTGCGTGACCTCGAGGTGCACGCGTTCATCACCACCCAGGCGGAGGCGCGCCGGCTCGGCGCGATGGCGCTGTTCGGCGAGAAGTACGGCGACGAGGTGCGGGTCGTCGAGGTCGGCGACTACGCGCGCGAGCTGTGCGGCGGTACGCATGTGGCGCGGTCCGGCCAGCTCGGGCTCGTGAAGATCCTCAACGAGTCCTCGATCGGCTCCGGCGTGCGCCGGGTCGAGGCGCTGGTGGGCATCGACGCGTTCGGGTTCCTGGCGCGGGAACACCTGCTGGTTTCGCGGCTCGCCGAGCTGTTCCGGGTGCCCGGCGACCAGGTGGCGGATCGGGTCGAGCAGACCGTCACGGCGCTGCGCGACGCGGAAAAGGAACTGGAGAAACTGCGGGCGCAGATGGTGCTTGGTGGGGCGGGTGCGCTCGCCGCGCAGGCGCGGGACGTCGGTGGCGTGGCGTACGTCGGAACGGAGGCGCCGGAGGGCGCGGCGACCAACGACGTGCGGACCCTGGCCCAGGAGATTCGCGGCAAAATCGATTCTGTGCGTCCGGCGGTGGTCGCGGTGGCGGCCCGGGCGAACGGCAAGGCGTCGCTGATCGTGTCGGTCAACCCAGCCGCGAAAAGTCGCGGGCTGTCGGCGTCCGCCCTGGTCAAGGGCGCGTTGTCGGGCCGCGGCGGCGGCAACGCCGACCTCGCGCAGGGCGGCGGTGTGCCCGCCGACCAGGTGCCGGCGTTGCTGGCCGCGGTGGAGAAGGCGGTCGGCGAGGCTGCCTGACATGCTGTCCCGGGGTAGGCGGCTGGGCGTCGATGTCGGTAAGGTCCGTGTCGGGGTTGCGCTGAGTGACCCCGACGGGATCCTGGCCAGCCCGCTGGTCACGGTTCCCCGTGACATGGGTGCGGCC
>Ga0081539_10005498_pt1 | contig 12871 bp, 11 predicted proteins | sample TabmetS4T2R2_FD_71023 | JGI IMG/M metagenome (GOLD analysis project Ga0081539, IMG submission 71023) | Tabebuia heterophylla rhizosphere microbial communities from the University of Puerto Rico - S4T2R2 | ecosystem: Host-associated > Plants > Roots > Rhizosphere ...
GCGTCCGGAAGGGGCTCCTGGGCGGCCCCGCCGCCGGAGTCCTCGCCGTGGCCGCCGCTCTGCTCCTGCTGGCCCGACGCTTCCGGCGCCAGGTCTGGGAAGCGCCCGGCACGCCGAGTACCCGCCGGCCGCCGCCGCCGACAGGCCAACCGGCCGTCACGCAGAGGCCCGCGATCGGCGTTCAGCCCAGGACCGACATCAAGCCCGCGATCGGCGTCCAGCCCAGGACCGACATCAAGCCCGCGATCGGCGTCCAGCCCAGGACCGACATCAAACCCGCGATCGACATCAAGCCCAGGACCGACATCAAACCCGCGATCGGCGTCCAGCCGAGGACCGACATCAAGCCGAGGACCGACATCAAGCCCGCGATCGGGGACACGCCACCGGACGCGGAGACGGCGCCGCCGATCGCGGCTCAGTCCCCGCGGATCGCCCGGGGTCGCGCCGAGGTCGGCGGCGCTCTGGGCGGCCGCGTGGTGGCCCGAGGCCGTGCCACCGTCGTGCGCACCTCCGCGGCACCGGAACCTCAGGTTCCGGCGGAGGGCCCAAGCCCGGTCGGATCAGACGCGACAAAGGAGAGTGGTCACTCGGATTAGCCGCTTTCGGGTGGCGTCAGCGCGGCGCTAAAGTTAGCGTCCTGGTATGGCTGTGAAGGTGCTCGCGATCGTTCTGGCCGGTGGCGAAGGCAAGCGCCTGATGCCGCTCACGGCGGACCGGGCCAAGCCCGGCGTCCCCTTCGGGGGCAGCTACCGCATGATCGACTTCGTCCTCTCGAATCTCGCCAACGGCGGGTATCTGAAGATCGTCGTGCTGACCCAGTACAAGTCCCATTCCCTGGATCGCCACATCACCAAGACCTGGCGCATGTCGACGCTGCTCGGCAACTACGTGACCCCGGTGCCGGCGCAGCAGCGGCTCGGCCCCCGCTGGTTCGCCGGCTCGGCGGACGCCATCTACCAGAGCCTCAACCTGATAAGCGACGAGAGCCCGGACTACGTCATCGTCTTCGGCGCGGACCACATCTACCGGATGGACCCGAAGCAGATGGTGGAGCAGCACATCGCGTCCGGCGCCGCGGTCACCGTGGCCGGCATCCGCCAGCCCAAGTCGATGTCCGACCAGTTCGGCGTGATCGACGTCGATCCGGAGAGCCCCCGCCGGATCCGCGCGTTCCGGGAGAAGCCTGCCGAGGTCGAGGGCCTTCCGGACGCGCCGGATGAGATCTTCGCGTCGATGGGCAACTACGTCTTCACCACCCGGGCGCTGTACGAGGCGGTCACCACGGACGCCCAGAACCCGGACAGCAAGCACGACATGGGCGGCAACATCATCCCGATGCTGGTGGAGAAGGGCGAGGCCAACGTCTACGACTTCCGCGACAACGACGTGCCGGGGAGCACCGACCGCGACCGCGGCTACTGGCGCGACGTGGGGACGCTGGACTCGTTCTACGAAGCGCACATGGACCTGATAGCCACCACCCCGGTGTTCAATCTCTACAACATGGAGTGGCCGATCTTCACCCACTACGGGTCTTGGCCGCCGGCCAAGTTCGTGCACGGGTACGACGACCGCCAGGGTCGCGCCGTCGAGTCGATGATCTCGCCGGGCGTGGTGGTCTCCGGCGCGCTGGTGGAACGCTCGGTGATCTCGCCCAACGTGCGGATCAACTCGTGGTCACACGTGGAGGGCTCCGTGCTGATGGAGGGCGTCCAGGTCGGCCGGCGAGCGATCATCCGCAACGCGATCCTGGACAAGAACGTGATCGTGCCCGAAGGCGCGCAGATCGGCGTCGACCTCGATCGCGACCGCAAGCTCTACACGGTCTCCGATCAAGGCGTGGTCGTCATCGGAAAGGGCCAGCCGGTCGAGCTCTAGCGGCGGTCCTGCAAGGTCCGAGACGGGGGAACGCCGTACCGCGTGCGGTAGGCGCCGGCGAACCGCCCGAGATGGGTGAAGCCCCAACGCTCGGCCACCTCGCTGATGGTGACCTGCCACGGGTCGGCGCGGGTCAGCTCGGCGTGCACGCCGTCCAGACGCAGCCGCCTGAGGTAGGTCAGCGGCGGCATCCCGACGTGCTGCTTGAACGACTCCTGCAACACCCGGACCCCGACGCCCGCCACGGCGGCCAACTCGGAGGCGGTGAACGGATGGGCCGGGTCGGCGTGCATCGCGTCCAGCGCCCGCTTCACCGTCCGCGGCCGGCGCGCGGCGGGCTCGTGGGAGTACGGGTGCTCAACGGTCATCGCCAAGCCGGAGACCACGAGGTCCCGCCAACGCCGGGCGATCTGCGGCTGCGCCAGCAACCCGTCCGGCCCGCGGGTCTCCGCCAGCAGTAACCGGACCAGGGCCGCCCAGCTACGCCCCGGGCCGCTGCCGGTGGAGAAGGTGGCGCCCAGCGGCATCGGCGACGCCAGCTGCCTGTCCGACACCGCATCCACCGCTCGTTCCAGCGCCGCCCGATCCACCTTGACGCTGAGCAGCCGGCAGTCGGCCGCCCAGGTCAACTCGATCTCGCCGACCGGCAGAAGCACCACCGCACAGGACGGGTCGGCGGCTACCACGTGGCCGAGCTGCCGGGACTGCAACGCCCCGGTGAGCGGCGCCAGAACGTGATACGCCGTCTGGAGGTCCGGCGCGGTCACCTGGACGTCGGTGCCGTACCGGATCTCGCCGACCGTGATCGGCCCCAAGCGTGCGCCGTCGCCGTAGAAGTCGAGGTCCTCGCCGGTGCCGAGCGGGACGACACGGACGGAATCGTAGAACAGCCGCCGGCAGAAGATCCGGGCCTCATCGAGGTCGGTGGTCCGCAGGGATGCGACCATCGGCACGTCACCGTCCGGTTCGGATTGCCGGCTGCCGGCCATCAGCCGACTGTAGTCCTGCCGTGACGCTGGTAGGGACGGCTGGGCGGCGGCCCGATCCGGCCATTCGTACGCGATCATCCGGTCACCGGTGACATCGGCTCGGCCAACGGCTGATCACGCCGGACTACGTACCGGACGGCGGTCCTCGGGGCCCGCGTTGCCCGCCCAGACCGGCCGCGAGTCGTCGACCAGCGGGTGCAACTCCGAAACGGCAGGTCCTTGTGGTTGCATGACTGGCGAAGACGACCACAGGAGGTTTCATGGACAAGCCCGACGTCGGCCCCATCACTGGCGAGCCGCCCGCCGAGCTGCTGATCGAGGACATCACCGTGGGAGGCGGCGAGGAGGCCAGGCCGGGGCAATACGTGAGCGTGCACTACGTGGGTGTCGCGTTCTCGTCCGGCAAGGAGTTCGACGCGTCCTACAACCGCGGCGAGGCGTTCGACTTCCCGCTCGGCGGTGGTCAGGTCATTCAGGGCTGGGACCGGGGAGTGGCCGGCATGCGTGTCGGCGGCCGGCGCAAGCTGACCATCCCGCCGGAACTGGGCTACGGCGCGCGCGGCGCCGGCGGCGTGATCAAACCGAATGAGACGTTGGTGTTCGTGGTGGACCTCTTGGGCGTGCGGTAACACTTCGGCGGGCCGGCGGGCCGGTGCGGGAATGGCCTGCCCGGCCCGTCGCCGAGAGCGGAGTCGCTGTCGCTCCGGGGCCTGTCGACCGGAGTTATCGGGCCGACCTCAGGTCCTCGCAGCCGGTCTCGTCCGGGAGCAGGGGTCGGAAGGTCACTCTGTACTGTTTCCCGCCCGAGGACCACGGGGTGTTCATATTGGCATCCGCCACCGCCGCCATGATCTCGTCGAGCTCGGCACCGGAGGCCACCACGCAGCCGATCTCGATGTTCGGGTCGAGGTGTTCGCCCGGCAGCGCCGGCCCCGGCCACGCGAGCGGGCGGGGCTGCTCGGGTAGGCCGTCGTTCGGCTTGTGGTACGGCTGCGCGAGCGCGGCCATGGTCTGCACCGGGTACGTCTCCGATTCCGAGGCGTCTCGCAGATCGGTCAACTCCCGTACGAACGCGGCAAGTTCGGCCCGGGCCGCCTTCTGCGGCTCCGTCAGCATCGGGTCGTCGAGCGTCGCCTCGTTCAGCGCCTCCACGCTCACGCTCTGCGTACCGCCGGCCGTCACCACGTCGATTCTGGTGGTGGGCGCGTCCGCAACGGCGGGCCGGCCCAGGTCCGTGCCGGAGCGCACACCCGCGGCGACGGCCCGGTCGGCGAGCTCGGCGACCTTGTCCTCTTCGATCCGCTGCATCTGCACGTTCGGCATGGCCGGGCCGGGATAGATCGCCACGACCGGGCCCTCGGTGATCACCCGGCCGTCGGCGTACACGCTCACCATGGGAATCCGGCCGGCGATCTGCTCCGGCGGGACGAACCCACCCTCCTGGCGTACGCGCAGCACGAGCTCGGATCCGGCCGGCTTCTCCGCCCCGGAGGCGCCGGCGTCGCGGCCGGTGGGGTCGCTCGCCGGGCGGGCACAAGCGCCCAGCAGGAACAGGGCCGCACCGGCGATGGCCGCGACCGGCCCACGAAGATTGGTCACGGCACTTTCGACGGAGGTCGCTCCAGCCCGGTTCCCACCACTTTCCGATTACTCCCCGGGTCGGCCGAGTCCCTGTTGATCAGGTGGCGGCTTCGCCGGCGGGCGGCAGTCTTCCTCCGAGGAACCCGGGTCCTGTCCCCGGACACCGATGCCCCTGCCAGGAACCCTCGGTCCTGTCCCCGGACACCAATCTCCTGGCAGGGGAACTGCGGTCGTGCGGTCAGCCGCCACCGCCCGGGTCGATCGACGCTCCACCGACCCCGAGCGGGAGCGCTTACTTGACGGAGCCGAGGGACAGGCCTTGGACGAGTTTGTCCTGGGCGGCGAAGCCGGCGATGAGTACCGGCAGGGAGACCACGAAGGCGGCCGCGCACAGTTGGGCCAGGAACAGGCCCTGGCTGGTGACGAAGCTGGTCAGGAACACCGGGGCGGTTTCCGCGACGGTGGCGGTCAGCACCCGGGCGAACAGCAGCTCGTTCCAGCTGAAGATGAAGCAGATCAGCGCGGTCGCGGCGATGCCCGGCATGACCACCGGGGCGATCACCGACCGCAGCGTCTTGGTCAGGTTCGCGCCGTCCATCTGCGCGGCTTCCAGCATCTCCACCGGCACCTCGGACAGGAACGAGCGCATCATCCACACCGCGATCGGCAGGTTCATCGAGGTGTAGAAGACGATCAGCAGCCAGATGTTGTCCAGCAGGCCGGTGTTCTGCGCGAACAGATACAGCGGCAGCAGCCCGGCGACCACCGGCAGCATCTTGGTGGACAGGAAGAAGAACAGCACATCGGTCCACTTGCGTACCGGCTTGATGGACAGCGCGTACGCCGCCGGGATGGCCAGCAGCAACACCAGCGCGGTGGACACGATGCTGGCGGTCAGCGAGTTCAGCAGCGGCGGCCACGGGCTGGCCCCGCCGGTGAAGAACTCCCGGTAGCCCTCCAGGGTCAGCGGCGCGAACACCGCCGGCGGGTTCTTCGCGGCGTTGGCTTCGGAATGGAACGAGGTCAGCACCATCCACACCACGGGCAGCACGAACAGGATGCCGACCACCCAGGCCAGCAGGGACAGCCACACGTTGGCGCCCTCCCGGCGTTTCTTCACCGGCTCCCCACGCTCGTCCCGGGTGGCCGGAACCGGACCGGTATCAGTGATCGTGCTCATCGGCCGGCGTCCTCTCTGAACAGCGACGACACGGTCCGCAACGCGAACGTGGCGATGATGATCGTGCCGAGCACCACGATCACCGCGGCGGCCGACGCGCGGCCGTAGTCGTGCGCGTTATAGAAGATCGTGTAGATGGTGTACGGCAGGTTCGCCGTGCCCAGCCCGCCGCTGGTGATGGTGAACACCGCGTCGAAGTTCTGCACGATGTAGATCGAGCCGAGCAGCGCACCCAGTTCCAGGTACTGCCGCAGATGCGGCAGGGTCATGCTGCGGAAGATCTGCCAGTTGTTCGCACCGTCGATGCGGGCCGCCTCGATCACGTCCAGCGGCCGGCCCTGCAATCCGGCCAGCAGGATCAGCATCATGAACGGTGTCCACTGCCACACCAACGCGAAGATCACCGACCACAGCGGCATGTTGCTGATCCAGTCCGGCTGCGGCGGGTCCGCCCCGAAGATCCCCCAGATCCAGGTCAGCACGCCGTTGAACAACCCGTACTCCGGGTTGTACAGCGCGTGCTTCCACAGCAGCGCCGCGGCCACCGGCACCACCAGGAACGGCGCGATCATCATGGTCCGCACCGCGCCCCGGCCGGCGAACTTGCGGTCCAGCAGCAACGCGATGCCCAACCCCAGCAGCAGGCTGATCAGCACCACCCCGGCGGTCAACAGGATCGTGGTCCACACCGCGTCGCGCATGTTCACATCGGTGAACACCCGCACGAAGTTGTCCACCCCGGCGAACCCCCGCTCGTCCGGGTAGTACGCGTTCCAATCCATGAACGAGATCACCAACGTCGCCACGAACGGCAACTGGGTCACCACGATCATGAAGATCAGCGCGGGCAACAGCGGCGCCCGCCGGGCCCAACCCGAGGCCCGCCGCGCCGCACCGGGCCGGGCCACCCCGGCGGTGCCGGCCCGGGTCTGCTCAGCCACCGACGTCATCAGCGACCCCTCCCCTCACCCCTGCGCCCTAGACTGGTAGCGCTCGGCGACGTCCTCGGCCAGCCGCTGCCCGCGGTCCAGCGCCTCCTGCACGCTCATCTGCCCGGCGATCGCCGAACTGACGTACTGCGACACCTGAGTTCCCAGGTCGGTGAACTCGGGAATATCAATGAACTGGATACCGATCGCTGGACGGGGCTGCACCCCGGGATTGCGCGGATCCGCAGTGGAGATCGCGTTCTTCGTCGGCTCCGCGAACGCCGCCGCCACCTGCAGGTAATCCTGGTTGGCATACGTCGAGGCCCGTTTGCCGGCCGGCACACTCGACCAGCCGACCTGCTGCCCGACCAGTTCCTCATACTGCTTGCTGGACGCCCAGGAGATGAACTTCCAGGCGTTCTCCTTCTTCTCGCTGGCCTGCTGGATGCCCCACGACCAGGCGTACAGCCAGCCGGCGCTCTGCGTCTTCTCCACCGGCGCGGCCACGTACGCCATCTTGCCCTTCACCGGCGAGTCGTCCGCTTCCAGCGACCCGGCCGCGCTGGTCGCGTCGTACCACATCGCCGCGTTGCCCTGCACCATGTTGTTCAGGCACTCGGTGAACCCGGCCTGCGGCGCCCCCGCCTCACCATGCGCCCGGACCAGATCCACATAGAACCGGGTGGCCGCGGTGAACTCCGCCGCGTTCACCCTCGGCGTCCAGTCCTTCTCGAACCAGGTCCCGCCGAAGGTGTTCACCACCGTGGTCAACGGCGCGAACACCTGGCCCCAGCCGGGCTGGCCGCGCAGGCAGATGCCGGCCATGCCGGGCTGCTTGCCGTCCACCTGGGCGGCGATCTGCGCCACCTGCTGCCAGGTCGGCTTATCCGGCATCTGGATGCCCTGTGCGTCCAGCACGTCCTTGCGGTACATCAGAAACGACGACTCGCCGTAAAACGGCTCGCCGTACAACTTGCCGTCGTCAGCGGTCAACGACTGGGTCATCGGCGGCAGGATGTCGGCCTGATCGAAGGTGGCGTCCGCGGCTACGAACTCATCCAGCGGCGCGATCCATTTGGACTTCGCATAAATCGGAATCTCGAAATTCGATAGCGACGCCACATCATACTGCCCCGCCTGCGACGAGAACTCCTGACTGATCTTGTCCCGGACGTCGTTCTCCGGCAGCACCGTGAAATTCACCGCGATCCCGGTCTGGCGGGTGAAATTGGCCTGGGTGAGACGCTGCAGATCGATCATCTGAGGGTTGTTCACCATCAGCACGTTGATGCTGTTCGCACCGCCCGAACCACCCTCACTGCCACCCCAACCGGCGCAACCGGTGAGAGCGGCGGTCAGTACGGCGGCGGCGGTCGCGGCAAGAGCCGCGCGAACGCGAGCACGAGACATGTAGCCTCCCCGGCGAGGCGGAATATCGTCGTCACCGGCGGTTGCTGGCCGGCGACACACCGGTCATCAGTACATGCCAATGATCGAAAGCTGTCAACCTTCCGCCGGGCGTGGCGGCGCAAATGAGTACCGGGTGTCGTCGATTCCACAATGGATATCTCAGACCACCCTGGCGGTCCGGCCGAAGACCTCGACGACGTCTCCCCGGCGTAGCTGCCGGCCTCGGCGGTGTTCCACCTCCCCGTTCACCGTGACGTCACCGGAGGCGATCAAGATCTTGCCTTCGCCCCCGGTGTCGATGAGACTTGCCAGCTTCAGGAATTGGCCGAGTCGGATGACGCCGCCGTCGACCACCACATCTCGCATCGGCCCATCATCGGGCAGGCCGGCCGCGCTTCACGAAAGAAACGGCCGGCGATTGAACCATCCGGCGGCGTCATCCGAACTACCGGTCGTGAGCCTCATCTTCCGCCGGGCGGTTGTGCCGGCCGCCGCCGTCGCGGTCGGCGTCATCGGCATGGCCGGCCCGGCCACGGCCGACGTCACGGTCAGCCCGCCCAGCGCGCCGCAGGGCAGCGGCGTAAACGTGCACCTGGACGTCGAGAACACGGCACAGCGCGCGATCACCAAGGTGAAGCTGGTCATGCCGGTCGACACCCCGGTCGCCGAGGTGTACCCGCTGTCGGTGGACGACTGGGCGCCGATGATCGAGAACACGACGCTGGACACCCCGTTGACCAGCATCCACGGCGGTGCGCCGGTCACCGAGACGGCCGCCTCGATCACCTGGATCGCCGTCCAGGGCAAGGCGATCGCACCGGGTGAATCGGCCGAACTCGCGGTCGCGCTGGGCCCGTTGCCGACGACCAGGCAGCTGACGTTCACCGTGGTCCCGACGTACGCCGATGGCAGGGTCGGCCCGGCCATGCCGCCCGCGGTGCTGAGCTTGACGCCGGCCTCGCCGGATCAGCCGCCGGCCGGGCACGGCGGCCATGGTGGTACCGCCGCCAATGGTACGGGGTCCTCTTCCGGCGACGGGGCGTCCGCAACGATCGCCGCGCGGGCCGACCAGGGACCGGGCTTCTGGTCGATCGCCGGCTGGCTCGTCGCCGGCCTGGCGGTGGCGGGAGCGCTCGTGGTGACGCGGCGCGGCCACCGTACGCCGGGGACGGGCGAGCCGGTGACAAGCGAGCCTGTGGACGGCAAGAGGGAACCGGCCGCCGCCAAGATCTCCGCTTGGAGCTTCCGGGACGGACCGGTGGACTAGAGGCTCCTCGCGCGGGCGAGTCGCCGTTTCAGGTAGTGATCGCCGCTTTCGTTGTCAAGCGGTCGTATGGGAGTAGACGCGGCTTTAGTAGCCCACCTCGACTATCGGCGTTCGACTGGAGCAGGCGTGGGCTCGGGCCCGGCAGGCAGCGATCCTCCTCCCAGGAGATCCGGGTCGCCTTGCCCGACAGCGATCCTCCTCCCAGGAAGTCCACGTGACCTCGCCCGACAGCGATGCTCCGGAGATCCGGGTGACCTCGCCCGGCAGCGATCCTCCTACCAGGAAATCCAGGTGGCCACGCCCGGCAGCGATCCTCCTACCAGGAAATCCCGGTGGCCACGCCCGGTTGCGATGCTCCGGGCGATCCAGGTGGCCACGCCCGGCACCGATCCTCCTACCAGGAAATCCGGGAGGCGCCGCCCGGCACGATCGCCGGGTCAGCCGCTCACGACCACGGCGGCCACGCCCGGCCCGAGCCAACACGACCCGCCACATTCGGCACCCACCGTCGACCCGTCAAAGTACAAAAGGCGCAGATGAGGAGCAATCGTCGTTCCTGCCACGTTCTTGTAGAGCTATGGCCGTATTTCGACCGTAGCTATCCAAGATCCACAAAGCCCGGTCAACACGATCGGGTCGATCGGGCTGATGTGCTCCGCCGCGAAGCCCGCGATCAACACGCCAACCGTGCGGCCACGATGCGTCTCCCAGGGGCCCGCCGCGATACGCGGCCTTCTCGCCGGAACCCGCCCGACCGGGCATCCCCCGGACGCCGACCACCCGCCTGCCCAGTTCCGGTGTGGGGAGCGACACCGCCGACATCCGGGCGCAGCGCCCCACCCGCCGGACGCACACCAACAGGCTTCTTCCGGCGAAGACCCGCACACGACCCTCGAACCGTCCACCTGACCCGGGCAGAAGCCGCCGCCTAGACCAACAAAACTCCGAAACCCGAGTGGTTACACATGTCCGAGATCCCGGGCGTCGGCGCGCGTGTCCTGCAGGGCATCGACGATCTCGCGTAGGACGCGCTCGGAGTCTTCGTGCGGTACCTGGCAGGTGCCGGCCGCGACATGCCCGCCGCCTCCGTACCGGAGCATCACCTCGCCGATGTCCACCGGCGACGTCCGGTCCAGGATCGACTTGCCGCACGCGAACACCGTGTTCAGCTTCTGCCGGCCCCAGATGATGTGCACGGACACCCGTGCCTGAGGGAACAGGGCGTACACCATGAAGCGGTTCCCGGCCTGGATCGTCTCCTCGTCACGCAGGTCGACCACCACCACGTCGCCTTCCACGCGGCTGACCCGGCGCAACTGCTCGACGAACCTCGCGGAGCAGTCCCGGTACAGGTCGGCCCGCTCGGCCACGTCCGGCAATGCGAGGATCTCGTTGACGTCCTGGTGCTCGATGCAGGCGTCGATGAGCAGCATCATCAGCTGGTAGTTGGAGATCCGGAACTCGCGGAAGCGGCCCAGACCGGTCCGGCTGTCCATCAGGAAGTTGAGCAGCGTCCAGCCCTCGGGATGCAGGATGTCCTCGAGCGCGTAGTCCGCCGAGTCGGCTTGATCCACGGCCTGCATCAGCTGCGGTGAGATCTGCGGGAACCGTTCCGCCCCGCCGAAGTGCTCGTAGATGACCCGCGCGGCGGATGGCGCCTCGGCGTCGATGATGTGGTTCGACAGCCCGGCCTCGTTGCGCAACGTCTCCGAATGGTGGTGGTCGAACACCAGGTTCGCGCGTGAGTCATAGGGAAGGTTGGTCAGGATGTCGCGTTCAGTGATCTCTACGACGCCGTCCTGGACGTCCTTGGGGTGTACGAACGTGATCTCGTCGATCATGTCCAGGACGCGCAGCAGTACGGCGCAGACGAGTCCGTCGAAGTCGCTGCGGGTCACTAGCCGGTACTTCACGGTGCCGTCCCCTCGGATTGCCCACCCTTTCCATCCCAATATGCCACCTTTGCGGCCGCAGACTCGTCGCATCGACGTACCGGTACCCACCGGAATCGCCCCGGGCCTCGTAAGGTGCAGTCAGATGCTTGGTGAGCCGGTCGGAGAACGGACGGATCCATGGACAACGCCCCGCAGCTCTCGCAGGAGCGCAGCGCCCCACCCGCCACACTGGTGATCTTCGGAGCTTCGGGCGACCTCACTCGCCGCAAACTGTTGCCGGCCGTGGAGAGCCTGGCCCGGCACAACTACCTGCCGCAGGAATTCGCCCTGGTGGGCGTGGCCCGCACGCCGATGGGCGATGAGCAGTTCACGCAGAGCGCGCTCGGTAACCGGAGCCTGGCCGACCGGCCGCAGCTGCGGGGCGGCATCCGGTACGTCTCCGGCGGCTACGACGACCCGGAGACGTACAAACAGCTCGCCGAGGTGCTGGACGATCTGGACGACAAGCGCGGCACCGCCGGGAACCGGCTGTTCTACCTCTCCACACCCGCGGCAGCCTTCGAGCCGGTCATCAACGGCCTGGCGGGCGCCGGACTGAACCATGCGCGAGACGGCTCGTTCGCCCGGCTGGTGATCGAGAAGCCGTACGGGAAGGACCTGGCCACCGCCCGCGAGCTGGACCAGATCGTGCACGCGGCATTCGACGAGCCCCAGGTGTTCCGGATCGACCACTACCTGGGCAAGGACACCGTGCAGAACGTCCTCGCGCTGCGCTTCGCCAACGCCATCTTCCAGCCCATCTGGAACCGGTCCTGGATCGACCACGTGCAGATCACCGTCGCCGAGACGCTCGGGGTGGGCACCCGCGGCGGCTTCTACGAGCACGCCGGCGCGATGCGTGACATCGTGCAGAACCACGTGTTGCAGGTGCTCGCGCTCGCCTTGATGGAGCCGCCGGCCAGCTTCGACGCCGAGGGCCTGCGCAACGAGAAGGTGAAGCTGCTGCAGGCGATCCGGTTGCCCACCCACCGGGACATCGCCGATCTGGCGGTACGCGGCCAGTACACCCGGGGCGGCACCCGCCAGGACCTGATGGCCGGCTATCGCGAGGAGCAGGGCGTGGACCCGCTCTCGCGGACCGAGACCTACGCGGCGATGCGGCTGAACGTGGACAACTGGCGGTGGGCCGGCGTGCCGTTCTACGTGCGTACCGGCAAGCGGCTGCCGGCCCGGGTGACCGAGGTGGCGCTGCGGTTCCAGCGGCCGCCGCACCTGCCGATCCCTACCGCTCAGCTGACCGAGCTGGAGGCCGACGCGCTGATCCTGCGGATCCAGCCCAATGAGGGCATCTCCCTTCGTTTCGGGGCGAAAGTACCGGGACACTCGTTCCGGGTGCGCACGGCCAGCATGGATTTCTCGTACGACAAGACGTTCACCGAGGAGTCCCCGGAGGCGTACGAGCGGCTGCTGCTGGACGCGCTGCTCGGCGACCCGACGCTGTTCATCCGCACCGATGAGGTGGAGCAGTGCTGGCGGATCGTTGACCCGATCATCGAGCACTGGGCCAACGACCCGTCGCCGATCCCCACGTACGAGGCCGCCTCCTGGGGCCCGGCGGATGCCGACCGCCTGATCAATCGCAGTGGCCGAAGGTGGCGCAACGAGGCTTAGGCGCCTCTCGCTGAGCGGGCTTCGAGGGCGCTCAGGGCCAGGTCGGCGTGGTCGGTCATGGGCCGCTC
>Ga0081539_10005499_pt1 | contig 12871 bp, 12 predicted proteins | sample TabmetS4T2R2_FD_71023 | JGI IMG/M metagenome (GOLD analysis project Ga0081539, IMG submission 71023) | Tabebuia heterophylla rhizosphere microbial communities from the University of Puerto Rico - S4T2R2 | ecosystem: Host-associated > Plants > Roots > Rhizosphere ...
GAGCGAGCTCGCGGAAGGTTTCCGCGTCGGCCCGGGAAAAGCGCGCGATTCTTTCGGCGGTTTGCTCGACGTTGCGGGAGAGGACGATCGCCCGACCGTCCGGGAAGACGTGGGCGAACTGGTTCTCGGGCCAGACGTAGCGGGCTCCGTAGCGCTCGAGCTCGAGCTCGCGGTACACCGGGCCCATATGGATGATGCCGTGGAAGTTCGAGTGGAAGTTGTGCCGGAAACCGGGCGCGGCCACCTCCTCGGTCGCGCAACCGCCGCCCGCGACCGCGCGCGCCTCGAGCACGAGAACGCGCTTTCCGGCCCTGGCGAGATACGCGGCGCAGGTGAGCGCGTTGTGTCCGCCGCCGACGAAGACTGCGTCGTAGCGCTCGGCCATCAGCTGCCCTCGTCCCACAGGTGCCGCGCCTCTTCCCAGGCCTCGGCCGGCGTCGAGTCGTCGGGGGCGATGTAGCGCGCGCCCTGGAAGGAGTGGGCGGGCGGCGTGTACGTGCCCCGCTCGAGCAGCCGGCGGATGTTGCCACGGTAGACCTCGTCCACCTCGGCATGAGACTGCGGGTCCTGCTCGAGCCACAGATTGGCGGGGTGGATCGGCTCCTCGTACATGCGGCGGAAGACCTCGGTGCGCAGATCCTTGAGCCAGTTCGAGTTGAGGTTCATGACCCGGAACTGACGCAGCGCCTCGATGTCGACGATCGCCGAGACGAACGTGTTGTAGCCGGACGCGCTGTAGGCGACGACGTTGCCCATGTAGTCGACGATGTGCGAGTTGCCGCCGCCGATGTCGTAGGGATGCTCCATGCCCGGATGGAGGTAGACCGGCCCCACGTTGGGGCAGACCATGTAGACGCCGTTGAAGTGCGCGTGGGCGCGGTTCTGCAGCATCCAGGTGCCGCCGCCCGGGTAGCCGACTCCCGTCATCGGCACCGCCTCGCTCGGGCGGTAGACCACCTCGGCCCCGTTCATCGCCAGCGCCCGGACCGCCTCCGGATACTCGCCGTCCGAGCAGCAGATCGTCCCGAGGTTGCCGATATCGGGAGTGCGCAGGACCGGGTAGAAGGCGTCGATCCCGTCCCCGAAGAGCTCGACCCAGCGGTCGTAGACGTCGTGCGGCGTGCACGAGCGCTCGCGACACCAGAGGTGATTCTTGGCCGCCCGGTGCACGATCTCACCCTCGGGAGAGATGACGAACAGCAGGTTGAAGTAGCGGTCCTCGATCACCTCGGGCCAGCGGGCCTTGCACTGGACGACGACGTAGACGTCGTAGTGACGCGCGAGCCCCGCGAGCACTTCCGTCTCCTCGCCGGGGACGTCGATGAAGAGATCGCGTGCGGCGGTCACGTGCGGGACGTCGAAGGCCTCGTCCGTAAAGCCCGTCAGGGCGCCCTCCGCGAGGGCGATCAGCCGGACCGGCATGTTGATCCCGATCACGGACATGGCTGCGTGGATCCCGTCCTCGATGACCGTGAGGTTCCGTTTGATGTGCTTCCGCTCTCCGACGCCGTGGACGACGGTCGAGAGCCCGACCGCCAGATAGGGAGCGATTGGCTGGTGGTTGTCGGTCACAGTCCTCTTGGTCCTCCTCGTCAGTGGTAGCGGTGGCCGCCGTCGACGTTGACCGTCTGTCCGGTGATGAAGCCGGCCGCCGGAGAGGCAAGGTACGCGATGCACTCGGCGATGTCTTCGGGCTCCCCCCTCCGCCCGAGCGCCTGCTCCGGGACGATCTCGTCGAAGAGGCCGGCCTCTTCCCCGCCGAGGACGCCTTCCGTGGCGATGAGCCCGGGCGTGACGGCGTTCACGGTGATCCCGTGCGGACCGGCCTCGCTGGCGAGCGCGCGGGTGAAGCCGACGATCCCGCCTTTGCTCGCCACGTAGGCGCTGAGCCCCGCATAGCCGATGAAGAACGTCGCCGAGGACACGTTGACGATGCGACCGTAGCCGCGCTCGCGCATTCCGGAATAGACCGCGTGGCTGCACAGGTAGACGCTGTCGAGGTTCGTCGCGAGCACCCGTCGCCAGTCCGCGAACGTCAGCTCCTCGAAGGGGAAGTGGGGATAGATGCCCGCGTTGTTGACGAGGACGTCGATCTTGCCGGCCTCGGAGAGAACCGCCCGCACGCTTCTGCCGACCTGGTCCTCGTTCGAGACGTCGACCGCCTGCGAAAGCGCCTCCTCGCCGAGCCTCTCGACGGCCGCCGCGAGCGCTTCGCCGTCCCTGTCGAAGAGCGCGACCCTGGCCCCTTCGGCCGCCAGACGGCGTGCGGCCGCAAAGCCGAGGCCTCGAGCCGCCCCCGTGACGAGGGCGGTCTGGCCCACGAATCGCTCGGAGGTTCCGCTCACTCGAGAGCGGGTACCGCGCGCCTCGTCCGTGGGCTGCCGTGAGCTTGCAATCCCCCGCGTCGTGGACTCATACTGGCGAGCTGCATTCTGAATACAACAGCGCCTCCGACGCAAACTCTGACGAGGCGCACGAGCTCGCGGCGTGACGGACAGAAGGAGGGCACATGGCTGCGCAGGCACCTGAGGTAACGCTCGAGCGGCGGGTGGTCGGGCTTCCAACGGCGATCGGCACGACGTTCAGCCTCATCGTCGCCTCGAGCGTGCTCGCCACGGTGGCCGGGGGTTTCTTCGCCAGCTGGGTCTGGCTGATCGCCCTTGCGATCGGGTTCATCGCGATGATCTTCGCGGCGATGAGCTTCTCGGAGCTCGCCACGGTGATCCCGAAGGCCGGCTCGATGAACGAGTACGTCCGGGCGGGGCTCGGCCCCTTCTTCGCCACGATCACCGTCGCCATCGGCTACATCGCCGTCCAGCTGTTCCCCGGCACCGCCGAGAACTTCGCCTCGAGCCTCGTGACCGCGGACATCCTCGGCGCGCCCGGCGACTACAAGTTCTGGGCGGTCGTGTACATGGTCTTCCTCGCGGTCATCAACCTGCTCGGGATCAGGCCCTTCGCCGCGCTCGAGATCTTCCTCACGTTCGCGGTCGCGCTCTCCTTGCTCGTCGTCGGAGTCGTCGGGCTCGCCGGCGCAGGCACCTCCGATCCGATCGGTAGCGCCCTGCCCCATATCGACTTGACTTGGAGCCTTCTCTCGGCACTGCTCGGCATCGCGATCTTCACCTTCGTCGGCGTCGAATACACCTGCCCGCTCGCCGAGGAGCTGAAAAACCCGGCACGCGACATCCCGCTCGGCATCTTCGTCGGGCTGGGGCTGATCGCGATCCCCGTCGTGCTCTACGGGCTCGCCGCGGCACGCTACGTCCCGCCGGACGTCCTCGGAACCCTCGCGCCGACGCTTCCCGTCGACGTCGGAACGGCGATCTTCGGCGACGCGGGCAAGTGGTGGCTCGGGATCGTGATGATCCTCGCCTCGATCGGGACGCTCAACGCGGTCGTGGCCGGCGTTCCGCGAATCCTCTACGGCATGGCCCTGACCCGGCAGCTTCCGTCCCCCTTCGGCTGGCTGATCCCGGCGACGCGGGCCCCCTGGGTCGGCATCGTCGTGATCGCCGCGATCCCGATCGGGATGAATCTGGCGGGGCAGGCCGAAGGGGCCGGCTTCATCCAGCTGATCCTCGCGGGCGTCCTCGGCTGGGTGACCGCCTACGTGCTGATCCACCTGTCGGTGGTCATCCTGCGCCGGCGCGAGCCCGACGCTGCCCGCCCCTACCGTTCCCCGGCTATGCCGATTCCGCAGGTCCTCGGTACCGGCCTGCTCGCGCTGGCCGCCTACAAGATCGCTCCTCCGGGCATCGAGGCGAGCTCCATCTACTGGCGCTGGTTCATTTTCCTCGTGATCGCAGCGGCGTTTTCGCTCGTCTACAACCTCTACGCCTATCGGGACCTGGGGGCGATCATGCGGCCAGTGTCCCTCGCCGAGGTCACGCGGGAGACCGAGCTGATCGAGGAGGAACTGCCGCTGCCGGTCGAGCCGGAAGTGCCGCGCCCCCACATGCCGCATCCGCACGACGACGACGAGGGCTGATGCCTGAGGGCAAGCTGCGGGAGCTGGCGCAGGCCGGCGTCAGCCGCGTCCGCGTCCACTACACCGACCTCCTCGGCACCACGCGGGCGAAAGTGATCCCGCTCGACTCGTTCGAGCGGGCGTGCGAGGACGGGCTCAACTTCTGCATTTCCGTCTTCGCGATCGACCACACGGGCGTCATGCCGGATGGGACGGGGATTCGGGACGAGGTCAACTTCCGCGACATGCAGGTCGTCCCCGACCTGTCCACGCTCCGGACGGTGCCGTGGGAGCGGGAGACCGCGATCTGCCTCGCGGACTGCCGCCTCGACGACGAGCCGCTCGAGACCGATCCGCGCAACATCCTGCGGCGGGCGGTCGCCGCCGCGGAAGGGCAGGGCCTCCACGTCGCCGTCGGCCACGAGCTCGAGTTCTTCCTCCTGCGCCGCACGCCCGAAGGACGCCTCCAGCCCTACCAGCCCGTGCCGGGCCTCGTCTATCGCATGGATCCTCGTACGGACCCGGCCGGGGTCGTGCGGGAGATGGAGGACAACGTCCGCGGCCTCGGGCTGCCCTTCATGTGCGTGAACCACGAGTACGACCCGTCGCAATGGGAGATCAACACCCGTTTCGCGGACGCGCTCACGGCCGCCGACGAGGCGCATCTGCTGAAGCTCGCGATCAAGGAGACGGCGGCGATCCACGGGCTCGTGGCGACCTTCATGGGCCGGCCGACCGAAGGGGGAGGCACCTCGGGCTACCATCTGCACTTCTCGGCCTGGGAGGGCGACGGCAACGTCTTCGACGACCCGGACGGCAACGACGGCCTCTCCGACAAGGCGTACTGGTTTCTCGGCGGCATGCTCGAGCACGCGCGCGGCATGACCGCGGTCTGCGCGCCGACCGTCAACGCCTACAAGCGCTTCGTCGCGCAAGAGCTCGGCCCGTACTACGTCGACTGGGGCACCGACAACCGTTCGGTCTGCGTTCGCGTCCCGAACGAGCGCGGCGGCGCGGCGCGGCTCGAATCGCGTCTCTCAGACGGGAGCGCGAGCGCGTATCTCGCCTCGGCGATCCACATCGCCGCCGGTGCCGACGGAGTCGAGCGCGGGCTCGACCCGGGCGCGCCCTCGGAGCGCATCTACGAGCCGCCGGTCGAGCGCGAGATCGTGCCTCTCTCGCTCGGAGAGGCGCTCGATGCGCTCGAGGCCGACTCCTTCGCCCGCAGCGTCTTCGGCGAGCAGTTCATGCAGGCCTTCCTCACGATCAAGCGCAACGAATGGCGGCGCTTCCAGCTCGCCGTCACGGACTGGGAGCTCCGAGAGTACGCCGACGCGCTCTAGATTTAGCGTCGAGTTCGAAGGCCCCGCGCGCCGGCGCGCTGTGCTTGCCCTGGACGATGCGGTCGTAGGCCTCCAGAGGGCCGGGTACACCGACGTCGAGCGCACGGGACCTCTGGAGGCGCGCCTGGGCTCTCCGAGCGGCAAGCCGGCGATCCGGCTACGGGTGGCACGGGACGGAAGGATCTTCGGGGGAAGCTACGCGCTCGAGATGTCGGCCGAGGAGCCAGTCCTCCCGCCGAGCGGGGGCCTGTCAGCACGTGGACGCGGCGTCGTGAGGATGCAGGGAGTGCGCTTTCGGGCGAAGCGCGGAGACGAGGCGGGCAGGCGCCTGGCGCGGGAGCTCGCTTCGAACGAGGCTCTCGGGGAGCAGCTGAGCCGGGTGCACTTCGAGCGCATCCGCGTCGATCCCGACGGCCGACCCGTCATCCGCCACCTCGGCGGCTCGGTCGTCTGGGTGCTCTTCCCTCCCCTCGTCAGGCGGATCCCTCTCGTGCCCGAGCAGGTCGAGGCAACACTTGCCGCACTCGAGGCCTTTAGGGCGGCATCCCCTCGTCGATCCAAGCCCTGAATCGCCGCACCTGATCCTCCGGCCACGGCTCATCGCAGGGCATCGAGCCCTCCTCGAGCCGTTCGTAGATCGCCTCGGCGTGCTCCTTCACGTCGTCATAGGACGCGAGGTCGAACGCCCACGACATGGCGTCGGCGTCGTCGGGTCTGAAGAGCGGGCGGATGTCGGTCGCGAAGCTCACCAGCCGAATCCTTCCTCGATCGAGATCGGATGGCCGGCCGGAACGGTCGTGTCGACGTCGAAGCCCCCGAACCGCCCTCGGTGGAAGAGGAGCGGCTCGCCGCCTCCGTGCGTGATCGAGATCACCTCGCCGAGCACTAGCGTGTGGTCGCCCGCCTCTTCCATGTGCTCCACGTGGCAGCGGAGCACCGCGACGGCACCCATGACGAACAGGAACCCCTCGCGATCACGCTCGACGCGGCTGACCGGGAACGGCGCCCACGGCTCGGCGAAATCGAGCGCCACATCCGTCTGACGGCGCCCGAGGATGCTGACGGCGAAGCGCTCGCTCGGACGGGTCGCATGGAGAGTCCGGGAGCCATGTGCGAGCGAGACGAGTACGAGCAGCGGCTGGAGCGACACCGACGTGAAGGAGTTCAGCGTCATGCCCGCCGCCACGCCGTCGTGCTCGGCGGTCACGACGGCCACGCCGGTAGCGAACTCGCCGACGCAGCCCCGAAATGCGCTCACCATGGCCTCGGACGGCTTCCGCGCCTCATCCACCGTCGCTAGGCCTCTTTGATCCGGACGGGCATGCGCTTCAGCGCGTTCGTGAAGTTCGTCCGCATCCTTTGGGGCGGCGCGGTGAGCTCGAGCTCGGCGATCCTCGGCAGGAGCATGTCGAACATGACCTGCACCTCGAGCTTGGCGAGGTGAGCGCCTAGGCAATAGTGCGGCCCGCCCCCGCCGAAGGTCACGTGCGGGTTCGGACGCCGGTCCGCGTGAAAGCGAAGCGGCTCTTCGAACACGTCCTCGTCGAAGTTGGCGGACACGTACCAGACGACCACCTTGTCGCCGGCGCGGATCGTCTGTCCACTCAGCTCGACGTCCCGGGTGGCCGTGCGCCGAAAGTGGAGCACGGGTGAGGACCAGCGCAGGATCTCGTCGGCGCCCGCCGTCCAGAGGAGGTCGGGGTCGTCACGCAGGCGGCTCCACTCCTCCGGATGCTCGACGAGAGCCAGCATCCCGTGCGCGATCGCCTGCCGCGTCGTCTCGTTCCCGGCTACGACCAGGATGAGGAACATCGTGTCGAACTCGCGCTCCGTCAGACGCTCGCCCTCGATTTCCGCGTGGACGAGCTTGGTGATCAGGTCGTCCTGCGGGTGATTGCGGCGCTCGGCCGCGAGACGATGCCCGTACTCGAAGAGCTCGAGCGCGGCCGGGCTGCGGAAGGGCAGCATCCGGTAGCGCTCGCTCTCGGGGCTGTCGTGGAGGACGTCGGCGAGCTCGGGGTCCGTGTTACCGATCATGCGATCACCCCAAGCGATGAGCGGCTCGGTGTCCGAGTCGGGCGCGCCGAGCAGGCGGGCGAGCACTCTGATCGGCAGCTGCTTGGCGATCTCCTCGATGAAATCGAACTCACCGAGGGGAAGCGCGTGGTCGAGCACCGCGGCGGTCAGCTCCCTGAGAGCGACCTCGTAGGCCTTCACAGCCCGCGGAGTGAACGGTGGTCCGACGAGCGCACGCAGGCGCGTGTGGCGCGGCGGATCCGTCTCGAGCATCGACTGCCGCGCGGCGCGCTGCTCGTCGTCGAGATCCTCGAGGTTCGCCCCCATCTCCGAGGTGAACGTCTTCGTGTCGCGCGAGACGGCGACGACGTCAGCATGCCTCGTCACGCACCAGAAGCCCTGACCGTGCGGCCAGTCGTACCACCAGACCGGCGCCTCGCGGCGCAGGAGCGCGAACGTCTCGTGGGGGACGCGCTCGGCGAAGTCGTCGTTCTCGAGGCTGACGTCCTCGAGACGGAGGCCCTCGGCGACGCTCACGACGTCGAGTCCTCCAGGACCTGGAGTGTTTTCAGGTCCGAGTAGAAGTCGAGCGCGTAGTCGCCGCCCTCGCGGCCGATCCCGGAGATGCCCACCCCGCCGAAGGGCGCGGTGAGGTCGCGCACGAGAAATGCGTTCACCCAGACCGTTCCGGCTCGAAGAGCCCTCCCTACCCGCTCTGCGCGCTCCGCCGACCGTGTGTAGACCGTTGCGGCGAGCCCGTACTCAGTCGAGTTGGCAAGCGTCACCGCGTCCTGCTCCGTGGCGAAGGTCTGGAACGTCAACACCGGCCCGAAGACCTCCCGTTGGACGATCTCGGAATCGTTCGAGCGCGGCTCGACGAGCGTGGGCTCGTACCAGAGCCCGCCGAGCGCGGACGGATGCCCACCGAACACGATCCGGTCTCCGTTGGCACGCGCTCGCTCTACGAAGCCGTCGACGCGAGCGAGGTGCTCGGGGTGGATGAGCGGAGAAATCGTCGTGGCCGGCTCCCGGGGGTCGCCCAGCACGTGTGCGTCCACGGCGGCGTGGAAGCGCTCCAGAAACTCACCTGCGACGCCCTCCTCGACCAGCAAGCGCGTGCCGGCCATGCAGTTCTGGCCTGAGTCGTCGTATTGCAGCGCCGCTTTCTGAGCGGCCGCGTCGAGGTCGGCGTCGGCAAAGACGACGAACGGCCCTTTCCCACCCAGCTCCGCCGTGAATGGGACGAGGTTCTTCGCCGCCGAGTCGGCGACGAGGCGGCCGGTGTCCGAGGAGCCCGTGAAGCTCACACGCCGCACGCCCGGATGGGCGACGAGCGCCGCCCCTGCCTCCTCGCCGATGCCCTGCACGACGTTGAAGACTCCCGCTGGGAAGCCTGCCTCCTCGGTCAGATCTGCCAGGAGGGAGCACGAGAGTGGCGCCCACTCGGGCGGCTTGAGCACGACAGTGCAGCCCGCCGCGAGAGCGGGCGCCGTCTTCCACGTGGAGAGCATGAAGGGCGCGTTCCAGGGCGTGACGATCGCCGCCGGCCCCGCGGGCATCCTGAGGACACGGTTCAGAGTGCCGTTCGAGCTCCAGACCCGTTCCTCGTACCCTTTGGCGAGGTCGGCATAGGAGCGGTAGTTGCGCGCTCCGCGGGGGATGACCCGGGCGCGGAGCGAGCGCTCGAGCATGGCCATGTCGAGGCACTCGACCGCGGCGATTCGCTCGACGTTCGCGTCGATCAGATCTGCGAGCCCGCGCAGGCGCTCGGCGCGGCCTGCGACTCCGAGCTCCGCCCACGCGGGAAACGCCTCGCGGGCTGCCTCGACGGCGAGCTCCACCTCCCGCGGTCCCCCGCGGGCGACCTCCGCAAGCACCTGCTCGTCGATCGGCGAGCGGTCCTCGAACCGCTCGTCGCTCGGGACGCGCTCCCCGTTGATGAAGTGGTCGGGCGAGACGGCGACGCCGGCGACGGTCACCTTGCGAACTCCATCGAGCTCGTGTCGACGACGGTGTTGCCGCCGTCGAGGACGATCGCCGCGCCCGTGGCGAACGACGCGTCTTCGGAGGCGAGCCATGCGACCGCCGAGGCGATCTCTTCGGGAGTCCCGGGCCGGCGCAGCGGTACGCGCGACGACGTGAGCTCGTAGGCGCCTTCGCGGTCGGTCCCTCTCACGGAGCCGAGCTCGTCCATCGACTCGTCCGCCATCGGCGTCCGGATCCAGCCCGGGCAGATGCTGTTCGCGCGCACCCCAAGCGGCCCGTAGTCGAGGGCGATGCATTGCGTGAGCATGATCATCCCGGCCTTGGCGGCGCAGTAGGCCGCAGACGCCGGCCCGGCGCGCATGCCCGCCACCGAGGCGATCGTGACGATCGAGCCCTTCGTCTTGATCAGCTCCGGGAGCGCCGCCCGGCAGGCGAAGAACGCGCCCGTCAGGTTCGTGCGCAGCACGGCCTCCCACCCTGCGGGTGTCTGGTCGGTGACGGTGCCGCCCCAGCCGATCCCCGCGTTGGAGACGAGCAGGTCGAGCCGGCCGAACTGCTCGCGAGCAGCGTCAGTCGCCGCAAGCGCGTCCTCCCAGACGCCGGTGTCGGCGACGAAGGGGAGGGCGTCGATCTCCTTCGCAAGCGCCTCGAGCGGCCCCTGCCGCCTGCCGGTGATGCAGACGGCGTAGCCGTCGGAGGCGAGGCGGCGGGCGATCGCCTCGCCGATCCCCGTGCCCCCGCCCGTAACGAGCGCGGCGCGGGTCACGACTCGGCGCCGGTTGCGACTTCGGCGCGCGTGTAGTCACGCACGGTCTCGAGGTCATCCACCGTGTAGGAGAATGTGAAGCGGAAGCCCTTCCCCACGCGTACAGGGGCAAGCGCCGCCAGCTCCTCGTTCGGCGTCTCGTAGAGCTCGAGCTCCGCCGGCCCTTCCCAGATCTCCGAGATCGAGCGGTCACGGCTGCGCGCTCGAACGAGCTCGTGGACGGCTGGGTCATCGTGCCGCCCCGCCGCGAGCCGGGGGAAGTGGCGCACGTTCACGAGCGGCGGGTCGTTGTGCGTCGGGCCTTCCGCGCTCTCGCGCTCCAGCGTGACGGCTCCGAAGGCGAGCCGCCGGTCGTTCGCGGCCAGCGTGCCGGCGAAGCGCCCGCCTTCCGCGACGGAGGGAGCGGCCCTCGTCTCCAGGTCGAACGTACGCGTCATGTGGATCGATCCGAGCTTCTTCGGGAAGCCCTGCACCCAGCCGCGGGCAAGCGCGAAGTCGCGGTCGACCCAGATGTACGGGCACGTCGTCACCGGCTCCTCGTCCAGGATCGCGTTGACGACCACGAAGAACTCGTGGTACTGGCTGCGGATGGGATCCTCCAGCTCGGCGCCCGGCTCGGAGCACGACTGCCAGTCGACGAAGAGAGCGGCGCAGCGGCCGGGATCCGGATGCGGCTCCAACCCCGGCGGGAGGACGGCCGCGACGGCGGCGGGGTCCGCCCAGTACTCGAGGACGAGGAAGTCGCCCACGTAGTGCCACGGCGGAGCGGGAACGAGCGACGAGCGTCCCTCAGGTGAGCGCGGAACCGAATAGCCGCGCAGCATCAGTCCTGCAGGAACTGCTCGACAAGGGACTCGGCGAAGGACTTGTCGGCGATCGAATACGCAAGTGCCGTCATGCGCCACGAGTCGGAGAGGTAGAAGCGCTCGTACAGCTCGCCGCGGCCGCCGAGATCGGAGCCGAGATAGTCCCAGGCAAGCCGGAAGAGACGGATCCGCCGCTCCGCGTCCGCGCCGGCCGCTTGGTAGAACTGATCGATCAGCGGCCGCAGCGGACCGTCGAGGTCGGCCCGCGATGGCGTCGCCATATAGCCGCCGCCGCCGATCAGCTGCAGGAGCTCGTTGGCCCGTGGGAGCCACTTCGGCATCTCCCCGCGCAGCGCGAGGAACGGCCGGTCATCGGGATACCAGACGCCACCCGCGTCGAGCGCCGAGCCTGACTCCGCCGCGACGATCGCGGAGCGCGTCAGCTCGCACATGTTCCAGATCTGGCCGAGCTTCTCCTGGATGTGGTCGAAGCGCACGACGCCGATCGTGTTCGCGATCACGTGCCCGAGCCCGAAAGCGAAGCAGAGCTTGACGTAGGCCCTCGTGAACGCCTGGTGCATGATGTGGCCGCGCCAGCCCGTGTCGGTGATCACCTCGGAGTAGCCGACAGTGTCGCCGTCGAGAAACACGTGCTCCCTCGGCACCTCCACGTCGTCGAAGATCACGACGCAGTCCATCTCGTCGAAGCGAGACGAAAGCGGATAGTCGTAGGCCGGCCGCTGCTTCGAGTAGCTGTCCCGGCAGATGAACTTGAGGCCCGGCGTCGCGATGGGAATCGCGAAGGACAGCGCGTAGCGCCCGTCCTGGGGCCGGATGTCCGACCCCGGATAGATCAGGAGGTCGTCGGCGAAGGGCGCGAGCGTGGCAAGCATGCGCGCGCCGCGGACGACGATGGCGTCATCCGTCTCGCCGATCTTGTGCAGCGAGATCTCGCCCGCCGCCTGTTCGGCCTCTGGCTTCGAGCGGTCGACCTGCGGGTTCATGAGCGCGTGCGTCGTCGAGAGGTCGGCGTCGCGCATGTGCCGCTGGTAGGCGACGATGTTCTCGGCGCCCTGCTCGTTCCCTCTTCTGGCCCAGACGTCCGAGCGCCCGGCGAAGCAGGCAAACGTGACGTTCAGGTAGTCGGGCGTCCGTCCCATCATCCCGGCCGAAAGCGAGGCGGTGAGCTCGATCGCGCGCCGGCGCCGCTCGAGATCTTCCCGCGAGCGCGGGATGACGTGCGTGACGTTGACGAGCCGACCGTCGTCAGACGAGGCGACGAGCATCTCCTCGGCGTGCTCGTGCTGAAGGTCGAAGACGCGCGCCATGGAGCGGGCGGCCGCTTCGAGTTCTGGATGCTCGAGGGGATGGGTGATCTTCTCGCCGTTCAGCCAGATCTCCCGCTCGCCCTGCGCCAGCCCGGCGAGGAACTCCTCGCCTGTCCGGGCGGCAACACCCTCTTCGGCCGCCTTACCGGCCGCTTTGTGCACCGTCGCCATCAGGCTCCTCTCTCTTTGAGCGGGATCCCGAGCGCCTCCAGGCCCTGGCGCTCGGACTCGACCGCCTCGGAGTCGAAGCGGAAGTATGAACGCGGCGGCAGGATGCCCCAGACGTTCGACGAGTGCGCGTCGTCCGGCCACTCCCGCGGTTCGTGGTCGGGCTCGAGCTGCTCCATGTCGGCAAAAACCTCGACGAAACACTCCTCCTCGGGAATTCGTACGTACCCGCTCAGATTGCGGCCGAGCCCGTGGCGGAGAGGCCCCCAGGCGAGCCAGCGACCGTGCTGGGCCAGGTGGTCGCACGCGACCCGCATCTCACCCCAGTCGACCAGCTCGAGCGCGAGATGGTGGAGGTGCGGCGTTCCCTTCTCGACGAATGCGAGAACGTGGTGGTCAGCGTTCACGTGCAGCCAGATCCCCTCGCTCCCGAGCCGGTCCGTGACGTGCATGCCGAGAACGTCGGTGTAGAAAGCCGTCTGCGCGGC
>Ga0081539_10005500_pt1 | contig 12868 bp, 16 predicted proteins | sample TabmetS4T2R2_FD_71023 | JGI IMG/M metagenome (GOLD analysis project Ga0081539, IMG submission 71023) | Tabebuia heterophylla rhizosphere microbial communities from the University of Puerto Rico - S4T2R2 | ecosystem: Host-associated > Plants > Roots > Rhizosphere ...
CGAGGCGATGATCCTCGAGCCGCAACCGAAGACCATGATCATCATCGGGGCGGGCGCGATCGGGGTGGAGTTCGCCTATTTCTACCATGCCTTTGGAACCCAGGTCACATTGCTGGAGATGATGCCTAACGTTTTGCCGGTCGAAGACAGCGAGGTTTCGCAGGTCTTGGAAAGATCCCTAACGAAACAGGGAATCAAGATTTTTACCGGCACGAAAACGAGCATGGCTGAAACGACGAAAAAAGGCGTCCGGGTGACGCTCACGGGAAGATCCTCCGAAACCCTCGAGGCCGACGTGGCTTTGATCGCCATCGGGGTAATGCCGCTCTTGCCTAACGGAAAGCTAAAGCCCGAGCTGACCGAGCGCGGCTATATCAAGACCAATGATCGTTATCAAACGAGCCTGAAAGGAGTCTACGCCGCGGGCGACATCATCGGGCCGCCCTGGCTGGCACATGTCGCAAGCTGGGAAGCAATCCAGGCGGTCGAGGGCATGTTCGGCAAAACCGTCCCGCGCAAGGTGCGCGAGTTTCCCGGCTGCACTTATTGCCAGCCGCAAGTCGCGAGCATCGGCCTGACGGAACGAGCAGCCAGGGAATCAGGCCGGAAATTTCGGGTCGGCAGATTTCCCTTCAGCGCGAGCGGCAAAGCCCGCGCGATTGGTGAAACCGACGGGTTTGTCAAGCTGATTATCGGCGAGCCGCACGGAGAAATCCTGGGGGCGCATATCATCGGGCCGGAAGCGACCGAGATGATTGCCGAGCTCGGCCTGGCGATCACCTTGGAGGCGACCTGCGAAGAGATCGAGGCGACGATTCACGCCCACCCGACCTTGAGCGAATCAGTCCACGAAGCGGCCGGGCAGGCGTTCGGCCACGCCATCCACATCTGAACCGCGCGCCGCCGCAGCCCGTCAGGCTTTCCGCCCGCCGGTAATCAGGAGAATTATCCCGCCGACCAAGGCTATGCCGCCCACAATCGGTCCGATTGGCACCGCATGCTCGGTTTCCTTGTTGATTTCGAGCGGGCCAAGCTTAGCCACGTTCTCCCGGGTAGAGAAGGTGGCCGATCCGAGCCAGCCGTAAGCGAGCAAGATGATCCCGACGACGACGAGAATAATCCCAACAATTCCAGCCGGCTTCATTAAATGCTAAATCCCGCGCCGGCCGGAGACGAGGTTGATGATAAGCACGACGACCGCCAGAACGAGCAGGATATGAATGAAGCCACCCAGGGTGTAGGAGCTAACCAGACCGAGGAGCCAGAGCACCAGTAGAATAACGAAGATTGTCCACAACATAATTTTCCTCCGCGTTGAATTCGCAAATCCTTCGTCTGCCAAACCTTTGGCGCGTGTGTCGATTGCGAAGTTTTTTGGGCGGCGAGATTTTTGACCTTTTCGCCGGTTAGGGCGTGAAAATTGCAGCAGGAGGGCGAAAAATGTTTCGCCGAAGTCTTCTCCCGTTGGGCATGCTCCTGCTCTGGAGCGCGGGTCTCCACGCTTCTCTGCTTGATCGCTGGGTGCCGCGCGGCGTGGTCGTAGGCAAGATTTTCCGGCCCAATGTTCCCGCCGCGGGACCAGCGGGAACCGAAGGTGTTTTCAAACTGGAAGTGCGTGACGAACACAAAAAGACCCGGCGCCAGATGGTGAGCTACGAGGTCTTTTCTGCCTACCAAATCGGAGACCGGTTCGATCCAGCGGCGCCTTTGGCTGCTATCCGCAGGCTGCGGCGAGAGCTCGTGGCGAAAGAAAAAAAGGCATCGCTCATCCTCAACGTCGCGGAATCGCCCGCCCCGCCAGCGATGGGCCCGCCCGAGCGAGTCGTTCGCGTTCTTCATCCCAACTTTACCCAGGACATGCTGCCCGAAACGGAGGGATTTTAGTTTTTAGTGTCCGCCGGTTCCGCTGAGCCCCGCCTAACGAACGCCCACGGCGCATACAGCAGAGCGAAAAAGATCAGGGCCAGTCCGTTCAACTCCAGGATGTAGAGCCAGCGCTCATCGGAGAGAAAATCGAGGATCGAATGGACCGCCGGTTTGTGGAGGAGAAAGCCGTAATTGGCGCCCGTCCAGTGATCGACCAACAGCGTTACGCAAAGATACAACTCCGACCAGGCGAGCGTTCGCCAGACAGCCCCTAAGGCCGGCCGATAACGTCGCGCCACGAGCAGGTAGATGACCCCGGCGACGATTCCCCCGTGGGTGATGAAGAAGCTGAAGACGCGCAGGTCGGGAAAGTTGGCCTGCAGGTTGGGAGTCAGGATCGCCTGAAAGGTTCCGCCGATTCCCCAAAAATACGAAACCTCGGTCCATGAGCGACGCTTCGTTAAGAGGGCGACGATGATCGTCACCATCGCCCAATCGCAGAGCTGGAAGGGCAAGGCTTGCCGCCAAAAAAAAAGCTGTTGCCGCCAGAGATAGCAGGCGTAGCCGAGATAGTTGGCCACCAGAAGAAGCGAGAGACAGACCGCGACCGCGAAGTCGAGCCGCGACGAGGCGCGGCGACGCACCACCACGCCCAGTCCGACGGGCAGCAGAATCGTCAAGCAAATGACCGCCAAATGCGCCAGGCCGAAGACGCGGAAGACAGGTTCGGGATTCATGCCGGCGCAGGAACGCATTCTGGGGCGGCCTCGCGGCGTGGGTCAAGGGTGGTGCGGATCTTCCAGCTTGCGCGATTGATTGGCGCAAGCCTCCCGAACGCCAGACGGACGGGCTCGCCCAGTTGGGAGATTGCCCATTAAGGAATCGGGCAAGCTGGAAGCTCGCGCCACTGTGGGGACAATCGGCCGCAGTTTAATCGCGGGCTTCGATTTTGCCCGCGCCGGTGATCTTTTTCTCGACCGACTTGGGTTGGCAGCCGTAGCTCACTTCGCCCGCGCCCGTGATTGCCGTCCGAAGCTTCTCCGTCGCGCACACATCGGCCTTGCCCGCGCCGGTGACGGAGATTTCCACCGTCTCAGTCGCGAGATCGCTTGCGCGCAGTTTGCTCGCGCCGGTCAGGCTGGCGAGCAGACGCTTGACCTTGCCGGCAAGGGTGATCTCGGCCGCGCCGCTTGTCTCGAGGGCAAAGGTCTCCCCGCCTAACGACGCCGCGTCCATCTCGACGGCACCGCTCAGGTCGGCGCCGTTCAGGCCCGAGCTGGTCAGGGCGACCTTGATTCCATCCCTGGGGGCGAGCTTCTTTTTCAAGCGTATCTTCAGGACGTTGCCTCTGGTCGTGGTTTCGATCTGGGATAGCAAATTCTCATCCGTCGTAATCCTGAGTCCAGCCGGGCCCGGCCGCCAGGTGATCTGGTAATAACCGCCCGCGTCTACTCGGGTGAAATCACTGACCGGGCGCGCCTCAGTTTTCATTGTGCCGTTGCCACGCAGGCCGCGCAGTTCGCAGCCGCTGACGAAAACAAGTGCGAGGGCGAGAAGAACGAGAAGAGAGATTCGTTTCATAAATGGACTCATGGTTTGAGATGCAACCAATCGCGGTTCTGGATTCAGAAAAGTCGTGGCCCTAACACGACGTCGGGAGACGTTGTGCCAGGGCGACCCCGTGTGAAATCGCGCCCATGACAAAACCGAGGCATTCGACCGCGCCGCTTGGCTTCCCGGGAAGCGCGATGACGAGCGAGGTGTCGACGACGGCCGCGAGGTTGCGCGAGAGAATGGCGTTGGGGGTGATTTTCATCGACTCCGCCCGCATCACTTCGCCGAAGCCCGGCAGCTCGACCCGCATTAATCCGCGGATCGCCTCCGGGGTCACATCCCGCGGCGCGATGCCGGTGCCACCGGTGGTGAGAATCAGTCCGCAACCCTGTTCGCTGAAGGAACGGATGGCATTTTGGAGCGGCTCGATCTCGTCCGGGACGATCGCTTCCGCAAGAACGTTCCAGCCATTTTTCGCCGCGATTTCCTTCAGGGCGGGTCCGCCGAGGTCGTCATACTCGCCGCGGCTGGCGCGGTCGGAAACGGTAATGATGCCGACGGCGATTTGCATTCGTTAGGGTAGAGGTACCGCTTTCAAAATCATCCCGAGTCGCCCACAAAATTGTCGTCCCGAGTCGCCGCGGTGCGCCGCCTCGGGGTGACAAGGTCGGTGGGCCGGCTCATCGTGGCACTGCCCCTGGGGCTGTATTTTCCACCGCTCATGATCTTGTCTTCCGCAAAAGCCTGATCTCGCCGATTTCCATCTCCTTATCGACCGCCTTGCACATGTCGTAGATCGTAAGGAGCGCGACGGCAACGCCAGTAAGCGCTTCCATTTCCACTCCGGTTTGCGCCGTAGTTCGCGCCGTGCAGCTCGCTTCCACGAATGACTTGCCGCTCGTTAGGCCAAGCTCGACATGGCTCAGGCCTAACGGGTGGCAGAGGGGAATAAGCTGCGCGGTTTGCTTGGCCGCCTGAATTCCGGCGATGCGTGCTGTCGCGAAAACGTTGCCCTTGGCGATCCGATCCGAGGCAATCAAAGCGATGGTTGATGTTTGCAAACAAATCCGCCCACGAGCGATCGCCTCCCGATCGCTCAATGGCTTGGCCGAGACATCGACCATGCGAACGCTCCCATCGGCGGCGATATGAGACAGTTTCTTCACTGGTTAGGCATGGTTGGCCCTGGGCATGGGGGGAGAGAAGCGGTCATATTCAGCGCCCATCTTCAACCACCGATCGCGACCATCTTCCTCCCCGGTTGATAGGTGGTGCGGAAATCGTGCTGCTCCGGTTTGCGTTCCACCACCTCGAGGAAGAACTGGCGCAGCTCCTCGTCGCTCGCCCCGGCGCGCAATGGTTTCATAATATCGAACTCGAGATAACTCCCCAGACACGGTCGCAGCTTGCCCTCGCAGGTCAGACGCAGCTTGTTGCAGCTCTCGCAGAAATGAAGGTTGGTCATCGCCCCGATAAAGCCGAGCCGCTGTTTGCGTCCCGCGATCTGGTAATAGGTTGCGGGGCCATTGGTGCGAAATTCCGGCTGAGGGATAAGCGGGCCGAACTTCGCTTCGATGATGCGTTTTGCTTCCGCGACCGGCAGGAAATTGCTCTCGTTGAGCACTTCAGTTGTGCTCACTGGCATCAGTTCGATGAAACGAAGAAGAAGATTTCGCTCGGCGGCGAAATCGACCAGCGTCGCCAGCCCGCTTTCGTTACGCCCACGCATCAGGACGCAATTGAGCTTGATCTGCGGGAAACCGGCCGCTCGGGCCGCTTCAATTCCAGCCAGCGCCTCGGGCAACAGATCGCGGCCCGTGATCCTCGCATACAGCCCGCGATCGAGCGTATCGAGGGAGATGTTGACTGATTTGAATCCAGAATCACGCACCGCCTGCGCCATGGTCAGGCCGGGCTCGACTTCACGGGCCAGAAGAGTGCCGTTGGTGGAAAGACCGATCTCGCGCAGATTCCTCAGGCCGGGCAATTGCCGGAAAAGATGAATCACGTCGCGCCGGGTCAGCGGCTCGCCGCCGGTAAGTCGAATTTTGGTTACGCCCAGCTCGCTCGCGATGCGGATGAGGCGCAACGTTTCTTCGAAGGTGAGGATCTCATCGCGCGGGAGCCATTCCTGTAATTCCTGCGGCATGCAATAAGTGCAGCGCTCGTTGCAACGATCGGTAATGGAGACCCGCAGATAGGAAATGCGATGGCCGAAGCGATCCTCCATGGGCGAGGCTAACGCGGGGCGATGATGCGTTCAAGGTGTGGGCGTGAAGCGTAAATCGTGAATCGTGAATCGTGAATCGGTGGGAAGCGTTCGATGTAACGATTCACGGTTCACGATTCCCGATGTAACCCCAAGCGGTTTGACGCCCTATCCCCTGGGCCTAACCTTTATGTATGAAGCGTCAATTGTCTTTCTGGGCGCGGTTGGCGTGCATCGCAGCTGGCGCGTTTTTGCTCGCGAGCTGCAGCACGATTTCTTCCCGCATCGAGGCGAACCAGTCGGCTTTTGCCCAGCTTTCGCCGCAGGACCAGGCCCTCATCAGGCAGGGGAAGATTCGGGGCGGAATGTCGGAGCAGGCGGTCTACATGGCGTGGGGGAATCCCCAACAGAAAGCTTCCGGAATCGTGCGCAACACCGCGACGGACACATGGGTTTATACGGCATCAACCGCCGCCTATGGGCCTTACTACGGGCCAGGATGGTATGGCGGCTGGGGATATGCCGGCCGGGTTGCTTTTGTCGGCCGACACGGTGGCCATCGAGTTTTCGCCGCGTATTACGATCCGTTTTGGGACCCGTTCTATTATCCCTTTCCGCCCACCATCCAGTATCCGGTCAAAACTGTTTCATTCCAGCGCGGACGGGTGGTCGCTTTCCAATACCTGGCGCCTGGATATTAGGTTAAGCGCTCTGGACCAGACGCCCGACCAGGTCCTCGATCGTGACGATCCCGATCAGGTTGCCCTTTCGCCCTTTGACTGCGGCAAGCGTCAGGCGCGCCGCGCGAAGACGCCGAATGATTCGATAGGCCGATTCATTTTCTCCCGCGGAAACGATCCGGCGCATGTAATGCCGCAGCTCGCGGGAGGGGTCACGATCGAGCAGAATGTCAAAAATCGTCACGAGTCCGAGCGCGGATTTTTTCGAGATGACGGGCAGGCGATCGATTCCGGTGCGAGCGCTCAGAGCCAGCGCCTGTGAGACCGTGGCCTGGGGTTTCACGGAAACAACTTTGCCCAATGGCACCATCACGTCGGCGACTCTAACGGTGCGGAAATCGACCACGTTGTGGATCATGGCGCGCTCTGCAGCGGTAAGGGCACCCTGGCGTTCGCTCTCCACCGCGATTTGTTTCAGGTCTTCGCGCGCCGCGAAAAGGCGCGGCGGGGCCTTGCTCCGCCTGACGAGCAACCGCCCGATCTGTGCGCCGAGCTCGAGAATGGGCCAGAGCAAACCCGAGCTAATGACGAGGAGGCCGGCAAAAGCAGCGAGGGCGCGATAAGGGAAGCGGCGAAAGAGCGATTTCGGCAGAACGCCGAGGAGGAAGAGGTAGATTGGCGCCGCAACAATCAGCGCCACGAGATAGCCGACCGCGCCTAACGACATCACAAGCCAACGGGTGAGGAGAAGCAGACCAGTGATGTCCGCCAAGTTGGTCACTAAAAGAATGGTCGCGAGAAGCCGCTCGGGTTCTTTCACCAGCCGATCGAGCAGAATGGCGGCGCGATTCTGCAATTTCACCTGGTGGCGCAACCGCACTTGATCGAGCGAGAGCAGCCCCGCCTCGATCCCGGAGAAGAGGAAAGAAGTGACCCAGGCGCAGATGATAACGACCCAGCCCATCATGGCTCGGGAGCCTCCTTGCCCTCGGCCGCTTCTTCCACGCCCGCGCCGGTTTTCTCGAGCAAGAGCTCTTCAATCCGTTTCCGGCTGACTCGTCGCACCGTGATTGCCAGGTGCGGAATTTCCACCGTCGCGCCGGCGTTAGGCAGATAACCGAGCCGGTTGAAAACATAACCACCGATGGTGTCGATCCCGTCCGCCATAATCTCGAAGCCGAGATGTTCGGTCAGGTCGTCGAGTCGGGCGTTGCCGCTGACGAGAAAGCGGCATTCATCCAGCGGCTCGATGTAAAGCCCGGCGTCGCCCAGGGGCGCGGCGTCGCTGATGATCTCCTCGATGATGTCTTCGAGGGTGATGATTCCTTCCACGCCCCCAAATTCATCGACCACGATCGCCATCGCCTGTGGCACGGAGAGAAACCGGCGCAACAATTTCAGCGCCGGCATCGTCTCCGGCACGTAGGATGGCGGAATCAGAGTCTCGGTGTAGTGCTGCGACGGGTCGAGGAGGAACTGTTTCACATCCACGATCCCGAGGATCTGGTCTGGCGTCTCGGCGTAAACCGGGACCCGCCGATGCCGCTGTTGTTTGAAGCGGGCGATTGCTTCGTCGTTAGGCAAATCGTCCGGCACGGCAAAGGTGTCGACCCGCGGGGTCATGCAATCCTTGGCCGTTTTGTCGCCGAGCTTGATAATTTCCTGGATCATCTCCCCCTCCGCTTCCTGTAGGGTGCCTTCCGCTTCGCCCATTTCGACCAGGGTCTCGAGTTCGTCGTCGCTCAGACGGGGACGAACGCGCAATTTGGCAGGGGTCAGCCGGTCGATGATCGCGTTGCTCGAGTTTTCGAGAAATTGCCCGACCCGGTCGAGCAGCGGCATTGTCGCCTGAAGGGTGAAGACGCCGAGCGCAGAAATGCGATAGACGGTGGAAAGGGCGAGCAACTTCGGGATTAGATCGCAGAGAAGGACGACGACGGCGAAGATCGCCAGCGCCGCCACCCAGGCCGGAAGATGCGCGGCGAGCGGGCCTTCCCAGATGAGAACCAGGCACAAAACGACGAGCGGGACGTTGATCAGGGTGTCGCCGAGGAGAAGAACGTTGAGAACCCGGCGCGGGTTTTCGCGAAAGTTGCGCAGGAAATCAGCCAGTGAGGGATGCTGTCTTTGCAGGCGCTGGATTTGATGACTCTTGAGGGCAAAGAGCGCCGTTTCGAGGCCGGAAAAGAGCGCCGAGCAGCAGATTAAGAAAACAATCGCGCAGAGAAGAAAAGTGAGACCGACTGCCGTCATCCGTCGCCTGTGGCCGTGCGCGCACGAGCCCTCCCTCGGAAAAGAATGCGTGCTCGCTTGCCGGTCATCTCCGCCGAAACGAGATTACGCCCTTCGTGAGCAAAGGCCAAAGAATTTCCCGCCTCCTCGAAGAGCTGCACGCCACACCAGCCGACTGCGCCCCTAACGACATCGCCACGCACCCCTGTTATCTCGGCTTCTTCCGTTGCTGGAACGAGCAGCGTTATTACGAAGCGCACGACGTTCTCGAGCACCTGTGGCTGCGGACGAAATCAGACGACGCGAATTATTTCAAAGGCCTGATCCAGGCGGCAGGTGGGTTTGTCCATTTACAGAAGCAATACCAGCGTCCCACCCATCCCAAAGACGGGCGCCGGATGTATCCGGCGGTTCGGCTTTTTCGCCTCGCAGAGAAAAACCTCGCGCCTTTTTCACCTCGGCGGCATCGGTTCGACGTCGGCGCCTTCCTTCATATGATCCGCGACCAGATCGATGCAATCCTCGCTGCCAATCACCGCATCAACCCGTGGTCGCCGCAGGCTGCACCGCGGATCGAGTTGATGTAATTGCTGCCATCTCCTTCTGTCATCCCGAGCCGTCGAAGGACGGCGAGGGACCTCGCGAGGTACGATCGGTTTCATCTGCATGGTGCTCTCGCATGTCTCTTGAGAGGTCCTTCGCTTCGCTCAGGATGACAAAGAAGAGGAGTCTCCGCCTAAGAACTCTGCCGGGGCGCCGCGCCCGATAATTTTCCCGCGCTCCAATAGGAGCATCTCGTCGCACAACTCGATTGCTTCCGCGCGATCGTGCGTCACGTAAAGGAGCGGAAGATCGAACTCGTTAGGCAAGAGCTTTAGTTGTTCCAATATTGCCTCTCGCAGCTTCCCATCCAGGCCGGTGAGCGGCTCGTCGAGCAGGAGGAGGCGCGGCTCCGACAAAAGCGCGCGGCCAATCGCGACGCGCTGGCGTTCGCCGCGCGACAACTGGCGCACATCGCGGCGGAGGAGCGATTCAATTTCAAGAAAACGCGCCACGTGTTCGAGGGAAAACGCGGGATCCTGCGCCACTTTTGGCCGGCCGTAAAGAAGATTGCGCCGCACGTCAAAGTGCGGAAAGAGCGAGTCGTCCTGCGGGACATAACCGACGCGGCGTTCCCTCACGGGAAGGACAGAGGTCGCATCGGCAAAGGTGGCCTCGTTGAATCGAATCCGGTCGCAACGCACTTCGCGCAATCCTGCGATCGATTCGAGGAGAGAAGTTTTTCCGCTCCCGGAAGGGCCAAAGATCGCGGTCCGCGGCGACGTGATCTCTGTATCGACCTCGAGAGAAAACTCCGAAAGCGGCAGCCGGAGGTTTCGCACTTCAAGTTTCAAATCGCCTCCCGCTTGCGCAGCAGCCAGTCACCGAAAAAGACCGCGAGAAACGCGATCACGACACAGACGGCGAGCAGACGATAAGCGGTTGCATCGTGGCCGAGCTGGACAGCTTCGTAAATCCGGAGCGAAAGCGTGGTGGTTTGACCGGGAATATTTCCCGCCACCAGGATCGTGGCACCGAATTCCCCAACCGCGCGCGCGAACGCGAGGAGCACGCCGCCCAGGATCGCGCGAGCGGCGAGCGGCAGCGAGATTGTCCGGAAGACACGCCATTCCTTCGCGCCCAGAGTTCGCGCCATTTGCTCGTAACGGCGGTTCACTTCCTGGAAACCGACCCGGGCCGAGCGGACGAGAAGCGGAAACGACATGACCGCCGCCGCGATCACGACCGCCCGCCAGGTAAAAATGATGTCGAGATCAAACTGCCGATGAAGAAATCCCCCTAACGACCCGCGGCGCCCGAGCAGTTTGAGCAGAATGAGACCAGTTGCGACCGGCGGCATGACGAGCGGGAGTGTGACGATAGTTTCCAGGAGCGATTTTCCAAACCAGCGGCCTCGGGCGAGCAGCCAGGCAATGGCGAGGCCGAAAGGCAGAATGATCGCTGTGCTCAGAGTGCAGGCGAGCAGGGTAAACCGGACCGCCTGCCTTTCGTCGGGCGCGAGCCACATCAATGTTTCACGACGAAGCCAAACCGCTCGAACACCGCTCCGCCTGCCGCCGATTCCAAATATTTGACGAATTCCTGCGCCAGCGCCGCTTGTTTCGTTTCGCGCACGACCGCAACCGGGTAACGAATCGGCGGCGTCTCACCTTCCGGCACCGACCAGGCAACCCGCACGCGCTTCGAAATCGCGGCATCGGTCTTGTAAACAAACGCCACATCGGCGTTGCCTGCTTCGACTGCGGCGAGCGCGGCGCGGACGTTTTCGGTCGGCACGATCCGGTCACGGAGCTGGTCGAACAACTGCATCCCCTCGAGAAACTTTTTCGCGTAAATCCCGGCCGGAACCGCCTGCGGATCAGCCAGCGCGATCTTGCGGCAGCCCGGCTGCAACAAATCCCGCGGCGATTGAATCGTTAGGGAAGAATCGGTCGCCGTAATGATGACCAGCGAATTGCCGAGCAAATCCTTTCGGCTCGCCTCGTCGATCAGGCCTTTCTTTTGCAACTGGTCCATCTTCGCTTCGTCCGCGGAAAGAAAAACATCGGCGGGTGCGCCTTCCTCGATCTGGCGTTCGAGCAAGCTGGAGGCGCCGAAGTTGAAAATGACGCGATGACCTGTCTGCTTCTCGAAACTTGAGCCGATCTCTTTCATCGCATCGGTGAGGCTGGCTGCGGCGAAAATGTGCAACTCAGCAGCCGTCATCTCATGAGCCAGTGAGATCGCGATCATGATCGTGAGCAGTCTTGTCATAGACGACTTTGTCCGGCGTGGACCCAAAGCTCAAGCGCAGCTTTCTTTCGCCTCCGCTGCGCTTTGCCTGTAAGTTGGGCCGTGACTCCAACGCCAGCCGCGACCACGCCCCCGGCACACGTGCTAAAACACACCAACCGCCTGATTCACGAGAAATCTCCCTACCTTCTCCAGCACGCGCACAATCCGGTCGATTGGTATCCCTGGGGCGAGGAAGCCTTCGAGAAAGCGCGGCGCGAAAAGAAGCCGATCTTCCTCTCGATCGGTTACTCGACCTGCCATTGGTGCCACGTCATGGAACGCGAGTCGTTCGAGAACGAAGAGGTCGCTGCCTTCATGAACTCGCGTTTCGTTAACATCAAGGTCGACCGCGAGGAACGGCCGGACGTTGACCGCGTTTACATGACCTTTGTCCAGGCGACAACCGGCGGGGGCGGGTGGCCGCTCAGCACTTTTCTTACCCCCTCGCTCAAGCCATTTGCCGGCGGCACCTACTTCCCCCCGGAAGACCGCTACGGCCAGCCCAGTTTTCTCAAGGTGCTGCAATGGGTGGCCGACGCCTGGGCGAATAATCGGGCAAAACTGAGCGAAAGCGGCGACCAGATCATGACCGCGCTGGCGCATTCCGCCGCCGCGGCGCCGCCCGCCGCAAAGGTCAATCCGAAGCTGATCGAAACCGCTTACCAACAGATCGCACGCAGTTATGATGCGGAAGAAGGCGGCTTTGGCGGCGCGCCGAAATTTCCGCGCCCGGTGACGCTGAATTTTCTCTTCAGCGTCTATCATCGTTCGCCCGAGAAATCGGAAATGGGCGATGCCGCTCTCGGGATGGCGCTCTCCACCTTGAAGAAGATGGCGGCGGGCGGGATTCACGATCAGCTCGGAGGCGGGTTTCATCGCTATTCGGTCGATGGCCTCTGGCGGGTGCCACATTTCGAAAAGATGCTTTACGATCAGGCGCAACTGGCCAGCGCCTATCTCGACGCCTATCAAATCACCGGCGACCTCCTCTACGAAGCGGTCGGGCGCGGCATCCTCGAGTACGTGAAGCGCGATATGACCAGCCCCGACGGCGGCTTTTACTCCGCGGAAGACGCCGATAGCCTAACGACTCCTGGAGGAAAGGAGAAAGCCGAGGGTGCCTTTTATCTCTGGACCAAAAAAGAAATCGACGACGCGCTCGGTGAATATGCCGAACTGTTCGAATACCAGTACGGGGTCGAGCCCGAGGGCAACGCGCCGCCGGGGAGCGACCCGCACGGTGAGTTCCAGGGCAAGAACATCCTCTATCAGCGACAAAGCTTCGCCGAGACGGCGAAGAATTTCGGCAAAAGCGAGCTCGATGTGGACGAGTCGATGCGCTATCGACGTGCGACCCTGCTCGAGCTGCGCCAGAAACGACCGCGCCCACATCTCGACGACAAGATCATCACCGCCTGGAACGGGCTCATGATTTCCGCCTTCGCCCGCGGCGCGCAGGTCCTGGGCGATCCGACGTATGTTGAAAGCGCAA
>Ga0081539_10005501_pt1 | contig 12867 bp, 14 predicted proteins | sample TabmetS4T2R2_FD_71023 | JGI IMG/M metagenome (GOLD analysis project Ga0081539, IMG submission 71023) | Tabebuia heterophylla rhizosphere microbial communities from the University of Puerto Rico - S4T2R2 | ecosystem: Host-associated > Plants > Roots > Rhizosphere ...
GCCAACCCACTCCGGCGGGACCGCCACGCCCGCGGCTGCGAGCTCCCGGGTAAGCCCGTGCTCACGATCGTGACTCGAGGTGAAGCCGAAGGGGTCCTCGATCGCGTCGCCGATGAATCCGATCGAGGAATGGCCGAGATCGAGCAGGTGTCGCGCCACGAGTGCGCCGCCTGCGACGTCATCGCCGATCACTCGTGGCAGCGAGGCGACGGAGGGGGTGTGAACGTCGATGAAGACGACCGGCACCTGGGCCACGCTCAATACGGGAACCGCGCTCGCGGGCGGCGGCAGCGACATCACGAGCAGTCCATCGGTGACGTGCGACTGGGACAGGGCGGTCAGGTAATGATCGCGCTTCTGGACGGACTCGACGTTGTAGATGACGAGATCGAACTCGCTGTCGGTCAGGACGGCGTCGACACCGCGCAGCCGCTCTGCTGCCTGAGGCCGGGTCAGGAATGACACGACGACCCCGACGGTCAGGGTTCGACCCAGGCTCAGGCGCCGGGCGGCGGGGCTCGGCGAGAAGCCGAGCTCCTCCATGACCCCGAGGATCCGATCGCGTGTGTCGGCGTTGACGACGGTCTTGCCGTTGAGCGCCCGCGAGGCCGTCGCCACGCTGACACCCGCCTTTCGGGCGACGTCCCGGATCGTGACCGCCTTCTTCGTCACCGCGAGCCCTCATCCGGTGGGGTTTATCGACGATTTGAAACCGGTTACATGAGACCGGTTACATCACCGTAACACCCGCGTCAAGACAGCCAATCGGACAGCCCTCACCCGGGCTGGTAGAGTCAGGAAGGCCAACTCCACCGGTTTGCCGGGCCTTCGCGACGATGCTTCACGGCCGCCGCGAGCCTGTCATGAAGACGGTCCACGTCGGGGGCAATCGCGGCAGCCCTCGGTGTGCGCCAGGGACGAGTCCACGCCGATGCGCCTTGCCGAAAGACCAGCGCCGCCCGCGAGCGAGGTTATCGGTCGCCTTCATCCTCCCGAAGTCGTTGTCGATGAGGCCGGTCTCCTTGCCCTCAGGCCCGAGTGGGACGCTCTCCACGAGGCTGCCGACTTCGCCGGCGGACCAAGTTTCAACCCCTTCATGCAATGGTCGTGGACGTGGAGCTGGTGGCTGGCCAACTCCCGCGCGAAGCGGAGCCTTCGCCAGCCGCGCTATCGCCTCCACGTTCTCGTCTTCAGGGACAGCCGTGGGACAGCGCGGGCCATCCTGCCCCTCGTTGAGGCCCGCTGGGGCGTTGGTCGCGTCGCCCTACGCGCACTCCGGCTGTTCGGCTTCGGGCCGTGCACGACCGACCTTCGAGCGCCGATCGTGGCGACGGGCTGGGAGGGTTCGGCCGCCGACGCGATCGCTCGCCACCTCGCCGAGAACCCCGGCGGCAACGACATCATCATCCTCGACGGACTCGCCGCCGGCGACCAGCTGACAAACCGCCTGTCCGACTGGGCCCGCTCCGAAGGCTGGTCGTGGGGTCCGGCGGTGCCGAGCCACCTCGTCGACTTACCGCCCGACTGGAGGACCTTTCGGAGCGGGCTCCGCGGCCACATCCGGAAGAGCGTGCGGCACGGCTACAACAGCCTCGCCCGAGACGGACACACCTGGCAGTTCGAGGTCGTCGACGACGTGCCGCAACTCGACGACGTCCTGTCGGCGTTTTTTCGCCTTCATGCGGCACGCTCCTCGCGCCGGGTCCGACCCCGGCATACCAACTACTACGCGCGGGAGGCGGATCGGGAGACACTTCGCCTCGTCGCCCGCGAGTTGGCCCCGGAGGGCCGGTTCGCGGCCGCGCGGCTGCGCGTCGACGGCCGCGTCGTGGCGATCAGGCTCGTCCTCCTCGGCCAGGACGTCGTCTACCTCCACGACGCGGGGGCCGAGAACGACTGGTCGAAATACGCCGTTGCGACGACTCTGACTGCCGAATGCCTGCGCTGGGCGATCGAGCGCGGCGCTCGGTGGGCTCACCTCGGGACGGGCATCGATCCGTCGAAAACCCGCTGGCAGGGCAAGATCCGCCAGCTTCACCGGCTCCAGATCGTCGCCCCGACTGCGAGTGGCCGCGCGCTGGTGGCGGCGAGCTATCTGCCGCGGTTGGCGCGCGGGTTCTCGCTCGTCACGGCGCCCTTCCTAGCGTTGGAGGCCGAGGGCTTGGCCGAACTGGCACTGCCCTGGTTCTAGCGACCGGCCCGATCCTCAGCGCTCACGCGATACGTGATGTGGGCGACGCCGGGATCGTCGGCGACGCTCGTCTGTTCGAGCTCCACCCGCTGAGGGAGCTGATCGAACAGCCGCCGCCCGCCGCCGAGCAGGACGTTGACGAGGTGGATCCGGATATCGTCGACGAGACCTGCGGCGAGGAACTGTTGGTCGAGATTCGCGCCCATGATCCCGATCCGCTTGTCGCCCGCGACCTCGCGGGCCTTCGCGAGGGCACTCTCGATGCCATCGCTGACGATCGTGAACATCGGCGCCGCGCCGGACAGCGGCCGGTGCGTGACGACGAAGCACGGGACATCACCAAGCGGCCCCTTGTCGCCCCAGTACGGCAACGAATTGTCGTAGGTTCGGCGGCCCATGATCACCGCGCCGGTCTCCGCAACCAGGTTACCGTAGACACGGTCGAAGACCTCCGGATTGTCGAACGCCCAGTTGTGGAGGCGCATGCCGTCCTCGCCGAGGCCCTGCTCTGGAGTGTCGTTGGGCGCGGCAATGTAGCCGTCCAGCGACATGCTCATGTCGATGACCACGTTTCCCATGTCTCCTCCTCCGGGTTCGGGGTGCTCCGTCGTTCAGGGACCGTCGCGGTTCGCGGCGGCATTCAGGACGGCGTCGATTTGATCGAGGGAGGCGACGAAGCCTTCGGCCATGCCCATGGCGAGGAGGCGATCCATCGCTTCGCGGCTCGGGAAGACGTTCTCGACCGTCATTCGGGTGCGGCCGTCGTCGAGGGCCTGGATCGTCACCCGGACTTCGTGAGCCTCGATGTCCGAGCTGGGCCGGCCGTCTGAATCGGCGAAGCCGTCGCGGAGGACGAGTCGGGATGGCGCATCGGCCTCGACGATCTCCCAGTAGCCATGCTGCCGCGTGCCGTCAGGTCCGGCCATGTGCCATTCCACACGACTGCCAGGAGCGAGGTCGTGCTTCGTGAAGGTGGCCGGATAGCCGGGTGGTCCCCACCACCGATCGAGCTGACGTGGATCGGCCCACAGGAGCCAGACACGGTCCGGGCTCGCATCGAATTCCGTGACGATCCTCAGGATCAGAGCCTCGGTGTCGGTCTCGACGCTGATGACGCTCACGTCCCGCCGACTCCACCAGGGTCATCGAGTACGGCGCTCATCCGCTCGATGCGGTCGCGCCAGACGTCCTCGAATCGGTGGAGCAGCACGCGCACGGCGCGTAGGCCGGACGGGTCGGCACGGACCACCTTGCGATGGCCGATGCGCTCCTTGGTAACCAGGCCCGCGCGCTCCAGCACAGCGACGTGCTTCTGGACGGCTGCGAAGCTCATCGGGTAGTGGCCGGCCAATTCGGCAACGCCCTCACGGCCGTCGATCGCCCGCAGCACGATGTCGCGCCTGGTTGAGTCCGCGAGCGCCGCGAAGACGCGATCGACGTCCGCGGGTATCACCATAACTACAACCATACGGTTGTATATTGACCTGGTCAAGGTGACGCCTGGAGGACGGGTTCGTGGGAAAGGTCATCATCTCGACCCATATCACCCTCGATGGCGTTATGGGTCCGAACCCGGCGGACTGGGCCATCCTCCAGGGCGAGGGCGAGCGGCTCAAGTTCGATCAACTCCTGGCCGCCGACGCCTTCCTGCTCGGGCGGAAGGTCTACGAGGGCCTCGCCGCCGCCTGGCCAACGATCACCGACGAAACGGGCTTTGCCGACCGGGTCAACAGCCTGCCCAAATACGTCGCCTCGCGCACACTCCGCGAACCGCTCGAATGGAATGCGTCGCTGATCGAGGGCGATCTCGCGGAGAGCGTCACCACGCTCAAGCGCGAGCATCGCGGCAATCTCATCTCGTTTGGCTGCGGCGAGCTCGCTTACGAGTTGGCGAGCCAGGCCCTCGCCGACGAGATCCATTTCTGGGTCAACCCGGTTGTCTGGGGCAACGGCGAGCGCCTCTTCCACGGGCGGACAGTACGAATGCGGCTCATTTCGACGACGACGTTCGACTCGGGCGTCGCCCTCCTGACCTATCGGCCCGAGCCCTAGGCCGGGAGCGCCTCCGTCGTCGAGGGCTGTTCGGCAATCGGCTCCGTCGCTGGACTCCTCGCGGCTGCGACTCCCCTGCCTTCTGGAGTGGGCGTGGGCTTCCGCCCCACGAGGTACCAGGTATCAACCGTGCCCTTGCCCTTGACCTCCACGGGGCCGCGCAGTTCGAGAATGAACTCGTCCTTGAGCAGCTCTCTCGTCGCGGACGTCACCTGGATCTGGCCCGGCGTGCCGTGCGACTCCATGCGGCTGGCCGTATTGACGGCGTCGCCCCACAGGTCGTAGAGGAATCGCTTCCGACCGATGACGCCAGCCACGACGGGCCCCGAATTGATCCCGATCCGCAGCTCCAGGCCGAGGTGGCCTACCGCGTCCTTCGAGCGCATCGCCTCGCGCATGTCCAGGGCCATGAGGGCCATGACCCTGGCGTGGTCGGGGCGGGGCGTCGGGACGCCGGCCGCGACCATGTAGCAGTCGCCGATCGTCTTGATCTTCTCGAGTCCGTACCGTTCCGCGAGGAGATCGAAGTGGCTGAACAGGTGGTCGAGGATGCCGACGACCTCGGCCGGTGGCAGGCGCTCGGACAGCGGCGTGAAGTCGACGACGTCGGCAAAGAGGATCGAGGCGGCGTCGAACTGGTCGGCGATGGTCGTGGTGTCGGCCTTGAGCTTGTCGGCGATCGAACGCGGCAAGATGTTGAGGAGAAGCGTTTCGGCCTTGTCCTGCTCGGTCCGGAGCGCGGTGAGCGCGTCCTCGCGCTGCTTCGCGAAGAGCGCCAGCAGGGTGAAAACGACCGTGCCGCCAACCGTGATGTTGAGGGCGATCATCGACGCCTCGAACCAGACCGGGAGCCGCGACGGGCCGCCGAGGAGCTCGCCGATGATGCCCGAGACGAGGAAGACACCGGCGAAGGCTGCGAACCAGCGCACACCTGACCGCACGCCGCTGAAGACGAGCGCACCGAGCGGCCCGAGGATGCCCCACACGCCGACACCGCCGCCTGCGATGAAGCCGCCGACGAAAATCTGGCTGAGGGTCGGCGCCAGGAGGATGTCGAGGAGCTCGACTCGCAGGAACGTCTCCGTATCGCGGGTCCGCGCGAAGTAGACGAGCGCCGCGACCGACACGCCGAAGTAGAGGTACGCGATCAGGCCCGCTGCCGTGCCCAGGGCGATGAAGAGCGTGCCCCAGATGAGCGAAATAGGCAGGATCACGATCGCGATCGCGACCAGCAGGAGCTTCCGAACGCGCAGGTCGTCGTCATCCCGGGGATCCGCGCCAATCCGCGCGATCAGGTCAACGACTCGTCCAGCCAGTCGAGCAATCATTGCCATCCGCGCGAGCATACGCGGCAAGCGTGTGTCGGGCGAACGTCACGCCAGCATGCGGACGCCGATGTCGGTAGCGTTCTGCCATGAGCCGCGAGACCGAGGACCTGAACCGCCGCCTGCTTCGTGCCCGGGACGCCATGGATCGTGCCTATGCCGAGCCGCTCGACGTCCGGGTCGTTGCCGCGGTCGCCTTTCTCTCGGAGGCCCACTTCAGCCGCAGCTTTCGGGCCACCTTCGGAGAGACGCCGCATCACTACCTCCAGCGCCGTCGCGTGGAGCGTTCGATGTTCCTCCTCCGCGAAACGGACCGAAGCATCACCGACATCTGTTTCGATGTGGGCTTCTCGAGCCTGGGGACGTTCAGCCGAACGTTCCGGGAGATCGTCGGCGAGTCACCGACCGAGTACCGCCAGGGCCACGGGCCGCTGGAGGCGCCCAACTGTTTCCAGATGATGGCGATGCGGCCCCTGCGGGCGGCTGGTAGCGCCCGCCACTTGAGCAGTTCTGGAGAAGCGATCTCCGCCGCCGCGCCGTAGGGTGACCGACGTCCCCCATCGAAACGCACAGGGAGAAACAATCAGATGATCACCAGGCTCAACGTTGCGTCGATCTACGTCCTCGACAAGGAGGAAGCGCTCGACTTCTACGTCAACAAACTGGGCCTCGAGAAGGGCAACGATGTTCGCCAGGGCGAGTACCGCTGGCTGACGGTTCGCGTCCCGGGTCAGGACGGCATCGAAGTCTCGCTCGAGCAGCCAGGCGCGCCCCTGCACGATGAAGCTACCGCGGAGCAGCTGCGAGATCTCATCACGAAGGGCGCGCTCGGCGGCCTCGTGTTCATCACCGACGATGCCCGCGGCCTGTACGAGACGCTCCAGGAGCGCGGCGTCACCGACTTCACGCAGGAGCCCATCGAGCACTTCTACGGAACCGACATGGGGCTGCGCGATCCGTTCGGCAACCCAATCCGGATCCTCCAGCAGGGCAAGGCCGCCGAGAAGGCGACCGCCTGAACCCTGAGCCGACCTCACACGACGATCAAGGGAGCACTTGAGATGCCGACCAAGCAGGCGACGAAGAGCAAGTACGAGACACGCAACGACGACAAGGTCTTCACCGAGGCGGAACGCGCGGCGGTGGCCGCAACCGCCCGGGAGCGAAAGGCCAGCGCGGGTCGCAGCCCGGAGCAGGAACGGGCCGAGGGCCTGCAGGACCTTCGCGAGAGTCTTGCCAAGATGCCGGCCGATGACCGGGCGATGGGTGAGCGTATCCACGAGGTCGTGTCCGCTGCCGCGCCGGGTCTCGTCCCGAAGACCTACTACGGGATGCCGGCCTACGGCACGCCGGGCAAGAACGGCAAGGTCATCGCCTTCTACAAGCCCAAGTCGAAGTTCCGGGTCCGCTACTCGACGTTCGGCTTCCAGCAGGACGCCAAGCTCGACGACGGCGAGATGTGGCCGACGGAGTTCGCGGTGATCGAGCTGACGCCAGCGGTGGAGTCGCGGATCGCGGATCTCATCAAGAAGGCAGCGGGTTGACCGAGGAGAGCAGGCTGGGCGCCTGGGGCTCGATCGAGGTCCGAGGCGCCCGCGAGAACAACCTTCGAGATATCAGCCTCGACATCCCGAAGCGCCGGTTGACCGTGTTTACCGGCGTTTCGGGTTCTGGCAAGAGCTCCCTCGTGTTCGGCACGATCGCCGCCGAGTCACAGCGGCTCATCAACGAGACCTACAGCGCCTTCGTCCAGGGCTTCATGCCGACGCTGGCCCGGCCCGACGTCGATTCGCTCGAGGGCCTGACGACAGCGATCATCCTCGACCAGGAGCGAATGGGCGCGAATGTCCGCTCGACGGTCGGTACGGTCACCGACGCTAATGCCCTGCTGCGGGTCGTCTTCAGCCGGATCGGGCAGCCGCACATCGGCGGCCCTCAGGCGTATTCGTTCAACATCCCGTCGGTCAGTGGCGCGGGCGCAGTCGCGATCGAACGCGGTGAGGGTGAGACCGTCAGCCGCAGCTTCAGCGTCGCCGGCGGCATGTGTCCGCGCTGCGAGGGCATGGGCACCTCGAACGCCATCGATCTGACGCAGCTGTACGACGAGACGAAATCGCTCAAGCAGGGCGCGATCACCGTGCCCGGCTACACGGCCGACGGCTGGGCGACGCGGATGTACAGCGAGTCCGGCTTCTTCGACCCGGACAAGCCGATCCGCGACTTCAGCAAGACCGAGCTCCAGGACTTCCTCTACAAGGAGCCGGTCAAGGTCAGGATCAACGGCATCAACCTGACCTACGAGGGCCTCGTCCCGAAGATCCAGAAGTCGATGCTGTCGAAGGATGTCGACGCGCTACAGCCGCACATCCGGGCGTTCGTCGATCGGGCCGTAACGTTCAGCACCTGCCCTGATTGCGGCGGGACGCGGCTCAACGAGGCGGCTCGTTCCTCGAAGATCGACGGGATCAGCATCGCCGATGCGTGCGCAATGCAGATCAGCGACCTCGCCCAGTGGGTTCGCAACCTCGAGCAGCCGACGGTTGCGCCGCTGCTGGCCGCGCTCGGCGAGAGCCTCGACTCGTTCGTCGAGATGGGTCTCGGCTACCTCAGCCTCGACCGACCGTCGGGGACGCTCTCCGGCGGCGAGGCGCAGCGCACCCGGATGATCCGCCATCTCGGCTCGCCGCTGACTGACGTCACGTACGTCTTCGATGAGCCGACCATCGGTCTGCATGCCCACGACGTCGAGCGCACGAACGCGCTTCTCCAGCGGTTGCGCGACAAGGGCAACACGGTCCTCGTGGTCGAGCACGACCCGGAAGTCATCGGCATCGCCGATCACGTCGTCGACATGGGTCCCGGCGCGGGCCCGCACGGCGGGACCGTCGTCTACCAGGGCCCCGTCGAGGGACTGGTCAAGTCGGGAACCGCAACGGGCAACCACCTTCATGGCAAGCAGACGCTGAAGCTGGAGCCTCGCAAAGCGACTGGTTCGATCTCGATCCGGAATGCGCGGCTGCACAACCTCCGGGATGTTTCGGTCGACGTCCCGCTCGGCGTGCTCGTCGCGGTGACCGGCGTCGCCGGCTCCGGCAAGAGCTCCCTGATCCACGGCTGCCTGCCACGCACGGATCCGTCGGTGACGGTCATCGATCAGTCGGCGATCCGCGGCTCACGCCGATCGAACCCGGCAACGTATACCGGGGTCCTCGACCCCATTCGGGCCGCGTTTGCCAAAGCCAATGGCGTCAAGCCCGCGCTGTTCAGCGCGAACTCGGAGGGCGCCTGCCCGAACTGCACTGGCCTCGGCAAGACCTACACGAGCCTCGGGTTCATGGCCGAGGTCGTGAGCATCTGCGAGGTCTGCGAAGGCCGCCGATTCACCGACGAGGTGTTGGAGTACCGGCTCCGCGGCAGCAACATCGTCGAGGCGATGGCGATGCCCGTCGAGGAGGCACGCGAGTTCTTCACGGAACGGCCGGTGAAGGTCATGCTCGACCGCCTGGCCGATGTCGGACTCGGCTACGTCGCCCTCGGGCAGGAGCTCGACACGCTCTCCGGCGGCGAGCGCCAGCGGTTGAAGCTCGCCATCGAGATGTCGACGGACACCGCGGTCTATGTCCTCGACGAGCCGACGACCGGCCTCCACATGCAGGACGTCGACAACCTCATCGGCTTGCTCGACCGACTCGTCGACTCCGGCCGGACCGTGATCGTCATCGAGCACAACCTCGACGTGGTTGCCCGCGCCGACTGGGTCATCGACCTCGGGCCCGGCGCCGGCCACGACGGAGGTCGGGTCATCTTCGAGGGACCGCCAGCGGCCCTCGTCGAGGACGCCGGCTCACTCACCGGCCAGCACCTGCGACGGCGCCTCGAACCAAACGCGGCTGCGACCTCGGCCTGACGGCCCTCCGGCCGCATCGTCTCGACGCCCCGCCACTCGTCATTGCTGCATGCGCGGGTCGTGGGGAGGGTCGGCGTACATCCGTGGGCAGCCACGATCGATCGCCGTCGGCCGCAGCTCGTAGTGCCAGCGCTCGTTGCGATAGATCTGGCACAGCCCATATTGGGCGCCATGTTCGGACAGCCACTCGATGGCGCGTGCCGACCCGATATCCACCGCATCGCCGGAGACATGGGGTGACGTCTCGGCGGTGGCGACCCATCGTTCGGCCTTCTTTTGCGACCCGTACTTGGAGATCGCCGCGCGGAGCAGCTCATTCTGATACTCCGGAGATCGCCAGCCGCTGTTGATGTCGAGCTCGATGCCGACGTACTTGGCATCCGTTGAGGCTTCGCGAAGGGCGTTGAGAAGAGCCCGGTCGAGATTGGCGATGCCGGGATACTCGATGTCGAACACCGTCACGCCGTCAGGCAGAACGCCGTCAGCCCTGGTAATGACCCCGTCGCCGTTACGTGCGGCAGTTGGGGCCTTGCTCGTTGCGCGTGGAGCCTCGGTAACGGGAGGGCCGGCGTTCGATATCGGACGGCCGGCGCCGGGAACCGCAATGCTGTGACCGCTGCGAAGGACGTCGCCGAACGAGGATGCCGGAAATGATGTCGACTGAGAGAGGAGGGTCCCGACGATTGCCGCGGTGACGAAGCCGACGCCTACAGCGGTGGAGGCGAGAATGCGTCGAGTGGATGTTCGTCCTGATGCGTGCTGATTCATGCTGCCAGTCAAGGCAGCGTCGAGTTGCCGGCACGTATGTCGTTTTCCAGACGGCGACGATATGCACCGGCTGCGAGCATTGACCGGGATGCGTGTGTTGATCGTCGAGGACGAGCCCTACATGGCCGAGGCAATCCGCGACGGCCTGCGCCTCGAAGCGATCGCGGCGGATATCGCCGCTGACGGCCACACGGCGCTGGAACTGTTGAGCATCAACGCCTACGACACGGCCGTCCTCGACAGGGACGTCCCCGGACCAACCGGCGACGAGATCGCCAAACGCATCGTCGCCTCGGGGAGCGGCATGCCGATCCTCATGCTCACCGCCGCCGATCGCCTCGATGACAAGGCCACCGGCTTCGAGCTCGGCGCGGACGACTATCTGACGAAGCCATTCGAGCTTCGTGAACTCGTCCTCAGGCTCAGGGCGCTTGACCGAAGACGGGCACATCACCGTCCGCCGGTCCGGGAGGTCGCCCGCTTGCGACTGGATCCATTCCGGCGCGAGGTCTACCGGGACGGCCGCTACATCGCGCTTACCCGGAAGCAATTCGCCGTGCTCGAGGTGCTGGTTGACGCCGAAGGCGGCGTGGTCAGCGCCGAAGATCTCCTGGAACGGGCGTGGGACGAGAACGCTGACCCGTTCACCAACGCCGTGCGCATCACGGTCTCGGCCCTCCGCAAGCGCCTCGGCGAACCGTGGATCATTGCGACCGTGGCGGGTGTCGGCTATCGAATCGACACTGAAGAGACGCAGCGTGAGGGAGGCGATCCTGGATAGAGCCCCCGGTTCGAGCGTCCGCCTCAAGTTCACCCTGAGCTACGCGGCGTTCGTCATGCTCGCCGGGATCATGCTCCTCGCCGTGGTCTGGCTCTACCTCCTGCGCTACGTCCCCGACCACGAGGTCGTCCGCGGACCCGGCGCCTTCGGCCCCACGCGGTCCGATCTACAAGAGGCATTCGCACCGCGAGCGGCCGCGGTCCTGGTGTTCCTCCTCGGATTCGGTCTCGTTGGCGGCTGGCTACTCGCCGGCCGGATGCTCTCACCCCTGGACCGCATCACCGACGCGACGCGCATGGCGGCCAATGGATCGCTCTCCCACCGGATCCGGCTGCAGGGTCGGAGCGATGAGTTCCGGGAGCTCGCGGACGCCTTCGACACGATGCTCGCGCGACTCGAGGCACAGATCGCCGAACAGCAACGGTTCGCAGCGAACGCCTCCCATGAGCTGCGGACCCCGCTGGCGATCACCCAGGCACTCCTCGACGTCGCCCGCAGCGATCCGACGCAGGACCCGCGCGAGCTCGTCGAGCGCCTCCACGCCGTCAACTCCCGAGCGATCGATCTCACCGAGGCCCTCCTCGTCCTCACCCGGGCCGACCAGCGGTCGTTCAGCCGGGAGCCTGTGGATCTCTCGCTCCTCGTCGAAGAGGCGACCGAAACGCTGCTTCCCCTCGCCGAGAAACGCGGGATCACCATCGACACGACGGGTGGCAGCACGCCCGCCATGGGGTCGCAGGCGCTCCTGCTCCAGATGACGATGAACCTCGTCCACAACGCGATCGTCCACAACCTGCCCGGCGAGGGCACCGTGTGGGTCAAGACAAGCGTCCGACGGGAGACCGTCGCGCTGACCGTCGAGAACACCGGCGAGAAGCTGCCTCCTCAGCTGGTGTCGACATTCACGGAACCCTTCCAGCGCGGCAGCGAACGCATCCGCAGCGACCATGCGGGCGTCGGCCTCGGCCTGGCGATCGTCAAGAGCATCGCCCAGGCGCACGACGGAACACTCACGGTCGTCGCGCGCCCAGCGGGCGGGATCAGCGTGACGGCGCACTTGCCGGCCGCACCCGGCCCTTGGTTGACGGCGACCGCACCAAGCTGAATACTAAAGCAGGTGCTTAACTCTCAGCCCGGGCTGGACCTGGTGTTCCAGGCCCTATCCGATCCGACCCGGCGGGCGATTGTCGAACGGCTCGACCGTGGGCCGGCCTCGGTCAGCGAGCTGGCCCAGCCTTTCGCGATGTCCCTGCCCGCCGTGCTCCAGCACCTCGCGGTGCTCGAAACGAGCGGGCTCGTGCAGTCGGAGAAGGTCGGCCGGGTGCGGACCTGCCGGATCGACGATCGTGCCCTGTCGGCGGCAGGCCGCTGGATCCAGGAGCGGCGCACGACCTGGGAGCGACGCCTCGATCGACTGGGCGAAGTCCTCGTCGAGCAGCCCGACTGATTTTCCGAAGGAGTCTCGAATGCCCGAACGCTCCGTCGTTCACTCAACCTTCACGATCGAGCGCGCCTATGGCCGCCCGCCAGCTCGCGTCTTTGCCGCCTGGTCCGATCCCGGCCTGAAGGGTCGCTGGTTCGGGGGTGGAAGCGATGACGCTCCGGTCGACTTCGAGACCGACTTTCGGGTCGGTGGCACCGAGCGCATCCGCGGCGACGACAGCTTCCTGGCGACCTTCCACGAGATCCTTCCGAACGAACGGATCGTCTTCACCTACGACCTCACCTTCGGCGGGCCCCTCGTCTCGGTGTCACTGGTGACGGTCGAGTTTCACCCCGCCGACGGGGGTTCCCGGACGAAGCTCACGTACACCGAGCACGGCGCGTTCTTCGACGGCCTCGA
>Ga0081539_10005502_pt1 | contig 12866 bp, 12 predicted proteins | sample TabmetS4T2R2_FD_71023 | JGI IMG/M metagenome (GOLD analysis project Ga0081539, IMG submission 71023) | Tabebuia heterophylla rhizosphere microbial communities from the University of Puerto Rico - S4T2R2 | ecosystem: Host-associated > Plants > Roots > Rhizosphere ...
TGGTACGTGTCCGAGCGCACTCCGACGATCGACCTCACGCGGCCGTTCCTCGACTTCGGCGTGCCCTTCCGCTTCGGCGACTGGGACCTGACGTTCATCGCCTGGCTTGCGGCGACGGCGAAGCGCGTCGACTTCGTGACGGATGCCGACCTCGAGCGGATCCGCAACGGCGACGAGCTCGCGCGCGCGTACGACCTCGTCGTCTTCCCCGGGCACGAGGAGTACGCGACCGCGCACGAGTACGACGTCGTCACCCGGTACCGCGACCTCGGCGGGAACCTGATGTTCCTCTCCGCGAACAACTTCTTCTGGAAGGTGCGGCGCGACGGCACGCACCTCACGCGCGTCAAGCTCTGGCGCAACGTCGGCCGGCCGGAGGCCGCGCTCGTCGGCGTGCAGTACGCGGGCTCCAACCACGGCGCCGTGCAGAAGCCGTACGTCGTCGACGCCGCCGTGCCGGCGTGGACGGGTCTCGCGCCGGGTGCGACGCTCGGCTCGCGGTACGGAATCGAGATCGACGCACGCGCACCGACCACGCCGGCGGGCACGATCGTGCTCGCGCGCGTGCCGGACCTCCTCTCCTTCGGCCGCGCCGCGGAGATGACGTACTACGAGACGCCGGCCGGCGCCAAGGTCTTCGCCGCCGGCACGCTCAACTTCGCCGCCTCGCTCGACCGGCCGGACGTTTCGCGGCTCGTGGACACGGTCTGGGCGCGACTAAGCGTTCCGTAGGCTGCAAGCGACGGCGGCAAAGCCACCGACGCGCGGCCGAGACGGTCGCCTCCGGCGACCCTGGGGGACGTTCCGGGCGGCAGGAACGTCCGACGCGCGAGCGAAACTCGCGCCCATGAGGGAACGAGTCGCCCACGCGCTGACGGTCAGGCTGGAGCAGCTCGCCCAGGTGGCCGAGCTCTCCGGCGCCGAACCGCGCCGCATCGCCCGCCTGCTGGAGGCGGCGTCGGTGGCCACGATGCACGCCGTCGCGCTCGAGCTGCTCTCTGCGCCCGAGGCGCGCGCGATCTGGCGCGAGGCGGTCGAGCGTCACCCTGTGCTTGCGTCGGCGCAGCCCGAGCTGCGCGAAGCCGCCTAGCCGCTCACTCGTAGCGGTAGAAGCCCTCGCCGCTCTTGCGGCCGAGCTTGCCCTCCGCCTGCATCCGCACGAGCCGCTCCGGCGGCGCCATCCGCGGCTCGCCGAGCTTCCCGTGCAGGGCCTCGCTTGCGTGCACGTGGATGTCGATCCCGACGAGGTCGACGAGCGCGCACGGCCCCATCGGCCAGCCGGCGCCGTTCGTCATCGCCGTGTCCATCGCTTCGGGCTCGACACGCGCCTCGTCGAGCACGCGGACGCAGTCGTTGAGGAGCGGGATCAGGATCCGGTTGACGATGAAGCCGGGCGTGTCGTTGCAGTTCACGGGCTCCTTGCCGGCGGCCTTCGCCCAGTCGTAGGCGGTCTCGACGGCCGCGTCGGACGACCGCTCCGCGCGCACGATCTCGACGAGCGGCAGGACGGGCGCCGGGTTGAAGAAGTGCATGCCGACCACTCGCTCGGGATGCTCGGTGGCCTCGGCGATCTCGGTCACGGAGAGCGCGGACGTGTTCGTCGCGAGCACCGCGTCGGGGCGTGTGAGGCGGTCGAGCTCGCGGAAGAGCTCCCGCTTCGCGTCGAGCTCCTCGACGATCGCCTCGATCACGAGGTCGCAGTCGGCGAGGTCGTCGAGCGACGTCGTCAAGGCGAGGCGTTCCAGGGCGGCGTCCCGCTCACCTTCGCCCATCCGCCCCTTCTCGACCGCGCGCCCGAGATAGCGCTCGATCGTCGCGCGGCCGCGCTCGGCGAGCTCCAGCTCGACCTCGCGACCGACGGTCTCGTGACCCGCGGTCACGCTGACCTGCGCGATGCCCGCGCCCATCGTCCCGAGCCCCACGACGCCGACCTTCACGGGCGCGGACCCTATCCGTGCCGCCGCGCCAGCACCCACATGAACCGGACGAGCCCATGGCCGGGTTCTTCGTGCGGGACGACGCGCGCGTCCTCGATCCGGAAGCCGGCGCGCTCGAGCAGCTCGCGGTTCGTTCGCGCGTCGAAGGACGCGAAGAGCATCGGCGCACCGAGCCAGTCCGCGTCGACGACGTCGTCCGCATCGGCGGTGCCCATCGTGCCGAGGAACCAGCCGCCCGGCCGCATCCACGCGTGGATCTTGTGCAGCAGCGGCTCCTGCGCGTCGCGGCGGACGTGGCCGAGCATGAACAACGAGACGACCGCGTCGTACGTCGTGCTCAGCTCGAGCTTCGTCGCGTCTGCCTGAATGAACTCGGCGTCGGGCACGCGTTCCCTGGCGCGCGCCACCTGCTCGCCGGAGATGTCGACGCCGACGAGGCGGTGACGCGCCGCGAGCGCCATCGTTCCCGGTCCCCCGCCGCCGCAGCCGAGCTCGAGGATGTCGCTGCCTTCAGGGAGCTGCGCCAGGAGCCGCTCGACCCAGCGCATCACCGGCGACTCGAACGACGCCGCCCAAGCGGCATATCGCTCCGCGATCGTGTCGTAGCCGACGCGCACGACCTCGTGTGGATCGTGCATACGGTGCATTCTCGTCGATCACCAGCGCAGTGGTGGCGACGAGGCCGAACAGCAGGCCGACGAGCGTCTCGACGCCGTGCAGCGCAAGACCGATCGCGAGCGCGTCCGGACGGGAGCTCAACGCCAGAGCGATCGCCGCTCCCGCGACGCCCATGTTCGCCGGCGTCAGTTGGACGATTCCCGCGACTGCAGAGGCGGTGACAACCGCGAGCGCCGCTCCGAGCGGCTGCCCGAGGCCCAGCGCGATACAGCCCGCCGCCGCTGCTCCGACCCGCGCAAGCGTGGCAACGGCGATCCACAGCGCCATCGAGCCCGAGCCGGTGCGGAGCAGGACGGGCGCAGTCGCCGCCACGGCCACGATCGCCGGCAGCGCCGCGACATGAGGCAACTCACCCGCGGCGACTGCGCCGCACGCTACGACGGAAACGGACAGCCAGCGAGCGGCGGCGGTTCCGGCAAGGCAACGCGCGAGCGTGTGCGCACGAGTGTTGGGATCGGCTACTGCCGCGAAGAGCGCCGCCCGAACCGCCCCGCCGAAGTGACCCGGGACGACCGAGTTCGCAAGGGAGCCTGCTCCGTACCGAGCGCATGCACCCGCGTGTGTGAGCCGCGAGCCGATCGCCGTGCGCCAAGCGAACGCGGTCGAGCAGAGCGCCGACGCCGTGAGGAGCGCGCAGAGCGCGAGCGGAATCGGATCGGCGCTGCCGAGCGCTTCCAGCGCGCGTCCGATCTCGGCGCGCACGCCCGGTGCCACGAAAGCGATGGACGCGCTGACGGCGAGCCCGACGAGCGCCGCCGCCATCCTCACGAGGCCGGCCGGTGCGCCGATGCGCGTCACGCTCACACCTTCGACGGTCCTGCGCGAAAGCCGCCGCCGTTCTCCGGGTCGTCACCGGAGGCTCACCGGACCGCCGCTTCGATCAGCGCTCGCGCGGACGCGAATTGCTCCGGCGTGAGCCGGATGTGCGAGTGCCGCCAGATGCTGTTCGGGAACACGCCGGCGGCCTCGACGGGCGGTGCGCCGTGGAGGTCGCGCACCGCGAGCAGCGGGCGAATCGGGAACCGCCACGCCCAGCGCGTCCGCTCCGGGTCGTTCTGAGGCGGCCCTGCGATCTCGACGACCGCGAAGACCGCCTGCCACACGGCCGCGTAGAGGATCGCAAGCTCGCCTTCCTGCACCGAGGGCCGCTTCGAGGACGAGTGCGCCGAAATCTCATCGACCCGGATTTCGGCCGCGAGCGGTCTCTCGCCTCGGCCTCGCACGAGCAGCCAATGCTGCATTCGCAACACACTACGCAGCGAATGAGGCGCGGCTTGGCCGCGCCGTCACGACGGCTGACCGAAGAGCGACGGCTCCGAAAGCCTCCCTTGGACATGTGCGCGAAGCGCGCATGCTCCGGTTTTCCGTCGCTCGAAGTGCAAAGCACTTCGAGCGAAAGCCCTCAGACGCGCTCGATGAGCGCGCTGAGGGCTTGGCCGAAGCCGATGCACATGCAGGCCACGCCGTAGCGGGCGTCGCGCCGGTCGAGCTCGTTGATCAGCGTCGCGGTCACACGCGCGCCCGTCGCGCCCAGAGGATGGCCGAGCGAGATGCCGCCGCCGTTCGGGTTCACGTCCTGCCGGCGGTCCTCGATGCCCGCGTCGTGCATGAACTGCAGCGGCACGGACGCGAACGCCTCGTTGACCTCGACCACGGCGACGTCGTCCCAGGTCAGTCCTGCACGCCCGAGCGCCTTCGCGCACGCCTCGGGGTTGCCGTGCAGCATGCGGTAGGGATCGACGCCGGCGAGCCCGAAGGCGACGAACCGCGCGCGCGGCTCGAGGCGGAGCCGCGAGCACGCACGTTCGGACGCGATCAGCACCGCGGCGGCGCCGTCGCAGATCTGCGAGGAGTTGCCGGCCGTCACCTTCCCGCCGGGGACGAATGCGGGCTGGAGAGCGGCGAGCGCCTCGGCCGACGTGTCGCGCCGCGGCGTCTCGTCGACGCCGATCAGGGTGCCCGCGTGCGGATTCGTCACCTCGACCGGAACGATCTCGTTCTCGAACCGTCCCTCGTCGATCGCGGCGACCGCACGTTGGTGCGACTCGAGCGAGTACGCGTCGAGCTGCTCGCGGGAGAGCCCCCACTCCTCGGCGATCACCTCGGCCGAGATTCCCTGCGGGACGATCTGCCAGCGCTCGAGCAGCTCCGCCGAGAGGTCGCCGCCGTTCGAGCCCATCGGCACGCGGGACATCATCTCCACCCCCGCCGAGACGACGACGTCGAGCTGTCCGGCCCAGATTGCGGCTGCCGCGTTGAAGTTCGACTGCATCGAGGAGCCGCACTGCCGGTCGACGGAAGTGCCGCAGACGGTCTCCGGCCAGCCGGCGACGAGCGCGACCATCCGGCCGATGTTCCACCCCTGCTCGCCGATCTGCGTGACGCAGCCCAGCTGCACGTCCTCGACCTCGCCGGGCTCGAGGCCGACGCGCTCGACGAGGCCGTTCAGGACCTGCGCCGCGAGCTCGTCGCCGCGGACCTTCGACAGCGCCCCGTTTCGCTTCCCGATCGGGGAGCGGACGGCGTCGACGATGAACGCGTCCGTCACGACTTCAGTGTAGGTCGCGAGGCTCGCGCCGGTGGGCGAGCCAGATCCGGCGCGGCCGGAGCCTCTCGAGGAGCCGTGCCGAGGCGTTCTCCGGGTCGTCGAACGCCTGCCACGTGTACGCGACGTCGCCGCCGACGACCACGAGCCCGTCCTCGGTCTCGACGACGACCGACTGGTGGCCGTCGGTGTGACCGGGCGTCGGCAGAAGACGCACGCCGCTCGCGATCTCCGCCTCGCCGTCGAGCTCGACGTACGTCGCGCCCGGGAACTCGACCCACTCCGGCACCGTGTACTCCGGCTCGCGCGCCGCTTCCCGCTCCACGCGCTGGACGTAGATCGACGTGCCGGCGAAGAGGCGGTTGCCGCCGCAGTGGTCGAAGTGCAGGTGCGTGTTGACGACACACGCGACGTCGCGCGGGATCGCGTCCGCGTCGAAGAACGGATGCCACTCCTCGTCGAGCTCCGGCGTCGAGTCGATCATCCCGGTGTCGACGAGGATCGCCCCGCCGGGGTGGTCGACGACGTGGATGCAACTCGGCCACGGCTCACCCTCGAAGAGCACGCCGCCGTACTCGATCGCACGCACGTCGTCCAGCCGCACGGAACCACTCTGCAGCATTGACTCGCGTAGGTCGAGCAGGGACGATGCGCGGATTCGCCTGCCGCGCCGCTTTCGAGTCGGGACCGTCCTCGCCGTGGTGGTGGGCGCGCTCAGTGGCGCCGCTCCGCCACTCGCGCTGCTCGCCCTTCCCGAGGATTCGCCGTCCGCGGCTCAAACGCTCGCCTTCGAGGAGCGTGAGGGCGGGTTCTTCGTCCGCGGCGCCCGCTACAACGCGCTACTCCGCGCGACCGGCGAGCTGATCGCGCTGCGCGAGCCGTTGCGGTTCATGCGCGGCCCCTTCGGCCGGCCGACGCCTCCGCGCACGCCGCCGCGACAGGTCGGGTTCAGCATCGCGTTTCTCGGTGCGAGCGGCGACGCGCGGGCGCGCGCCGAGCGGCCGCTCCCGCCGGTGCGCTACCTCCGGCGCGCGGGGACGATCGTCCGACGGACATACGGGCGCCTTCGGTTCGACGGCGTCTATCCGGGGATCGACGTCGTCTACCACGGAATCGACGGGAGGCTTCGCGCGGACTGGTTGGTGGCGCCCGGCGCGGATCCTGCCGCGATCCGCCTCGCCGTCGGCGGTGTCGACGCGCTCGCCGAACGATCCGACGGCGGCATCGCGCTCCGCGAAGGCGGCCTCACGGCGTTCCTGACCAAGCCCGTCGCGTATCAGAGGATCGGCGGCACGACGCGCGTCGTGCCGGCGTCCTGGCGCGTCGACGGGCGAACGCTCTCGTTCGCGGCGGGCGCCTACGACCACACACGCGCGCTCGTGATCGATCCCACGCTGCAGGGATCCGTGACGGTCGGCGGCACCCAGGAGGACACGATCCTCGACCTGGACGCCGACACCGCCGGCAACATCGTCGCCGTCGGCGCGACGGTCGACTCGGGCTTCCCGCGCGTCGGCAACGGCCCGTTTTCGCCCGGCGGCGACTTCGACGGGATCGTGGTGACCATGTCGCCGAGCCTGCAGGTGACCGGCACCGCGATCCTCGGCGGCAGCCGCGACGACTTCTTCCAGCGCATCGAGGCCGAAAACCCCGGCGAGTGGATCGTCTCCGGCTCGACGACGAGCCCCGACTTTCCGATCGTGCACGCCGTCGATTCGACGTACGGCGGTGGGACGTGCGCGGGCGCGCCCTGCTTCGACGGGATGCTGCTCGCGTTCGGCGGCGGCGTGCTGCGCTTCGCGAGCTACGTCGGCGGCTCGCTCGACGACCAGATCACGGCGATCGCATTCGACCGCTCGGCGCGCGGCGGACGCGGGCTGCTCGCCTTCGGCGGCGCGTCCAACTCGCCGCAGTTCATTCGCTCCACGGGCTACGACGACGTCGTCGGCGCCGTGCAGTACGACACGCTCGAGAGCCTGCAGAACGGATCGAGCTACCGGCTGCAAGTGTTCGGCGGCCGCGGCAACGACGCCGTGTTCGGCGTCGGCGTTCGCGGGGACACCGTCTACGCCGTCGGCGGCTCGCGATCGAGCAGCGAGCTCACGCCCGGAGACTTCTCGCCGTTCGAGAACGCGTTCGCGCTCGTCTCGCGCGACGACGGACAGACGTGGCAAGAGCGCGTGTTCCCGAACCCGGGGACGTACTCCGAGCTCGACACCGTGGACGTCGACGCGGACGGCGCGGCATACGCCGCCTTCATCGGCTACTTCCCCGGCGGCAACTACGGGTCCTGCAGCTTCGGAAAGTGCCAGCCGCTCGGCGTCGCCAAGCTCGACCCGACGACGCTCGCGCCGAGCGGAGTCGCCACGCTGCTGCCTCCGATCAACGGCCGCTACACCCTTCAGGACGTCGATGTGCTGCGATCGTCGAACGGCACGATCACGGCGCTCGGAGCCGCCGGTGACTCGTATCCCTCGTTCGCCTCGACGGCGCGCCCGACGGGGCTTGCGGTGGTCTTCGCTGCGGCGCCGACGCTGCACGTTGCCTCGACGGCCGCCCTGCCGGCGGGCACGCTCGCCTGGGGCTCCGCGTTTGCCGGTGGCTCGCTGTTCCTCGGCGGCGCCGCACCGGAAGAGACGTTCCCGACGGTCAAGGGCGACGTCGACGGGTTCGTCGCGAAGTTCGGCGACCTCGGGCTCGGCGGCGTCGGCGCGGCCTGCAAGTGCGTGTCGATCGCCGTGCAGGCGGGCGCCGCGAAGGCGACGCGCTCGACCGTCGCGTTCACGCTGAGCTGGACGATGACGTGCACCGGCGGCAGCGGGAGCTGCGAGGGCGCGGTCCAGGTCGAGGCGCCCGCGGGCGCGAAGATCGCTCGTCCGGCCGGGTCCGTGCGTTGCGGCCCGCGCTCCTGCACGTCCGGCACGAAGAAGGGCAGCTTCCGAGTCGAGGCGACGGGCGTCCGCGCCGCGCGCAGCTACACGTTCCGCATCAAGGAATGGTGCGTCGTCGGCGGCGTCCGCAAGGCGCTTCCCGGCCGCCGCCTCACCGTCACGCCGCCGCGCGCCTGAGCGGCCGCGCAGCACTACACTCGGGACGTGGCCACGACAGCGACCGAGCGCCGGCTCTTCGTCGACGGCGAGTGGTTCGAGACCGGCGAGTGGATCGACGTCCGCTCGCCGTTCTCCGGCGACGTCGTCGGCCGCGTTGCGAAGGGAAGCGCCGACGACGCGCGCCGCGCGATCGACGCCGCGGAGCGCGCGATGGCCGAGCCGATTCCCGCGCATCGGCGAGCCGAGATCTTGGACAAGGTCGCCGACCTGCTCGTGGAGCGTCACGACGAGGTCGCGCGGACGATCTCGGACGAGGCCGGTAAGCCGCTGAAGGCCGCTCGCGTCGAGGCGCAGCGCGCCGTCTCGACCTACACGTTCGCGGCCGTCGAGGCGCGCAAGCTCGCGGGCGAGATGGTGCCGATGGACGCGTCGCAGACCGGCGCGGGCAAGCTCGCGTTCACGCTGCGCCGTCCGCTCGGGATCGTCGGCGCGATCACGCCGTTCAACTTCCCGTGCAACCTCGCGGCGCACAAGCTCGCTCCGTCGCTCGCAGCGGGCTGCGCGGTCGTGCTCAAGCCCGCATCGCAGACGCCGCTGTCGGCGCTGCTTCTCGCCGAGCTGGAGGAGGAGGCCGGCCTGCCCTCCGGCTGGCTGAACGTGGTCGTCGGCCCGTCGTCGGAGATCGGCGACGTACTCGTCAAGGATGACCGCGTCGCGGCGCTCACGTTCACGGGCTCCGGCGACGTCGGCTGGGGGCTGAAGGAGCGCGCACCGCGGAAACGCGTCGCGCTCGAGCTCGGCAACGCCACGCCGGCGGTCGTCTGCTGCGACGCCCCGCCCGGGACGCCGAAGAAGCTGGCGGCGAACGCGTTCTCGTTCGCGGGCCAGAGCTGCATCTCCGTCCAGCGGATCTACGTCATGGACGACGGCTGGGACGACTTCGTCGCCGCGTTCGTGCCCGAGGTCGAGGCGCTGAAGGTGGGCGACCCCGCAGACGAGGAGACCGACGTCGGCCCGGTGATCGACGAGGACGCGCGCGAGCGCATCCTCGAGTGGATCGCGGCGGCGCGCGGCGAGGTGCTGACGGGCGGCGACACGACCGGCGACGGGCTGATCCGCCCGACGGTGATCGCCAATCCGGACCCGACGGACAAGGTTCAGTGCGAGGAGATCTTCGGCCCGGTCGTGACGCTGACGCGCACGCACACGCTCGACGAGGCGATCGAGCTTGCCAACTCCACGCGCTACGGGCTGCAGGCGGCGATCTTCACCCGTGACTTCCGCGCCGCGTTCGAGGGCGCGCAGCGGCTCGAGTTCGGCGGCGTGATGGTCAACGAGGTGCCGACTTTCCGCGCCGACCAGATGCCCTACGGGGGCGTGAAGGCCTCCGGGAACACCCGCGAGGGGCCGGCCTACGCCGTGCGCGAGCTCACCGAGGAGCACCTCGTCGTGATTGACCTCGGCCCTGCCGGGTAGGGACCGCGACATGATCGGACTCGCGCTCGCGCTCGTCGTCGTCGGTGTCGTGCTGCTCTTCCTCATCCCGTGGGTCGGAATTCCGGTGGGCATCCTCGGACTACTGCTCGCGATCGCCTACGTGTTCGGCGTCGGCCGGCGCGCTGCGGAGCCCACGGAACCGCGCGCGTAACGCGGGGCTGTAAGCAACGGCGGCGAAGCCGCCGTCGCGCGGCCGTAAAACCGGGTCGCCTTTGGCGACCCTGGGGTTAGACTCGCGCGCGTGGCGTCGTTGCTCGCACGCTTCCGCCGCGGACGCCCGCCGGAAGGAGCGGAGCCGCAGGCCGCACAGGAGCCGCGCCGCCGCCCGCTGCCCCCGCCGGGGTTGCTGCGGCGCGAGCGCCGGAACCTGTTGCGGCTGCGCGAGCAGCGCGTCCGCGATCTCGGCGGGCTCGTGCTCGAGATGTACCGGCAGGACCGCTTCCGCCAGGACCTCGTGTACGAGCAGGCTGCGGAGGTCGTCGGGATCGAGGAGCGCCTGTTCCAGATCGACGAGCTCCTGGCCGCCGCGTCGTCGCGCGGGCGCGCCGTCGAGCACTGCACGCGCTGCGGTGCGCCGCTGCTGCCCGCCGCACGCTACTGCCCGAACTGCGGGCAGGCGGTGGCGGAGCCAGGCGCATGAGCTCGCAACCCGGCGCGTGCCCGCGCTGCGGCGCGCCTCACACGGCGGGGCAGGAGTACTGCCTCGAGTGCGGCCTTCGCCTCCCCGCGGAGACCGGCTGGTTCGCGAGCTTCGTCGCGCCCTGGCGCCGCCGGCGCTGGTATCCCGGCGACTGGATCTGGCCGATCCTGCTCTTTCTCTTGCTCGCGGCGCTCGGCGCAGTCGCGGCGATCCTCGCCACCCGCGGCTCGAGCCGCGACACCATCGTGGCGACGTCGCCCGCGACGACCGGAGGCGGCGGGTTCGGGCTGACCACGACCTCGACCAGGACGTTCCCGACGACGGCCCCGCTGCCGACCACGACCGCGCCGCCTCCGCCGCCGACGACCCGGCCGCCCGCGCCGCGGAAGGTGATCGCCTGGCCGGACCGCTCCGGCTACACGATCGTGCTCGAGTCGATCCCGACGACGTCGGGCCGCGCCCGGGCGAACGCCACCGCCCGCCGTGCGCTCGCCGCCGGCCTACCCGAGGTCGGCGTGCTCGCCTCGTCCAACTACTCGAGCCTCCAGCCGGGGTACTACGTCGTCTTTTCGGGGGTCTACGACTCGCAGGCCGATGCCGAGCAGCACCTCGACGGCGCCCGCGGCGCGGGCTTCGATTTCCCGTACGTCCGGCCCGTCACGACCTAGCCGGGCCCCTCCGCAGGCGAGGGTTAGACCTCGGGAGACCGGGTACGGACGCTGATCGGCGCCGCACGGCTTGTTCTCTATTCGGGCAACATTTGTAACAGCTCGGCGAACTCTGTAGGATCGCCTTGGTTGCCGCCCTCACCGCCTAGTTTTACCCGTTGCTAACAAAGGCTTACGCCCCGTCAACACCTATGGACGCAGACTTCAATGGACGAACGCACCCTGCACCTTCGTAACTCTATGTATCAGTACTCTCGAGCGATTTACCGCTCGATCAAAGACCTGATCGACCCCTACGTCACGACCGACGTGCATCTCGAGTACCGGCGCGACGTGCTGGCGGCGTGCGAGCAGACGATGGAGCGGCTGGCGACGGATCCGCTCTACTTCGCGAAGCCGGACCGGGCCCTCTTCCAGGACATCCGGCGGTACTTCCCGATCACGGTCCAGGCGCAGGTCGCCTGGGCGGTCTCGGAAGGCGTCGCGGCCGCAGTCGCGTTCATCGAAGAGCAGATCGAGGCCGGCGCGCTCGACGGCGGCGTGGCCCGCTGCCGCGCGACGACCCGCAAGGGCAAGCCGTGCCAGCGCACGCCGCTGCCCGAACGTGACTACTGCCCCTCGCACCAGCACCTCGAGCACTCGGCTCAGAAGACTCGACGCGTCAAGGTCGCTGCCTGACGCCGCGAAGAAGGCGCGGCTCTGCCGCGTCGACGGCGACGTCTACCGAAGCGGGCGCGATCCGCACGAACCAAAAGGCACGCGCGCGGAGCGCGCATGCCGGTCTTTCGTCGGCGAAAGTGCGGAGCACTTTCGCCGAAGCGAGCGGAGCGAGCAGATAGGCTCGGCTCCTTGAGTCACGATACGGACAAGCTGATCCGCCAGCTGTCGCTCGTCGCCTACCTGATGGCCGAGCGGCGGGCGATCACGGCCCGCGACGTGAAGACGAACGTCGAGGGCTACCAGGAGATGTCGGACGAGGCGTTCGCCCGGCGCTTCTACTCCGACCGCGCGGAGCTGATCGGCCTCGGCGTCCCGCTCGAGTCGCAGCGCGACGAGTTCACGGGCGAGGAGCTGTACACGCTGCGGTCGGAGCAGTACTTCCTGCCGCCGCTCGAGCTCTCCGACGACGAGCTCGCGGCGCTGCAGACGTACCTCTACGCACTCGAGGGCCGCTTCGCGTACGCGGAGCCGCTGCGGCTGGCGCTGCAGAACCTCGCGCTCGGCCGGCCCGGCTTCCCCGAGGCGCCGACGCAGACGGCCGTCCGGGTCGAGCGCCTCGATCCGGACTACTCGCCGGAGCTCCAGGGACGGCTCTCGAAGCTCGAGGGCGCGATCTCCAAGCAGCGGACGGTGAAGTTCACGTACTGGTCGATCTCGCGCGACGCGGTCTCGGAGCGCACGATCAACCCGCTCGCGCTGCTCAACGACAACGGCATCTGGTACGTCGTCGGCGCCGATCTCGAAGCCGAGGGCGCGCGCAAGAAGTTCCGCGTCTCGCGGATCCGCAGCGACATCCGCTTCGCGACCCGGCGGGAGCGCGACTTTCGCTTCCCCGGCGACTTCGACATCGACGAGTACAGGGGCCGGCCGCCGTGGCAGCTCGGCGACGTCGAGGGCGAGGCGCGGATCGAGGTCGTGCCCGACACGGCGTGGTGGGTCGAGCGCGCCTTCAGAGGCGCCGGCCGCGTCGAGGACGGCGTGTTCGTGACGGACTACTCCTCGCTCGAGCAGCTCGCCTCCTGGGTTCTACGGCAGGACGGGCGTGCGACGCCGCTCGAGCCGGAGGAGCTGAAGCGCCGCGTCGGTCAGGCGCTCCGCGACGTGCGCGAGGCGCACACCGGCCCACCGCCC
>Ga0081539_10005503_pt1 | contig 12865 bp, 11 predicted proteins | sample TabmetS4T2R2_FD_71023 | JGI IMG/M metagenome (GOLD analysis project Ga0081539, IMG submission 71023) | Tabebuia heterophylla rhizosphere microbial communities from the University of Puerto Rico - S4T2R2 | ecosystem: Host-associated > Plants > Roots > Rhizosphere ...
GCCGGACGACAGAACGATGCACCCAGGCCACACCGGCGATCGTTGGAATTTGCCAATCCCGGGAAAAAATAGACAGCGCGTCGGCGTGTAAATCAGCTGAAGGTCCACGCAGAAAATTCCTAGGTCCTATGACCGAGGTACTGCACAACCTCTGCGACCCACGTCCGTCGGACGTATCGAACGGGCGATCGTCGCCCGCGCGGCATAAGCCGGCATCCTGATCTATACTGCCGGCTCAGGATCCCCATGACTGAGTCGCGCCTCTTTACCATCCCGGCATCGGTGCCGTTCCTGCCGACCGTGATCCGCTCGATGATCGACGGGCGGCTCGGGCTGCCGGCCGTGCGCGATCCGCTCGCGCTCGCGGCGGCAACGCTGTTTCTGCCGACCCGGCGCGCCTGCCGACTGGCGCGCGACGTCTTTCTCGACGTCCTCTCTTTCGATGCCGCCCTGCTTCCGCGCATCGTCGCCATCGGTGACATCGACGAGGACGAGATCGTGTTCGCCGAGATCGCGACCGGCAATGTCGCCACGGAAGCGCTCGAGCTTCCGCCCGCGCTCGGCGGGCTCGAGCGGCGCATGCTGCTCGCCCGCCTCGTGCTGCAATGGGCGGCCGCACCGGAAATGCGCGCGCAAGAGGGTGCGCCGCTAGTCGCCGCCAGCCCGGCCGCCGCGCTCGCGCTCGCCGACGACCTCGCACGGCTCATCGACGACATGACGACACGGCAGGTGTCATGGGATCGCCTCGACGACCTCGTACCCGATCATGTCGACGAATATTGGCAGCTCACGCTGAAATTCCTGAAGATCGCGCGCGAGGCCTGGCCGGCGATTCTTGCGGAACGTCGCACGATCGAGCCGGCCGCACGCCGCGATCGGTTGATCGCAGCCGAGGCCGCGCGGCTCGCGAACTCCAAGGGGCTTGTTGTCGCCGCCGGCTCGACCGGCTCCATGCCGGCGACCGCCGCGCTGCTCGCGACCATCGCGCGCCTGCCGCATGGCGCCGTCGTGCTCCCCGGCCTCGACACCGACCTCGACGAAGAATCGTGGGGGCTAATCGACAACGCGAAGAACGAGCCCGCGGTCGGACATCCGCAATACGCGATGCATGCGCTGCTGCAGCGGCTCGGCGTCACGCGCGACATGGTGACCGTCCTCGGCGATGCGAGCCATGGCCGCGAGCGCTTCGTATCCGAGGCCATGCGTCCGGCAGCGGCGACGGATCGTTGGCAGGCGCGACTGCGTGACCGCAGCTTCGCGGCCTATCTCGACAGCGCTGTCGAAACGATCGGCGTCATCGAAACCGCAAATGCCGAGGAAGAGGCGCTCGCCATTGCGATTGCGCTGCGCGAGGTGATGGAGACGCCGGACAAAAGCGCCGCGCTGGTCACGCCCGACCGGGCGCTCGCGCGCCGCGTGCTGGCGGCACTCGCGCGCTGGAACGTGCCGGTCGACGATTCCGGCGGCGATGCGCTCGCCGACACGCCGGCTGGCGTGTTCGCTCGCCTGGCGGCTGAAGCCGCACTCGGCGGCCTTCCTCCGGTGACGCTGCTCGCGCTCATCAAGCATCCACTGCTGCGCCTGGGCAGGCGCGCTGGCGGCCACGAACGCGCCATTGCCGCGCTCGAGCGCGCCGTGCTGCGCGGCCCGCGACCGCGCGCGTCGGCTCAATACTTGCCATCTTCATATCCGTGCAGTTGGCGCTGACTGAGACCTATTCGGCCGACTTCCTGTCCTATGCCAACTCCAGCGTGGCGCTGATGCTGGGCGTCGCGCTGACCGGCGTCCTCTGCGCCATTGTCCGCCTGGTTGGGGCCGACTGGATCGCAAGACGGTTGCTGCAAAGCAATTGGAGAACGCTCGCCGCGGTCGCTGAACGCACGTCGGACCAAAATCCCTTTGCGCTTGCCAGTCTGATGCAGCACCGCCTCGCCCTGCTTGCCGCGCGAGTGGCCGTGGTTCCGGCCGACGCCAGGAGCGACGCTGCCAATCTTCGCCAGCTTCGAACCGCGCTGAACGTTCTCGAGGTCAGGCGGGCGAGCCCGGCCTTGTCACGTCGCACAAGGGCGATGATCGAAGCATTCTTCGCTCGTGTTGCTTCGACTTGCAGGACCTCCATGGCGGGCTCGCTTCCTGACGGACTGGTCGAGCAGCTCGATGACACAATCGCATTCACGTTGCACGAATCGCCAGGCGAACCCCGCGACAAGGTGCTGTTGGGCCTCGCCGGCATCCGTTCCGGGCTTTTCCCGCAATCGCCGGCGTATCAACCGCAGAAAATCGAACCCGGGATAGTTGCAGCATGAAATACGAGCTTGACCTGTTCGGCGTGATCGTCCCGAGCCTCCTGCTTTGGAGCGTCGTTGCCTATGCCCTCGCCCGCAGCCTGAGCAAGCTGGTCGGGTGGATCGGCCTCTATCGCCAGCTCTGGCATCCCGCGTTGTTCGATTTCGCGCTCTACGTCTGCATCCTCACCAGCCTCGTCTTCGCCTCGAAGGGGTTTTTCTCATGAACGCCCTCGTTTCGTTCCCGAAAGCCCTATGGCGCGGGTTCACGATGAAGTGCCCGCATTGCGGTCAAGGCCGCCTGTTCGGCCGCTTTCTCAAGGTGGTCCAGAGCTGCGAGGTTTGCGGCGAGGACTACACGCCGCAGCGCGCAGACGATCTTCCGGCCTACCTTGTCATCGCCATCGTTGGTCACCTTGTCGTGCCGGCACTTCTTGCCGTCGAGATGGCCTATTCACCTCCCGCCTGGCTCCAGTTGCTGATCTGGCTACCCGTTACCGGGCTCGCGGCCTTCTTTTTGCTGCAGCCCGTGAAGGGAACGATCGTAGGCCTGCAATGGCAGACCGGCATGCACGGCTTCGAAGCCGCCAGGCGCCGCAGGGATGATAGGGAAGCCCGCGATGGTGTTGCGCCCTCGTCGAACCTCAAGGAGATGGTTTCATGAAGGCTGTTCTGAATTCGCTTCGCCGTTTCACGCTGACTGGTCTCATGGTGGCGCTCGCGCTGTGGGCCGGCTACAAGCTTTGGGACTACTACTTTGATGCGCCCTGGACCCGCGATGGTCACGTGAGGGCGGACGTGGTGCCCGTGGCGCCCGATGTCTCCGGTTTCGTCAGCGAAGTGCTGGTGAAGGATAACCAGCAGGTCCAGCGCGGCGATGTGCTGTTTCGGATCGATCAGGCACGGTACGCCATCGCGCTGGAACAGGCCGAGGCGGTTCTCGCCGCCAGACGTGCCACGCTCGACAACGCGAATGCCGACCTGAAACGCTACAGCGCGCTGACAACCGACGTTGTCGTTTCCCGGCAGCGGATGGACCAGGTCGTCGCCACGCAAGCCACGGCAAAGGCGAACTATGATCAGGCGCTCGCGGACCGCGCTCTCGCAAATCTCAATCTCGAACGCAGCGAAGTGCGCGCCTCCGTCAGCGGCATTGTCACCAACAACGAGCTGCGACCGGGCGCCTACCTGACCCCTGGAAAGGGTGTGATGGCATTGCTCGATACTGATACATTGCATGTCCAGGGCTACTTCGAGGAGACCAAGCTGCAGCGCATCCACGTCGGCGATCCCGTCGCGGTGCGGCTGATGGGAAGCACCCATGTGTTGCAAGGCAAGGTGGAGAGCGTTGCGGCCGGTATCGAAGACCGCGATCGCAGCAATGGCTCGACCCTTCTTGCCAACGTCAATCCGACCTTCAACTGGGTGCGGCTGGCCCAGCGCGTCCCGGTCCGGATCGCGCTCGAGCGCGCCGACGAGCGCAATGAACTCGTCGCTGGAGCCACGGCGACCGTCGAAGTCCTAGCATCGGCTCCGCGCGGCAGCACCGGGAAAACTGGCAGCCGGCTAGCCGCTTCACGGGCAAGGCTTCAATAAGCTCGATCTGATGCGCACCACTCAAGAATGGCCGTTGGCATGTCAACCTCACTGTATCATTCCACGAGAGCAAGACATGGAGCATTTTGGGCGCTCGTCACAGGCCTGTTGCTCGCCGTCTATCTTGCAGTGGTACACGCATCTTCGCCTATCGGCCCGGTTCGATTCGATCAGCTCTTTTATTCTGACGAGGCTGCGGCCATCATCCGCGTCCTCGACAGTGCCAATTCTGTCGCTCGGGACACGGTATCTCCGAGTGACAAATGGCCTACTTTGTTCGGCATGGACATCGAACTTGTCAGTCGGGGCGAGGTTTTGGACAAGTGGAGCCATGCAAGAATCGAAATCACTCGCGAGCTTCAAATTGTCGATCGGTGCCGGAAGGACAATGTGTGTCCAGCCGGTGCACAAAGGCTAATTGACTTGAGTTCGGAAGGCGCCGGACGAAGCGGACGCGCGCGACTGGGTTTCATTAACAGGGCGGTAAATCTCGCCATCTCGCCGACCAGCGACGAGGCACAATGGCAAGTTCCGGACCACTGGAACTCGCCGCTCGACACTCTCCAATCCGAACGAGGCGACTGCGAAGACTACGCGATCGTCAAATACCTGGCGCTACTGGACACCGGGATGTCAGAGGCGGATCTGAAAATTGTCCTGCTGAGGAGCATCTTCCCCAACGAAGATCACGCGGTGGTGGCAGCACGTGTTGATGATGAGTGGCTCATCCTCGACAACCGCACACTTACGCTGGTTCGCGACACGAATCTCAGGCGAACGGTGCCGGCGTTTGTCCTCGACCAGGTGGGTGTTTGGCGTTTTGTCTCAGGAAGCCGGCCTCCCCGAACGCGAGGATGGGCCTCATGAATATCCTGATCGCATTTCTGGCCTTGGCGAGCGCAGGTGTTTTTGCGGCCCATACCATCGACGCGCTCCGCACCCATGGAGCGCGGTTGAAGGGATCACGATAAAGCGGTCCAGCACGGGCAATTAGCGTTCCCGATCATCCAAATCGGGGCTCAACTGCCGCGAACCTGGCTAAGTCGCGCCCCAAATCCACGGTCTGAGCGATCGACGTTCGTGGCGATTGCCACAGTCGGAGCAATTGAAACCTGCCTTTGAGCAAATGCCGGCAATGCCCCCTTCTTTGGGTCGTGATAGGCTGCGCCCCCGGATTGGACTGGAACTATCTCCAGTATAGCACAGATGGCGAAACGGTTGAAAAAATCCCCGTTGCCCGGGCAGAAGCAGCACGATCGTATCCCGCGATCCAGCCCACCATTTTTGCTGGGACGAGAAGCGGAAATCGCGCTCATCGATCAGCTTCTCGACCGGATCGATCAAGGCGGGACTACTCTCTTCATCAGCGGGGCTCCTGGAATTGGCAAATCGGCGCTGCTCGAGGAAGCCAAAAATCGAGCGCGCGAACGCGGCGCCGTCGTACTCGGCATGACTGGCGTTCTTGCCGAAGCCCATTTGGCTTTCGCCGGGCTTCAACAGGCATTGCATCCGCTAATGAAGCAGGCAAAGGCTTTGCCTACTCAGCAGCGGTCTGCCCTGCTCAATGCATTTGGCATGGGTGGCGCCGCCACCGAAGCACCGGATGTCTGGCTGGTTGCGCTGGCAGCGCTTACACTACTGACTGAAGGCGCAAGTCACGAGCCAATCCTGCTGGTGGTTGACGATGCCCAATGGTTGGATGAAACCACGCGCCAGGTCTTGTCTTTTGTTTCCCGCCGGCTGAGTTCGGATCCCATTGTTCTGCTGCTGGCTTTACGCGAGGGTTTCGAGCTTCCATTTGGCGATGCTGATACCTTGCGGCACGTCATTCCGGCTCTCGGCGAAGCCGATGCGACCCGGTTGTTGGAGTTCAAGGCGCCTGGCCTCTCCAAAAATCTACGCAACCGATTTTTGAGGGAAGCCGCCGGCAATCCCTTGGCCCTGGTGGAGCTGCCCCGTAGCTTGCAATCGGAAGATGATCGCGAGGCCGCATGGCTCCCGTTGACGGAGCGGCTTGAACACACGTTCTCGAGCCGTCTATCCGACCTTCCCGAGGTCACGCGGATGCTGCTGCATATCGCTGCTGAAAACGACGGAAGCTCTCTCTACGAAATCATGCACGCCGGCGAAGTTCTGCTTGCCCATAGCATTGATGTTGCAGCCCTTGAGGCCGCCGTCTCGGCAAAGCTCATCGATCTCTATGCAGCGGAGGTGCGGTTTCGACACCCTCTCGTGCGATCCGCGATCCACCAGGCGGCCGATCTGGCAGTGCGCCAAAAGGTCCATGCTGCACTCGCCGGAGTCATCCAGGATCAGGATCGCAAGCTCTGGCATCGCGCAGCGGCAGCAATGGGTCCTGACGATGAATTGGCCGCCGAACTGGATCTCATGGCACGTCGAGCGCAGCGCAGGGGGGCCCTCACCGTGGTCATCGAAGTCCTGCAAAATGCAGCAAAACTAAGCAAGACGGCTGAGGCAAGAAGAGAGCGATTTTTGCAGGCTGCCGAAATTGTGACGGACCTCGGGCGGCCGAAGTTGCTTGAGCATCTGTTGCGGGAGGCCGCGGTTGATCCTTCGGACGAGCTGGGCACTGCTCGGGTCGGGTGGTGTCGCGAAATGAGCCAACCCCTGACGATCAATGATCCCGGCAAGATCTCCGCGCTGGTCCAATTTTCTGACCAGGCACATGCGGGCGGCGCGAAGGACCTGGCAAGCAACCTACTCTGGAGAGCGGCACAACGCTGCTGGTGGAGCAACGCGAGCAGCGACACGTGCTCAAACGTTCTCGCGGGAGCAAAACGACTAAAGCTCCTGGACCTCGATCCACGCGGCATCGCGATATCGGCCTATGTCGAGCCGCTTCGCCGAGGTGGCGAGGTGTACGCAAAGCTGAAGGCGCTGTCCGAAAGGAGGGGCAACGATCCCCATGTCGCGCGTATGCTGGGAAGCACCGCCAATGTCATAGGCGCATTCGATCTCGGTGCGAGCTTCCTGGCTGAGTCCACTGCAGAGCTGCGAAAGCAAGCTCGAATCGGCAATTTGGCGCGTGCGCTTTTCGCTCAAGCATGGGCCGAAATGGAAATGGGTGACTGGATCGGAGCGATGAGAGAAGCCGAGGAAGCAATCCGTTTTGCCGAAGAGACAGGATCCTCCGTGTGGAAGGCAGCGGGCACCATCGTGAAGGCAAAAGTTGCCGGCATGCAAGGCAGTCTGGAACAGTCCGAAGAATATGCGACTCAGGCGGAACGCCTCGTGTTGTCCAGTGGCGCAAGCTTCTTGCTCGCGATGCTGCAGCTCGCGCGAGGCATAGCAGCGGTCAGCGCCGGTCGACATTCGGAGGCATTCGAGCATCTGCGGCGCCTGTTCACACCTGCCGATCCAGCCTTCAACGCTGGTCTGCAGTTCTTTGCGTTGGCCGACTTTGTCGAGGCAGCTGTTCATTCGGATCGAGTGCAAGATGCGCGTCGCGTGATCGATGAGATGGAGCGCGTGTCTGCCCCCGAGCCGGTACCATGGGTCGAGACGATGTTGTCCTACGGCAAGGCATTAGTGGCGGCGAACGAAGAAGCCGAAAGTTACTTCCTGGAAGGCCTTGGGCCAGCTGCAAAGAATTGGCCCTTCCTGCGAGGGCGTATCTTGCTCGCCTATGGCTCCTGGCTGCGCCGACAGCGTCGCTCCGCCGATGCGCGGGCCCCTCTCCGCCAGGCACGTGATATTTTTGACGCACTTGGCGCCTCGCCCTGGAGTGATCGCGCACGGGAAGAATTGAGAGCAGCGGGCGAAGCAAGCCTTCGCCGGACCGCGCAAGTTTGGGAAAACTTGACCCCGCAGGAGCTGCACATCGCCCAGCTCGCCGCCCAAGGGCATTCGAACAAGGTCATCGCGGCAAGGCTCTATCTGTCCCACCGGACCGTCGGCTACCACCTGCAGCGGGTCTTTTCGAAGATCGGCATCACCTCCCGATCGGGCCTGTCCTCCATCCTCTCCACAGCCAGCAATTCGGCACTTTGATCGCGTCCGGCTTGCTTCTTGTCCGACGCCGGTGCAGAGCACGCTTAGCTCTTGCGCATTCGGCTGAGTAAATAGTTGTCGTAATAGTTCTCCCCGATCTGCGTATAGAACAGCACTTCCTTCATGTAGGCATCGTGGCTGTCCCTGGTCTTCTTGAACAGCGGGCTCTTCTCCGCAATCTCGTTCAGGTGATCCCGCGTAGTCTGGTAGCAGGTATCCATCACCGCTTGCGGGAACGCGCGCAGCTCCGCGCCACCGGCAAGCAGGCGCTTCAACGCGGCAGGGTTGACGCTATCGTACTTCTCGATCATCCACGAACCCGCGGCGGTCCCGGCTTGGTTGAGGACCGCCTGGTACTGCTTGGGCAGAGCATTCCATTTCTCGTCATTGACGATCATCTGCAGCATGGCGCCGCCTTCCCACCAGCCGGGATAGTAATAGTACTTCGCCACCTTGTAGAAGCCGAGCTTCTCGTCGTCATAGGGGCCGACGAACTCTGCAGCGTCGAGTGAGCCCTTCTCTAGCGCGCTGTAAACGTCGCCGGCCGCAATCTGCTGCGGCACGATGCCGAGCTTTGCCAGCACCTGGCCGCCCATGCCGGCGATGCGGAATTTGAGGCCCTTGAGATCATCGACGGTCTTTATCTCCTTGCGAAACCAACCGCCCATCTGCGTGCCGGAGCTACCGCACAGGATGGCGTGGGTCTTGAACGGTTTCAGCGCCTCGTTGCAGAGATCGGCGCCGCCACCGAACGTCCACCAGGAATGCTGGTGGCGATGATTCATTCCGAACGGCACGCCGGTGAAATAGCCGAGCGCCGGCTCCTTGCCGACGTAGAAATAGAGCGGCGTCTGCGCCATCTCCACCGTCGCGGTGCTCACCGCGTCTAGCGCCTGAAGGCCCGGCACAATTTCGCCGGCGGCAAAGGTCTGGATCTGAAACTTGTTGTCGGTGGCGTCAGCCACGTATTTTGCAAATGTCTGCGCCGTGCCGAAAATGGTGTCGAGCGATTTTGGAAAACTTGAGGTCAGCCGCCATTTGACCTCGGGTGCGCTTTGCGCGATTGCGGGTGCCGCAACCAGCGTCGTTGCACCGGCCAGCGCTCCGCCCTTGAGGAATTCACGGCGTTTCATGATGTGCTCACTCCCCTGAACTGTAGGTGCCATTGGCGGCGAGCGTGCAAGAGTCCCTGGACTGCTCGACTCCTATTATAGCGGCAGATTTTTTCCTCTCCGCTAGTAGGTGTGGAAAGCATGCTTTTGAGCGCTGATGCGCCTCATGTCTCACCGGATCGTCGGCTACCCTGCCGCGGGTCTTTTCGAAGATCGGAAATCACGTCCCGATCGGGCCTCTCTCCATCCCCTCCAGCTGGCAATTCGATACTTTGGTCTAATCGGTCACCAGACTGGTCATTTGACGGATGCCGCGCAGGTCGTTCGGCGGCCTATTTCTCGCCAGGTGCAATCCTCGCGAGGTAGGAGGCCGCCTTGGAAATTGGAACCAAACAACCGGTTGCCCTTGCCGCAAGGCTGCTTAAGCCAGGAACCATAGCGCCAACCGCCCAATCTATTGGTCCGTCGGCTAAAGGAAGGCTTGATCGCCGCCGGCTCTTTCGCGTGCTCGACTACGTCGATCGCCAACTGGAAGGCGACCTCACTCTAGACATCATGGCTTCGGTCGCCTGCCTCAGCCGATTCCATTTCGCGCGAGCCTTCAAGCAAGCCGTAGGGCACTCACCTCTTCGGTATGTCATCGCGAGGCGCCTCGAGCGCGCGAAAGTCTTGTTGATCGAAGGCGAGGCACCTTTGGTCGAAATCGCGCTGGCCCTTCGATTTTCAAGCCAAGCAAACTTTACTCGCGCATTCAGGCAGTCGACCGGCATTGCCCCCGGCCAATATCGTCGCGAGGTGACGGCGGCGAGCGACATGAATGCGCTGCGCATCAGGAGCGGTTTCAAGGAGACCGAATTACCGCGCACCGATCTTGGCAAGGCATTCGATGAGAACCCGTTGGGCAGCCAGCTCAGACTGCGCGGCCGCGCTCCCAATAAGATCGATAGACAAGCGGCGTAAGCCTGAGCAACAAATTGCACCGAGTGCAATGTTATACTTGCACCGAATAAATGATCGGAGCATTCTCAGAATTGTCCCGATATTGTACTGATTGCACCGAGATTCCGCCGAGCCGTTCCAGAGCATCGCGAAGGAGAAGAGCCATGGAACTGACAACCACAACGATCATGGTCGCCTTTGCTGGCGTCTTCTTGATCTGCTTCATGAAGGGCGCGTTCGGCGGCGGGTTTGCCATCGTCGGCATTCCAATGTTGTCGCTGGTGATGGATCCGGTGACCGCCGGCGGTCTGCTCGCGCCATTGTTCATCGCGATGGACTTGTACGCACTGCGCTACTGGAAGCCTTCGACGTGGTCGAAGCCGGACCTCAAGCTGCTGTTGCCGGGGCTCGTGGCTGGCATCGGGCTCGGCTATGTGCTCTTTCGTGTGCTCGACCATCGGGCCGTCGCGATCGTGATGGCCGGGGTCACCCTGATCTTCGTAGCGCTGTGGTTCTTTGGCGGCTCTGAGGTGACGATCCAGCCGCGTTCAACGCCGAAGGCGGTCGCAGCCGGGCTCAGCTCCGGAGTTGCCTCAATGGTCGCGCATTCCGGCGGACCGCCGCTTGCGATGTATCTGCTGCCGCTTGGGCTAAGCAAGGACGTCTATGCGGGAACGAGTAGCATGTTCTTCACCGTCGGCAATGCGCTCAAGGCGGCGCCGTGGCTCTTGCTGGTGAGGCCAGGTCATAACGTCTGGATCGTAATGGCGGCTTGCCTGCTCGCCGTTCCCGCCGGCGTGTGGGCCGGTTGGCGGCTTCACGGCAAGCTGGACCAGCGGCAGATCTATCGGGCCTGCTACGGATTGCTGGTGATTACTGCGCTCAAATTATTATGGGACGGCGTCCACGGCTATCTGAGCTAAAACGGTCCCCCACGATCCAATGAACCCTCCGTTGACACCCGCGATCTACGGAATTCCATAACCGCTCATTCTGCGAATTGCCCAAATACTGTCCCTCAACTTCAACTGATAAGCTTTGTGTAATTTCCTTATCAGTCGCGACTCCACCTTAAATTTCCGCTGTCCGGCCGCGAGCGGACGTCAATTTTCACTACGAGAGATATCGGCTTTCGGTCACGCCGAAGTCGGACCTCTCCCACTCTGGTCCGCTCCCCCCGAGCGGACCATAGCTGCGCCTTCGGCGAGGTGAGCCAAGGGACATAAGCCGACTCGCCCGGCTGGCCAGAACGGATGCAACGAACAAGCATCTGCCAACTGTCGAGATCAAGGTCTGAGCAGGTGCTTCGGGATATCGCGCCAAGAAGTGGAATCGCGAGCTGACCACCGTTCCCTTCTTGCAGACAAGGACCTTGTCCAAACAGGACCGTCGTCGGTCTCCTCGGATGGCGACGTCGAAGCCGCCGGCGCCTTTGATGACAGCACCACACGGATTTGTCCCTGTCCGTCGATGATCACTTCCCCTGCGCCAGCCTCCTTGGCAGCGCGGATCACGCGGGCAATTTCACCTTGAGTAATCTTGGCAACACGACGAGGCATGGAGCGAACCTTTTCGGATCTATCGACCATTGGACGGCCAGCTATCAACCAGACGATCTGAAGCACCGACATCAAGAAGCGGCATCTTAGGTTCGCCTACAGCCGCAAAGCTCTGGTCGTGGATGTGGCTATGTTGGCGCAAGAAAACTTGCTGAAGCGTAGCAAAGGGAAACCGCCGGTCACCATCTCTCAGGCGGCGCACCACTCTTCAGCAATTCCAGTGAGTTGCGCCCTTCCGAAGTGCCTTTAGAGTACCTTCTAAAAGCAAATGTCTTATATTTCAATGAGTTACGGGCCTGGTGCGCTCGGAGGGCGGAGAAGATTCCTGCAATTTCAACAACTTGCTTTGCTGGGCAACGAAGTTAGGTGCATTTCCCGCCTATGAGTGCTTTTCAGCCGACAGCTGAACACAGCCTTATCCATCGAATAGCAAGCCCTGCTCCCATGTCCGCTTCGCCGCCGCAAACAGACGTCAATTAGTTCGTCGCTCACGTCAGCTTTGGGCCAATACCGGAAACAGCTGCAAGTTCAAGATTTCGCCCAAGCCTTCTGCAAGGCGTTGTTCATCTCGTCCGCCCAGCCTGGATTGTAAGTCTTGAGAGATGCCAGGACATCGTCAGGTTGCCTCGGCACGCTATCCAATTGTTGCGCGCAGCGTCGTGCTTCACCCCATTTCTCAAGCGCGGCATAACAGCAGACGAGAACCTCCAGACTGGTCCACCAATTTGGCCGAACCTGCAGGGCCCGCGCTGCCGCCTCAAGTCCTGCTGCCGCACGTCCGGAGAAAAGGCGCGCCAGCGCAAGGAAGTTGAACCAGACGAAATTCTGCGGGTCGTATGGGCTCAGTCTCAGCCCATACTCAAGCGGAGCAATTGCTTCCGATGCCCGCCCGCTGCACAAAAGCGCCATTCCCAAAACGAGATGGCCCAAAGCAAAATTGGGACCAATTTCAATTGCCTTCCTAGCGGCGCTAATCGACTGCTCGAACCGCTCTGCAACCGCGCTGACCATCGCAAGTGCGTAGTGTGCATAGGGATTTCGTTCGTCAAGTTGAACCGCCTTTAGGGCTGCTTCCATGCCCTCCCGCAAATCCGCGACAGAGCCATCCGACCAGCGATAAAAGACAACTCCGGCGCTGACCCGACCGAGCCAGAGATGCGCCTCCGGAAGGTCGGGATCGGGCTTACAAGCCTCTCGAAACAATTGCCGGGCCTTCAGATGGTTCTCACGGGTCACGTGATGAAAGTGCCAAGTCCCACGTCGCACAAGGTCCCACGCCGTTATATTACCCGTGTGTCGAGCCGCCGCTTGCGCTCCTTCGGTTTTGAGCAACTCCGGTTCGATAGCACCTACCACGCGCTCT
>Ga0081539_10005504_pt1 | contig 12864 bp, 5 predicted proteins | sample TabmetS4T2R2_FD_71023 | JGI IMG/M metagenome (GOLD analysis project Ga0081539, IMG submission 71023) | Tabebuia heterophylla rhizosphere microbial communities from the University of Puerto Rico - S4T2R2 | ecosystem: Host-associated > Plants > Roots > Rhizosphere ...
TTGAGATGAACGGTGCAGGCTCCGCACAGACCTTGACCGCAACCGAATTTGGTTCCGGTCATTTGCAATTCATCGCGCAGATACCATAACAGCGGCATTTCAGGATCGCCGTCAAACTGGCGGTCAGCGCCATTTACTTTCAACTTGATCATAAATTTTCTCCTCCGATGAAACTCACGTCCCTTTTCAAAAATTGGAAAGACAATCCCCATTCGGGGGTTGGAGCCTCTCAACCTGATGCAGGTCAAACGGGGGCCTGGCATCGAGCCTCAGCGCGTATCGCTCGAGAGTGATCAGCGCGGCGCACATCGACCGGAGCCGGGGGCCAATCATCCGCTGGAATTTGTAGTCCGGTGAGCATGGGCAGAGGATACTCCGCGGCTCTCAACCTGTCCACAATCAATCACAAGTTTCGTCCGAGACCTGAATGCGTATCTGGATCCCAGTTTTTCTTCGCGCGACATTAAGGTTTTGCCAGGGAGTGGCGTAGCATACTCTGCGGGAGTATCACCATCAGCAATTTAACCCAGCCGACAAGGAGGAGGCCGTCTCATCGGGAGACGACAAGATGATTGCGCTCCGGGATGTCACCAGACGCAAACTTATTACCCGCATCGGCCTTCATACCGCGCCGGCCTATGCCGTAGCGTTCTCTCCGGATGGTAAGCAGTTGATTTCCGGAGGACATGATCACTCGGTGAGACTGTACGCACGCCATCGCACGGTGTGGGATTTCGGTTTAAACTGGTCAACGGCAATTCGGCAATCAAACTTTACTCAGGGAGGTGAAACGAGAGATGTGGAGTACCAGATCAATCGAATCGCTCTTTCTAGACTTGCGTTTTGGCTTGCGCATCTTGCTTAAGAACAAAAGCTTCTCTGCCGTGGCTGTGCTGAGTTTGGCGCTTGGCATCGGCGCGAATGCGGCGATCTTTCAACTACTCGACGCGCTGCGGCTGCGCGTGCTGCCCGTAAAGGCCCCGCAGGAACTTGTCGAAGTTCGCCTTGCCGATACGAAAGGGGTGAGGGGGGGAAACTGGCGCTCGCCAGCCGTCACCAATCGGATTTGGGAGCAGATTAAGGAACGGAAAGAGGCCTTTTCCAGCATCTCCGCTTGGGGCACGGACACCGCCAATCTCGCGCCGGGCGGAGAGGTTCGTCCGGTGAGGATCCTCTACGTGAGCGGCGATTTTTTCAATACGCTGGGCGTTCAAGCGGCGCGGGGACGCCTTTTCGTGACCGCAGACGATCAGCGGGGCTGTGGCAGTCCGGGGCTGGTCATCAGCCATGCCTTCTGGCAGCGTGAATACGGCGGAGAGGCGAATATCATCGGGCGCAAACTGACATTGGCGGAACGCCAGTTTGACATCATCGGCGTTACGCCGGCCAGCTTTTTTGGGATGGAGGTTGGGCGTTCGTTCGACATCGCGCTACCGATCTGCGCCATTGCGTTGGTCCGCGGCAACAACGCGCTCGAAAACGGCTTGATCTGGTGGTTGGCGGTGACAGGCCGGCTGAAACCGGGCTGGTCGCCGGAGCAGGCCACGGCGCAACTACAGGCGATCTCGCCTGGCATCTTTGAAGCCACGCTGCCCGCGAACTATCCGCCAGTCAGCGTGAATGATTATTTGGCTTCCAAGCTGATTGCCGTTCCCGCCGGATCAGGAGTTTCCCAGTTGCGTGAAAAATACGAGCAGTCGCTCTGGTTGCTGTTTGCCATTGCCGGGTCGGTGTTGCTCATTGCCTGTGCCAATCTGGCTAATCTGTTGCTGGCGCGCGCCAGCGCGCGAGAACGCGAGATCGCCGTGCGGCAGGCGCTGGGCGCTTCGCGCGGACGGCTCATCCGCCAGTTACTGGTCGAGAGCCTCTTGCTGGCGACCATCGGCGCGGCGCTGGGCGCTGGACTGGCGCAAGCGTTGAGCCGGTTTCTCGTCGCATTCCTCAGCACGGGCGCTGATCCGATCTTTCTGGACTTGACTGCAGATTGGCATCTGCTCGGATTTACTGCAGGCATGGCCGTCTTGACCTGTCTCTTGCTAGGGTTGATCCCAGCCATCCGCGCGACGCAGGTAGCGCCCGGCGCAATGATGAAGGTTGGCGGGCGCGGGATGACGGCTAGCCGCGAACGATTCAGCTTGCGGCGGGCGCTCCTTGTCGCTCAGGTCGCGCTCTCGCTCGTATTGGTGGCGGGCGCGCTCCTGTTTTCGCGCAGTCTGGGCAAATTGTTGACAGTGGAGACGGGCTTCAGACAGGAAGGCATTCTGATCGCGGACATCGACTTCAAGCGGCCATATCTCCCGCTCGATCGCTACCCGGCTATTAAGGATGAGCTGTTTGCCCGCATGCGTACGATTCCTGGTGTGGAGTCGGTTGCCTTCGCGCATATGATCCCGCTCGGCCGCGGGGGCAGTCTCCACGTCTGGATGGACGGCGCGGGAGCTCAGCAAAAACAGAGAGCAATCTTCAGTCGGGTCGGCCCCGATTACTTCAAGACACTGGAAATCCGGCTGCTGGCAGGGCGGGAATTCGATGCGCGCGACAAAGTCGATGCGCCAAAGGTGGGAATTGTTAATGAAGCCTTTACGCGGAAGTTTTTGAACGGGGCCAATCCGCTTGGCCAGGCGTTCTGGATTGAGGGAATTGGTGATACTCCTGATACGCGTTACGAAATCGTCGGCCTGGTGCGAGATACCAAATTTGGAGACTTGCGGGAAGAGTTTCGCCCGATTGTCTACACCTCACCCACGCAAGCTGCGAACGCCGGCCCCAGCGGATCGGTTTTGATTCGCTCACGCTTACCCCAGTCCGAAACCGTCACGGCGGTCAAACGTCTCATGAGCGAGATCAATCCTTCCATGACCGTCGATTTCCGTGGATTCAAACCGATGATTGAAGCGACTATCCTGCGCGAGCGGTTGATGGCCACGCTCTCCGGTTTCTTTGGACTGCTGGCGCTGCTGCTCGCTTGCATCGGGCTCTATGGCATTCTCTCTTACGGCGTTGCCAGCCGGACCAGTGAGATCGGGATTCGGATGGCGCTCGGAGCCAAGAGACGTGATGTCCTCTGGCTAGTCCTGCGCGAAGCATTGTTACTGGTGATCGCCGGTATGGCCCTGGGGGTGCCGATGATCTTCGCTGTGACACGGCTGGCCTCGACGCTGCTCTTTGGGCTCACGCCAACTGATCCCGTTTCATTGCTCTTGGCGGCGCTGTTGATGCTCGTGGTGGCCATGATGGCCAGCTATCTGCCGGCGCGCCGCGCGGCACGGGTTGAACCAATGCTGGCGCTTCGAAATGAGTAGGCCGGATGGGGAATATGGTATCGACAGACTTGATCAGTTCGGCTTCGGCCTTTCTGTCGTGACGGCGCCATGAGCCGCCACGACAGAAAGGCCAAAGCCAGCGCTTGTTTCATTCGACCAGCAAGAGGACACGTCGCCGAAGTGCTCCGCCACCCAGTCATCCGAATAGATGGTATCCAGATACCGCTCTCCACGATCATGAAGGATCGCGACACATCTGGCTCCGGGCTGAATTCGATGCTTGTATTTATCGATTGCCATCAACACTCCGCCTGATGATCCCCCCGCAAGAATGGCCTCTTTATCCAGCAATCGGCGACACCCAATCACACAATCCAGGTCCGTGACCTCAACGTATTCGTCGGCCATCTCGGGCGTAAACAGTTCAGGGCGCCGGCTGGCGCCATGCCCGGGAATCAGCCGGCGACCCGGCTGACCTCCGAAGATGACACTGCCTGCGGCATCCACCGCCACAACTTTCGTTTGAATCTGATGTTCGCGCGCATACTCGGAACAGCCTCTCACCGTGCCGCAGGTACTTGTCGCGCAGAACAAGTAGTCGAGCTTACCGTTTAGCGCCCTCACTATTTCGGGCATGGTTGTCCGAAAATGCGCCTCGGCATTGGCGGGGTTGGCGTATTGATTGGGCCAGAAGCTGTCTTTAATGCTCCTCCGGAGGGTCTCAACGCGATCGATGCGCGCCTGCAAAAATTCTCCGGTGACAGGGTCGGGTTCAGAAACCAGATCGATCTCGGCCTGATAGGCTTTGATAATCCGAATATTTTGCGGTGTGGTTTTAGGGTCTACGATGCAGATAAAACGTAATCCGTAATAACAACAGATTTGCGCCAGTCCAATACCTAGATTGCCCGAACTTGATTCGATGATCACTGTCTTCGGTCCGATCTTCCCTTCCGCCATTGCCACTTGAAGAATATTCAATGCCGACCTGTCTTTGGTGCTGCCACCCGGATTTAAGCCCTCCAACTTGGCAAATAATTCGAATTGACTATCCGTAAAGACGCGAGACAATCTGACCAGCGGTGTGTTACCGATTGTGGACAAGATCCCGTCATCCATGTCGTTGACCTCCTGCCGACTTTGCTGTTGAGGCGTGAAGATTCCTCGCTTCAATTTCCGATCTTCAGCTGAGTTGGGAAAAGACGCCAAGGCCCATGCTGTGCCGGGTTTCGGCCGTGATGACACCGGAATCCAAAGTGATGATGCGATCGCCGACATCATAGAACCGATCATCATGGCTGATCAGAATGACGGTCTTCCCTCTCTCTTTGAGGTCCGGCAATAGACTGCGATAAAAGGTCTCTTTGAAGTGAGGGTCCTGATCCGCCGCCCATTCGTCAAAAAGGTAGATCGGACGGTCTTCAAGATAAGCGACTAACAGTGCGAGCCGTTTGCGCTGACCTTGAGAAAGATTGATCGTCGAAAATTTCCCATCAGCTATCGAAACTCTCTTATCCAATCCCATGTCGCGCAAATACTTTCTCGAACGATCATCAACTTCTTCGCCGTCAAGGCCCAGGAGAGTTTCAAAGAGGTAGAAATCTGAAAAAATGGCTGAAAAAAATTGTCTGTAGTCATCGATGACATCTGCCGTCACATCGCGGCCTCGAAACCGAATCGCCCCTGACGATGGGACGTAAAGCCCGCATAACAATTTTGCCAGGGTGGTCTTTCCGCTCCCGTTGCCGCCCGCGAGCACGATGATTTCACCGGGTTCGATGCTGAGGGTTATCGGTCCAAGCTCAAACACTTTGCCGTCTTCGCCGGAATATCGATACGTCACTTCATTGAAATCGATTCGCCATTCTCCCGGGCAGCTCTTCAGGGAAGGATTTTTATGACTAGCTTCAAGCGTTTGCCTCAGATCTAGGTCGAGTTTATCGATGTTTTCGATGGCGACCTTCGCACGGCCGATCTGCGGAGTAGTATTCATGATCATTTGCAGGGGACCGACCAGATAAAGGAGGCAGAGGGCAAATGCTGTGATTGCATAGTGGCCATCGCCGAGGTTCGCATTGACGATGATCAACAGGCCGATGACGACAAAGGTCAATAGTTGCCCCCAGCTCGCTGCAATCGTATAGATATTGGATCCTGCGACGTTGTAGTCCTTGATTTTCCTGGTACTGCGGGCTAACACACCATCAAGAAACGCCGTTTTGCGCTCACGGTGTAGTTTCAGCTCCTTTGCTCCGCTGATCAGCGCATTAAATTGCTTTTGAAGATTATCGTATTCTTCTCGTACCGCTCTGAATCGGCTGACGGCCATCCTTAATGGTAAGAGGTACGTCGTAATGCCAATCAGCATAAACACTAACATGATGGCGAAGAGCCTCGGTGACAGCCAGTTAAGATACACCAGGCAGGCAATAACCACGGCAGTGTTGATGCAGAGCAGCGGGACTACGGACAAAAAGCCGGTGACATTTGGAATATCGTCGAGCAGAACTGCGAGGATCCGGTGTGAACCTAACTCCTCCAGGCGGCGAAGGGGTTGATTGAGAAGCAACCGGCTTACCTCCATGCGCAGGCTCAACAAAGCATTTTGGCCAAGGTGAGTCAAAAGCATCTCCGAAGTGATCCGCGCCGCCGGGACCGCCGCCGCAAGAACCGCAAAGATGCCAATGTTTTTCGCCGATAAGACCTGATTTCCGTTCAGCGCGAAGTTGATGGCTCCGAGAAGTCCGGACGTACAGATCCCGCTGATCACCCCTGAGATAGTGGCCCACAAAAATATGGCCCTCGAGCGTTTGACAATGAAGTATATCAGCTTCATGCGCGTGGCTTGGTAGGGGGAGGTTATCGACCCGCTTTGGCTTCAGCCTCCCGACCGGTTCTTTCCTTAACCATTGCAAATGGCCGATCGATTGAATCGCCGGAATTTATTCTTCTCGAATCGCTTTAATTGGATCGACCCTTGTTGCCCGGTGTGCAGGAAAGAAACCGGCAACCAGTGAGACGGATATCAGCACAATCGTGGCAGCGGTCAATACCGCCATATTGGTGGGTTTCACGCCGTAGAGCAAAGGGAGAAAGATCCGTGCGCTACCAATTGCCAGACCTATTCCTAAAACGGCCCCGACTGCGGCTAAAATAACTCCCCGTTGAATCATCAGCTTCAAGATATTCCGGCGGGTTGCGCCGAGCGCAATGCGAATTCCAATCTCTCGATTCCGTTGAACTACTGAGAGGGCAATCGAACTGTATACTCCCAACATACTCAGGAAGCATGCGATTCCGCTGGCCGCCAGCAGGACGCGGTTTGCCAGGAAGACAGGTGAGAATTCGAGCGTCAATGCTTGCTCCATTGTTGACCCATTACCGAGGGGCAGGTCCGCATCGATTTTCAAGATCTCACGCCGAATAACCGGTAACATCGCCTTCGGATCGCCGGTCGTTCTGAAACAGAACCAGGAATCCGTCCGGTCGCTCACTTGCCAAAAAGGAAGATAGAAATAAGGAACAGATGTCACCAGCGCCGAGTGGTACTGTGCATCTTTAGAGACGCCGACGACAGTATATTCGGAAGACCCGATGGTCAGAGCACTGCCGACCGCATTCGAATTAGGGAACAGACGAGCCGCAAGCGATTCGTTGATGATAACCACCTTCGCCGTCTCTCGCTGGTCGCCTTCATTGAATTCACGCCCGGCAATCAGAGGAATTTGCAGGGTATGCAAATACTTCGGCCCGATAAGATTATGTTCTACCAGAAACTTATCTTCATCGCGCTCGGGCATTTTACCTGGCAATGCCACGGGGCGAGTCGAGGCGATCCAATGTGGTTGAGCCCGCCCAAAACTGACAGACTCGATCCCTGGAACGGTGGCCATCCGCTCAAATACTTCTCGTTGTATGGCGTAAGATTTTTCGCGGGAATAACCAATCTCCTCCGGTTTCATTCTAAAAATCCCCAGGTGACCGGGATTGAATCCCGGACCGCTTTGAATGGTTCGGACGCTCATCACCAGGAGGCCGCCGATAGCAACCAGGGCCAGCGAGAGCGCGACCTGGGCAACGATGAGCGCGTCGTGGATCCTCGATGATTTAGCACTCACGCCCGAGTGTAGGCTCTTTAACCATAAAAGGAGGTTAGCGTGAGATAGCCTGATCACAGCAATCATCGTGGCTATAATTGCGCACAGCGTAACCAGCGCAGCCGTAAAGACGATGAGGGTGGTATCGGGGCGCATATCGCTGTAGTAAGTACGGCCTTCGAGAAGTTGAAACTTCGAAACCGAGTCGCTTAACCAATACGCGATCAACAATCCACCTCCACCACCCAACAGACTTAAGAGACCCGTCTCAGTCAGCATTTGGAAGTACAAATGCCTTTGTTTTGAGCCTAAGGCCAGTCGCAATGCCATCTCTTTCGAGCGCGCGGCCACCTGAGCGAGGAAGAGACCTGACACATTGACGCAGGCAATGACCAGGAGGACCATGCCGGCATTAGTGAGCAGGCCGAGCAAACGTGTCAACTGGGTCTTATGCAATGCCCCAACCCCCCGGTGCAACATAACGATCGCACTTCTCTGGTTGGCCGAATTGATGGGTCTGGACGATACCGGCTTCTGAGCTTCAAGCTGTTGGGTCAGGACATCCACTTCAGCCTGGATTTGTTTGACGGAGCTTCCTTCCGCGATGCGGCCGACGAAGTCCAGGAACCTGCAGTCCGGTTTCAAGACGTCACAATAATAATAGGCGACCGGAGACGATGACGGAATCCACACATCGTTCGCATCGCCGGCCGCATGAATTCCACGGAAGTTTGCAGGAGCCACGCCGATGATAGTGAAACTCGTTTTATTGAGCTTGATTTGTTTCCCGATAATGTTCGGGTCCGCGCTAAATTCCCGAGTCCATAATCTGTGGCTTAGTACCGCGACAGCATTTCTGCCGCCGGGGGCGTCTTCATCAGGTAAGATGAAGCGTCCTACTACTGGACGCAGTCCAAGCATAGAAAAGAAGTTCGCAGAGACGGCGCTACCGGTAAGATCCATCGACTTCTTGTCTGCAGTAAGGGTCATCAAATTAAATGAGTAATGTGCGGTCACCTCGGAAACACCTTTGAGGTGTTCTTTAAAATACAGATAGTCATTCCGAGAAAATCTGCCGTTGGCAGCCTCGCCCTTCACCGTGCCGTATATTCCAACCAGATTTTCGGCGTCCTCAACCGGAATGGTCCTCTCAAGGAGAGCGCGGCGAAGAGAGAAGATCGTCGCATTAACGCCGATCGTGAAGACAAAGATGGTGATCACCACGATGGCAAATCCACGATGGTTTAAGAGAACGCGCATCGCATACTTGAGATTGAGTCGGAACATGGGATGCCCTCCTTTTCCCTTTTATTGATCCGTTGAATTCATCGTGTACTCATCGGTCATGGCAGCCAGAACCTTCCGGGTTCCTTTGAAAGGTGTCCGCCCGTGACATACGAGCATATTGTCGAGCAACAAGACATCTGTCGTCTTCCAGGTGAAGAGTACTGTTTCGGCGCGGTAGGCCGCGCGGATCTCTTCAAGTACGTTCTCTCCAATCTGGGAGCCATCGCCATAATACGAATTGCGAGGAAGGTCTTCTTCGCGATAAATCTGTAGTAGAGCCTGGCGTGTGCGTTCGCCGAGGCTGGAGACATGAAAGAGATGAGCCTGGTTAAACCAGATCCGCTCGCCCCTGGTCAAATGTCGGGCCATGGATTGACATACTTGCCGTGTGCGAAGAGCATCTCCCGGTCTCCACTCAAATTGAATTCCATGATCGCGGCAGAACCGTTCGACCTCGCGCTTGTCAGACGTTTGAAATACCGTCTGCCAACTGAGGTCCATGCCCGGCTCATAATTCCTCACGTACATGACCTCTCGTTCCAGAAATTTTTGCTGAATAGCGGGCTTGATCCGTCTGGTAACCTTAATGCTGTCGGCCAGTGGAGTCTCACCTCCTGATTCGGCAGGTTGGAGGCAGAAAAACAACAGACGCAGTGGCCAGCTCCGTTGATAGGAAGATTCATTATGAAGGGGAATGGTCTGATTCGCCGGGTACTCTGTCGCAGTGTAGATCCGATCACCAACCTGAGTGCGCGGAGTCGAACTGTAGATATACTTCACCAGCTTGGGCGAGACGGCCTTGACGACCTCTTCAAAAGCCTGCTGGTTCGATACGTCAAATCCGCGAAAGAGAATCGCCCCGCATTTTTCCAGCCTGTCACTGATCAGCGTCTTGTTCGATCTTATCCAGTCAGGCAGCTTGATGCCCGGCGTGATTGGTTGAGCAACGAGAGGTATTTCGCTCTCAAGCGTATAGAATCGGACCTGTTCATAGCTATCCATCTTTCATCTCTCCTTTCGGGAGATTGGCGGAGACATTGGAGTGCGAGTGACCGGCTGTTGTCAGTCTACGAAGAAATGGTTTTGAGCGGCGTCTGGTTGGACTGCAAGGCGGCCCTGGTCAACATCCGTGCCAAAGAGCCCACGTATGGTTCTTGTAGTAAGGTTCCGTGTGATCCCGGTAAGATATTAATATCGACCTCTTGTGAGCTCAGCATCGACCATCCCAGTGAGGCCTCAGCATCGCCCGGCGTTTTAAACAAAGTTATTTTGCCTGTGTAGAGATATGATTGGGGGGCGGCCAATGCCTTCGAGAGATATCGTACAACAGACCACAAGTGACTATACCAGGCAGGAGCAATCCTGGCGATCTGAGAGTAATCATGATGCGAAGCTACCGATTGTATCTTTTTCAGAACGTAGTCCAGACGTACATCCGGATCTATTGCGGCAATCTCCTCCGGTAAAACATCAACGGCAAACTGGTTTGCAAGGTCGATCGGGAACCGCGCCTCGCTCTCTCGCAATTCGTCGGCATCAGAAGGCCCGGAGTCGATCAGCGCGAGCAGGGAGACGGATTCACCGCGCTTTTGAAGTTGCCGAGCCATCTCAAATGCAATATACACTCCAAGAGAAATTCCCCCGATCATATATGGTCCTCGCGGTTGAACAATCTTCATCAACTCAAGGTAGTCGGAGGCAACCTCTTCTAACTCGGGTTTATAAATTTCATGGAGGCTTAATCCTTTATAGCGGAATCCATAGAACGGCTGGTCCTGTTCCAGATGATGAGCTATCGGCCAGAGAAAATCGACACCGCCACCGGCAGCATGCACGAAAAAGAGCGGTGGCTTTGAACCATTTAAGCGAGCAGGTACAAGTAACGCCTCTCCGGATTCATCGTCGCCTTCTCTTGAGCCCTGGCACTGCCGAGCCAATTCCATGACCGTCTGAGATTCAAAGAACTGTCTGGCGGTCAACTGCAGTCCCGCATCCTTAGCGAGCGACATGGCTTCCATCACCCGGAGAGAATCTCCGCCCAGAGCAAAGAAATTATCAAGGACTGAAACACGGCCGGTCTTTAAGACCTGTGCCAAGATGCCGCACAATATCGCCTCTACCGCCGTACGCGGCGCGATATATTGCGCACGCGCTTCGCTCATCTCCGGCTTCGGCAAGGCCCGCCGATCGATCTTGCCGTTTAGAGTCAGCGGCAACTGTTCCATCTGCACAAAAGCTCCAGGCACCATGTACTCAGGCAGTCTCAATTGCAAATACTCTCTGAGCTGTTGGCTGGTGACCTCTTGCTGAGCTACGACATACCCGACCAGCCGTTTCTCTCCCAGTTCATCTTCTCTTGCCAGTACCATCGCCTGCGATACTGATGGATATTCGTTGATTACCGCTTCGATCTCGCCCAACTCGATGCGATAGCCGCGAATTTTAACCTGATGATCGAGTCGGCCGAGATACTCGATCTGGCCGTCGGTGAGATAACGGGCCAAGTCGCCGGTGCGGTATAGTCTGGCTCCGGGCTGCCGGCTAAATCGATCGGCAATGAATCTATCGGCTGTCAGATCCCCTCGATTCAAATATCCGCGTGCCACACCGGCGCCGCCGATGAAAAGTTCTCCTGCAACACCGACCGGCGCCGGATCGAGGTTGCGGTCGAATAAATAGAGGCGCAAATCCGACATCTGCGACCCGATCCGGCTGTTCGATTCCTCGGCATCTTGGCGACGGATTACATAGTGAGTCACATGGACCGTCGTCTCGGTAATTCCATACATGTTGACCAACTTCGGCCGCTCGTCGCCATAGCGGTCGAACCATGGCCGGAGAGACGCAAAGTCCAGGGCGTCGCCTCCAAAGATTACCCAGCGGAGCGCCGACAGCACGCGGTCAATCTTCCTATCAACTTGCAACAGATGCCGGAATGCCAAAGGAGTCTGATTGAGAACCGTCACTTCCTGCTCACACAAGAGTTGGTGAAATTTCTCGGGCGACCGAGTCACGTTCTGCGGCACAACGATTAGCCGGCCACCAGATGCGAGGGCTCCCCAAATCTCCCACACCGAGAAATCAAAGGTATAGGAATGAAATAGCGTCCAGACATCCTCCTCATTGAACTCAAAGAGAGAATTTGTAGCTTTAAACAACCGCACAATGTTTCCGTGATTAACTTCACAGCCTTTAGGTTGGCCTGTCGATCCCGACGTGTAAATAATATAGGCGAGGTTCTTTTCACTGACCTCTACCTCCGGGTTCCTCTCTCTCTCTGCTTCAGCCACTTCTGCGCATCGCTCTAGCTCTACGATGTTTGGGCAGATATCTCCGATCTGTTCTTTGCCTCTACCCTGAATGATGGCTACTTTGGCGTCGCTGTCACTCAACATGTATCTAATCCGTTCCTCCGGATAACCGGGGTCGATCGGCAAGTAAGCGCCACCGGCTTTCAGGATGCCCAGCAATCCGATAATCAGACTATGGCTGCGCTCCAGGCATAGTCCGACCTTTACCTCAGCGCCGACTCCCACCTCTCGCAGGCAAGATGCCAGCTGATTGGCCCTCCGATTGAGCTCATAGTAGGTTAGTTGCTCTCCTTCGTAGACGGTCGCCACAGCATCCGGCCTCAACTCCACCTGCCGTTCGAACAACTCGTGTATGCATTGATCTACCGGGAAATCGGCAGTCACCCTATTCCAGGCTGCGATGACTTGTTGCTCTTCCTCCCGGCTCATCAGCGACAATTCCATCACTCGGGTCTGTTCAGTATCGATTATTCCTTCCAACACATGCTGCAGGTGCTCTAGCAATCGCTCCATGCCGGCCGCCTGGTATTGCCCGCCGTCGTGCTGCAAGCTTAACAGGAGGCTCTTGGCCGGCGCTGCCCGGAGCGCGATCGCATAGTTGTTCTTCTCAATATACCGAGTCTCGTTCACGAGTAGTCTGGACCTTGCGGAACTGGCTCGCTCGCGAATCCCCGCGTCCTGCGGATAGTTCTGAAAGACGTAGATCGTTTCAAAGAGCGGCACTCCTCGCGGCGCTTCGCTCCATCCCTGAACCTCCATCAACGGACTATACTCATACTCGCGTACCTTGCTCTGCTTCTCCTGCAGCCTCCTCATCAAGTCCTTGACCTGCTCGTCCTCTCTGATCTTCACTCTCGATGGCAGCGTATTGATGAACAGTCCCACCATGCCCTCGATCCCTTTCAA
>Ga0081539_10005505_pt1 | contig 12863 bp, 8 predicted proteins | sample TabmetS4T2R2_FD_71023 | JGI IMG/M metagenome (GOLD analysis project Ga0081539, IMG submission 71023) | Tabebuia heterophylla rhizosphere microbial communities from the University of Puerto Rico - S4T2R2 | ecosystem: Host-associated > Plants > Roots > Rhizosphere ...
AGAGACGCCCAAATTGCTTCGATGAGGCTGTTTTGAAAACTAGGTCGTCACTGTCCCTAATTCAGTTTTCGAGAGCAGTTCATTAATGCTCTCGGATGTGGGATCGAGGTCATTCAGAATGCTATACGGCAGTTCATGTTTGCGCACGTAAGCGGGCAGCGTTTTGATGGTATCGGCAATATCGTCGGGGCGCAGTTGATCCAGCCGAATACCCGCCGATTCCAGCGTCGCACGAATCGGTTTCACGTCCTGACCGTGCAGCGCCGCCGCAATCAGAATACCGGGACCGACCATATCCGCATACGGCAGCGTTCGCCCACGCCCGGCACGCGATTCGACCGCATACGCGAAATACTGCTCACTGCCTTCCTGTGGGCGGTTGTGCCCCATCTGGTTCGTCACCTGCACTTCCATGCAGATCAGGTCAAGGAGGTTACGCAGTGCTTCGACGTTGCCGCGCCCCACTCCTGCGGCGATCTTGAACGCCTGCTGCGCGATACCCGCCATCAAACCTGCCGCCCAGGGGACGAAGCGGGTTTCCGGCGTCGTCTTGTTGCGTTCCGCCGCGTAGCGCCAGTCGAGTATTCCTGTGACAATTGTCAACAGTTCGATGATCCCCGCCCCACGCACGTGCTGCGGTGCGGCGCGGATCACATCCCAGTCGATAATCAGCTTTTCGGCAGGTCCAGTTGTCACGTAGTTGACCGTGCCATCACCGCGCGCTGCGACCAATGCCGTAAAAAACCCATCCTGGCTCAAGGCAGTGGGAATAATAACAACAGGCAAGCCACGCTTATAGCCGAGATACTTGGCTGCGTCAGCGACCATTCCGCCGCCAACACCGTAGACCACGCCTACTTGCGGCGGCAAATCCTCTGCGAGTCCATCAAGATATTCGGTTTCGACACGGTAAGGTTCTGCCTGTACGACCAGCGGCAGCGTCAGCAGCGGGCTAACCGATGCCCAGGAACGCTCTCCCGTCAGTAAGGCAACCGGGCGCGTTTCCTCGACACTGTTGAGATCGCGGAATTCAATTTTCGGCAGTGGCAAGATCGTCGTCATACAGGGTGCCTCCATCGAGCGCGTCAAGGGGCAAGATTCAACCAATCATAAACGGAAAAGCGATTCTTTTCCAATTTACGCTTGTCGGAAGTTGCGCCATGAGCCACAATTACCACCGTTATATGAAGTGACGCCGAAAGAGTACGTGATGACGCTCCCGTCTAACGAAGCCTTAAACGCCTTCAGCGCCGATGTCTCCTGGCAAAAAGTCGAACAGATTCGCCGCAGTTTCCAGCGCGGTCTGGAAATGGTCACCGCAGACTCGAAAAGTGACACACTCCCGCTCGACACCCTTTCTCAGGTGATCGGCTCCCCTGTCACCACGTACTACGACGCCAGCAATCAGAACACCGGCAACGTCCTCATGACCGAGGTCAACGGTCGCCAACTGGTGCTCGGCAGTGTCGTCAGCAGCCGCTATCGCAGCGGGCACAGCCTGCTCGAAAGCACTGTCGCCTACAATCTCAACCCTAGCGTGAATCAGAGCAATATCCGCGAAACCGAAGACTCGCTTACGCGCTTACGAGTGCTTGGTGCGGAAATCGAAATGGGGCTGGTACATCCGGATGGAGAATCGCCCACTGAGGCGGAAGTGCAAGACTTCATTCGCGCCTATTCCACCTACGCACAGCAGTTAGGGGTCTATCCCCGTCTCGACCGCGAAGCCTGCCAATATCAGGTCGAAGCGCATATTGCGCCGAGCGTCGGCTACCATAAAACACGTAACGCGCTCACGGGGATGATGACCGCCCTCGCGCTCACGAGCCGCGAAACCAACCTCCGCACACTGATTTTTTCCTGCTACCCCACGCTCTCCGACTTCAAAATGACCGACCATCCGAAGGTCGATACCGCCGTCGACCTCATGCTCGAAGTCAACGGCATGTTCCCCGAATATGCCCAAAGGCTCAAAGAGGCACAGGCGCGCTACTTCGTTGATCCAACCAACAGCCACTACGTCAACATGTTCCGCAACCAGGGCTGCCATATCCACATTGACCTGGCAGGGCGTTCAGAGGCGCTGGGTTTGCTCACTTTCCACACCGTCCTCAAAAGCGCGACCGCAGTTGCCAATTCAGCAGTCCTCAAAGGCTGCCCTTTCGTCAACGGAACTTGTGACACCGAACTGCTTGATGCGCGCGAATACCTCCGCTCCGTCACCGCCACCGGGCGTTACCTCGACCTGCCGCTCAGCCCGCACTTCTCGCTGGATGGCTTAGACAACTATGCCGCGCTGTTGATGCTCGAACGCGCCAACTCGACCGGGCGCGCCATGATGTATACCGAATATGACGGCGAGAAAATTTCGCTCATGCACAATCCCATTGGGCGTATCCGTCCCGACCTGGGCACGCCGAAGCGCGTTTGCACCGTCGAAAGCACGGGAATGCCAACCAACATCAGCGCCTCTCGTATGGCGGCGGTGCTGGTTGACTTTGAGTTCAGCCACGTCGTTATCGAGTCGTATTTCCGCAAATATGGCTGCGACCTTGAACCGATGTATAACGACAAGATGATGTGGGATATGCTCGGACCAGTGGACTTAAGCGTATTCCAACAAATGCAGGATCGCTCAGACCGCGAAGGCAGCGATATGCTGATCACGCTCCACAGCGGGCGCGAAGCCACACTTTCGGAGTTCTACCAATTGAAGCGCCGGTTCATGCACCGCGCGCTCGAAGAGATTGACGAAATAGCACCGCGCGACATCGACGAAGTCTATTCCAGCCTGGAACGAATGCTGGAACCGCCGAGCGGTCATGCCGCGACAACCATTACTCATTACATCAGCAACCCCAAGCTGCGCAGTACTGGCAACTGGGGGCGCATCTTACGCGATGCCTACGTGGAAGCAGGCGGCGTGCTGGGAGAGCACTGCCCGGACGCTGTTCTGAGCGTAGTTAATCAGGTTCACGATGCAATGGCACAGCGTTATCTGGCTGAATAATGCTTCGCCTTATCTTGTCGCGGATATAAAACCCTGTGCCACGTGCACTCCTAACACTTTTATGCGGCGTAACCCGGCGTCTTCCATCGTGGCTAAGTTCCTCTTCATTCTAGTCATCGCAGCAGGCTGCTACATCAACTTGCGCTCAATCCGTGCGTTTCCGAACTTCTCGGCAACCGACGAAGCTATTATTTTCGACTATACAGATACCTGGAAGCGTGTCGGCAGCGTTGAGCCAAGCATGTCGCCCTATCGTACGCCTATCGTCAACGGCAATCTCTACATTTACGCCGCAGCCTTGTGGACAAGCTGGTTCCCCAATAGCCCTTTTACGCTGCGAAATTTGTCCGCGCTCGGTGGCTTCGTCCTCCTTGTAGCCGTTTATGCTGTAACGCGGCAGCTCGGTGACCGCTTAACTGCCGCAATAGCAGTGGCACTCATGGCAACCAACCTGCTCTGGATGGCGGTATCACACATCGGTCGGCAAGACGTTTGGTTGGCGGTTTTCGTCTGGACAGCAGTCGGGCTTTTGCTCGCTGCTCAAAAGAGAAATTCGCGGGGGTTGACGCTGCTAGCTGGCGTGGTCGCTGCATTGAGCGCCGATGTGCATCCATTGGGTGTGCTTGCATGTATTGCGCTTGGAATGTGGTGGTTGTGCGCTGCTAGGAAGCATCTCATTTCACGCCGAATGCTTTTCTCATTTATCTTCGGTGGTGTGCTCGGCACAGTATATTATTTTGCTACCCACATCGCACTCGACCCTGCTGCTTTCGTTCAAGCCGTACACAACGAACTCTACAGCAACGGTGCGGAAGGTGGAACGCCACTCGGCGCAATGATCCAACGCCATCTTAATTATCTGGCATCGAACCCGCTGGAAATTGTCTTGCTGCTGGTGTGTTCAGTAAAAACCGCACGCCAGCAGCAAACGCGCGGCATCAGCACGTTTGCCCTCGCGCTCGTCCTGCTCTATGCCTTCCTCGTCGCCGACCCGAATCCGTATTACCCCATCGTCTGGTTCACTGGCTTGGTCATCCTCAGCGCCATCGCGCTCCGAAGCATCAACCCGCGCTGGCGCGTGATTCTCATACTGGCATTTTTTGCCTCGTTCATCATTAACGCCTCACGCATTGAACGTCATATCGGCGCGGACTGGAACGCCCGTGCGCTCAGCGCGATCCAGCAGGTCGCGGCGCAAGTGCCTGAAAATGGCATCGGCTTGGGCGAAAACTTCCTCTATATCGCCCTGCGCAATCATCCCGAACCTTCATCTCGCTTTATTGGCTTCACATATGTCTACTTTCGCACGCTCGAAAGAGGTGCAAGCTATTGGGACGAAATTCAATTGCTCCATCCCGCTTGGCTCGTCACCATGCGCGACGAAAGCGCCTTCACGCCGTCCTTCGATACGCTCAGTGTTCCTGTCCCCCATATGCGCCTCGTTATCCCCACCAGGTCGCTCGAACGCGCCTACATCCTCAGCGATTCCATCCCCACCAGCGTCGGCACATTTGAAATCTGGCAGCGCCACTAGCCGTAGCCTTGAAGTGTGTCAAAAGTTTAACCTTTACTGGGAAATCAGCACCTTCACGTCACAAAGAAAGATTATGTGATATAATCATCCAGTTGATACTTATGAGCCAAGTTAAACCTCTCTTTCACACATATTCTTCTTACGAGAATTTTGATCAAATAGAATAGCTAAGAAAGGACAACGCGACGCACATTCGGTGCGCCGCCAATTGGTGCTATGGCAAAATCAAAACCTAAACTGCGTATTATCCCGCTTGGTGGTTGTGGTGAAATCGGCAAAAACATGACCGTCATTGAGCTGGGAAGAGACGCGATCATCATCGACACCGGAGTCATGTTCCCGGCGAACGATATGCTCGGCATTGACCTCATCATCCCCGACTTTCGCTACCTGCTTGAACGGGTTGCGCGCAAAGACCTGACAATTCACGCCATCCTCTACACACACGGTCATGAAGACCACACAGGTGCAGCCGGGTTTGTGGTGGATGCGCTGCGGGGCATTCCAGTTTACGCGACACCGCTCACGGCTGCTCTGCTTGAAGTCAAGCTCCGCGACGCGCGTGTGCTCAACGAAACCACGATCAACGTCTTCAAGCCCGGTGACGACTTTCAGGTCGGACCCTTCAAGATTGAAAGTTTTCACGTTACGCACAGCATCCCGGACTGTGTCGGCTTTGGCATCAACACGCCCTACGGTATTATCGTCCACAGCGGCGACTATAAACTGGACAACACTCCGATTGACGGCAAAAAGACCGACTACGCCAAAATTGCCGATTTTTCGCGGCGCGGTGTGCTCCTGTTGATGGGGGACAGCACCAACTCTGAACGCCCTGGCTGGACCAAGTCGGAAGTCGTCGTCAACGAAGCCTTCGACAATATTTTCCGGCAGGCGCAGCAGCGCATCATCGTAGCGACCTTCGCCTCTCATATCTCGCGTATTCAGCAAGTGGCGAACCTAGCGAAACGCTACGGGCGCAAGCTGGCGATTGCCGGTCACAGCATGACCGAGAACGTCAAAACGGCGCGGCGGATTGGTCTGCTCGAAATCGACGATAACTTGCTGGTCGACCTCAACCGCATCAACAGTATTCTGCCCCACCAGATGGTGATCATGGCAACCGGCTCACAGGGAGAACCCTCGGCGGTGCTTGGTCGTCTGGCAACCGGGCAACACCGCAGCCTCGACGTGCAGGAAGGCGATACGATCATTGTCTCGGCGCACACCATCCCCGGCAACGAGGAACTGGTCAGCCGAACGATCAACAAGCTGCTCCAGCGTGGCGCGGAAGTGATCTACGACCCGATTGCCCCTGTCCATGTCTCTGGTCACGCCTGCCAGGAGGAAATGAAGCTCCTGATGAGCCTGACTAATCCCAAATACTTCATGCCCATTCACGGCGAACTGCGCCAGCTACGCGCACATTCGCGCCTGGGCGTGCAAATGGGCATTCCACAGGAAAACATCTTCGTCGTCGAAAACGGCAACGTGATCGAAGCCGACAAGTACGGGGTTCGTATGACGGGTGAGCGCGTGCCCGGCGGTTACGTCTTCGTCGATGGCAGCGGCGTCGGTGATGTGGGTAAATCGGTCATTCACGACCGCGAAATCCTCGCGCGGGATGGCTTCATCACCATCGTGGTCAATGTTGATGGCGAGACGGGCAGAATGCTGGGCGATCCAGAGATCATCACGCGTGGGTTTATTTATATGCGCGACGCCGACACCCTGCTCAACAACATTAAGGCGAACGTCAGCGATGTCATGCAGCAGATGCGCCAAAGCCGAAATGGGAAGCGCCGCGAACGGTTGCAGGAAGCGTTGAGCCGGATGCTCTACAACGAAACCAAACGCCGCCCGATGATCTTTGCCGTCGTCAACGAGCATTAAGCCAGTAACAGACCCTGTAAATGAAAGCGCCGTCATTATCGAGACGGCGCTTTTGCATTCATGCTTATTCAGAGCGATTTCCGCCGCGCGGCTGAATTTGCGCCTGAAGCCTTTTCGGTGCGGTCATGCGGTAGCTGTCTTCGATCAAGTCAGTGACCAAAGTCCAGTCCGGTTCAACATCGAGAAAAATGCCAACCCAGCCATGCTGCCCGACGTAAGGTGGCACAAAGAAATGCTCCGGGTCGTTGGCAACGATCATTTCCTGAAAACCGCGTGGCGCTTTGATCCATAGCGAGGGACGATTCTCATGCCCTAGTCGCTGCGCCGGATGTTGCATGGCGAAAATCTTCTCCCGCACCTTGAACGCAGGGTTGCCTACCCCAGCGTAATCCTCGGTCGCTTCGGGCAGCGCCATGCAAATAGACTTCAGGCGCTCGATTGCCGCAGCGCTTTCAGCGTCGCTCATTTGCGGCTCCAGGGCATGAAGCGTCGGCGTAGGAAACGCTGCAAGATGTTACCGCGCGCGTCCGTCCAGGCGCGGTCAGCCACCTGCCCTTGCGGCGTGTCTGAAGTCGATGGGCGGTCGGGTCCATAGCGTTCGTTGATATACATTCGTGTGATCGCAGTCACCGACGATTCGGCAGCAGGCAGATCGCGGACGATCTGCTTACGCCGCTCGTCCGGTGTTTGCTCTGGTTTGAGGTGAATGCCGATTAAGCCGAGGTAGCGTTCGAGCCGAGCATAGGCTCGCACGATAGGACTTAGCCCCTTCATGCCACGCCATTCCCCCCACCAGTAGATGAATACCGAAGCGCCAAGCGCCGCGACAATCAGCATGAGCACCAGCAACGCGAACCCTAACGCGGGCAAGATCGACGAGGCGTTATCGCGCGTTTGCGGGCGCGTCGGTGGCGGCTGCGTCGGGATGATCACGGGCGTTGGCGTCGTCGAAGGCAACAACGTCGAGGTGATGGTTGGCGTCCCTAACGTCGGCTGCTGATTAGCTGCCACGTCCACATCCGGCTCGGGCGTGTCGGTTGGCGGCGGTGTGGGAGTGAAACTTGGTGTCGGCGAAGGTGCTGGAGTTGTTTCCTGGGGCGCAGGCAAAACCGGCTCATCGCCCCGGTTGACTGGCGCTTGAGCGGCAGTCGGCTCAAATTCGACCCAACCGTAGCCGGGAAAATAAACCTCGACCCAGGTGTGGGCGTCACGTTCTTCAACCAGAAACGCCTGTTCCTGCTCGTTCCATTCGCCCTGCGCGAAGCCCGCCGCCATGCGTGCCGGAATGCCCATCGAGCGCAGCATGACGATCATGGCGGAGGCATAGTAGTTGCAGTAACCCTGCTTATAGTCGAAAACCACCCAATCGACCGGGTCTTGCCCGGCGGGCGGCTGCGGGATGCTCTCGTTGTAGAGGATGTTCTCGCGCAGCCAAGATTCAATGGCTTTGGCTTTGTCGTAAGCGGTTTGCGCCCCCTCCTCGACCCCAATCTGGTTCGCCAGTTGGATGGTGCGCGCCGTTACGGACGGTATATAGCTGCCGTAGATGTCCCGAATCCACTGCGGGTAATCGGTGCTTGCCCCCCGCAGTTGATCAGCAGTAGCATTGCTCATCGAGCTGGTCGCCGTATAGGTCTCGCCGCGATAGAGCACACGAATCGGGCGAATGACCGAGACCAGCATATCCTGTGTGGTTTGATTTGGGTCAGGGATGTAACGCAGATCGGTGCGCGTCGGCAGGTCGATGTTGAGCGGCTGGGGTGCGGTGTACACCAACCGTGAGGCGCTCAGCCCCATCGTGAAGGTTTGCTGGACTGGTACGCGCGCGCCGGGGAGATATTCTTCGTATTCCACGCTGAGCGGCGATTCGGGGTCGGTCAGCCGGGTATCGGCTGCTGATGTCCACCTGCCGCTGTCGTAGTTGTCGAAGACGCGGGAACGCCAGTAGTAGCGCCTGCCCTGCGGCGCTGCCGCGAGGAAAACCGTCTCGTCGCCGAGGCGGATAGCGCCGCCAAGCTGAAGTGAATCGCCGCCGTAGTAGTCTGCTGTCGTTGGTCCTTGCGTTTCCGCAGCCGAGAACAGGCGGTTCCAGAGTTCGCTCAACTGCTGGAGCGGCTCGGCTTGCATGAACTGCTGAAAGTTTTGCAGCCGGTCCTCAATGTCGCTGCGCGGGATAATCCATGCAATCGTGCCGACGATCAGCGCAAGGATGACCCCGACGCGAAAGACCTGCTGGCGCAGGCGGCGCGGCACGCGAATCCCATGCAGATACCAATCCCACTCGCGGGAGTCCATATTGGAACGGACGACCAGCAGAAGCGCCAGAAAGGTGAACACAATCATGTACACGTCGAGGTTGGCACTGCCGGTGTAGTAAATGCTATTGCTGACCAGGATCAGCGCGGGCGGCAGAATGGCACGCCAGACGCGATCCACGCGGAAGAGGTGCCAGGCTAGGTTATAGCCCAGGAACCAGACCAGGCTAGAAACCAGCAGCGTAAACACCAGATCGTCCTGGTTGATGCCGCCCGCCACTGCGTCGAAAATCCACTGGAACAGCCGAGAAAAGACCGTATAAATGCCGTCGCCCAAGCCGGTTGGCTGGTTGAAGGCGGCGACCAGCAGGACGAGGCACGCTCCGTAAATGCCACTAATAAGCAAGCCAAGCAGCTCATTGTACTGGCTGCGAGCGAGGATGAAGCCGAAGAGCACGCTCAGGACGGCAATGGGAATAAGGGTGAAACGGTCAAGCGCCCAGCCCGCCGCCAGGAGAGAAAATACGGGCATCAGGAGAAGGATGATGGCGATAAAGAGGGCGGTGAAGTCGCCGGGAGCGAAGAGATTACGCCAGGTTTTTGTGATCCGTCGCGTCCACGAGGGGAGGCGTAGGTCGAGTGTAGTCATTCCAGTAAGTCCGCAAACCGAGGGGAGTTTCCCCCTCCAACGGTGCTCATTGTACTGGCAGAGGGGGTGGCTGACAACCCACGTCTGCCCGCCGCAGGGGACTCGGTGTGACTCGGCATCACGGGAGGCATGATTTGCCAACTTACGGGAAAAACACCCGGCATCACCGCCCATGCGCGGGCGCGAATGTGACATCGTGAGGGGAAATTCGGCATGATCAGACACGAATCGGCATAGGACTCGGTTTTGGGCAGTTTGAGCAGCACGATTTGACGGGACAGAACGGCGCGAGTAGTTAATCAGCCTTAAAAAACGAGTGTTCTAGGATTATAATAAAGCGGTGTCCAAGTTGACCGGATGACCGCGTGCACATCTGCTTTGCAGATGTGCCATGAGGAAAGTCCGCCCTCCACAGGGTGCGGTGCTGGCGAAAAGCCAGGCGGGGCGACCCGACGGCAAAGTGCAACAGAGAGATAGACCACTCAGCGCAGGCGTTGAACGCAAGCGTTGTGTAAGGGTGAAACGGTGGTGTAAGAGACCACCAGCGCGGGCAGTGATGCGCGCGGCTAGGCAAACCCCACCGGGAGCAAGGTCGAGCAGGCGCAATGAGGTGACCCGTCTCGCGCCGGGTAGACTGCATGAGGCGTAGAGCAATCTACGTCCTAGAGAGATGGTCATCGCTTGTCCTTATGGACAAGGCTGACAGAAGGCGGCTTATAGGTTGGCTTGGACACGCCCCCTAAGGCTACAAATATGACGATGCCTTTTCTGGCGATTACTCTACGTTTTGCCTATGAATGGTTTATATGACAGATTTCAGAGTCATGATGCGGAGCATTCGAGATGCTCAGGAGCAAATTGAATGCCTACCCCAACAACACAAAACCTTTTACAGCAAGCGGAGAATTACTTAGATGAGATAGATGTCCGAATCAACACAACGCTGCCAGATCGCAATCAAGCGGCGGCGATGCTAGAGGCTGTGATTCCTATACGCGCTGATCTGGCGGATTTTCTGGATAACTGGCAGCAAATTATTGATCGAATGCATGAGTATGTAGACGCGCTTACTGAGCCAACGACAGAGCAAGGGTACAAAACGGCACTTGATTTATTTGAGATTCTCTTAGCTCCTGCTGAAGACCTAAGTGATCCGAACAAATGGGGGAACTTACAGCGTCTTCAGAACGCCTACGGAGCAGTACGGAATATTATCGTCAAGATAGCGACAGAATTTTCGGGTGGATCATCCCCTACTAACGATCACAAACTCCACGCGGCATTACTATTCATTGACGCTTTTGGAGGTACTGAGCTTCGGATTGAACCCAGCGCTAACCCGAATGATCCCGACGCAGCGGCGAGCACCGATATACTTCCCAGGGGACCGGTGATTTACTTGTATTTAACTGTAGGATCAAATACCAACCACATTCATACTGTAGAAAATATCGTGCATGAATTTGGGCATGTGTTGGTATTTCGGAATGGAACGTACACCAGCGAGATTTACAAAGAATGGTACGTGTCTTGGAATGGAACGAGTGAGTATGGAATAGGCGAGTTTATAAGTAATTTTCCCAATGATCCTACTTTGGGCTGGGGCGCAAACGCCAACAACTTGCAGAACACGTCAGCAAATGAGATCGAGCAAGAACGATTGGCAAATATGTTCGAGGCATTTGTAACTGGATATGATCCTGCTATTAACAGCGATGACACCGAAGAACGACGGGCTGCCTGGGCACTTTATACTTTCATGACAGGAGAGTGCCCACCAACTGATGTGAATATTGATATACGTCCAGGCAATCCTGAAAGACCTTGTGGACATGGTTTGATGTATTGGCTTCAGTTCTATGAGAGTCAATCATGAGCGAAAATCGAGGTAAAACACTATTTGCAATGGTAACGATAGTTTGCAGCATTTGTGTGTTGATCAATAGTTTGGCTTTTGCTCAACCTGATCGGATTTCTAGATCCATACTTCACATAACTAGTACCCCTGTCCCAGCACCCGACAGCGACGTGTTGCCAACTTTACTATCTTTAATGTCATCTAATTGGGAAGAATGCCAATTACCTTGCTGGTGGGGCTTTCAGCATGGGGAAACCACGCTTGATGAAATCACAAGATTTGTGGAGCAAAATGAGTTTGATCGAAGTTGGAGAGAGTCTGAAATATACTCCCCTTATCCGCTGAGTAATTTTATCGAAAGTGAAGGCTTATCATTCCAATTTCAAACCATTGATCAATGGGGACAACCTGTGCTTCAAAACTTCAATATTTCCTTTAGCTTCGATACGCAAGACCAATTACTTTCCACAAGAATAGTTTTCTACCATCCTAGCGAATGGCTTGTCACAGAGGAGGATAGAATTTCATTTTTGAGTCTCTTGAAGCAGATAGAAGAAACGCCGGATATCTATCTATTCGAGAATATCGAAATCCTGATACCCGCAACTGAAAATCGTCCAAGCGCAATTCTCGACAGTGTAAATCCTCGTTTCACTGAACAACCCATGATTGTTGTTTTTCCTGATCAGGGTGTACGTGTTTCTTACATCTTTCAACTCGAAAATGACTTGGCGGGAAATGGTTCTTTCGATGTCGAGACGCTCCGTTTCTGTCCTGACTTTGAGCATACCTTAAGCGTCGAAATTAGGTTAGGAGAAGTAGACGATATGCCGCCTGATAACGAATATTATGCAACTCCCGAAGAATTCTACGACATCAGTATGAGCAGTGAGGAATTTGTTGACTTCTTCCGAGAAAATCCTGAAGGCTGCCTCAACTTGTTTGAAACGGAAAGTGAAAGAGGGTAATAGAGATGGCAACATTCCAGCAACTCGACGACCTTTACAGTCATGGCAACCTGACACTAACCAACCTTGATGCCCTGATCAGCCAATTGGAAGACTGTGCTGAAGAACAAGCTTCCACTGTCGCCTTCGTTAGCGACAAGTCCTCGATGTCTACAGATGATGCGCCAAAGAATATTCTCGTCAAGCTGTATACGGCGGGTGGGCAGCCGCTGCAATCGGCGGTGACGATAAATGTGCAGGATGGCGGCGGTACAGCCCAGCCAGGCGTACATTACAAGTTCAGCCCCTCGTCTATCCAGTTTCCGGTAAACAGCCCGGATGGCGCAACTCAGTCTGTGACGGTAACACCGATCAGCGGGGCGATTACGAGCGACAAAACGGCGATTTTGAAGGTGAAACCGGGCAAGCTAGGGACGATTGCCAAACACGAGTTGGAGATTACAACCGAGAAGTGGGGCTATCATTGGGATTTCCGGTTCACAGACGGCGGTTTTACCTTCGATAGTGAAGCAGGCGAATCACCGGGAATTTACGTAGGCGGCGATGGTTTTCACGGGTACGAAAAAAGTTATTTAGGACGTGGCTGCGCCAACTTGAGCGCATTTTATGACTGTGGGCGCAAAAGTGCGACCTTCGACATTCCTGCCAACTGCCAATTCACGTCCATCAAAATTAACCTTGACCCGCAGGGGGCGA
>Ga0081539_10005506_pt1 | contig 12863 bp, 14 predicted proteins | sample TabmetS4T2R2_FD_71023 | JGI IMG/M metagenome (GOLD analysis project Ga0081539, IMG submission 71023) | Tabebuia heterophylla rhizosphere microbial communities from the University of Puerto Rico - S4T2R2 | ecosystem: Host-associated > Plants > Roots > Rhizosphere ...
CTGCTCCTCGCTGAACCTGGTCTTGCGCATAAAAGAGTTCTCCTCGGTCGGTTATATTACGGGAGAACTCTCATAATTTCCGCACCTCTTTTCGGGGAGGAGGTCAGCTGTACGCTCATAATAGGTTGTTACACGCCTCCATACGATCCGCCGTTATCATTAGATGGCGCGCGCTGTGGCGGCTTTATTACTATCGACTTAATAACTGGAGTTCAGGAGTCGGCAAGTTTCGGCATCGAGTTCGGGCGAACTAATTCAAGAGGGGAGATAGTTCGGGAAGGGTTTGATGCCGTCGGGTGGAAGGCCGACCCACAAAATCCTCTTTCGGGCGGGATATATGCCGCCAATTTTGATGAGGCATGGCGCATTGTGTGCATCTTCGCCCGTGTCATTGAAGCACATGAGATACAGCTTCGTTATGGCTGTTGACTACTGCATTGTTGATCACTTACAAGAGATACCCACACTTCGCCCAAAGCTTCGATTTCGACGGTGTATTTCCACCCTCTCCATAATTGAAATCTACCGATGACATAAATGGTCGCTTGGCCTTCGGTATTTGCCTGCTCAAGTCGGTGTATCAGCTCTTGTCTTACTGCCGCCGGCCCAAGCTCACTTTTGACCCACACACCAAGTTTTCTTCCATCGCCAGCAAGCGCATCGAAAACAATGGCGATCCCAGTAAGATGTAAGAAATGTTCTCGGTAAGGCCCTCGGTAAATGTGGCGAATGGCAGTCCATCCTCGTTGGTCTACTGTATGGGAGACATCCAAGAAAGTCTCCGCATAAGTCCTTGCTGGACAATTCCTAATTCTAATCGGCATCCTCGACAGCGGTAGGGGTGGATTCTCATAAGACTCCACGAACCTTCTTAAATGTCCGCTCGTACTCTCACTTGTGTGACTTTGAAGGTTACCTCCTTCGGCGTCTACATTTACAGGTTTTGATAGCCCTTCCTTTGTACTCTTTGGTTCAGCTTCAGCCACAAGAGTCCCGCCGTCAGTAGAGCGCTCTACCCTCTTACGGTCGTTGAAGCGGACTGGAAACTCAGTTCGGAGCACCGTGTCAAATATTGGAGAATTTTTCTGTTCAGGTGCCCCTTGTTGTTCGAGGATATGCTTTACCGCACCATCTCTCTCACACCCATCAACATGGGCTAGAGGGGCCGCTCTAAAATGCGGGCTATGGACCTCCTTACCATCAGCCCTTATGCTTTTAGGTAAGACGGGGCGCATCGCTCTGGCACAGTTATCATCCGGGCACCTATATTCAGAAGCCCTAGCAGCAGTCTCCCCAAGAGAGAGCATTTCTTTAATAGTCACCAACTGCTCTGCTGTCACTTGTCCGTTGTCCGATCTGATGATTCGTATTGCGTGCTCCATAAGAACTCCAAGTGGGCAGGTGAATATTTATGTGGTATTCAACGGTCACCGTTCAGTGTCTAGCTTTATAAGAACGAAACGGCGTGAGAAATTATACGAGGGCCGACGTGAAAAAATGTAGGAGGAAACTGGGCAAGTTTCATCAGGAAACACTATGATTTATAGCGGTTCTCACTTGCATGCGACTGAGTAACCGCAATGTTTGAACCAACCTTGAATGTCGGCTTTGGTCACAAGCTCGATAGCTTTCGCCAATGCCTTGTCCAGTTCCTCGCGTGTCCGAGCTTTGGCAGCCCGCAAAGCTGTTTTGATCTTTGACCAGCAGTTCTCAATCGGCGAGTAGTCGGGCGAATACGGTGGCAACCACAGGACTTGCGCCCCACGCTCCTCGGCAACTTGTTCGAGACAGCTTGCTTTGTGCGCTCCCAGATTGTCGAGCACTACCACGTCGCCGCGCCCAAGATGCGGACTGAGTACTTGCGCGACATAAGCGTCGAAGCACAGGGTGTCAACTGCGCCTTGCACCGTCATCGTCGCCAGTAGCCCGCGCTCCAAGCACAGCGCACTGATGAGTGAAGTCTGCTCACCGTAGTTGCGCGGGGCGCTGTCGTGAGCGCGTTGGCCCGATGGTGCGCGAGCAAAGCGGCGGGTCATGGCCGTATTGACACCTGCCTCGTCCACAAAGATGAGGCGTGGATGGCTCAAAGACCGAACACGCCGCCAGAACCACGCACGCTTATAGTTGTTGCGTTCACTGGCAGCTAAACACTTTTTTTGCGCCCTAAGCCGAGTTGTTGCAGCACCCGCCCAAGCGTCGGGATGCTGACCTCCACCTGAGCATGATCTGCGAGGTGAGAGCGCAACTCTTCAAGCGTGGCATCATTGCGGCGACGAACTTCCGCTTGCAGCATCTTATGATGGGCGGCTGATAAACGCGCTGGCTGCCCACCGCCGTGCGGACGAGGTGCTAAGTCTGCGCCCTCGCGGTGCAGACTCAGCATCTTGTTGACGAAGGTCGTGCCAACGCCGAACAGTTCGGCGACTTCTGCAATGGTATGCTCATCGCTCAGAGCGGCTTTGAGCACTCTTTGCCGTAAATCTAAGGAGTAGGCTTTCATTGCCTCCAAAGTTACTTTATTGTTTGTCCGCACTCAACTGAGAATCGCTATAGAGATCTTTGTAGACGGGTCTAAGATTAATTCCCTCGCTATGCCACCATAGCATCGAGTACCTCATCCTTAATCATCTGTACGGCATGCCGGAAGACTTCGGAAAGCGCACCCGCTGAGGATAGAACCTGCTCCATAAAGCCTACGTGGAGGGCAAGATGGGCATGTGGGAAAGGAGCATCAGCAGCGACTACGTGAAGGTGTGGGTGTTTCTTGTAATAAGACTGTTTGAGCAGCTTCTGATACTTATCCAGATCCTCGTCTTTAAGATTTTCGTCAGGCGCATCGTCGGGATCGCAATGCAAACAGAGGATTTCGTCGAGACCTCTCGTAGTCCGATCTACCTTGAAAATATTGAGGTACGCACGCTCTAAGAACCAAAGCTCCTGCCCGCGTTCCTCAAATTTAAGCCACCTCTCGAAATATTGAGCCCGAACGTCCGGCCTCACCGTCGAAAACGTCCAGTGCCGGTAATCACTCCCCGCAGGGGAGCCGTCGTGTGTTCCGATGACGACCACAGACGATCCACTCTTAAATTCCCAAGCTGGGCCTCCTACCTGATTGGCGGCAGCAATAGGAACCAGCATAGTACGCACATCGTTACCTCGGGACGTAAGATCCCGCATTGGCATCTTGATGGTGGGCATTTTTAAGAATCCATCCCTAGTGCGCGGCGCTCATGCCGGGATAATCCGTAGAGGTCGGCAACAAGTTCGTCGATCTGCATTTCGACGTCTGTGACGGAGATACCGGTCGCCGTTAAACGCCTGTTCACTAGCTCAAGTAGCTGACGCATAGTTTGGGTGGATACTTGTGCAGGGTCAGGAACAGGAGTCTTTTTAAGGGTTTTAACCTCTAGCATGGCGTATCCACTTCGATAGACGTGAGAGTGCGTGGCGATGTGCCAATAGCACGCATGAGAGTTTAATACAGCAACGAAATAACGTAAAAGGTCTTTTTCGGCTCCTGTGTCCTTCGGGTAAAGAAGAGGTGCTCGCGAAATGGCGTATTTCCCCTTAGAGTCGAAGGAGAACCGAGGCACCAAGACCAGATGGGGCGTGACGATTTTGGGCCTCATCATGTTTTCAGGCGAACGTGGGCGCTCCGGTCTCCACCAAGGAATGACTTTGCTGCGTACGGGCGGGCGTTTACTTAGCTCCTCCTTATGTGAGAGGAGATACTTCCACGTTTGAGAAAATCGTTTTCTGAGTTCATTTTCATTTATCTGCTGACCATCAATAAAGGGATAGAAAACATACTGCGATGTTCTCCTAGGAACCTTGTAAGACTGCATCTCACGATCCGGCAAATATGGGACGAAGATCTCCTCCTCTCCGGCAGGAACTTGCTCGTCAGACACGATGAATATGTCGTCGGCACCTGAGATGAAGCCTTGGCGGACATGTAAAAAGTCTTCGATGACAGGTAGCTGTTCAAATTTCCACTTGATAGTTGACTCTGTGGGCGGCACGATCATCCACTCGTCCGCCCCAAAAACGCCCTGTTCTACCTCGTAAACGCTGTAAGTAGGTTTTTCAACTCGGCGCCCGTCGAGAGCATCTTGAAGAGCCATACCAACCATATCTTGGCACTTGATTATTGTCGCGGGTGGCGCTTCTTGATTTGTCGTCGGCCTCTTCTGGAAAATAAGTAGCACTATGTAAGAACCGGTTTCGCCGAAAACGCGGATTGCTGATAGGTCGGCCAAACATAGAATCCAACTTGCCGATGTAAGTTCCCTGCGCATCCTGCTAGCACTTTTAGAGAGCAAAAAGCTATGCGGAAGAACAAAAAGCCCAAACCCGCCGGGCTTGAGCATCTCAAGCCCGATGCGCAGGAATGGCAGATATGCATCAACGCGTCCGCTGGCATAGTTTGCCATGAATTCAGATATACGCTCCCTTATCGCCACTGGCTGTAACTGTGGGGGGACGAAGGGAGGATTTGCGATGACAGCTTCCTGCGAATTTTTAAGCTGCGGATTTTTCTGGAAGTATTCAATTGCTTCCTTAGAGAACACGTTCAGGCGTGGCGGGAATGAACTTGTTAATGCGAGTGACAGCAGTGCTAGTGAAAGGCGCGTCGCTTGTGCGGCATTGATGTCCACGTCTAGGCCGAGCACATTCTCGAAAGCATCCTGAATGAGGCTGGTAGTAACGCCGCTCTGGATCGGCTCGAACTTTAGCTCTAGCAGTGTGCGCAGAAATATCCCTGAGCCGCATGCCGGGTCCGAGGCCCGGATGCGCCTGAAGGCTGTTGGCGGCATCTGCTCTTGTAGGAATCTGGCGAAGAATCGTGCCACAAACTGTGGCGTGTAAACGCCACCGTAAGCCTTACTCTTTTCTTCTTCGGGAAGCCGCGGGAACATAGATAACTGCGCCCGTTGCGGCGAGTCGACACTGCGTAAAATTGACACGTAGTGCTCATATATCCGGCTAAGTGCGTGTTTCGACATGACGGAGAAGTCATAGTCATAAGGCACTGCCGAGTTTCGGTAAAAATCAGATAAGAGAACTCGAACAGTTTCGGCATCTAGGTCATCGAATGCCTTTAGCTGGCCTTTATCCAGTAGGTATGAGGGGATGCGTTCTTTATCTTTAAAGCTGGAGATCGTCCGGAAAAGTACGTCCCTAATAGATAGTTGCCTACCATTCGTCTCAGTCAAGAGTTTCAGCAACGCTTTATCCCCGCGAAACGGTTCTTGATGCAGAAGGGACGCTTTGATTCTATTAGAATGATCTTCAACGGCCCGTGCGAACATAATTCCATTGAAAAGCGCGGAGAGAGCCTCATTAGTAGCCCTATCACCCATTTCGGCAGAGAGCTTGCGTTTCCAACTTGATATGGTTTCGATTAGTGCATCATCGAGAGCGGGCAAGTTTGGATTGGGACGTTTGCCTACTATCTGCTCGAATATCTCGCTTCGCAGCTTATCGACTTGGCCTCTTGAGAGCCGATAGTTCGCCACGATGCTTGCTGTTTCTGTCGGAGGTATTCGATTGTAGACGATGAACGCTTCATTTGACCCTATCTGTATGTGCCAATCAACTAAATTATTGTATGAGAGAGATAAAACTCTATTCCGCTCAAAATAGTTCAGATCGGAGTATGTCCTCGGGCTGCGGAGGAAAGTAAGGACTGCTGTGTTTTCCAGCCCATGTTCAACAAGAAGGTGGGCGGTCGCTATTTCATCTACCTGAGGCGCATGAAAACGGTCACTCGGACGCCAACCCAACTCATCCGCAAAGTCGTTAAGCATGAGCAGTCGATCAGCCTCGGAGAGTGGCTGCGAAGTTAGCTGAAGTATGATGTCGTACTGATCGGACATGACCTGACCAATCCCATTAAGAATGGGGAAGGAATCAATACTTACAGAAGCATACTCTAACCCTTGCGTTGCGCAAATGAAACGATGTATATCACATAAAATGCCAGCGCGCTAGGGCTTTAGGATAAAAGGTTTATGTCATGTACTAAAATTTTCCCTTACACTGTCAAACGTCGCCCAGCCTGTAGTATGTGAAGACCATCTAAATGAACACAGAGGATTTCGCCGCCAAATCGATATTCAGGTGATTTTATTTCCTATTTCTCATAGAGATTACCTTGTTCCCTGTTGGGTTTTCATTTTTAGTAGTTTTCGGCGCGCCTGGTCTATCAGCATGCGCATCAAGAATTTCTTTAATTAGAGACGCAGGTGAAAAGTTGTATGCTGCTACTTTCTGATAGTTTACAGGTATGCCATGTAATACTTCCGCCATTCTCTTAAACGCCCGCGGCTTCTCTGCCTTGATGTGTAAGTTTTCAGGCTCTTGCTTATCCCACTCCCTATCCCTCATCTGCATAAAGAGGTATCTAGCCTGTCTGTCTGTAATAATTTGAAGCTCTCCCGCGCGTACAACTAATGCGGCGATAGATACGCCCCATCGCGGTTTTAATTCTGCGAGACTGGTAAGTGTGACAGGTGGGATGATCTCTCGCCGCATCGCATCCTCTGGCATGAGGAATTCTCCCGCGAATTGATCCGCTTCATCTTCAACCTTTTTTAATCCTTCCGGAAAAGAACCGTGCATTACTAGGTGGCCTAACTCATGTGCCAAACTGTAACGCTGACGATCTCCGGGCTTGCCTTCACTAATAATTATTACAGGACGATGAGGCTGGCCGTCTGCCCACACTGAGTAAGAATCATGTTCATCAATTGAATAAGGCAAAGCGAAGATGAAAGCACCATTCTTCTCTAATAGGTGAAGTAGATTGCGAATAGGGGTATCAGGTGATAATCCTAGCTTTGCCCTAGTAACTCGCGCTGCCGTTGCAGGATCTTCATTCCCAACTCTTGGGATGCGAACTTCAATGGTAGTTACGTGCTTAGCCATCTTGCCAGCTATCTCGTAAACGAGGCGGCCAAGCTGGTGAACTCGATATTTTTCTTCGCGCTTGAGTAGGCTACGTCTACTGCGGAACAGCAACGAACCTAGCGGAAATTCCGGCCCCGAGTCCTGATAGAAAAAGGGCACGGGAAATCCGGTTTGAAAGGCTATAGCCTCGATAATACTTTCGGAAGGCTGGAAGAGAAGTTGCCTGCTGTTCCTTTCCAGATGTGCAATCGTTGCTTGGCTATAACCTATATAGTCAGCAAGCTCCGCTTGCGTTAGCCCCTTAATCTCTCTTGCTTGTTTAATTCGATCACCATTAACGATTCTATTCGTCGCCATCATTTTCACCTGTGCCGGTTCTCTTGAACGGCAGGATGACGATGTCTTCGAGTTCTTCTGCCTCTTCGTCAAAAGAACTCTCAGTGAAGATTGTTGTGGCGGCGTGCGGGATTTCATCAGCAAAATGTACATTCCCTGATGAGCCGTCGGGGCAAGCTAAGGACACGGATGTGAGGATGTAATTATGGTCAACATCCCAAACAATGAAGAGGTTCAGCAAAGTAGGTGAGACAAATCGCTCCATCTCTTCCGGTTGCATACCAGGTAGGAATTGAGGGAAAGGGTCAGGCTGCTTACAGAACTCTTTTAATGTCCTAGATTGATTTTGCACGGGGATTTCGCCGTCTTCATCTGCCTTACGGACTCTAATCCTGTACGTGCATCCTTCATGTTGGTAAATGAGCAGCAAGCCATTATTACTTAGCACCACAAATTGATAACCGATGTTTTTATATAAGGGATTGTCGAGCAGACATTTCGCTTCAAACCTTACGAGAGAGGGGAAAAGGTAAGGATCAACATCAAGCTTCCTACTCTCGAAGTAAAAGCGTGCCTCCGTACTTGCCTTGTCTAAGACTTCATGAATTGTAGATGGGATGTGACCGAGCTTCCTGAGGACGAATTGGGTGGCTTGACTGTTTGTCGTTTTCATGCTAATAAAATTAGCACGCGCTGACAAGACCCGTCAATAAATTTTAACGGGCCTTGCCTCGCGTTAGGGCGCGGGCGCGCTCTAAGATCGTAGCCCGCTTGGGTAGAACGCCCATAGCTGGAACCTATGGGCCTCGCCATTCTACTCAGGCTTTCGAGAAAAGGAAAGCCAAATCATGTCTTGCGAGGAAACTACTCCTTACTGGTCAGAGGACTCCTCCGTTTACCACGTCTGTCGTAACTGTTCGGTTGGGGACAACATCCAGCCGGACAAGAAAAAGACAGGGTACAACTATGGCAACCGCACGCTCTGCGACAGGTGTAAGGACATTCGAGCGGGTAAAGTCTCCCGTTAGTCCAACTACTTTGAGCGGACAAGCGTGTTTGTTGTTAATGATCTGTTCTTAATCCCAGCTTCTATCATGGTGATTAAGAGCTTAACCGTGAGGTTACGCCGACCTTCAAGAAGTCGAGGGTCGGCGTAACCGCTCGCCAACGGTCAATGATAGATGAAACTTGCATGCCCCGCTCAACTTCGCTGCTCTCCTTCTCTGAGGAACATGATTCTAACGTGATGATGTTAAGAGTGAAATTCACGATAACGCTCTTACTGAGGCGACAAAGACGCTCCGAAGCTTCTATTTGAGAGGTTAGTGTTATGACGATAGCGAATTGCTTTGGCTCACTCCTCGCTGAGATCGAACCGCGCGAACAAGACATTCGGGTTTATGAGAGTCACAGGAACAGCGTGACTAGACGCCTTGAGACTGTTTTCCAGACAAATCGTGTCGAACAGATCGGTAGTTACAGCCGCGGATCAGCTATTCGTGATACGAGCGATATTGACTTGATGCTAATCCTCAGTGTAAGTGAAGTGCGTTGGGGAGAAGGCTGGAAATCTTCAACAACGATTCTCAATCAGGTTCGTAATCAGTTGCAAGATAGATATTTCTCAACAGAAGTTGGCCGGGACGGACAAGCCGTTGTCGTACGCTTTGCCGATAATAAACATCCGGTTGACGTCGTTCCGGCTGTTTATACTCGTAACGGTGGCGTCAAGAACTATCCTATTTACGCAATCCCGGATGGCGAAGGCGGATGGATGGACACGAGTCCACAAGCCCACAATAAGTTTATTAAGGATGAAAACGAGCGCAGTGTGGAAAAATTAAAGCGGACTGCGATGCTGATTAAATTCTGGCGCCGCTGCCGCCAACCGAATATCCCGCTCAACTCATTTCACCTTGAATTGTTGCTTGCCCAAGAAGGCACCTGCGTGGGGCCTAAGAGCTATGCGGAGTGTGTAAATAACGCGCTAGTACTTCTTTCCAATCGGCAGTGCCAGCCGCTTGAAGACCCGATGGGCGTGTCCGGCTGGGTCCCTGCCGCGAATACGGAAGCCAAACGACAGCAGGTTCAGCAAGCCGCCTACTCCTCGGCAGAACGTACATACAAGGCGTGTACAGCGGAAAGCCGCGGCAACTTCGATGAGGCATTCAGGCTGTGGGATTTAGTCTTCAACGGTTATTTCCCGCAGGGATGATGGGACATGGATATGGCAGCCATCATGCGTAGAGAGTTCTCCGCGGCTAAGCGATGCTGGGCGGGGATCATTGTGCTACAGTTCCTGCTTTTGGCGGCGGCAATGTACGCAATCTTCGGCGCAAGCGGTAAGACGCTTCTAGTAATTGGCCTAGCCGGTCTTCTAGTTCCGGTAATTACTTTCTGGTTAAAGGAGGTCGCAGGTGTATAAAGCGCGATGTTATTGAGCACTTTGCGCGCGATAAAAGTGAGCCACCTCGACGCCTAAAGCCAGTACCCTGCGGGAGTCGTCTCATCCCGTCGGGCCGCTGGAGGAAGGATGTTGAGGATGGATCAGGTCCACGTCGTCAGGCACAAGGTGTTAGTCGAGGGGTTGAGCGTGCGCGGCGTCGCCCGCTCGCTCGGGCTCTCGCGCAACACGGTCTCGAAGTACCTCGCCGAGTCGGAGCCGGCGCGCAAGGCGCGCGCCCCGCGGCCCGCCCCCTCGCGCGAGTTGATCCGCGACCGCGTCGAGGCGCTCCTGGAGGAGTGGCGGCCGCGCACGACCCGGAAGCAGCGGGTGACAGTCTCGCGGCTGCACCGCCAGCTCGTCGAGGAGGGCTACTCTGTCGGCGAGACGACCGTCTGCGTCGTGCTGCGCGAGCTGCGCCGGCGCTCCTCGGAGGTCTTCATCCCGCTCACCTACCGCCCGGGTGAGGTAGCGCAGGCCGACTTCTTCGAGGTCACGGCCGACGTCGCTGCGGAGAGGAGGCAAGTCTGGAAGTTCGTGATGCGGCTGATGTGGTCGGGTTATGACTTCGTCTGGCTCTATGACCGCTGCGACCAGCTCTCGTTCCTCGACGCGCACGTCCGCGCCTTCGCCCACTTCGGCGGGGTGCCCGAGCGCTGCGTCTACGACAACCTGACGGCGGCCGTGCATCGACGAGTCGGGGCCTTCTCGGCGACGCGGCGCTTGACGGAGCGCTTCGCCGCGCTCTCGTCGCACTACCTCTTCGAGCCCTGCTTCACCCGGCCCGGCGAGGGGCACGACAAGGGCGGGGTGGAGGCCCGAGGGAAAGGCATCCGCCTTCAGCACCTCACCCCGATCCCGTCGGGGGAGTCGCTTCAGCAGATCGCGCGGGAACTGCTCGCGGAAGTCACCCGCCACGCCGCGCTGCGGCGCGGCGCGCAGGGCCGCAGCGCCACCGACCTCTTCGGCGAGGAGCAGGGGCGCTTACGCGGGCTGCCGGCCGCGCCGTTCCAGGCCCGGCAGGTGCGCACGCTTTCCGCGAGCAGCAGCGCCACCGTGCAGGTGGACGGGGCGACTTACTCGGTGCCGTCGCGGTGGGCGCGCCTCCAGGTGACGGCCTTCGTGGGCGTCGAGGAGATCAAGCTGGTGTGCCGCGGCGAAGAAGAAGTGCATCAGCGCCGGCCGGCGGGCACGAAGAGCGTGCGCTACCGCCACTACCTGCCGGAGCTGAGTCGGAAGCCGCAGGCGGTGCGGCAGGTCGCGCCGGAGCTGCTGGCGGAACTCGGCGAGCCTTACGGGCGCTTGTGGCAGCTCCTCGTTGAGGCGCACGGCGGGCTCGAAGCGGCGCGGGTGCTGGCGCGGCTGCTCGCGGTCATCGAGGGGCGCGGCGAGGAGGCGGTGCGCGATCTGCTCACGCGGGCGCTCGCTCAAGCCCCGGCGCGGGAGGCGGCGGTGCGGGAGAGCGCCCCGGCGCACGTCGCGGTGCCCGAGAGCCTGCGCTTCTACCAGGTCGAGGCCGGGCGCGCGGCCGACTACGACTGGCTGCTGCAAGGGGGTGCGCGATGACGAGGGCCAGCGCCGCCGCGCGCGAGGCCGTCATCGCCGAGCACCTGCGTGAGCTGCGGCTGCCGACCTTCGCGCGGGAGTATCAGGCGGCCGCGCGCCGGGCGCGCGACGCGGGGGCCGACTACGAGGAGTTCCTGCGCGAGCTGCTGGAGGCTGAGGTCAGGGTGCGGCAGGAGCACAGCGCGGCGCGGTTGCTGAAGCGCGCCGCGTTCCCCGACGTGAAGACCTTAGACGAGGTCAAGTGGTCTGCGCTCGAAGGCGTCTCGCGCCCGAAGATCATGGAGCTGGCCTCGTGCGACTACCTCACCCGCGGCGAGGACGTGGTGCTGGCCGGGCCCATCGGGACGGGGAAGACGCACCTCGCCATCGCGCTCGGCGTGGAGGCGACCAGGCGGCGCTTCCGGGTGGCCTTCGCGCGGGCGGCCAACCTCGTGCGCAGCTTGATCGAGGCGAGAGACGAGCGGACGCTGACCAGACTGCACAGCCGCTACCAGCGGGTGGACCTCCTCATCATCGACGAGCTGGGGTTCGTGCCGTTCGACCGGGCGGGCGGCGAGCTGTTGTTCAACCTGCTCTCGGATCGCTACGAGCGGCGCTCGACGATGGTGACGACGAACCTCGCGTTCTCGGAGTGGGTGCAGGTCTTCGCCGGCGACGAGAAGCTGACGACGGCCCTGCTCGACCGGCTCTCGCACCACGCGCACATCCTGACGACGCGCGGGGCGTCCTTCAGGAGGCAGAAGCAGCCGCGCCGGAGCGCGGCTTAAACACGGCTAAAGGTGGCTCACTTTTATCGCGCGCAAACTGCTCACTTGCATCGCGCGCAAAACACGCAGGGTTTCATTACGGTTTGGGCGAGCGGATCAGACGACTACTAGCTCTCCATGATGGCTTGGGACATGCCCCTTCAGCCAAAGAGCTTCTCGAAGTTTGCGCAGATTGTACTTCGGTGCCCAGCCTTGATCCCAAGCCATTAGGTAAATACTACGATTCGCATCTCCCAGAAGGGCCCCAGCGGATGGCACACATAATCGAAGAGTCAGCATTCTATACCCGAAAACTAGCTTCTGTAGCTGCCTTATTCTGTGCAGCCCTAGCTCTTGTCGGAATCATCGTGACGATCTTACTTATGTGGTACCAGTTGCAAGCAACCGCACCAACTTCGGTGCCCCCATTTACCACTGGGAGAATAGGCAGTGGTGAGCAACTGGCCAAATTTCTTTCGGCACTCCTCATTTTTTTCGCTGCTGGAACTTTCGCTTCGCTGTGGCGGTCATATAAGTCTTTAGCGGAGTCCGCTCGTAAGACCTTTGAGAAATGCGACCTACTTAGGCAGGACGCAAACGTAAATCACTTGGACGTATTGATACCAGTCGAAAATTATGATTGCGCTCTCGCCAAAGCCCCTCCGATTCCCAGAATAATTTACTGGTTATGTCGGACACGCTTGCACCAAGCGTGGACTGAACACATGGCCGCATCTTAGGGAATTATGCGAATCAGTAGTTGAAAAAGACAGACAAACAAGAGATTGAGTAGAATTTTCTTACCATGGAAAACCTACTCATAGAAATCTACCTGTTTGTCTGTCAGGTGTACGATACTT
>Ga0081539_10005507_pt1 | contig 12859 bp, 14 predicted proteins | sample TabmetS4T2R2_FD_71023 | JGI IMG/M metagenome (GOLD analysis project Ga0081539, IMG submission 71023) | Tabebuia heterophylla rhizosphere microbial communities from the University of Puerto Rico - S4T2R2 | ecosystem: Host-associated > Plants > Roots > Rhizosphere ...
CGTCGGCGCGATCGCGCTCGGCGCGGTCATCGCAATCAGGCGCGAGCCGCTGCCCACCAGACGCGACCTCCCCGCCATCGTCCTCTGCGGCCTGCTGTGGTTCGGCATCTACAACGTCGCGCTCAACGAGGCCGAGCGGCGGGTCGACGCCGGGACCGCGGCGATGCTCGTCAACATCGGCCCGATCTTCATCGCCATCCTGGCCGGCATCGTCCTGCGCGAGGGGTTCCCGCGCCCGCTCGTGGCCGGCTGCGCGATCGCCTTCGCCGGCGCCATCGTGATCGGCCTCGCGACCTCCGAGCACGGCGTGCACGCGGGATGGGGCGCGGTGCTGTGCATCGTCGCCGCCCTCGCGTACGCGGCCGCGGTGATCATCCAGAAGCCCGTCCTCGCGCGGGTCTCCGGCCTGCAGGTCACCTTCCTGGCCTGCGCTATCGGCGCGATCGCCTGCCTGCCCTTCGCCCCCACCCTGGCCGATGAAGCGCGCGACGCCCGCGGCTCGGCCATCGCCTGGGCGATCTACCTCGGCGTCGTGCCGACCGCGATCGGCTTCACCACATGGGCCTACGCACTGGCCCGCACGAGCGCCGGGCGCATGGGCTCGACGACCTACCTCGTGCCGCCCCTGGCCATCCTCATGGGCTGGGCGATCCTCGGCGAGTCGCCACCGGCCCTCGCCTTCGCCGGCGGCGCGCTGTGCCTGGCCGGCGTCGGCGTCGCCCGAGGCCAGCTGCAGCGCCTCAGGCGGCGAGCACTGGCAGCAGCGCCTGGAGCTTGACCTCGGTCTCGGCCAGCTCGGCGGTTGGGTCGGAGTCGCGCACGACGCCGACCCCGGCGTAGCAGCGCGCCGCCGCGCCGCTGATGAGCGCGCAGCGCAGGGCGACGCAGAACTCGCCGTCCTCGTTGGCGTCGGTCCAGCCGACCGGCCCGGCGTACCAGCCGCGATCCAGGCCTTCCAGGGCGGGGATGAGCGGGGCCGCGGCCGAGAACGGCTCGCCGCCGACCGCCGGCGTCGGGTGCAGCACTCCCGCGAGCTCGACCGCGCTGACCGGCTGGGCCAGCTGGGCGCGGATCGGCGTGGCGAGATGCTGGATGTTGGCCATGCGCGCGACCACCGGCTCCTCGGCCGCGGTCACCCAGACGCTGAACGGCCGCAGCGCGCGGACGATCCGCCGGGTGACGATCGCCTGCTCCTCGCGATCCTTGACGGAGCGCAGCAGCTGCTCGCCGAGATGGTCGTCGACGGCGGGATCGGCGCTGCGCCGCGTGGAGCCCGCGAGCGCGAGCGTCCCCGCCCGCAGCCCGTCGCGGCGCACGAGCAGCTCGGGCGTCGCCGCCACGAAGGCGCTCTCGCCGCGTCCCGCGCAGAAGGTGAAGCACGACGGGAAGCCCTCGCGCAGCACGCCGAGGACCGCCGCGACGTCGTGCGCGCGCGGCGCGTGGACCTGCACCTCGCGCGCGAGCACGATCTTGTCGAGCTCGCCGAGCCGGATGCGCTCGACCGCGCGCGCCACCGCCGACTCGTAGTGCTCGGGCGGCATCGCGCTGACCACGCGGTAGCGCCCGGTCGGCGCCGGGTCGAGCAACGGCAGCGGGTGCGCGCGCAGCGTCGCGGCGCGCTCCTCGAGCCGTGCGGCCAGGGCATCCGGGTCGTCGTCGGGCGCGGCGACCGCCGCCAGCGTCAGGGTGACCTGCGCGCCGCGCCGGGCGAGCGCCACCTCGGGCACGTGCAGCGACGCCGGAGCGAAGCCCGCCCAGTGCGGGGCCGATCCGCCCTCCGGCGCGAACGAGAACCCTCCGACGGCCACCGGCCCGCCGTCGTCGCAAACCGCGCCGGACACCAGCGTGCGCCAGCGCGCCGCGACGCGCTCGAAGCGGCCCTTGCCGCGATCCTCCAAAGCGGCGGCGCGGCCCAGCGCCGCCAGCGCGAAGCGGTCGCGGTCGGGGTGCTCGAAGCAGAACCAGTCCTCGCCCGCGCGGCGCGAGGCGACCGCGATCGCGGTCGGGTCGGCGCCGGCTTCGAGGGCGACGGTGATTGCGACGAGGCACTCGCCCGCGCGCCGCGCGCGGCGCACGCCGTCCGCCAGGCGCGCGCGCAGCCGCTCGCGGTCGCCGGCACCGAGGATCGGCCGGCCGGAGGCCTGCACCAACATGGCGGGCAGTCTATGACGCGGCGCTACGATGACCTCGAGAGAGGAATAGACGTGGTTCTCGTGGGCATCGCGCTGCTCCTGGCGGGCGCAGGTCTCCTGGTCGCCGAGGCCCACCTGCCCAGCTACGGCGCGCTCGGGCTCGGCGGGGTCGTCGCCCTGGTCGCCGGCACCGCCGTCGCCGTCGACGCATCGGGCGGCGGCGCGGCGCTCATCGCCGGGGTCGCCGCGATCGTGGCCGTCGCCGCGCTCGCGCTGCTCGCGGTCATGGCCCGCGCGACGCTCGCCGCCGCGCGCCCCCGCGCCAGGACCGGCGTCGAAGGCCTCATCGGTCACGTCGGCGTCATCCGGCGCGCGCCGGCGCCGGTCGGGCAGGTGTACGTCGACGGCGCGCTGTGGCGCGCACGTCCGTGCCTCGAAGACGACCTGCGCGAAGGCGACCCGGTCGTCGTCGAGCGCGTCAACGGGCTGGTCCTTTCGGTCCGCCGCGCCGAGGAATGGGAGCTCGATCCATGACCGCCGTCGTCGTCGCCCTCGTCATCATCGTCGCGCTCGGCGTTGCGCTCGCGGGCGCGTCGATCCGCGTCCTGCGCGAGTACGAGCGCGCCGTGGTCTTCCGCCTGGGCCGTCTGATCGGCCAGAAGGGGCCCGGGATCGTCCTGCTCATCCCGATCATCGACCGGATGGTCCGCGTCGACCTGCGCACCGTCACGTTCGACGTCCCGCCGCAGGACCTCATCACCCGCGACAACGTCCCGGCCAAGGTCAACGCGGTCGCCTACTACCGCGTGATCGATCCGGTCAAGTCGGTCGTCGAGGTCGAGCGCGTGCGCACCGCCACCTCGCAGATCGCCCAGACCACGCTGCGCTCGGTGCTCGGCAAGGCCGACCTCGACATGCTGCTGTCCGAGCGCGAGCAGCTCAACGAGAGCCTGCAGCAGATCATCGACGACCAGACCGACCCGTGGGGCGTCAAGGTGACCACGGTCGAGATCAAGGACGTCGGGATCCCCCAGGGCATGCAGCGCGCGATGGCGCGCCAGGCCGAGGCCGAGCGCGAGCGCCGCGCGAAGGTCATCAACGCCGAGGGCGAGTTCCAGGCCTCCGAGCGCCTCTTCGACGCCGCCGAGATCATGAGCGGCAATCCCGCCGCGCTGCAGCTGCGCTACCTGCAGACGCTGCTCGAGGTCGGCGCCAACCAGAACTCGACGATCGTCCTGCCCATCCCGATCGACCTCATCAAGCCGCTCATGCAGCAGCTGACCGACGGCGCCGACCGGCGCGAGGGCGCCCGCGAGCGCGAGCGCCTGCGCGCCGCCGAGCCGCCCGGGGGCAGGCGGCTCGGCGGTGCAGGCGGTGGACGCGACCTTCCGGGGGGCTACGGCGATCGCGACCTACCGGAGGCAGACGAGGACGTGGAGCCGGGCGAGGAGGCCGACTCCTAGTCGTCCTCGGGCTTGGCCCCCTTCCCCTGCTGGTGCGCATGCGACTGCGCCTGGTGGTGCTCAGGCCCGTGGCCATGCTTGCCGTGGAACTTGCCCTTCAGGACGCCGCACGCGATGACGGTGCCGTCGGCGATGTGGACGTCGACGTAGAACGGGCCCTTGTCCGCCCGGCTGTCGAACGTCGCCGACGTGGCCTTCGCCGACGCGTTGCCGTCGTCGTTGGCCTTCAGCGCGCCGTAGGCCCAGTCGCCGTAGGGCGCGACGACCATCGGCGTCGTCGGCGCGCACGGATCGTCCGTGGCGCTGGGCGCCTTGTGGACGTGCCACGCGTACGTCTCGCCGGCCTTCAGGCCGCGCACGTGGATGCTGATCTTGTTGCGCTTCTTGCCGTCGACGAGCTGCGCCTTCCCGGTGACGCCGGGAAGCTGCGCGGTGTCCGCCGCGGCGGTCTTGAGCAGGGTCGCCCGATAGACCTTGGCGCTCTTGCCGGCGCCCTGGTGGTCGTCATGGGCGGTGGCCACCCCCGCGAGTGCGAGCGCGCCGACCGTGGCGACGATGGCCGAAATCAGACGTGGCGTCATGCCGTGTCCTCCTGTCGTGCGGGTCATTGCCCTTCAGACGCCCGCGGCGAGCGAAGGTTGGAGGGTGGCGCTAGGGCTTGCCCTTGCCCGACGCGCCGGCCGGCGCGGAGCCGCTCTGCGCGGCCGGGGTCGGCACGGCCTTGCCGGCAGGCGCGACCTTCACGCGCTTGGCCTTGGGCGCCTTGTGCACCGGCTTCCCCGTCCGGTGCAGGCGCCGCGTCGTCGACGAGGCGGACTGCCGCTTCGCGCCCGCCGGCGCCGCCTTCTCCTGGTCGCGACCCAGCGCCTTGCCCTGCGCCGGCGAACCGGGTGACTTCAGCTGACCGGGCGCGGCGGCCTTGCCATGCGCAGCCTTCTTGCCGAGCGCACGCCCTCGCGAGCGCTCGGCCTTCGGCTTCGCTGCGGGCGAGGCAGGCTCGGCCGCCGCGCCGGTCGTCGTCGCGGCCGGAACGCGAGCCGCGGAGGCGCCGGCATGAAGCGCCACCGGGGTCGTGCGGGCCGGCCGCGTCGCTTGCTCCTCCCTCGTGGGAGCCTTGTCACGATCCTTCTGCAGCTGCTCGACGGCGACGTAGCCGCTGGTCCCCGCGCCGCCGGCCACCGCAAGGACGACGGCCAGCTTGGCCGCGACGCTCTTGAGCGCCAGGCCGCCGGTCGCCGCCCCGGCCCCGAGGGCCACGCCGCCCCCGCCCGCCGCGGTGGCGAGCACGGCCGCCTTCAGGCCGGCGCCGGGCACCACCGGCAGCGCGACCGCGAGCGCCGCGCGCTGGCGGCTGACGTCGGACTCGTACTGCGCGCAGCCCGCGCACTGCTCGACGTGCCGGCGGATCGACGCGCGCCGCAGCGAGCTTCCGCGCAGGGTCGCGAGCTGCTCGCGCACCTCCGAGCACGGCGTCTCGCGTGCCGCGCGCCAGCCCATGAGCGTCTCCCGAGCCTGGAACACGAGCGCCTTCACCTTCTCCTTGCGCACGCCGAGGATCGCCGCGATCTCCTCGTGCGAGCTGTCGCCCAGCTCGAAGAGCAGCAGCGCCTCGCGCTGCTCGCGCGGCAGGCGCTGGACGTCGCGCACCAGGGCCCGCAGGTCGTCGCGGCGGTCGACCTCGGCGGCGAGGCCTTCGGTCGCGACGAGGTCGTGGTCGAGGGACACGGCGTCGCGCCGCGCGCGCAGCACCGAGAGGCAGCGGTTGCGCGCCACGGTGTAGAGCCAGGGCTTGACACGGACGCCGTCGTCGTCGGGCAGCTTGCGATAGGCGGCCATGAAGGTGTGCTGCAGGACGTCCTCGGCCTCCTCCCTGGAGCCGAGCATGTGGCGGCAGAACGCGAGCAGGTTGCGATGGTGGCGGTCGTACAGCGCCTCGAAGGCCGCGTCATCCATCGCGTCCACACATCCGTTCAACGCCTGCCTTGGCGCAAGGTTGGAAGGTCGCCTAGCGCCGTTCGAGCGCCAAGCGTACGCCCAGCCCGACGAGAACGGCACCGGTGAACCGCTCCGCCCGCGCCAACCATGGTCCTTCGACGAACGCCCGGCGCGCCCGGGTGACGAGGTAGGCGAGCGTCGAGTACCAGACGAGGTCGAAGGCCACGACCAGCGCGGCCATGAGCAGCGCGCACCCCAGGACGGACGCGCCGTCGGGGACGAACTGCGGGAACAGCGCGGCGAAGAAGACCGCGAGCTTGGGGTTGGCGATGCTGGTGACGAACCCGTCGCGCAGCGGCGCGCCGCCCGCGGGCGCGGCGATCGCCTCGCCCGCCCGCTTGGCCCGCAGCGATTGCACGCCGAGCACGAGCAGCACCACCGCCCCGACGAGCTTGATCGCGGTGAACGCCTCGGCCGAGGCCGCGACGACCGCCGCGATCCCCACGGCGGCGAAGCACGCCCAGGTCAGCACTCCGATCGAGTTGCCGATCGTCGTCTGCAGCGCGCGCCGCCGCCCGCCGCGCACCGCGCTGCGCACGACCATCGCCGTCGCGGCCCCCGGCGTGAGCGTCAGGAGGGCCGCGACGGGGACGAAGGCCAGCAGCCAGGCCACTAGGTCTCGCCGCGGCCGCGATTGATGGCTATCTCGCCGGTCCGCATCATCTCGATGAGGCCGAACGGGCGCAGCATCCGCTCGAGCGCCTCGATCTTGTCGCGGCCGCCGGTGATCTCGACGATGATCGAGCGCTTGGTGACGTCGACGACCTTGCCGCGGAAGATCTCGCAGATCTGCATGACCTCCGCGCGCTGGGTGCCGTCGGCAGCGACCTTGAACAGGGCCAGCTCGCGGGCGACGGTGTCGGCCGGCTCGAGGTCGCGGATCTTCAGGACGTTGACCAGCTTGTGCAGCTGCTTGGTCACCTGGTCGATCGGGTGAAGCGCCCCGTCGACGGTCAGGGTGATCCGCGACAGGTGCTCGTCGTCGGTCGGCCCGACCGTGAGCGTGTCGATGTTGAACCCGCGGCGCGCGAACAGCCCCGCGATGCGGGTCAGGACACCGGGCTTGTTCTCGACGAGGATCGACAGGACGTGCCTGCGCCCCGTCCGCATCCCGCCGGCCGCCTCGAGCTCCTCGAGGCTGAGGACGTCCTGCTTGGTCCCTGGCTCGCCCATGGCCCTCAGCCCCTCATGTCGCGCGCGGCGGCGCCCGGCGCGATCATCGGGTAGACGTTCTCCTCCTCGGTCACCACGACGTCGACGACGACGGGGCCCGGGGTCTCGAGCGCCTCGCGCATGTCGCGGACGAGCGTCTCCTTCTCGGCGCAGCGCATCCCCACGCAGCCGAAGCCCTCGGCGACCTTGACGAAGTCGGGCCAGCGCCCCCGGGCGACCTGCGAGTAGCGGCGATCCCAGAACAGCTCCTGCCACTGGCGGACCATGCCCAGGTAGCCGTTGTTCATGATGAACACCTTGACGTCGATGCCCTCCTCCGCGCAGGTGGCGAGCTCCTGGATGTTCATCTGGAACGAGCCGTCGCCGGAGATGCAGGCCACGACCTGATCGGGGCAGCCGACCTTCGCGCCCATCGCGGCGGGCAGGCCGAAGCCCATCGTCCCCAGGCCGCCCGAGTTGATCCACTGGCGCGGGCGGTTGAAGGGGAAGTACTGCGCGGCCCACATCTGGTGCTGGCCGATGTCGCTGGTGAGGATGCACTCGCCGCCCGTGGCCTCGAGCAGCGCCTCGATCATGAACTGCGGCTTGATCTCGGAGCCTTCGGAGTTCTCGTACTTGAGCGGATAGCGGTCCTGCCAGCCGTGGATGCGCTGCCACCACTCGTCCAGCCGCGCCCCGTCGGCCTCCAGCGCGCGGTACTCCTTGGCGAGCTTGCCGAGGATGTTCTTGGCGTCGCCGACGATCGGGATGTGGGCGGGGACGTTCTTGGAGATCTCCGCCGGGTCGATGTCGATGTGGATGAACTTCGCGCGCGGCGCGAACTCGCTGAGCTTGCCCGTGACGCGGTCGTCGAACCGCGCGCCGACGGCGCAGATGAGGTCGGCCTCGTCCATCGCGTAGTTGGCGGTGCGCGTGCCGTGCATCCCGGGCATGCCCAGCCACTGGTCGTGCGGTGCCGGGAAGGCGCCCAGGCCCATGAGCGTGCAGGTGATCGGGAAGCGATCGGCCGTGGTGAGCTCGACGAGCTCGGCCGAGGCGTTGGCGTTGACGACGCCGCCGCCGGCGTAGATCACCGGCCGTCGCGAGGCGGCCAGCGCCTTGGCGGCCTGGCGGATCTGCTTCGTGTTGCCTTCGGTCGTCGGCTGGTAGCCGGGAAGGCGCACGTCGTTGATCGGCTCGTACGGGATGTCGGCGCGCGACAGGTCGGTGGGGATGTCGACCACCACCGGGCCGGGCCGCCCCGTGCGCGCGAGGTAGAACGCCTCGTGCAGCGCGCGCGGGATCTCCAGCGGGTGCTGGATCATGAACGAGTGCTTGACGGCCGGCATGGTGATGCCGAGCACGTCGGCCTCCTGGAAGCCGTCGGTGCCGAGCAGGTCGGTGCGGACCTGGCCGGTGATGAACACCGTCGCCACCGAGTCCATCATCGCGTCCTGGATCGGGGTCACGACGTTGGTGGCGCCCGGGCCGCTGGTGGCCAGGCAGACGCCGACCTTGCCGGTCGCCTTCGCGTAGCCCTCGGCGGCGTGGCCGCCGCCGGCCTCGTGGCGCACGAGCACGTGGCGGATGCCGGCGTCGTGCAGGGCGTCGTAGGTGGGGATGTTCGCGCCGCCCGGCAGGCCGAATACGACGTCGACGCCCTCAGCCTTCAGGCACTCCATGACGGCATCGACCGCGCGCATGCGCTTTCACCCCTTTCGGTGGGTAGACGAATCGAGCCGCCGGCGGCGGCTCGCGAGGCCCGAGTGTACCGTCAGTGAGCCGCGGGCTCGACCGGTGTCGGCGCCGATCGGGGCGGGAACTCGAGCTCCGTGCCGCAGCGCGTGCACAGGGCGTCGTACATGGGCACGATCTTGCGGCAGGTCGGGCAGCGACGGTGCGGCTCGTCGTACTCGTTGCGATAGACGATCGCCGCGATCAGCCCGATGAACGGCGGGATCGCGGCGATGAGGAACCAGAGGAAGAAGGAGCTGCCCTTGATCTTCCCGATGACCCCTCCGGCAAGGCCGAAGAAGAAGGCGATGACGACGAAGGCCATCTAGAACAGCGTGCGCACCGCCCAGATCACGGCGATGATGGCCACGATGGCGACGACGAACCACGCGATCGCGGCGACCACGCCGATGATGACCTTGAACAGGATCCACGCCGCGACCGCCAGGACGATCGCCGCGACGACCCGTGCGCCGAACGACGGGCCGGACTTCTCGGTGTTCTCCATGAATCAAATGTACTCCCGCGACAGCGGGAGTTACGCGGGTCTCAGTCGTAGGCGCGGCGCAGGTGCGCGTAGCGGCCGGCGTCGGCGGCGCGGCCGTTGAGCTGCAGGCGCGCGAGACGGTAGCGGCGCACCTTCGGCGCGTTCGGGTCGCGCGGCGCGATCGTGTCGCGGCGTTCGACGAGCATGACCCGGGCGGCGGCGACGGCGGAGTTGGCGCTCATGGCGACCAATGCTCGCTTCTTGCGGCGTTCGGCCCCACCGCCCGACGGTCGGAAATCGGTGCTCAAGGCATGGCCCCCTTGTCCAGGCGTGTGGCAGCGTCGAGCGCCGGACGCATATCGCGCGCGAGCCGGCGCCGCACGCGCCAGCGCGCTCCGCTGAAAGCGAGATTCGCCACGGTCGCGAAGCCGCGCTCGTCGGAGCGCAGCGCCAGCAGCAGGTGGGCGATGCGATCGCCGCTGGGCAGCTCCGGGTCGTTGACTCCGACGCAGTAGCACAGCACCCGCCGCCCGCCGGGTCGCACGAGCAGCGCGCCGGCCGGGCCGACGAGCCACGTACCGAACTGGCCGCGCTCGAGGACGAGGCCGGTGCGCGCGTGCAGCTCGCGCGCGTCGTGGCCGACGAGGTCGCCGAGCAGGCCCACCGACCGCTGCTCGGCCTCGGGCGTCGCGCGGCTGCGCTTGCGGCGCACGACGTTGGCGCCGCGCTGGGCGTAGAGCTCGGGGATCACCCACGCGTGGGCGAGCGCGGCCAGCGACACCGGCGCAGCCAGCGGCTGAACGATGACGAGCGCCACCGCCGCGGCGATGAACGGCACCACATGGGCGAGCGTCGTCAGGGTCCACATCGCGTCGGTGCGGCGCAGGCGCTGCGGATCGACGCGCGGGCGCCAGTGGACCGCCGCCAGCTCGGGGAGCGGCTCAGCCGCCATGTCGCGTGGCTCAGCCGCCGGAGATCGGCAGGCGCATGATCACGAGCTCGGCGTCGACCGGAAGCTCGCGCACCTGCTCGGCCTGCCCCTCGCCTGTGGAGACCATCGCGAAGTAGCCCCGGTCGAGCTCCTCGCGGAACGCCCGCACGGCTGCCTCGATCGCCTCAGGGTCGTCGGCCCTCCACTCCGCGAGTGTCGTGTGGCCGGTCTGGTCCATGCGGATCAGTCGTGACATGGGTACCTCCGTCGCCCTCGGTCGGTCGGCCAATGCTACGCCTGTGCGAGCAGCCGGACCCGGACTTTGGCGCAAGGTCACGCGTCCTGGCGGCTGGCCGCGCGCGACGGCTCGCGCAGGATGCGCGGCTCGTCGGCGGACTCGAGCGCGCGCAGCGCCCTGACGCAGTTGCGCCCCGCCGACTTGGCGGCGTACAGCGCGCGGTCGGCGCCGCGCAGCAGCTCCTCGGGCGTCCCGGCGTCGCCGGGAAACGCCGCGATGCCGAAGCTCGCCGTCGCCTTCTCCGGCATCCCGGCGACGCGCAGGCTCGCGATCGCGTGGCGCAGCTTGTCGCAGACGACCAGCGCGCCGTCGACGTCGGTGTTGGAGAGCACGAGCAGGAACTCCTCGCCGCCGAACCGCGCGACGAAGTCGCTGGCGCGGATCGAGGACCTCGCGACCTTCCCGACGGCGGCGAGCAGGTGATCGCCGGTCTCGTGGCCGTAGGCGTCGTTGACGTGCTTGAAGTGATCGAGGTCGAAGAGGGCGACGGCGCAGCACGACGTGGTGCGGTCGGCGCTGGCCACCATGAGCCTGAGCGTCTCCTCGGCCGCCCGGCGGTTGGCCAGGCCGGTGAGGGTGTCGGTCGCCGCGCGAGTCTCGGCCAGGCGCAGGTTGCGCATGCTCGCCAGCACCGGCGCGGCGTGCGCGACGGCGTCGTCGAGGCGCCGGCGACCGTCGGCGTCCAGCGAGCACGGGCTCTCGAGCAGCACCGAGCCGATCACCTCGCCGCCGACGAGCGACGGCACGCACGTGACGGCGCAGTCGAGCGAGCTACAGAGCTTGCACGGCAGCAGCGGGTCGCCGTCCGCCGCGCGGTGGTGGGGCTGTCCGAAGCGCACGGCAAGGCAGTCGTCGGGCGCGGCGTCGTCGAGCGTCACGGCCAACGGCGAGTCGGCGGGCAGCCCGGTGACCGCCTCGAGGCGGTTGTCCGCGTTGTCGCGGTCGAGGACGGTGGCTCGGCTGTCGGGGAAGCCTCGCTCGAGGTAGCGCTTGAGCATGCGCTGCGCCTCGCGCTGGGTGCGCGTGCCCTGCAGCGCCCGGCCGAACTCCTCCTGGGCGGCACGGTGGCGCCGGTCCTCGAGCAGATGGCTCTTGTCCTCGACCACGCGAGCGGCGTGGCGCCGCCAGCCGCGCATCGCGGCGACCGCGCCGGCCGCCGCCATCAGGGCGGCGAAGGCGATCGCGGCGGCAAGGACGACACGGTGGCGGCTGCTCTCACGTGCCTCCTGCCTCGAGAGCACGCGCCGCTGGAGGGCCGCGTTCTGCGCGGCGAATCGGTCGAGGAGCGTCCCGCGCTCCACGTCGGCGCGGGTCGCGCGATCGCCGGGCAGGAGGAGCGCCTGCGTCGCGACGAGGCGCCAGCGGGCCGCCAAGACGGACTGCGCGCGGAGCAGGTCGCGCTCGGCCGATCCCGGCCGCGTGGCGGCGACGGCCTCGGACAGCGCCGCGTCGAACGCGCGCGCGCTGCGCTGGAAGCCCGCCAGGTTCGCCGGCCCGCGCCGCTCCACGAGCACGGCCTGGCGCAGGAGCTCGGACTGCATCGCCGCGTTGGCGGCCAGGACGCGCTGGGACCGATGGTCCGGCGTCGTCGCCAGCGCAACCGCCAGGGCGCCGGCAGCAAGCAGGAGACCGAGCGCGATCGGTAGTCGGCGCAGCTGTCCACGCAGCCGAAGGCCCTGCACAGCGCAAGCATCGGACGCGTGGCGCCGATCCTTGAGCCCTACAAGCCGAGCTTGGCGCGCAGAGGGCGCCTCAGCGGCGCCGTCGCGGCGGGGCCTTGACGGTGATCGTGAACGCGGTCTTGATCGCTGGCGAGCGCACGCGCGTGATCGTCACGGCGATCGACAGCGTGAGCTTGCGATGCGCGACCAGCAGGCGGTAGGCGCGCTGGCCCAGCTGGAACCGCACCCGGGTGCCCGCGCCGGCGGCGACGTCCACTCCGGACTCACCCGCGACGGCCGGCCGTCCGCGCCAGTGCGTCGAGGCACCCGCCGGGCGAGCGCTGAGATGCAAGCGGCAGGCCAGCCCACCCGCCCCGCCGGGGCACGCCATCGTGCGTCCGGTGTCGACGATCGCCCGGCCGTTGCGGATGGTCAACGACGGCTTGCGCACGATCGCGAGCGGCGCGATCGGAGGCTTGAGCGGGTTGACACGCGGCGTCGGCGGCCGTGGAGTCGGCGCCGGCCGCGGCGGCCGCGGCGGGCGCCGCACCGGGGGATCGACGACAACGGGGGTCGGCTCGGACACGGCCTCGTCGTAACCGAGGGCATTGACGATCCGGTAACGGACGCGCATGCGATGCGCGAGGTCCGCCGCGGTCAGTGTGTACTCGTCGCTGACAGCGCCGACGATGTCCACGCAGGCGGCCCCACCCGCGTCGCAGCGCTCCCACTGAAAGGACGCGGTCCCTCGGCTCCCGAGGTTCGAGGGCGTCACCGCGACGAGGGTGCGGCCCAGCGAGGCAGGGTTCCCGATCCAGACCGGACCGTCGAGCAGCGGCGCATCCGTCGTCTCGCAGTCGTCGGCGATCGGATCGGCCTCGTCGTAGTCAAGGACGACGTCGGCGTTTGCACCGCAGGAGATCGCCGCATCGGCGGTGGCGGAGGTCTCGGCAGTCCACAGATCGTCGTCGCCGGCGCCGCCGTCGAACGTGTCGACGCCCTCCCC
>Ga0081539_10005508_pt1 | contig 12856 bp, 8 predicted proteins | sample TabmetS4T2R2_FD_71023 | JGI IMG/M metagenome (GOLD analysis project Ga0081539, IMG submission 71023) | Tabebuia heterophylla rhizosphere microbial communities from the University of Puerto Rico - S4T2R2 | ecosystem: Host-associated > Plants > Roots > Rhizosphere ...
GGCGGCATTCAGATCCGTGGCTTCATCGCCGCGCTCGCCGAGCAGGGGCCCACCCGTGGTCCCCAGCATGTCTTCATCAATCGTCGCATCGTCAAAGACCGCACGATCGCTCACGCGATCATCGACGCATACAGTATGGCGTCGATCAAGGAGCGGAGCCCCGAGGTGCATCTCTTCATCGAGATGCCGCCCGATGCCGTGGATGTCAACGTCCACCCGACGAAGGCGGAAGTGCGTTTTCGCGCGGCTGATGCAGTCTTTTCCGCTGTCCAGCGTGCTGTGCGCCGCGCGGTCATCGACCAGGCGCGCACCCCTTCGCTTCGCCGCCGTTATGCGGTTGATGAGAACGCCTGGCAGCCACACCGCCAAATGGACTTGGAGCTTCCGCTTGAGAGCCTCGGTCAGCACGCGCGCCAGCGCAACGGTGAAGAAGCTGCCGACGCTGCAAGCGCAGACCCAACCGCTATTCCCGAAGGAGCAGGCGCTCCGACCATGCCGCGCACGCTGCCAATGCTGCGTGTCATTGGGCAAATTGGTGCGGCGTACATCATTGCTGAAGGTCCGGCGGGCATGTACCTGATCGACCAACATGCTGCCCACGAGCGAATCCTCTATGAGCAGTTCATGGCGGAATATTTGCGCCGTGACCCCATTGCCCAGTACGCGCTAGCAGCACAAACCGTGCAGGTTGCGCCGGACGAAGCCCGCTTGATCGAAGAAAAAATGCCGCTGCTTGCCGAACTTGGCTTCGAGTTGGAGCCGTTCGGTCCCAACGTCTTCATCATCCGCAGCGTGCCTGCCATGCTCGCGGATGGCGACCCAGTGGAAGTCATCGCCGGGATTGTCGATGACCTGGCGCAGGGCAATAAGCCGGGCATGGAGACAATTGAGGAAAAGATCGTGCTGCGTGTCTGCAAGACGGCGGCGGTCAAAGCCGGGCAAATCCTCAGCTTCGAGCAGATGCAGGGCTTAATCCGCCAGTTGGAACGCTGCCAGACGCCGCTAACCTGCCCGCATGGTCGCCCGACCATGATCCACATGAGTAATGACCAGCTCGAACATGAGTTCGGGCGTATTTAGCGTTTGGGAACTGACTAAACTCCGTGCTCTGTGTAGGTTACGTTATAGAAAATCCCACCACACGCGCAATGTTCCAGTCTGTGCTCAGCGTACTGTGACAAGGACATACAATCCCCACTAGCAGATCACCCAAGTTCGGGGAAGGTCGAAAGGTGCCGAACTGTGTACTCCAAATACAGCCAGTTCGGTTTTGTCTTACGCCTAACGGCATAAGAATCAAATATGCGGAAGTGCTCATCTTTGGACAATCCCCTCATCAAGCGCGGTATCTGTATCATCGTGGCAATTGCTACTGCTACAGACAGTCGGCGTGTGGCAGTTTTTCGTTTGTATGGGTGGCGGAAGGATGACTTCCGCAGGGACGCAGACGAATGCCTGCGTGGACGACAGGGGCGGGGAGACCTGCCGAAGCGAGAATAGAAAGGAATCAAAAACGCGGGGCTGTGAAATGGGCGTGGAACCGCCTCAAAGCGCCGCGTTTTTGTAATGTGCGAACATCATAAAGCCGTTTTGAAGTTTGTCTAGTCACAAATGTACACACAAATGTCCACTTTTTGAGGGAAGATTTTAATGTGCATGTGAAATATAACACAAGTGTGGGATAAAAAGGACAAATGTGGGTTATTTTTGCGTTGTAAGGTTCAGTCATATTTCTGTCTTCGCGTGGAAGACGAAGTTATCCCACATTTGAGGGAAGGAGACGAATTTCACCCCGTGCGAACGTCGCTGCGCCCGCCTCGGAAGTGCCTACTCTGAGTGCTTTCTCTTAATTCTGTTAGCGGCTTTGCCACCGGAACGTGCGCCAGTCGCCCTGCGCGCCAATGTAGCGGTAGACGCCTTGCTCGTTCTGCGACGCCACGCTCACACGCCATCGCATCGTATGCGGCTGTCCGTCGGTTGGCACCAGTTCCTCCGGCAGATCGTAAGAGGTTCCGGTGGTCACGTCCGCGCGTGAGGTGCCTGCCGTCTGATCTTCGATCTCAATCAGGTAGACTTCGCCTTGATTCAACACACCCGCGCTGACCCATTGCAGCGAGAAGGTGCGCGCCGGGGCGTTGGCGTCTTCCGGTGGTGAAATGAGTGCGGGCGCTCTGAAAGTGGGGGTTGGCGTGGGCGTTTCGCTGCCGGAGATGGTTGGCGAAAGCGTCGGCGTCGGCGTCAGTGCGGGCACGTTGATCACATCTCCAACTGAAAGCGAGACGTTGCAGCCAGGACCGCCGCTTGGATTGCTGAAGTCGCAGCCGAAGAATGAAATCTGCGGGTTGAGCGTGGCGATGATCGGCAGAGTAGTCGAATTCCGTTGGGCGATGCCGATGATGGTTTGCCCCTCCTCGACCGCAACCTGAATGATCTGCGCGTTCGCCAGCGGGTCTTGCTGCTGCGTCACATTCGGCTGCACAGCTTGGGTCAGCGTAAAGCCTTCGGGTGTTGGCGTCCAAGAGGGAAGAGGAATGGTAATGCTGGAGCCGGGTCCCGGCAGACGGTCGGCACTGCGTATGAACGGATTCAGCTCCAGAATTTGATTGATGATCGCGTTCCAGCTATCGCTCTCGTAGTTGAAGGGCGGCTGCTGGAGGATGTAGTACATCGTGTCGCTTTCCTGCACGATGTAGGTGGCGTATGGGTTAAAGGTTGGGGTGATCGTTGGTGTCTCAGTCGGCGGGGCAGGCGTCGGGCTTTCCACCTGCGGTACTGAAGTCAATGCCATCGTCGCCGTTAACGATGCTTCCAGCGTGGCGGTGGGCGCGACAGTAGGCGTCTGCATCTGCTCGACCTGGGTGGGCGTATTTTGCGGCAGCGGGATATTTTGCGAAAGCTCGCAACCGCTGAGCAGCGCAGCGCCAGCAAGCAGACCCACAGCCAGCGCGACATAAAATCTTTTTCCATCCAGCATAGCTTAGCGCCCTTCCCAGGTGAAAAGTCGGGGTTCAGTCGTATAAAACGGGCGGTCAGGGTCGCTGCTGCGAATCACGCTGATCGTCCATCGGTAATCGTGGCGCTGTCCATCCTGCGACTGCCAGGTGGAAGGCAGCACGAAGGAGAGTTCGGTCGTATCGGCGGTATAAATCTGCTCAGCCGTCAGGTCTTCGACCCGCACGTGGTAGACTTCATCTGCGCCCAACATTCCGCTGCCCACCCAGCGCAGCGTGATCAAATCACCGCGCCCGAACAAGGTTCGGTTCGCCGGGCTGACCGCGTTCGGCGCATTAAACGTCGGCGTGGCTGTTGGCGTGGGCGTCTCGCTGCCCGAAAGTGTTGGCGAAATCGTGGCGGTGGGCGTCGGCGCGGGCACGCGAATTTGCTGCCCGGCGATGATTATCACATTGCATTCAGGTCCGCCAACCGGACTGCCATAGTCGCACTGCGAAAAGGTGATTTCGGGGTTGAGCTGCGAAAGCACCTGCACGCTGGTGTTGTAGGCGTACACCACTGAGGTGATGTTCTCGTTCGGCTGCACGGTGTACCATTGCACACCGGGCAGCAGCGTCTCGGTCGGCGCGACAGTTGGCGTGCCTGCTGTCGGTACGCTGGCGAGTTCCAGCCCAGGGACAACGAATGCGGCTTCGTCAGTTGCGGCGGCTTCATCGGTGGTCGAGTCACCCGTCTCATCGCCTTCACCTGTTTCTGCTTCAGTTTCAGCAGGCGCGGCACCGACTTCAGTGGGCCAGGGAACCATTACTTCCTGCCCGACTTGAATCATCTCCGGCGAGGTGAGATTGTTCATTTCCAGGATCAGCGGCATCACGTCCAGGCTGCGGTGTCCACATTCCCACGCAATGCTGATTAAATCATCGCCGCTTTGCACCGTATGCGTGCAGGGACCGGGCGTCGCGGTGTTCGTAGGCGTTGGTGGGGGCGGTGTCACCGTCGCCATGATTGGCGCGGGCGGCAGGGTATTGGTGGCGATGACGATTTCCTGCTGGGTCGCTGCTGGGCTTGGCGTGGGTTGATCGGCGGCGGAGGGCAGCAGCCAGCGCACCGCCGCGAATGCCACTGCGCCGACGCATACCACCGCCAGCAGAACCAGCGCGCCGCCGAAAATGTACACTTCACTTTTGCGATGCAGTTCGCCTTCAAGCAGGTCAGTTTCACCATAACGGAGGTCGTAGCGGGGCTTGCTGCCGGGTTTTGTGGTTGAAGCGGTGGCTCTTTCGGAGACGACTTCTACCTCGCTCAGGGAAGTGCCGCAGGTGCTGCACAGGGTGGCGTTTGGGTGCGACGGCGTTCCACAGATCGGGCAGATTTTATAGCTTTGCGACAACGGCAGTTCCTCAGTACGGGTACCTTGCGTGCGCCATTATAACGCCTCAACGCGCTGCGACGCGAGGGCGAAGCTCATGCCGCGCGTGCGCCACTGAAATACTTGCTATAATTGTATGGGGAGGGAATTTCAAATCGTGAGTGTGAATGAGAAGATCGTCGCCTATCATGTCGCGCGGCTGAAAGACCGCAGCGCCGAAATCCGCCTCAAGTCAATTCACGAACTCGCTGAGTTGGGCGACCCTGCCGCACTTGATGCTTTGCAGCAAACCTTCCGCACCGACGAGAACCTCGAAGTTCGAAAAGCTGCTCAAGAAGCCGGACGCGCCATTTTCCTCAAAACCCAGCGTAAATAAACTAAAGGGCGGCATATTTTGCGCCGCCCGTTTGCTCAGTCTAGTTTCCGCACATTCCGGCGATGCGTTCGGCAATCTGCGCGGCACTGGCTTCGAGGCTTGCCAACCGCGTCCGTTCACGCTCGACCACATCCGGGCGGGCGCGCGAGACGAACTGCTCGTTGCCAAGCTGCGCCTGCACCCGCGCGATTTGCTCCACCAGCTTCGCGTGTTCCTTGCCCAGCCGTTCGCATTCCGCCGCCATATCGACGAAGTCAGCTAGCGGGAGGTAAGCGGTCACATCCGCCACCGTCACCGACGCGGATTGTGCCGGAACCGCGCTTTCGTCGCTTAGGAGTTGCAGTGTTGCCACATTGCACAGCCGCGCGAACAGGTATTCGTGCCCATCGAACAGCGTGCGGCGGCTGCCCGGCAAAATCAGCGTGGTGATCTTGCGCCCCGGCTCCACTTGATACTCATCACGCACGTTGCGAATCCCGCGCACGAGGTCGATCAGGATTTGCATGTCATTCTCGGCGTTCTCGTTGAAGTACGCCTCGTCCGCCTGTGCCCACGATGACAGAATGAGCGGCTTATCGTGGTTCGGCAGGTAGCTCCACAGCGCCTCGGTCACGAACGGCATGAACGGATGCAACAGCCGCAGCGTCGTATCCAGCACGCCCACCAGCACGCGCCGGGCGTTGGTCTTTTGCTGCTCGTCACCCTGGTACAGCGGGTACTTGCTAATTTCGATGTACCAGTCCGCGAAATCGCTCCACAGGAAATCGTCAATCTGCCGCCCGGCTTCGCCGTACTGGTAGCTGTCGAACAGCCGCTGCACGCTGGCGACCAGCTTGTTCAGCTTGCTGATGATCCAGCGGGCGGGCAGGTCAAGTTCAGCCGCAGGCGGCAAGCCTGGCTCGATCTCGCCTTCCAAATTCTGAGTGACGAAGTTCGTCATCTGCCAGATTTTGTTGACGAAGCGCCAGTTGCGCTCGACGCGCGCGGTGTCCAGGTTCAGGTCGTTGCCCGGCGCGCCAGCCGTCACCAGCGTGAAGCGCAGCGGGTCAGCGCCGTACTGATCGACCTGTTCTAGCGGGTCAATCGTATTGCCCAGCGTCTTGCTGATTTTGCGCCCGAATTTGTCCCGCACCAAGCCGTGCAGGTAGACGGTGTCGAACGGTGGTTTATCCGTGAACCACAAGCCCATCATAATCATACGCGCCACCCAGAAGAACAGGATGTCGTAGCCTGTCTCCATCATCTGCGTCGGGTAGTAGCGGCGCAGGTCGGGCGTGTCCTGGGGCCAGCCCAGCGTGCTGAAGGGCCACAAGCCGCTGCTGAACCAGGTATCCAGCACGTCGAGTTCAGGTGACCAGGTATAGCCGGGACGGTCTTTGGGCGGCGTCTTGCCGACGTAGATTGCACCGTCCGGTCCGTGCCACGCGGGGATGCGATGCCCCCACCACAACTGGCGGCTGATGCACCAATCCTCGATGTTTTCCAACCAGTTGAAGTAAACCTTCTCGAAACGCTCCGGCACAATTTTGATCTGCCCGCTGCGAACGGCTTCCAGAGCCTTATCTGCCAGCGGCTGAATCTTCAGGAACCACTGCGTGCTGATCAGCGGCTCGACCACCTCGCCGCCGCGCTGCGAACGGGGCACGACGTGGACGATTTCCTGAATGCGGTCAGTCAAGCCGAGCGCGCTCATGTCCGCCCACAGCTTTTCGCGCGCCTCGAAGCGATCCATCCCCGCGTACTGCCCGGCGTTCTCGTTCAGCGTCGCGTCCTTGTTCATGATGTTGATCAGCGACAGGTTGTGGCGCTGACCCAGTTCGTAGTCGTTGAAGTCGTGTGCGGGCGTCACCTTGAGCGCGCCTGTGCCGAACTCCCGATCCACGTAGGTGTCACCAATGACCGGAATCCTGCGGTTCAGCACGGGCACCAGCGCGAATTTGCCAATGTGCTGCTTATAGCGTTCGTCCTCTGGATGGACCGCCACCGCCGTATCACCGAGGATGGTTTCCGGGCGGGTGGTCGAAACCGGGATGAAGCCGCCGTCTTCCAACGGGTACTTGAAGTAGTACAGCTTGCCCGGCTCTTCTTCGCGCTCGACTTCCAGGTCGCTGACCGCTGTCTGCAAGCCCGGACTCCAATTCACCAGCCGGGGACCGCGATAGATCAAGCCCTGCTCGTAGAGGGTGATGAACACATGCTGCACCGCAGCGGAGAGTCCCTCGTCCAGCGTAAAGCGTTTACGATCCCAGTCGCAGCTTGCGCCTATCCGCCTCAGTTGATCTTCAATCCTGCTGCCGTATTTGGCTTTCCATTCCCACGTCCGTGCCAGAAATTCCTCGCGTCCGATTTCCTCGCGGCTGGTGCCTTCGTCTTGCAACATCTTCTCGATTTGAAGCTGGGTCGCGATGCCCGCGTGGTCAGTCCCCGGCACCCAGAGCGCCGCCTTGCCGCGCATCCGCTCGTAACGCGTCATCAGGTCTTCCAGCGCAATGAAAATCGCATGACCCAGATGCAGCGCACCGGTCACGTTCGGCGGCGGCATACTGATCACGAACGGCTCTGCGTCCGCTGGCGCGACTTCCGGCTTAAACCAGCCGTTCTTTTCCCACTCTTCGTAAATGCGCGGTTCTTCCTGCGCAAACTCGAAGGTTTTTGGCATCTGTTTGGTTTGCATCGTCTTTCCTTTGTCTAGCCTATGCTCGAAGAGCAACTGCTGCTTCGTGTAGTCAGTATCGGAATCCGTTAGGTATTGAGAGCTTTGTATAAACTAGATGTCATCAGCCCGGCTTGCGGGCTACCAAAACGCGCTCCGTCCGGTCGGGCTGGTCGGTCACATCTTCAAAGCCAGCTTCCAGCAGGACGACCTTCACCTCGTCGGTCGAAAGCGGACGAAATACCACGCGCCGCTTGATCACGTTGTAATTCCGCCCTCGCCCGGTGACGATAAACAGGTTCTGCCGTGCCAGCATCGGCGGTCCGTCGCGCCACTCCCAGATGTCAAAGGTGATGAAATCGTCGTTGTTCTCCAGCCGGTTGACCAAGCCGGGGATGAAGCGCGGGCGGTCTTCCAGAAACGGCGCAAAGTCGCGCATTCCGATCACCAGTGTTCCACCGGGGCGCAGCAGCTTGTAGAAATTCCGCAGCGTCCGCTCGATTTCCTTATCTTCGGTCAAGTGGGGCAAGGCGTTGCCTTTGGTGATCACCGCGTCGAACGGCGCTTCGATATTGTCGGTCAGGTCGAGGAAGTCACTCCGCACGAACTGGATTTTTTCGCCCAGCCCGCGCGCTCTGGCGATTTCGTAGGCTTTTCGCAGCATCCCGGCGCTGGGGTCTGCCGCCACCACCTCGAAGCCAAGCTGCGCCAGCGGAATCGCCTGCGCGCCTGCGCCGCAAGACGCATCCAGCACGCGGGTCACGTTCCGGTTGCGGAAGATCGAGCGCAAGCCGAGTCCTTCACGCTCCAGTTGCGTTTCCCAATCCCGGTAGAACAGGGGATAGTATTCGGCGATAGCATCGTAGAATGAGTTCGTGTTGTTTCTGGATGGCATGGCGGTTTCCCCAAATAAAAAAGCCCTCATCCACATACAAGGACGAAAGGGCTTTCGCGGTACCACCTTGTTTCCGTGTCAGCCTTCGGCTGACATCGTCAATCGTCCGATTGACACAGCAACCTTAGCGTAACTCCGGCTCTTGATTTCGCTGTAACGGGCGTGCCCGGTGGCGCTTACGCTTACAGGAAGCTTGCAGTAGTTCAGCGCCACGACTCCTGGGTGACGTTTCGGCAGTCGTCTGCGAGTGGGCTTCCAGCCTATGACCCACACTCTCTTGCGCGACGTTCCTGCGTACTTTTCCCAATCATCGTCTGTCAGAATAATAATGATTGTTCGGAAAGTATAGCATGTTGCCGAAACCACCGTCAATCCCTGTGCGGTAACTTGGCGCGCCTTATTCCTGTGGTGGGGAAGGGTGCAGGTGATGGAGCAGCAAGCTGCTAATGCGGTCAGAGACCATGTCAATCGCCACTGTATTAAAGCCGCCTTCGGGGATGATTACGTCGGCGTAGCGTTTGCTAGGTTCGACAAATTCCAGGTGCATCGGGCGCACCGTGCTCATATACTGGTTGATCACCGACTCGGAGGTGCGTCCGCGTTCGGCAATGTCACGGTGCAGGCGGCGGATCAGGCGAATATCAGCGTCTGTATCCACGAAGATTTTCACGTCGAACAGCGGGCGTAGGCTCTCTTCCGCCAGCACGAGAATCCCTTCAACCAGAATAATCGGCTGTGGTTCGACGTGCTGCGTTTCCTTCGTCCGCTGGTGAATCGTGAAGTCGTAAATCGGGATTTCGACCGGCTGCCAGTTTTGCAGCGCGACGATGTGATCCGCCATCAGCGATGTTTCCAGCGAATCGGGGTGGTCAAAGTTGATGGCGCGGCGCTCTTCCAGCGTCAGGTCGCGGCGGTCGCGGTAGTAAGCGTCGTGGGCAACATAGGCGATATGATGGCTGCCTACCCGTTCGAGGATGGCATTGGCAATTGTGGTCTTGCCAGAGCCAGAACCGCCAGCAACGGCAATGGTCACAGGGCGCGCACGCTCGGTCATGCCTTTCCGCCTCCTAAAGCAAATGCCCGCTGAAAGCAGCGGGCACATGTGAGCCACCCGAGGGACTTGAACCCTCAACCTCACGCTTACGAAGCGTATGCTCTGCCATTGAGCTAGGGTGGCAATTGCGGCGAATTATAGCAGCGCCGAAGATCACTGGCAAGGCTAAAAATCTGTATAGGAGTAGGGAATTGGGCGGATATACAAGGGCACGGCACCGCCGTGCCTCTACAAGCGTATGTCCTTGATGTTCACCACTCTTAATCTGCATTCTTTGCCGCGTTTCGCATCGGCTTTAGTGCCGGAAATGGCGCACACCTGTAAACACCATCGCAATATTCGCTTTGTCTGCTGCCTCAATCACCTCGGCATCGCGGATCGAGCCGCCCGGTTGGATCACCGCCGTAATCCCCGCCTGAGCCGCCACTTCGATGCTGTCTCCAAACGGGAAGAAGGCGTCCGATGCCATCACCGCGCCAACTGCGCGCTCACCTGCCTTATCGACGGCGATTTTCGCCGCATCTACCCGGCTTGACAGCCCGCCACCGACGCCCACTGTCGCGTTCTTCACCGCCAGCACAATCGCGTTCGACTTGACGTGCTGCACCGCTTTCCAGGCGAAACGCAAGGCTTCCGCTTCAGCGGCAGTTGGCGCGCGTTTGGATACAGTCTTGAATGGCGTGCCTTCAGGGTCGCCCATATCCACTTGCTGCACCAGAAAACCCCGATGCACGGTGCGGATTTCAAGATCAAGCCCGTCGTACAGCGACGGAATTTGCAGTAGGCGGCAGTTCTTGCGCTTCTCATTCAGGGTACTCTGCGCCTCATACGTGAAGCCCGGCGCAGCAATTGCCTCGACGAACAGCGAACCGAGCGCCGCTACGAAACCCTCATCCACTTGCCGGTTGACCGCGATCACGCCGCCGAATGCCGAAACCGGATCGGACGCTAGCGCGGCGGGAAACGCCTCAGTGATGCTCTCCGCAGTGGCAATCCCGCACGGCGTCAGGTGCTTGACGATCACCACCGTCGGCTCGGTGAAGCTGCTTACCGTGCGCCATGCTGCATCCAAATCCAGGATGGTGTTGTAGGAGAGTGCCTTGCCACCCAGCACGGTTCCGCCTAATGGTCCGGTGGTCGCCTTTCGGCTATAGTAGCCCGCTACCTGATGCGGATTTTCGCCGTAGCGCAGTTCGCCAAACTTCTGCATCCCCAGCGAAAGGTGTTGGGGCAGATCGGCATCAAGTAGGGCAGGGGCGGTGTCCTGGGCAAGGTAGGCGTGTATCGCGGTGTCGTAGTCTCGTGTCGAGGCGAACACTTTCACGGCAAGCTCACGCCGCAGCGCCAGGTCGACTTGACCATCGCCTTGCAGTGCCGCCAAAATGCGCGGATAGTCTGCCGGGTCGCAGACCGGAATAACGTGCAGGAAATTCTTGGCGGACGCCCGCAGCAGGGTTACCCCGCCGATGTCGATTTCCTCAATCGCGTCCAGCAGCGTAATCCCCGGCTTAGCGACGGTTTCCTGAAAGGGGTACAGGTTGCACACGACCATATTGATCGGTGCGAAGCCTTGCTGCAAGAGTTCGTCCAAATCCTGCTGGCGGTCACGCGCGAGGATGCCCGCGTGAATAGCCGGGTGCAGCGTTTTCACACGCCCACCCAGCATTTCCGGCGTTTTGGTGAGTTGTTCGACAGGGGTTACGGTCAGGCTGGCATTCCGAAGCGCCTTTTCTGTGCCGCCGCTGGCAACTAAGTCCCAGCCGAGGTTAACCAGCGCGGTTGCAAAATCCACTAACCCGGTTTTATCGTACACACTGAGTAATGCGCGGGGCATGTAACGTTATCCTTTAGTCAGCGATTGTTTCCAAAATCTGAGCGGCAAATTGGCGGGCGCGTGTCGGGGCATCGCCTACGTAGGCAGAAGCATCCAGCAGCGCGCGAATCTCGTCAGGCGCTAAATAATGCGCCAGCGTCGGGCTGTTTGCCAGGGATTCCACTAGGGGATTCGGCTCGCCGTTCGCAACCTTTGCCCAAGCGGCAAGGCTGTGCTCGCGCAGGTGCTCGTGCAGTTCCTGCCGGTTCGCGCCTGCCTTGCCCGCCGCCATGAGCACGCGCTCGACGGCAGCGAATGCGCCGAAGCGGTCGAGGTTGCGCTGTGCGGCTTGCTCATCAATCCGCAGTCCGCTGATGATCCGGGTTGTCACCCGGATCATTTCGTTGGTGGCGAGGAACGCAATGGGCAGCATTTCGCGGCGGTTTGCTGAATCGTCCAGTGTGCGTTCTAGCAGCGAATGGCTTGCGTTATCCCAAGCCACACGCTCCATTGCGACGACGAGCCGACCTAAGCTGTCGATCTTTTCCGCGTTGATCGGGTTGCGCTTGAAGGGCATCGCTGACGAGCCAACCTGAAGCCTCCCAAACGGCTCGTGCCACTCGTCAATCACGGGGGATTGCAGCACGCGCAGGTCGAACGCGAATTTATACAGGCTGCCTGCCACACCCGCAAGCGCGCTGGTTACCTGCCAATCCTGCTTGCGTGGGTAGGTCTGTGAGGCAACGGGATAGGGCGGAAGGTCGAGCGCCGCCATGACTCTTGCTTCCAGATCGGCGGGGGTCATGCCAGTGTTTTTCAGTAGCTCGCCGTAAGATGCGCTTGTGCCAACTGCGCCTTTCAAGCCCTTCCCGCGCAAATTCCTCCGGGTAGTTCGCAACAGGCAGTAGTCATCCAGTAAATCCTGCGCGTACAACGACAGGCGGTAGCCCATCGTGGTTGGCTCGGCCGGCTGGATGTGTGTGAACGCCATAATTGGCGCATCGGCGACCTGTTGGATCAGTTCAGCAAAGCACCGGAGCAGCTTTCCCAGCGCAGCCAGTGTTAAGTCAAGACTTTCGCGCGTGCGGATCACGTCGGCGTTGTCCTCGATGTCGGCGCTGGTCGCACCCAGGTGAATCACGCCGCCGCCAACGGTTGCTTGCTCGGCGTAGGTACGGACTTCCGCCATCAGGTCGTGCTGAATGTCCGCTTCAATTTCCTCCGCCCGCGCAATGTCGATCTGCTCGGCATGTGCTTCCAGGTCTGCGACTTGCTCCGCTGTGACTAGCCCTGCCGCCTGTTCCGCCCGCGCCAATTCGACCCAAATCCGCCGCCAAACGCGCCGCTTGTGCGCTTCGCTCCAAATGGCGCGCATATCATGCGTCCCGTAGCGCCACGTGAACGGAGAAAGAAATTCTTCGTGAGTAAAATGCATGAAATGATTCCTTCGTGGTCGCCCTCATTCTAGCGCGGGGTAGGGAATATGAGTATTTTGTGAAATAATGAACAAATAAATTGCGCAAAATTTCACAATGTGCTATGATAGTATCAGTTATCGAAGCATAAGGGTGGGAAAAGATGAATTGGCGACCACGTATTATCGTCATCGGTGCGGGTTTTGGCGGTTTATACGCCGCACAAACCCTCAAAGACAAGCCAGTGGATGTCCTGTTGATCGACCGCCAGAATTATCACACCTTCACCCCTTTACTGTATCAAGTAGCGACGGCGGGTCTCGAAGCAG
>Ga0081539_10005509_pt1 | contig 12856 bp, 11 predicted proteins | sample TabmetS4T2R2_FD_71023 | JGI IMG/M metagenome (GOLD analysis project Ga0081539, IMG submission 71023) | Tabebuia heterophylla rhizosphere microbial communities from the University of Puerto Rico - S4T2R2 | ecosystem: Host-associated > Plants > Roots > Rhizosphere ...
GTCCATGAACGACCGCGAGTGGCGCAGCGACGCGACGTTGTGGTGCGCCCTGATCGAGCGGTACGTGCCGAGGCCGATGGCCGCCGACTTCGGGCCGCCCTGCAGCGGCGCGCTCACCAGGTGGACGTACACGAGCAGGTCGGACTCCGCCGCACGCCGGTTGAGGGTGACGGGCGCGCCGTGCGGACCGTCGCCGATCACGACGTTGCCGTCCGGGTCCTCGGCGTCGTGGTTGTGGAGCCGGTCGGGGTAGAAGGCGGAGAACGTCCGCTCGCCGACGGCGTGGCGCAGCTCGGCGGCGGTCATGCGGCGGTGCAGCGCAAGCGCGGCGATGAGGTGGATGTCCTCCACCCCCGCGCGGTAGGCCCGCTCGATGACCTGCTCGATGATCTGCCCGCGGACGTCGGGCGCGCGCATCGGCGGCAGCGGCACGGAGAGGTCGTCGAACGCGATCGTCAGGCGCATCCCCGGGCGCAGGAGCGCGTCGAGCGGGTCGAGGCCGAGCGGGGCGTCCAGCGCGGAGGCGACGGAGCCGGGGACGTCGGCGAGCGCCAGGACCGGCGGCGGGGCGTTGATGACGCGCGAGCCGACCGGCAGGCGCTCCAGGCGCATCTGCTCGCCGGCGTGGAACAGCACCGGCGGTGAGTGCTCGGCGATCTCCGAGACGCAGGCGTCGCGCTCGAGCGCGGTGCGCCTCGTCGCCCGCTGGATGGCCGGCCTGCCGCCGACGGGGCGTTCGACAAGGCTCATCGGCTATGCCTCGTTGCGCAGGTCGAACACCGTCTTGACGCGGCCGGTCCGTGCCGCGCGCGGTGCGTGCTCCAACGCCGCCTTGTAGTCGCGCAGGTGGAAGCCGCGGTCGACGAGACGGCCGGGGCGCAGCCGCCCTGCGAGCTCGAGCGCGCGCGGGAACTCCTCGCCGTAGCCGTATGCCCCGCGGAGCTGCAGCTCGCGTTGCCACGCGAGGGCGAGATCGACGGACACGCTGCCCGGCATCCCCACGAGGGTCACCACTCCGCGAGGTCGCGCGACGGAGACCGCCGCCTGAAGCGATGCGCTGGAGCCCACGCAGTCCAGTACCCCGTCCACGCCGCCGAGCAACAGCTCGCCGGAGATGCGGCCCACGAGGCGGCGCGCGCCGGTCAGCCTCGCGGCCTCGAGGTGCAGCTTGTCCGGCGTGCAGACATGGTCTGCGCCCATGCGCATCGCTTCCGATAGCTGGCCGTCGTGCTTCGCGACGGCGAGGACGGTCGCATCGGGCGCGAGCTCGCGCAGCGCCGCGATCGTGAGCAAGCCCATGGTCCCCGCTCCGATGACCGCGAGCACGTGCGCCGCCTCGGGGGCTGCGACGCGTACCGCGTGCAGCGAGCAGGCGAGCGGCTCGACGAGCACGGCGTCCTCGTCGGTGAGCGTGTCCGGCACGGTGTGCAGCTGGGCGGTGGGAGCCACGAGGCCCTCGCTCCACCCGCCGCCGGTGTCGCGGCAGTACCCGATCTGCAGCCCGGCCGAGAGGTGCGTCCGCTCGTCCGCTCGAGCCGCCGCCTCGAGCGCCGGCTCGACGACGACGCGGCGCACGCGGCCGGCGCCGACGCGCACCTCGCCCACGACCTCGTGCCCGGGCACGAAGGGCGCCGAGGTGAGCGACGCGAGATACGGCGACGCGCTGCCGTTCATGAGCGCCTGATCGGATCCGCAGATGCCGCTCAGACGCGGGCGGACGAGCTGCCAGTCCGGCCCGGGCGGGCGCGGCGGATCCATCTCGGTGAGGCGCAGCGCCGTGACGCCGACCTTGGGGGAGAAGCGCGCGGCGAGATGGCGCGGGACCGACGGGTGGTACTGGAGCGCGAGCATCAGCCGGCGACGGCGGCGGACGGAGCGGTCCGCGCGCCGGGCTCCGCCTCCCAGCGCAGCACCGGCCAGCGTCGGCGGCGGGCCTCCCGAGCGAGCCGGAAGTCGGGGTTGACGGCGTGCGGATGCCCGACCACCTCCAGCAGCGGAAGGTCGGAGATCGCGTCGCCGTACGCGTGGCAGTCGGTCAGCGCGACGCCGTGCTCCGCGGCCAGCGCGGCGGCGAGCGATGCGCGGCCGTCGGCGGTGAGCGGCGGCTCGGCCAGCTCGCCGGTGAACTGCCCGGCGCGCTCCACGAGCCTCGAGCTGACGAGGTCGTCGGCGAGGTGGCGCAGCGGCTCCACGAGGAAGTCCAGAGCACCGGTGAGCAGGACGACGCGATCGCCGCGGCTGCGGTGCTGGCGGATGCGGCGGACGGCGGCGTGATGCATGCGCGGCAGGATGAGGTCCGACAGCGCGTCGGCCGCCTGGTCGCGCAGCTCCTGCGCGGGGAGGTTCGCGTAGCGCCGGTAGAACTCGCGGTTGAACGCGGCGCGCGAGATGCGGTCCTTGGCCCTGAACGTCGTCGCCCTCGCGCCCAGGCCGAGCAGCCACAGCTCGCGGTCGGGGTGGGGCATGTCCTTGCTGCGCAGCCACGCGTAGGCGTGCACGATCGTCGCGTCGAGCACCACGCCCTCGACGTCGAAGAACGCGATCGCGGCCGGACCCTGAGCCAGCTCGGCCACCTTCGGGCGCCGAGCCACGCGCCGCGCCGGACGAGGCGTGGAGACCAGGCGGCGCAGCGCCGGAAGGTGGACGTCCGCGATGTAGCTCTCCCAGTCGATCGCCGCGGTGTCGAATGGCAGGCGGGTGCGGTCCTCCGGCGTCATCCGGTCGGCCAGCGCGCGGGTCTCCCGGTCGTCGAACGCGCAGTCGAGCTCCGTGTACGGCCCGTAGATCTCCGAGAGCCGGCGCAGTCGCTCCAGCGAGCGGCGCTGCTTGTGCAGGTTGCGCTCCATCTCGTCGCCGTTGGGCAGGCCCGCCTTGCTGAGCAGGCGGCGGCCGATGCGCAGCGCCTGCTCCCCGCGGTCCAGCGCGCGGCGGATGTTCTCGTTGGACGCGAAGCGCCAGTCGCCCACCTCCACGGGGACGCCATGCTCGTCGGCGAGCGGATGGGCCCGGAAGTAGCGGGTGATGATCGGCGCGAGCTCGCTGATGCGCAGGGGGTTGCGGGCGCCGCTGGCCATCGTGAGGCAGCGCGGCTCGTCCGGCGCCCGGTCGGCGGCCGCGGCGACGAGGACGTTCGCCACGAGGTCGACGGGCACGATGTCGATCCGCGCGGAGGGCTGGCCGGGGAAGCGCGGGATGAGGCCGCGTCCGTAGGCGAGCAGGACCGGATCGGTGACCTTCAACCCCTCGATCCAGCCGGGAAACGGCGCCTCCAGCGCGGACTCGATGATCGTCGGACGCACGATCGTGAGGTGCGGCGTCCCGCTCTGCACGAGGGCGCGCTCGGCGAGCGCCTTGGAGAGCGTGTAGGTGTCCGACCAGCCCAGGGCTCGCGCGCGCTGCCGGCCGCGCTCCACGAGCTCCGTCCACATCCAGCCGTGCCGGCCCCACTCGGCGCGCTGGCCGACGTGCAGCGCGCCCGCCGGCCCGAGCTCCTCGCGTGCGTCGGCGACGAAGCGCTTCTGCTGCTCTGGCTGGCGGGAGAGCGACTCGAGCTCGCGGCGCCACTCGCGCGCGACCGCGAGCTCGGCATCGAGGTCCACCCACGGCTCCGACGTGCCGCTGCCGTAGGGGCGCTCGAGCACGAGCCCGGTCCGCTGGCCCGCGGCGTAGGCGGTGGAGACGTGCAGAAGGTGGACGTCGTCGCAGCCGGCCCGCTGCAGGGCGTCCGCCAACCGGCGCGCCCCGAGGACGTTGAGCTCGAGGATCTCGTCGAGGGGCTGCTCGAAGGACACCGAGGCGGCGCAGTGGATCGCCACGTCGGTGCCCGCCAGCTGCGCGGGATCAAGGCCGCCGAGCCCGTCGACGGCGAGGTCGCCCGCGACCGCGCGCAGGCGGCCGGCCGCGAGCGCCTCCTCCGCGAGACCGCCGGCGAACGGGGCGCTCGTGAGGACCTGCTCCTCCATGCGTCTCTGGGCAGCCGCGTCGTCGGCGGCGCGGACCAGCAGCGTGATCGTGCCGTCCCCATTTACCTCCCGCAGCCATGCGGCGAGGACCGCCTTGCCGAGGAAGCCGGTGGCTCCCGTGAGGAGCAGCCGCGCGCCGGCAAGCCTGTCGGCGACGAATGGTGACGTGGGTTCGCTCATCGGGCGGGAAGGACCGGACGTGCGGCCGGGACCCTACCCGCTTCCGTCGATCGGGGGCCGGGGGGATCGCGGCACCGCGTGACCGGAAGACCGTGTTCCGCCTATCCGAAAGGGCGATGGACGGGAATCGGTCAGCATCTCTAGAGTCGCGCCGTGATCCGGTGCTTCGTCGCGTTCGAGCGCGTGGGGCCGAACATGATCCGGCAACGACGCAGGGAGGCGACGAGGTGGCACGGGGCAAGCGAATCTGCACGTCGGCGAGGCGGGCGCTCTGTGTGCTCGCGCTCGCGTTGCTCGCGGTTCCGGCGAGCGCCGGCGCGGTGACGATCACGGAGTTCCCGCTGCCGGCGGCCGCGGCCGACGCGCACCGTCCGACCCTCCTGAAGGAGGGCGGCGACGGCAACCTGTGGGTGATCAACCCCGGGACCCAATCCGTCGTGTACCGCGTCACGACGACCGGCTTGGTCGTCGGCTCGATCCCCAGCGTGGCGCCGACGGACATCGCGGTGGCGCCGAGCGGCAACGTGTACTGGACCAGCACCGAACCCCCAGCCGGCGGGGGCATCCGGGGTGGCGTCGTCAGGGCCACGCCGTCGGGCGCCGTGACACCGTTCCTGCACGACGGATTCGCCGACGCAAACGCGCTCGCCGTGGATCCCGCCGCCGCGCAGGAAACGGTGACCTACACCGCGACGCAGGACTCGATGACCTACAGCTGCTCGGCCACCTTCGCCACGGCGATCTTCGGCGGATGCGGTCCCATCGAGGGAGCGCCTCAGGGGTTGTTCTCTCGCAGGCATTCACTCCTGACGGGCGACTGTGGGCATCCGGATACAGCTCCAACGTGCTGGTCCGCCTCGCGCCGAGTCGGGACGCGCTCGACGCGACCCTCGGCCTGCCGGCAGGGTCATTCCCCTACCGGATGACGGTAGGTCCGGACGGCAACCTCTGGGTGACGACGATCCGAGCGGCCGCGATCGATCGCGTCACGCCGGCCGGAGCGCGGACCCGGTTCACGCTGGCAGAAGACCACTTCACGGTCGACATCGTCGCCGGCCCGGACGGCGCCTTGTGGTTCACGGAGCTCGGGGCGAACGTGATCGGCCGCATCACCACCGGCGGCCAGGTGACCGAGTTCCCCGTGCCCACGGCGGGGGCGCAGCCGTTCGGAATCACGATCGGGCAGGACGGTGCGATCTGGTTCTCCGAGTTCAACGCCAACCAGCTCGGGCGGCTGCAGCTCGACTCGCCGAGGTCGGCGGGCGGGCCGGGCGGCTCAGGCGGCGGGCCGGGCGGTTCGGCGGTGGTGGCCGACAGGGCGGCGCCGGTGTTCGTGCGGGCGTTATCGTTGTCGCGATCGCGGTTTCGGGCGTCCGCGGCGGCCTCGCGCCCGACGCCGCGTGGGAGCGAGTTTCGGTTCTCGTTGAGCGAGCCGGCGCGGGTCGTGATCACGATCGCCAAGGGGTCGTCGGGTCGTCGCGTGGGCGGCGTGTGCGTGAGGCCGACGCGGTCGAACCGGGGTCGGTCGCGCTGCACGCGCTACGCGACGGTCGGCAGATTGCGCCGTGACGGCCGCCAAGGCCCCAACGAGGTGGCGTTCACCGGGCGACTGAACGGGCGCGCGCTACGCGGGACCTATCGGGCGACGGCGGTGGCGACGGATGCGGTAGGCAACGTTTCGCGGCCGAGCCGGGTGACGTTCGCGGTGGTGTCGCGGTGAGGCGTGCATTGCTGCTGGTGGCGCTCGTGCTCCTCGCCGTGCCGGCCGGCGCGGGCGCGGTGACGATCACGGAGTTCCCGATCGAGGCCGGGCCGGCGAACAGCGCGCATGCGTTGACGTACTTGAAGGCCGGTCCGGACGGAGCGCTGTGGATCGTCGACCGCGGCGCGAGCATGGGCATCGAGCGAATGGCCACGAGCGGGACGCGGCTTACCAGGGGTGCGACCGAGTACTCGTCGTTGACGCCGGTCGACCTCGCGGTCGCGCCGAGCGGCGACGTGTACTTCACGGAAGGCGGGACCGGCGGCACGGGGGGCGGCTACGTCAGGCTGCGGCCGGGGGTCGGCAGCTCGCGCGACAGCCGGGAGGGAATGAGCGCGAGCGCCGTCGCGATCGATCCGGGCAGTACCGCGATCGTCCGACTGGCCTTCGGGGCGAACCTGACCGGCACCGAGGAGCCCGCCGGGACCGGGCACGCCTGCACCACCACCGTGAACGGGACCATGGTCCTCCCCCTTTCCTGCGTTCCGCTCGCCTACGGGACATCGCCCCTCGAGGGCATGGCGTTCGCACCGGACGGGCGGCTGTGGGCGGCGAACCTGGCGTCCAACTCCGTGGCGCGCTTCGCGGCAGGCGGGCCGGTCGTCGAGAGCACGGTCCCGCTGCCCGCCTCGTCGGGGCCGCGGCGGATCGCCATCGGTCCCGACGGCAACCTGTGGGTGACGATGTCGCTGGCGAGCGCGATCGACCGCATCACGCCGACCGGCGCATGGACGCGCTTCTCGCTGCCACCCGGCCGTGTGCCATACGACATCGCGGCCGGTCCCGACGGCGCGCTGTGGTTCACGGAGAACGGCGCGAACGCGATCGGCCGCATCACGATCGATGGTCAGGTCACAGATTTCCCTGTTCCGACGCCAGGCGCGGCTCCGCTCGGGATCACGACGGGGCCGGACGGGGCGATCTGGTTCACCGAGAGCGCCGTCGACAAAGTCGGGCGTCTGCAGCTGGATTCGCCGGCCCAGCCCGGCGGTCCGGCCCCTCCGGGCGGGGCGGCGGTGGTCGCGGACCGGGCGGCGCCGGTGTTCACGCGGGCGCTCTCGCTGTCGCGGTCGCGCTTCCGGGCCTCCGCGGCCGCGCGCTCGACGCCGCGGGGCAGCGCGTTCCGCTTCGCGCTCAGCGAGCCGGCGCGCGTGGCGATCACGATCGCCAAGCGGTCGACGGGGCGGCGTGTGGGTGGACGGTGCGTGGCGCGCACAGGGTCGAATCGGCGGCGTCGGCGGTGCACGCGCTACGTGACCGTGGGGACGCTGCGGCGCGACGGCCGGCAGGGTGGCAACGAGGTGGCGTTCAACGGGCGGCTGAACGGTCGGGCGCTGCTCGGCTCCTACCGGGCGAGTGCGGTGGCGACGGACGCGGCCGGCAACGCATCGAGAGCCTCCCGGGTGGCGTTCACGGTCGTGTCGCGATGAGGCGCACGCTGCTCGTGGCAGCCTTGGCGCTGCTGACCCTCCCGGCGGGCGCGGGCGCGGTGACGATCCAGGAGTTCCCGCTCGCGCCGGGCGCCGCCCCGTTCTACCTCAAGCCCGGTCCGGACGGGAACCTGTGGGTGGTCGACAAGGCCGGCACTGGGGCCATCCGGCGCGTGTCGATGGCCGGCGCCGCGCTCCCGCCGGTGCCGGCGACCAGCCCCCAGGACATCGCGGTCGGGCCGAGCGGGAACGTGTACTGGTCGGAGACCGGCGTGGGCAACGGCGGCGCGGGCGCAGTCGTGCGGCTCACGCCGGGCGGGGTGCGCGCGACGCAGTCGCTGGCCAACCTCTTCGCCTACGCGATCGTGGTCGGCCCGAACGAGCGCGTCACGGTGTCCGGCCGGTTCCAGGGCAGCGCGTACGCCGACAGCGCGGGCGTCTGCCTGGCCACCTTCAGCCCCACCGCCAGCTGCACGAACGTGGGGCCGATCCTGGCGCGGCCCACGTCGCTCGTGTACGCGGCGGACGGCCGGATGTGGGGCGTGATGAACGAGACCAGCCAGCTGCAGCAGTTCCAGACCGACCCGCTGGACGCGGCGCCCGGGACGAGCGCCGTCGTGAACCTACCCGGGGGCTCGCTGCCCACGCGGGCGGTGCAGGGCCCCGACGGCAACCTGTGGATCACGATGACCGGCGCGAACGCCATCGAGCGCATCATCGTCTCCCCGTTCGAGCGGACGCGCTTCACGCTGCAAGGGGCCGGGAAGGCGCCAACGGACATCGCGGTCGGTCCGGACGGGGCGCTGTGGTTCACCGAGTCCGGCGGCAACGCCATCGGCCGGATCACGACCTCCGGCGAGATCACCGAGTTCCCGGTCCCCACGCCGGGCGCGCGTCCCACCGGCATCACGGCCGGACCCGACGGGAACATCTGGTTCACGGAGAACGCGACGGGCGCCGTAGGCCGGCTCGCGTTCGACACGCCCAACAGCCCCGCGTCGGGTGGTGGGGGCGCCACGGTCGTCGCCGACCACGCCGCGCCGCGGTTCACCCGAGGGCTGCGTCGGACGCGCCGCGCCATCCAGTTCTCGCTCAGCGAGCCGGCCCGCGTGGCGCTCACCGTCGAGCGTCGTGGCACGGGCAGGCGCGTGAACGGGCGCTGCGTCCGATCGACCGCGCGCACGCGGCGACGGCCGCGCTGCACCCGCTGGTCCCCGGTCGCGACGTTGCAGGTCGCGGGGCGCCAGAACGCCAACAGCGTGTCCTTCACGCGCCGGCTGCGCCGCGGCACCTACCGCCTGCGTGCGGTGGCGACCGACGCTGCGGGCAACAAGTCGGCGCCCAGCCGGGCGACGTTCACGGTGAGCGGGTGATCGCGAAGCCGGCGCTGAGGGAGCCCGATCGCAGCGGCGTGCGACTGACCTTCGCCTCGGCGTAGCCGGCTGAGCGAACCGCGCTGCGCAGCAGTCGCTCCAGCTCTCCGCCCTCGGGGACGCGGTCGAGCACGTCGGCGGGCAGCTCGAGCCGGCCCAGGTCGCCGAAGTGGCGCACCCGCAGCTCCGCGAAGCCCAGCGCCTTCACCGCGCCCTCCGCCCGGTCGATCCGCGCGAGGACCTCGGGCGTGACCTCGGTGCCGTACGGGATGCGCGACGCGAGGCAGGGGCTCGCGGGCTTGCGCGCGCTCGGCACGTGCAGCAGCGTCGCCAGCTCGCGGACGCGCGCCTTCGGCAGGTCGATGAGCGGATGGACGACGCCGTGCTCGCTCGCCGCCCGCAAGCCGGGGCGCCAGTCGCCGAGGTCGTCGGCGTTGGCGCCGGAGAGCACGGCGGCGAAGCCGCGGGCCTGCGCGAGCGCCCCGAGCGCGTCGTACAGCTCGGACTTGCAGTGGTAGCAGCGGTCGGGGCCGTTGGCTCGGTAGCCCTCGCGGGCCAACTCCGCCGTTGTGAGCGTCTCGTGCGCGATGCCGATCGCGGCGGCGACCTCGCGCGCGCCGTCCAGCTCGCCGCTCGCGAGGGCGGGGGACACCGCGGTGACCGCGAGCGCCCGACCGCCGAGCGCGCGTGCCGCGATGCACGCGACGAGAGAGGAGTCCACGCCGCCGGAGAAGGCGACGATCGCGGAGCCCAGGCCGGCGACGCGCGCCTCGACGTCCTCAAGCCCGGACATCGATCTCGCGCTGCGCCGCCGCCCATGCGGCGCCCCAGATCGCCTTCACCGGGCGACCGAGCGCCGCGGCCGCCTCCGCGACGTCGTCGTGCTCGGGGGCGACGTTGACGATCTCCCCGCGTAGGCGCCCGAGCTTCACGCCCACCGGGTGGCCCTCCACGGTCACAGTGCGCAGCTCCCGGTCCAGCTCGTAGCGGTGCAGCGCGGTGGTGCGCACGCCGAGCGTCGACGTGCTGCGCAGCATCGCCTCCGCGACCGCGGCCTCCCGATCGGGACGGGCGACGGCGCTCAGGACCATCCCCGGCCGGCCCTTCTTCATCTGCACGGGCGCGATCCACACGTCGAGCGCGCCGGCGTCCGTGCAGGCCGAGGCCGCATCGGGGACGAGCTCCGGCGACAGGTCGTCGAGATTGCACGCGAGCAGGACCGCGGGGCGCCGTGCCGGTGCATCCTTCGTGACGCCGAGGATGACGCGGACGAGGTTCGGGCGGTCGTGCAGGTCACGTGTCCCTGCGCCGTACCCGGTGGACTCCAGGATCATCGGGGGGAGCGGGCCGTACGTCGTCGCGAGCGCGGCGACCAGGGCCGCGCCGGTCGGCGTGACGAGCTCGGTCGCGATGTCCACGCCCTCCAGCGGCACGCCCTTCAGGAGCTCGAGGGTCGCCGGGGCCGGCAGCGGCAGGCGCCCGTGCGCGGCGTCGACGAAGCCCCGTGGAGCGGGCAGCGGCGAGCAGGAGATCTCGTCGACGTCGAGGTCCTCCAGGGCGAGCGCGACGCCGCAGACGTCGGCGAGCGCGTCGATCGCCCCCACCTCGTGGAAGTGCACGTCGTCCGGCGGCACTCCGTGGATCGCGCCCTCCGCCTCCGCGAGGCGGCGGAAGGCGTCGTGGGCGCCGGCGTGGGCTCGCGTCGGCAGGTCGGCGGCGTCGATGAGCGCCCGAACGGCGGCCCAGTCGCGGTGCACGCGCTCGTCGGCGGTCAGGACCTCCAGCCGCGCGGCGCCGATGCCGTGGCGCTCCGTGCGCGTGACGACGATGTCGACCCCGAGCGGCTTCAGGCCGTCGCGCACCCGTTCCTCCGAGGCCCCGGCGTCGATGAGCGCGCCGAGCAGCATGTCCCCCGCCACGCCGGCGATCGCGTCGATGTGCAGCAGCCGGGTCACCTCGCGGCCGCCCGCGCGATCCGGCTGGCCACGGTGGCCGCGCCGAAACCGTCGTCGATGTTCACCACCGCGACGCCGGGCGCGCAGGACGCCAGCATCGACATGAGCGCGACCTGCCCTCCGGAGGCGACGCCGTAGCCGACGCTCGTCGGCACCGCGATGACGGGCGCCGCCACCAGGCCGCCGACGACCGAGGCGAGCGCGGCGTCCTGGCCGGCCGCCACGACGACGCAGTCCGCCGCGCGCAGGTCGGGCAGCGCGACCGCGAGACGGTGCAGGCCCGCGACGCCGACGTCCTGCTGGATCGCGACGTTCGTCCCGAGCAGCTCGCAGGTGACGGCGACCTCGCGGACGACCGCGCCGTCGGACGTGCCGGCGGAGACGATCGCCACGGTGCCGGCAGGCTGCGGCACGCCGCGCCGCAGCCACATCATGCGCGCCTCGGCGTCCTCCTCGAGGCCGTCGACCGCGGCCCTCACCGCCGCGCGAGCGACCTCGTCGGCGCGGGTGACGATGACGGTCTCCGAGCCTTCCTCGACGAGCCCTGCCACGATCGCGGCCACGTGCTCGGGGCGCTTGCCCTCGGCGAGCACGGCCTCCGGGACGCCCTGGCGGACGCCTCGCGCCGTGTCCAGGCGGGCGAAGCCGAGGTCGAGGATGGGCGGGACGGCGAGGCGCTCGACGTCGTCGTCGGCGGGCATGCGGGGGAGTCTAGGTCGCGTCAGACCGCGGGCAGCAGCGCAAGGCCCTCTGCGCCGGCGGCCGTGCGAAGTCGACGGTCGAACACCGCCATCGTGTCGACGGCAGGGTCGGCGTCGCGCGCCATCAGGGCAGCTGCGAGCTGCAGAGCGTCGCCCGCCCGCAACCGATGCCGCCGGACGCAGGCCAGGGAACGAGCCGCGACCGCATCGCTCAGCGGCAGGACGGCGAAGCGCCCGTCGCGAACGTCGGCAAGGAACTCGCGATCGAGCGCGGCAGCGAGCTCCTGGTCGAGCTCCTCGCTCGCCGCCTTCCTCCAGATGGCTGCGAGGACCTCGGTCAGGGCGAGCGCGCTCATCGCGATCGGCCCCGGCCAGGAGCGCGCCTCGGTCGCACCCTCCTCATCTGCGTAGAGCTTGACGAGGGCTGAGCTGTCCCAGAGCGCGCTCAGCGACGACTCTCGCTGACGAGCTGCGCCATGGGGGTTCCGCGGCCTGCTGCGGCTCGTGCCCGCCGAAGGTTCTGCTCGCTGGGCCGGGGCGCCTCAGGCAGTACGGAGGTGTCGAACCCAAGGCCGGCGCGGCTCAGCCGTTCGCGGAGCGCGACGAGCTCGCTCTCCGCGTGCGTCGGGTCCGTCGCGGCCGCGACGAGGTCGTCGAAGGTCTGGTTCACGCTGCGGCCGCGCGCAGCGGCGAGCCGGCGGACCGCCTCCCCGCGCTCGTCGCTCAGGCGAACCGAGAACTGCTGCATGCCTTGATGCTAGCAAGCATGCTTTCACATGGTCAGCGGCATGAACTCGACCACCTCGCCGGCCGGCACGACCTCGCGGTCCCACGGCAGGATCGCGAAGCCGTCCGCGTCGGCGAGCGCCTTCGTCATGTGCGACCCCTGCTTGCCCGTGAGCACCACGCCGCCGCCGTTGGCGAACTGCGCCGTCGCGTACGTCGTGCGCCCGCCCGGGTTAGGCGCGTCGGCCGCCAGCGTCACCTCCGTCGTCGCCGGCGCGGCGAACGCGCCGCCCGCCATGCGCTGCAGCAACGGCGCGACGAACACCAGGTAGCCGACCACCGTCGACAGCGGATTGCCCGGCAGCCCGAACACCCAGCGATCGCCGCGACGACCGCAGTAGATCGGCTTGCCGGGCTTGATCCGCACCCGCCAGAAGAGCTCCTCCACGCCGATCTCGGCGAGCGTGTCCTTCACGAGGTCGTGGCCGCCCACGGACACGCCGCCGGAGATGAGCAGGACGTCGGCGTCCTCGAGCGCCTCGCTCAGCACCTCCCGCGTGCGGCCGGGATCGTCCTCGACGCGCAGCGCCGGCAGCACGATCGCACCGTCGCCGAGCGCGTGCGCCGTGAGCGTCGGGCCGTTGGAGTTGTAGATCGCGCCCGGCGGCAGCGGCTCGCCGAGCGGCACGAGCTCGGACCCCGTCGCGACGATCGACACCCGCGGCCGGCGGTGCACGCGCACGGAGGCGACGCCGCCGGAGGCGACG
>Ga0081539_10005510_pt1 | contig 12854 bp, 7 predicted proteins | sample TabmetS4T2R2_FD_71023 | JGI IMG/M metagenome (GOLD analysis project Ga0081539, IMG submission 71023) | Tabebuia heterophylla rhizosphere microbial communities from the University of Puerto Rico - S4T2R2 | ecosystem: Host-associated > Plants > Roots > Rhizosphere ...
GATCCCCCTGGTGGTGCCGTGTCGCCAAACGTGGTGGCATTCGATCCGACGATGGAGCGCCCGCTCATTCATCAAGTCGATGTCGTGTTCGAGCGTCACCTCGGATCCAACACGGTGCTGTCGGCGTCGTATCTCTTCGGCGCCGGACGCAATCTGCCAACCCTGGTTGACGTGAATCTCCCGGCGCCAACGACCAGGACGTACGCGATCATCGGCGGCGAGTTCGATGGCCAGACGCTCACCGTCTCGCCGTTTTTTGCAGGGCCGCGGCCGGATCCGAGGTTTGCGATCATCACGGCCATTCGAAGCCTCATCACGTCGGAGTATCAGGGATTCGTCGTCCGACTGAACCGGCGCTTGACGAGAGGCCTCCAGTTCGACACCGCTTACACGCTGTCGAAGGCGACCGACAATGGACAGAGCTCACTGAGCTCTGTCACCAGCAGCAATTACCCGTCGAATCCGCTCGACGTCTCCGCCGACCACGGCCCGTCGGACGTCGATGGTCGCCACAAGTTCACGGCGACGATGGTCTGGCTCCCGTCGCCACTCGGGTCTCATCAACGGATGCCAGAGTCCATCTTCGACGGCTTCACGGTTGCTGCCGTCTTCTTTGCGCGGTCGGGCGAACCCTATTCGCCAGGTGTCGGTGGAAGCGCGGCGGGGGGTCTCCGGACAGGCATCACCGGCGGAGGATTGCCGAGTCTCAGTCGTTTCCCGCTGTTCCCGCGCAACGCGTTCCGCCTGCCACCGATCGTCAACCTGGATGTGCGCGTCTCGCGCCGGTTTCGGATCACGAGCCGGTCAAACCTCGAGCTTCTGGGCGAGGTCTTCAACGTTTTCAACCGCACGCAGGTGACCGGGCTGAATACCAGAATGTACGTGATCGGCGGGACCGCAACGGCTTCGACGCTGACGTTCGATCCGTCCTTTCAGAGCGTCAGTGCGGCGGGCAATGAGCTTACCCGTGAGCGCCAGGTTCAATTTGCCGTTCGCGTCGAATTCTGAAGTGAAGCGCAAAGCGATCGTCGCCGTGGCGCCTTAGCACCGTTGTGAAGAAACTGCCCAACCATCTCTAACTGCAGGCGCACGTCGTGGTCGAACTGTGACAAGTGGGCCCGTGAAGCCCCGGATTGACTTTACGGCGTGCCCGTGACTGGTGATCGCCGGACATGGTGAGGCGCGGCTGAAGGCGATCTCGTCATCCGGCGGAACGCCGGCTCCGCTGCTACGAACGCGATTCAACGAGGCGCAGGCCCGAGTCTCTCCCGACGGGCACTGGATCGCGTGCCGCGACAGATTTGCCGGAGAACGACACTCTAACGATCAAGAGGTGAGGCGCTGTCCGAAGACGCTGTGACACGGTCGCGGGACCGTGACGACAAGCAACTGGTTCGTCGGCTGCTCGACCGCGACGACGAGGCGTTCGAGCAGTTCTTCGAAGCGATGTATCCCGCGTTGTACCGTTTCGCGCTGGCTCGGCTGAACGGCCACCGGGAAGCCGCAGAGGACGTGACCCAGGCGACATTGTTGCGGGCTATCGGCAAGCTCGAGACGTATCGCGGTGAAGCCTCGCTGCTCACGTGGTTGTGCACGTTCTGCCGGCACGAAATTTTTGCCTACACGAAGGCGCATCGACAGGTGACCAACGTCGTTCCGATCGACGACGCTCCCGAAATCCGCGCGGCGCTCGAGTCTTTGCAAGCGGTAGAAGGCACTGACCCGCATCTCGCGCTCGACCGTCAGCAGCAGGCCTCTCTGATTCAACGCGTGCTCGACCAGTTGCCACCGCACTACGGATCGGTGCTCGAGTGGAAGTACATCGACGAGCTCCCGGTGCAGGACATCGCCGATCGGCTGGGAATACGGCTCCGTGCGGCCGAATCGCTGCTCGCCCGCGCGAGGCGTTCATTTCGAGACGCAGTGCTCTCCGTGTCGTCCGTTCTGACGTTGGACGGCGAGAAGATCACACGCGCGCTGGAGGATTGACCGTGGCGCCACTTCGTCCACCCAACGACCCCAATCGCGTCGGTGGCAACGACCCGATCGCCAGGATCCTCAAGCTTGCAGGCTCGCGCCCTCAACCGGATCCCGAGCGAAAGGCCGATTTCAAAGCCGTCTTGCATGCCGAGTGGCGGCGGGTCACCGACGCGCGTCCCGAACGCCACACCGTCAGGTGGGTCGCAGCGGCCGCGATTGCGGCAGGCATCGTGGCGGCCGTGGTCGTTGCGCGGCTGGACCTACGCACAACGCCGCAACCTGGCGGGATGCCGATGGTCGGTCGCGTTCTCCGCAGTGAAGGCGTCGTTCGCACCATGGCTGCGACCGCCGGGTCGGGTTCATGGCGCGTTGTCGCCGCGGGAGATGAGCTACGCGGCGAGAGTGTCCTGGAAACGGGAAACGCTGGACGGATCGCGCTCGGCCTCGGAGACAGAGCGTCGCTGCGGATCGACGTCGACAGTCGGATTGTGTTGGTCGGACCACGCGTCGTGCGCGTGGAGCGTGGAGCGGCATACGTGGACGTCAACGGGGAGAAGACCGGGTCGGTCCGCGTCTTCGTCCACAACAGCGAGATTCGCGATATTGGCACCCGGTTCGAGGTCCGCGTCCAGGATGCGTCGTTCCGCGTGCGGGTACGTGAGGGCGAGGTGCTCCTCAACCGCCGCGGGTCGGAAGCGACCGCACGGGCCGGAGAGGCGTTGCACGTCGATCGCGAGGGGCGGTACGCGCGCAGTCTGGTGCCGACCTTTGGGCCCGAGTGGGCATGGACGAGTGCGATCGCCCCGCAGTTTCAGCTCGAGGGCAGCACGGTTCGACAGTTCCTGGACTGGGTGGCTCGTGAGCAGGGCTGGCGTTGGCGATTCGTCGATGCCGACACAGAACGGCAAGCGGCGGAGATTGTGACGCATGGCTCAGTCGAAGGGTACACACCCGAGGAAGCACTCTCGATCGTGCTGCCGACCTGTGGGCTCGCGTTCGTGCGCGATCGAGACGAAGTCATTGTGAGTCTCATGCAGGAGCCCTCGCCCAGTGGTCGATAGGAACCCGATGCCATTTCACGGTGACATTCACCAATCGGTCGGCCACCCATTCCGTTTATACGTCGCGCACGTGATACGCCGTTCTCTCTGGCGGGTAGTCCTCGTGTGGTTGATCACGTGCGCGGCGGCGGCGGCGCAAACCGGTTCGGCAGCATCATTCAAAGGGCGGTCCGTGAGCGACGTCCTGACCGAGTTTCGGCAGCAAGGCTTGAACATCGTGTTCAGCGATGCGCTCGTGCCGCGCTCGTTGCGCGTGACGCAGGAGCCACGCGAAACGACGCCACGACGGATCGTCACAGAGATTTTGGCAGCACACGGACTCGCCCTGCGAGAGGAGACGCGGGGTGCGCTGCTGGTCGTGAGAGGCAGCGTGAATACCGTCGAGCAAGAGCGCTCGACGCCGCAGATGCCGCTCTCGGCAGAGGATGGTTGGATCGAAGGGATCGTCGTGGATCAGGCGACTCAACGACCTGTGCCATCGGCAATCATCCTCGTGGATACGACCGGCGCGTATGCCGTCGCCGGCGGGGACGGCCGATTCAAGATCGACGACGTTCCAGTCGGCGTGCACACACTGCGCGTCGAGGCCACCGGTTACCAGCCGGTCGCGTCGCCCGAATTGAAAGTGTCGCCTCGGCGGGCGACCACGATCGTCATCGAGATGATCGCGTCTCCGCAATTCACGGAAACCGTGACCGTCACGGCACCTGGCGAGCCGCCGCCGTCGGGCGTGACGACCAGCAGCTTCTCGATGGGCAGCGAAGAAATCCGGCGATCGGCCGGATCGCTCGGTGACATCAATCGCTACGTACAATCGCTTCCGGGGCTCGCTGCCGTTGGCGATATCCGCAACGACCTGGTGGCGCGCGGTGGAAGTCCCATCGAGAATCTGACGCGCATCGATGGCTTCGAAGTCCCGACGATCAGTCATTTCTCGACCGTCGGCGGCACGGGTGGTGTCGTCACCCTCCTCAACAACGAACTGATCGCCGATGCGAACTTCCTCACCGGAGGATTCCCTGTCGAGTACGGCGATCGCCTGTCTTCGGTGTTGGATATACGTCTGCGCGAAGGGAACCGGACGCGGCATGCCTTCGAGGTGGACGCCAACTTCGCAGGCGCGTCGATCATCGGCGAAGGCCCGCTCGGCAGACGCGGGTCGTGGACGGGTTCACTACGCCGTTCGTTCACGGATCTGTTCGCCAACTCCGCGGACATCGTCTCGATTCCCGAAATGGTCGACTGGACGGTCAAGGCCGTCTACGAGATCGGTCAACGCCACAAGCTCTGGGCGGTCAGTGTGGGCGGCGGGGAGCGAATCGACTTCAATCTGGACGAAGACAATCCGGATGAACCGGATTACGTCGGCGTCGAACACCGCGCCGGACGGGTCATGTTGGGCGTGGGATGGCAACATCTCCTCTGGAAGCGCGCCTTCGGTGTGATGTCGACGTCGACCTCCGCCGCTGGGTATGAGATCGACATTCGCGATCGGCAGCTGGCAGGCGACACCCTGGTTCTGCGCGACGACTCGACGGAGACCGCCGCGACCCTCCAGTACGACCTGTCGTGGCAGGCGTCGAACACGTGGGCGTTCAGCAGCGGAGCGTGGGTGAAGGCCTTGGGTCGTGACCTCGACCTGTCGCAGCCGCGTGGCGTCGACACGCCGTATTCCGTCCGGCCGCGTGCCGAGACTCCCGGAATCAGCCTGAATGTCGCGCCAACGACCGCGCTGACGGCCACGTACTTTCAGGCCTCGGGACTCGTGCTGCCCCGCCTGCGAGCGACCGGCGGCATCCGATTGGAGACGTTCGAGTCGTTGGGTGACAAGACCGCGGCGTCGCCCCGTGGCGGGATCGAAGCGCGAGTGTCGCCACGCGTGCGAGTCAGCCTCTCGGCCGGCCGCTATCACCAGCAGCCGGAGCTCGTGACGGTCGTCGCCGTTCCGCAAAACGCGAATCTGGTTCCGATCGAGTCCGACCACCTGGTAAGTGGCGTGAAGTACGAGCCGCGACCTGGTCTGCTGGTGTCCGCCGAGGTCTATCGCAAGTGGTACCGCTCGTATCCCGTGAGCGTCGACTACCCACAATTGACGCTCGCCAATCACGGGAGCGAATTCAATACGTCAGATCTGTTGCTCCTCCCGATGTCAAGTGATGGAAGAGGACGGGTTGCGGGCCTGGAGTTCTTCCTGAAGAAGCGTCTCCGCGCAGGGCTGTACGGCCAGATGGCGTATTCATTCTCTCGAACGGAACAGGCAGCCCTGGACGGTGTCTTTCGCAGGGGGTCTTTCGATACGCCGCACGTCTTCACAGCAGTCGGCGGTTATCGGTTGGGTCAGCGATGGGAGCTTTCCGGCCGACTCACGTTCGCAACCGGTCGACCGTACACGCCACCGCGCCTGCCTGAATCAATCGATCAGAATCGTCTCGTGTACGACCTCGAGCGCTTCAATACGGAGCGCCTGCCAGCTTTTCACCGCCTCGACGTCCGGGTCGATCGCAGATTCAGAATCTTCGGGCGCAGCACCTCGCTGTTTGCCGACATCCAAAACGTCTACAACCATCGGTCGGTGATCGAGTACTCCTGGAACCAGAAGACGCGAGAGCTGCACGCGGAGAAGCAGCTGGGGCTGCTTCCGGTCATTGGAATCAATGTCGAGTTCTGAAGATAGCGAGTCGCGCCGCAATCAAGAACGCGGCATGACAATAGACCGTGTGTAGCGAGACCGTGTGTAGCGCGCCTGACCGTGGACCAGAACATCGCTCCGCCGCTCGCCAACAGTCTGGGTCGTTCCGATCGCGCTAGAGCGTCGAGGCGACGGTGAGCGTCAAGCCGGTGAGGACCGGTGCCAGCGCCTGCAGCGTTCGTGCGATCTGCTGAATGCCGGCGTCACCGAACCCAAGCGCTGTGAAGGCGCTCTCCGCGGCCGGCCGCTCTTCGGGCTTCAGCCACCTGATCTGCTCGTGAAGAACGGTGACGCTCGGAAGATAGACCGCCAGCAACACGATCGTGGACACTGCGCCAACCGCAGTGGCTACCCAGTTGGCGGTGGCGATCAACGACTGCCCGATTGCATCCGGATAGAACATCGCAGGCCACCGAATCAGCGCATTGAGTTGCAGCGTACCTGCCAGAAGGAAGATCGCGCCGGAATTGAACAGGGTCCGCAAGCCTGACAGCTGCACCTTGACGTCTTCGGCGGTGTGCACTTCGACCAGGAATGTCGCCACCGACCCGACGATCAGGAATACGGCGCCGACGACCGCGATGCTATCGAGGACAGTCATGGCGAGATGCACCGAGAGACCGTAGCGCATCGCGGCGAACGCCAGCGTTTCCTGTAAGGGATCGATGGTCACGCCGTCGGCAGCGAACAGTCGCGGCGCGAAGAGCACGAGCACAACAAGGAGGAAGGCAATCGCCGATCCGATTGCTGTCCAACGCCAAGCTGCGGCCTTTTCCGCGTTGCGCAGTTGTCCGAACGCGGCGATCAACACGAAGGCGAACGCGGCGCAGAACACGAACGCCATCGTCGCCCATGCCAGCCGCGCGACAACATCTTTGCTCCACCCGGCCACACCGTTGCCCATGAATGTCGGCCGAAAATCGGCGGTGAAACCGCGCTTCAATGCGGCGTCGAGCCTGGCCGCGGACAGAACTCGGGCGAGGCCCTGCTCCACCGGATCCGCAGCACTTGGCCTGGGCTTGTCCTTGTCGGTCGTTCTGCTCGCCGCGGCAACGGGCATGTTGGCGCTGGCGATGACGGCGCCGGTGAAGGCGTCGCTCTTGAGCTCGTTCAGCCACGTTGTGATCGCGCCAGCCATTGCCTCGTCGAAGTCCGAGACGACGCCGGAGGTGGCCGGCGCCGAGCCTTGTTGGCTGGGCGGCTCGTTCTCGGCGGACCGGGACAGTGCGCGCTCGACGACCGCGTCAACGAGAATCTGGACCAACAGCTGAGTCGACGGCTCGCTCGACAGACGTGTGGCGAGCAGCGCGCGACAGGCGTCTCGCCGTTCCCGCAATGCCTTGGCGGCGGCGATCCTTTCGGTCGCCCTGCGAGCCCGTCTCGCAGCCGCCTCCTGTTTCTTGATGGCCTCGATCTCCGCCGCGGTCTTTGGCGGACTCGCTCCCGGGGCCTGCGTCGGCGCGGTTGGAGCAGGCGGCAGCGGCGCGAGCGGCTCCGTCGTGCACACGGCAGGGACCGCTGCCGTGATGCCGAATGCGTCTTTGAGCCGTTCGGCAGTCAGATCCGTCTTGATCGCCCCCTCGACGATGGATCGAGCGCTCGCGGGCGTCGCCGCGGCCAGCTTCGTCGCGGATCCGTCGTGGATCCTGATCCCCGCGAACAGAATGGCCGCGAGCACGACCCCGCCAATTGGAAACAGCAACGTTCCGGCGATCGCCCGTCCGAGCGGTTCCGTCCGACCTGTCGCTGACGTGGCACTCTCTTGTCCGTTCGCGGCCCCTTCAGCCGGAGACTCGACAGCTGCCGCTGGATTGGCCGCCGCTGGCGCCGGCGCTCCGGGCGCAGAGGCCGTCGAGTGCTGGGGCGGCTGCGACCTCGGACGCCGCTGTGCGTATTTGAAACCCATGGTGTTCAAGGTTTGAAGCGAGCGAGGACGGCGTCGAGGTCGTAGCTGACGCCGACGTTGGCGCGCGCGAACACCTTTTTCTCCGCAATCAATTCCGTACGATTCGCGAGCGTCACCGACAGCGGAATCTTCGCGGCGGTGCCCTTGATTGGAATGGTGATTTTCGTCTGTCCGAGCCAGATCGTGCCCTTGGTGCCCGGAAACAGCGCCCCCTCAGGCGCCACGACGTCGTTCGGCATGTGCTGCACCTTGAAGGCCCACGACAGCACGTAGCGGCCGATCGTCTCAGCATCGCCAAAGGGGACATCGAGTTGGGCTGCCACCTGGACGTCGCGCAGCCGTTCCGTCCCCGCGGGAAGCGTGCCGTGATAGAAGGTCACCGCGCCGTTGCCGGTCAGGATCACCGAGCGGCCGATGGAGCCCACGACCTTGAAGTTGCTGGAGTCGAGTCCACTCGCCGGCCGCTGAAAGGACCAGTCGAACACCACCTGCGCGCCGCCGGCGATGTCGGACAGCACCTGAGCCCGGCGGTTCAGGAGATCGGCAAATTGTTGATTCGATTTGGCCACGGCCGCCCGCGTCTCCGGACGGATCTCGACGCGCTGCAGGGCGCGAAAGCGCTCCATCAGGACTTCGAGCACCTGGTCTGGATCGACGTCGTCGAGAATTCGATTCGTCTCGGCAACCCAGTCGACAATCTGCGGGTCTTCACGGAGCGCGTTGAAGGCACTCAGTGCCGCCACGTCTACGTTCGCCAACGACGTGGCAAACGTACGCCACCGTGCGTCATTGACAGCGGCGCGTGGATCCTTGTGGTCGACGGCGCTCACGCGTACCGATGCGCCGGCGAACTGGCCGCGATCGCCGGTGAACGTCGGCGTCGCTCCTTCGGCGACGCCGCGCGACGCGTCGAAGGACGCCGCGAACGAAAACTTCTTCAAGACCGCCACAGCCGCGTCGCTGGTCTCGGGAATGTCGAAGTACCGATTGTTCCGCAACGCCTGGACGATACCGACTGGAGTGCCACGGAACGTCACCGTCGTGCCGCTGACCTCCTGGGTCAACGCACCGTTCTCGACGGCGATCGCCAGAATCGCCGGCGTGCCGCCCTTCGTCGCCAGCGAAGTCGATCCGGCGGTGGATCCGGATGCCTCGCCGATCTGCTTGTCGGCCCGGCGCTGCTCGAGCACGGCCAGCGCGGAGCGAGACACGGACTGGACCAGCGCAAGACCAATCGGTTCGAAATCGACCTGTACGTTGATGGTCGACCGCGGTGTCTGCTCGGGCGTCAACACCTTGTTGGCCAATCGGTCCTGCTTTGCCTTGGCAATCTCAGACGCGCGCTGCTGGATCTTGAGCGCCAACTGACTTGCTGGATCGACGTCCGGCGTCTGCTGCGCCAAAACGGGGCCGGCGCCACTGAGCAGCAGCGCCATCGCCAGGACAACGTAGATGCGCCGTGTCATGACCACCTCACTCGATGTCGATCAGGAAAACGACGGCGTCAGTGACAACGCCCGGGAACTGGTTGAAGGTGAACGGCGCCGCGTTGCCCGCGGCGTCCGAAACGCGGATCGAGGCGTGGCCGCCGCTCGTGTCCTTGAACGTCGCGCGGACCAGGAGCGGGATGTCGGTACCGGTCGTCGGGACGACCAGCATTCGTGTGGACCCCGGGGTCAACGTGTCCTGCTGGCCGAACCCGAGGAAAGTCACGATGGCATCTCCACTGACATACGTCAGCGTCAGCGTTTCGCCGGCTTTGGCCGCGAGATCGAGCGAGTTGTTGTTGTTGATGCGCACGTCCGTCTACTCCTTGCCTCCATAGACGGACGGTTCGCGGTTTTTCCCGTCTGCAAGCCTCCGGACATGCGCAAGCGGCCCGGATCGTCAGCAAGGCGCCGGCGTCGTGCGTCTGCCCAGCGCCGTCGCGGCACGGCCGCGGCGCTTCGTGCGCTTTCGTACAGACTGACTACGCGTCGTGGAGCATCCTCCGGCGATGCGTCTTCGCCGGCGCGGTTCCACGTTTGGTCCGGTGACTCATCGCGAGCGCCGGAACGCCGATCTCTTTCTGGCAGACCTGATGGGTCAGGGCGGACGGGCCGTCTCGCGTCAGAATGCCGAGGAGTTCTTCGCCGAGCTCTCCGGCCGGGAAGAGCATCCGGCCTCGCCAACGACGTCGGACGAACAGGTCGAGGCACAGGATACCGGCCCCGCCCGGATACAGGCCCGTATCCTCTGGCCTGCGCTCGGGTTTCCCGCCATCGTCACGCCCAACGCGCGTCCGTCGAAGAACACGATGGGAGATGGTGATGCGACCACGTGCGTGAGCGTGCTCGTGCTCAGCGATCACCCCGCGCTGTCCAGCGCTCACGCTGCCGAACACCTTCGCTACGTGTCATGGGACAAACGCGGGCGGCGGCATATTCGCAACAACCCCGCCGCATCGTTTCCGGCGGCCGAGGTCAGCGTGGTCCGTCGCACGCCTGTCGCGGGCAGAAAGGATCGCTTCGGACAGCACATCAAGTTCGGTCACAACGGACAGAATCAGCACGGCATCACCGCCTTGCTCGCCGACTATGTCACTCGCTTCTACGCGCGGCCCGGGTTGAAGCATCTCTATGAGATCCGGATCAGCGAAGCGGCAACGGCCAAGCTGGATCAGGGGCAATATCACCTGTTCTGGAACAACGAGCTGACCAATGAGTCATTGCCGTCGGACGAGATGTCCACGCTCCTTGGGCAGTTCGCGCGCCCGCGTCGCAAGGGATCTGACAAGGCCGACGGCCTCGACTTCCTCGTGAACGAATACCGCTACGAGTACGGTTCACTGCATCCGCCGTACAACCAGGGACAAGGGGCGGCGCGGCCGGTCGCCGCCGAGATCCTGCATCCGCTGTTCGTGTGGCGGCATCACAAGGCGGCGCTCAGCATCGGCCACATCACCGACACCCACGTCGACGTCAGGGCGGACGTCTACGACTGGAACCTCACCGTCGCCGGGAGACGGGCCGTCGTCGAGCGCGCCAAGTTGATTGCCCAGCGGAAGGACGTCGACCCGCTCACCGACGTACTGGCCGATCGCACGCACGGTTACAACAACTTCAACAGGAGCTTCGAGGCGGCCTATAAGAAGGTGAAGGAAGGCTCCGATCTGCTGTTGATGACCGGTGACCTGATCGATTATGGCCGCGGCTTCTGGGGCGTCTCCAAAGCGAGCGAGGTCCAGGTCGACGAGCTGTATCACACCGATCGCAACTGGTTCCTCTTCTACTATCTGCTGGCGTCGGGCGGCAATTACAGCACGCCAACGTACACGATCCTCGGCAATCACGACTGGCGCATCAATCCGTACCCGCCCTTTGCGCCTGGCGCGCCCAATCCGATCGAGCTGTTGCATGGACACTTGCAGGACATTCCGTTGCCAGCATCGAAGGACAGGAAGGAAACGTCAAAGGACAGAAAAAAGCGGTTCGAGTCGCTGCTGAAGCGGATCATCGAGACGGCGCACGGTCCCGGGCACAAGCGCGGCTTCTCCTACACGACGACGGCGGAGAACGCGTTTCAGCTCATCGAGAGCCAGGGACTTGGCCCCTCCGCTGTGGTGCTCGTCAAGCTGTTCGCGCAAACCAGCAACGTGGAGCAGAAAGGGTTTCCGATCGAGACCAGCGTCGAATCGATCGCCTGGTACCTGCTGTCGATCAATCCGTTTCTGGACTATGCGTTCACGCTGCCCGACAAGCAGAGCGTGCTGATGCTCGACTGGGCCAAGGAGGAGGACGTCCTCTTCCCGAACATTCAAAACGGCCAGGCAGAAGGCTACAACCCGCTGATGCCCGGCGACGCGGCCGGCACACCACGCCCGCGCAACAACCTGACCGAACTGCAGCAGCATCTCGTCACCGATTTCCTCTCGGGACCGAGTCGCGCGAAGGTCGTTGGCATTCACGCACCGGTCATCGGTCCGCACGGCGACTGGTATGACAGCGATCTGGCGCTCGCCAGGAAGACCTACCGCGACCCCGCTACGGCACGCGGCCCCGCGTCGGGGCACCCGCTTTTCGCAGCCACTCCGAGCACGGCGAGCGGCACTCCGTCAGGGATGGTGGCCGACCGCGGGTCGCTGGGACAAACAAAGGTCCGGGACTGGTTCGTCAAACTGCTGGCGAACCCGAGGTACTCCGTTCGGATGGTGCTGTCCGGCCACATTCATCGCAACGTGTTGCTCGTGACCCATCCGCCACAGCAGAAGATTGAAGTGACCAACCCGAAAGACAGCTTCAGGAACCGTGTGATCACCGGGGCGCTCATTGTCCGGCGCGTCTTCGAACAATATCTCAAAGGTGCACGGCCTCCCGCGGTGACAACCGACAGGATGTTTACTGCCGCTGAAACAAAGCAAGGCCCGCTTTACATCCTGACGACGAGCGCAGGGCCGCGCGGAAGTTTCGAAGAACGGGAGCTGACAACGGAAGAGAAAGAGCGAAAGAAGAGCACCGACCCGGGCTATGCACGTGCAGAGCTCACGAGCGACGGAACGATCAAGAGCGTCACGTTCGGCACCATTGCCGTGACGCCGACGTCAGCGCCAGCCGTCCGGACCACGGCGAGGCTCGAGCCCAATCGCGATCGCGAAGAGATAGTTGCAGAGACCTGGTAATTGGAAGGATTGTGAGCGCGCGTATTCCGCCTGCTCGCGTGAGAGCCGGCAGGTCAGGGTCGAAACAGGCGATTCACTTTGACGACGAACGCGCGGTTCCGGAGCGCGGTCGACGACTGGCGGGATCTGGTGTCGTAGTCGTCCGTATAAACGACGAACAACTCGCTGCCAGGAGCATATTCCCATCTGAGGCGCAGATTGCTGCCCATCGAGACCGTCGTCGAGTTGTACTGGGCAATGCCGCTGACGAACATGCGTGGCGTGACGGTATACGTCGCGCGCGTGCGAACCACGGTGGCCGTAAAGGACGACTGCGGCAGATCGAGGAAGTTGACGGCCACGCTTGGTTCGAGCGACATGCGAGGCGTGATTTCCATGCGCGCCGAGTTGACCGCGATCGACTGTTGGGTGCCACCGTAGTACGTTCCGGTCTCGTAGACGATGGCGCCCGAGAGCTTTCGCTGCTGACCGCCGGTGTACGACAGCTGCAGCGTGTGGAAGTCGTATTCGCCGACGGGAATGCGCACACCCGTCGCCACGTCGAACGGACGAACCGGACGA
>Ga0081539_10005511_pt1 | contig 12854 bp, 14 predicted proteins | sample TabmetS4T2R2_FD_71023 | JGI IMG/M metagenome (GOLD analysis project Ga0081539, IMG submission 71023) | Tabebuia heterophylla rhizosphere microbial communities from the University of Puerto Rico - S4T2R2 | ecosystem: Host-associated > Plants > Roots > Rhizosphere ...
TTTCTCCCCAGAAAGGGTGCCGCGGCGGGAGCCCAACAGGAGGTTTGCGCGGCGGTTCGCCGGCCCCAGGCCCCGGTCCGGCCTGGGTGGTTGTGTCGTCGAGATGATGGAGCGGGGGCTGGTGTACTTCGTCATCAGCACCGGCGCGAACCTCTATCACGACCTGCACTATGCCCTGAATTTCACGCTCCATCGCGGATCGCCGTTCGTCAACGACGTCGACCTGTTCGAGGAAGGGGTCATCCGCATCTACGACGTGCTCTTTCCGGCACAGGTCCTGCTGGAAACCGATTCGTACATCCGCGACTTCCTCGTGCGCTCGGGACTCGATGGTCCGCTGTCGACCGCAGAACTGCACTACGCGCTTGGCCGCGATCTGCTCGAACGGCATCCCGGCTGCGAGCAGTACTCCATCGTCGCCGCCGCCGCTCTGGCGGGCGTCCCGATCTATACCTCGTCGCCCGGCGACAGCTCGATCGGCATGAACCTGGCCTACCACGAGCTGATGAACGGCGCACGGCTGATGATCGACCCGAACAAGGATGTGAATGAGGTCTGCGCGTTCATCCTGGCCGGCAAGAAGAACGGCTGCGTGATCCTGGGAGGCGGCTCGCCGAAGAACTTCTACCTCCAGGGACAGCCGACGTTGTGGGAGGTCTACGGGATTCCGAAAGGCGGCAACGACTACTTCATTCAGATCACGACCGACCAGGTCGTGTGGGGTGGGTTGTCCGGGGCGACGCCGGCGGAAGCCGTGAGCTGGGGCAAAGTGAATCCCGGCGTGCTGCCGGACACGGTGGTGGCTTACGTCGACTCGACGATTGCGTTCCCGCTGTTCTGCGAGTACGCCGTCGGCTCGCCGCCGGGCCGGCGCCCGCGCAAGGAACTGGTGCACAAACGGGACGCACTCGTCGCGGCGCTGTTGGAACAGGCGAAGACCGCAAAGCGCGAGCACCCGGAGCCGGAGGAACCGTTGGAGACGATGCCGGATCTGGAGAGACATCGGTAATTCGGGAGGGCTCGACACCCCTCACACGAACCACGGAGACACGGAGGCACGGAGGTTTGTTGGTCACACGGGAGATCAGGACGACCGACAACGAATCTGAGACCGCGTTTGCTCCGTGTCTCCGTGGCTCCGTGGTTTGTCATTGGGTTTCGAACGTTTCCATCGAGTGGAGCATGGGCAGTCTCGCTTCGGAATTAGCGCCCCACGCCGATCGCCTCACGAACGAGCCTCGCATCTACGTCGACGCGAACATGCCGGCCGGCGTCGTCGCGTTCATGCGGGCGCGGCTGCACTGGGACGTGCTGTTCGTCATCGAGCATGACGATCTCCGGCGTGCGCGCGACGGCGAGCACTATCGGCTCGCCCGCCAGCTGCGGCGGACGCTGATCACGCTCGATCGCGATTACCTGGACGATCGCAAGTTTCCCCCGGCCGAGAGTGGCGGGGTCCTGGTCCTCGCGGCGCCGCGGGAGGACGGCTACATGGCGCTGCTCCTGCGCCTCGATCGCGAGCTGTTCCGTCCCGGCGACGCTTCGTCAGAGATCGCCGCGTTGCCGCTCGAAGGACGCAAGCTGCACGTCCACGTCGATTGGACCGGATGAAAGTCCTCGCTGGCGTCGACATCGTTCTCCCCGATCGGATCGTCACGCATGGCTCGCTGTTGATCGACGGCTCGCAGATCGTCGGTATCGATCCGCGGCCGCGCATCGAGCCTGCAGGTGCCGAGATCGTCGATGTCGGCGACGCGGTTGTCGTGCCCGGCTTCATCGACGTGCACGTGCACGGAGTCCAGGGACACGACACGCTCGATGGCGACGACGCCGTTCGCGCCATTGCGACGCTGCTCCCGCGGTACGGCGTGACCGCCTTCTGTCCGACGACCGTGGCCTGCGGCTCCGCGGCGCTGCGCGACTTTTGCGATCAGGTTCGCCGTGCACGTGTCGCCGGCACGTCGGGTGCCTCCCGTGTGCTGCCCGCGCATCTGGAAAGCAACTTCATCAACCCCGAGTTTCGCGGCGCGCAACCGGCGGAGTGTCTTCGGGCGTATGGCGGCGCGCGAACCGTGCGACAGGCGGCGGACGGCCAATCAGATGCGGCGCGGACCTTTACGGTCCGCGAAGACTTCTCCGCCGACGACATCCTCTCCGTCATCGCCTCGGCGCGGCCCGACATCGGCATCATCACCGTCGCCCCGGAAATCGACGGCGGTCTCGACCTCGTTCGTGCGCTCGTCGCCGCGGGTCATCGTGTTTCTCTGGGGCACTCCGGCTCGGATTTCGAGACCGCCATCGCCGCCATTGACGCGGGCGCGCGGCACGCCACGCACCTGTTCAACCGCATGACCGCGGTCACCCATCGCTCACCCGGTCTGGCCGGCGCCGTGCTCGCGCGCGAGGACGTTGCCGCCGAATTGATTTGCGATGGCCACCACGTGCACCCGGCGATGTGTCGAGTCGCAATCGCGGCGAAGGGGGCGAATCGCGTCATGGCGATCACGGACGGCACGGCGGGCTCGGGTCTTGCCGTCGGCGCATCGGCTCGTCTCGGCGGACGACCAATCCGCGTGCGCGATCGTGCCGCGGTTCTCGACGATGGGACGCTTGCCGGGAGCACGCTCACGATGGACGCCGCGTTCAGGAATATCGTGAACGCGTTTGGCGGGTCCGTGGTGGAGGCGGCGACGCTCTGCTCGACGACGCCCGCGCGCGAGCTCGGGTTGACCGGGTTCGGTGTGATCGCGCCCGGCGCGACAGCGGATGTGGTCGTACTCGATCGCGCGTTGAACGTGACGCGAACGTTTGTGGGCGGGGAGCAGGTGTACCCGTCAAGAGGGCTCTGAATAATGCGGGGCGGGCCTTCATGGCCCGCCAGCGCGGACCGTAAAGGTCCGCGCCGCATCTGACAGGGCATGCTCGTCCATCAGCGAATGGGCGCAACCGCGTACGTCGTCGGGTCCGGCACGCCTGCTTCGTTGAACGCATCGCGCCGTTCGCGGCACTTGCTGCACTGGCCGCAGTGCCGCCCCTCCTGGGGATTCATGCACGACAGCGTCAATTCGAGCGGAACGCCGAGCTCGACGCCGAGACGAACGACCTCGCTCTTGTCCATCTCGGCGAACGGCGTTTCTACGGTCAGCTCGTGCGCGAGTCCGAGTGAGAGCGCTCGCGCCATCGCCGCGAAGAATTCCGGCGTGGCGTCGGGAAACGGATTGCCCGCCAGCGGCCCGAGTGCGATACGGCCGATTCGGTGTTGTGCGCAGTAGATACCGGCCTTGCTGAGAAGAATGACGTTGCGACCGGTGAGGTAGACGTCTTCGTCTGGGGTGTCGAAGGCAGGTGGTTCGCCACGGAGCGCCCAGTGGGTGGCGGGGTACAGATCACGGACGGTGAACGTGAGGCGCGCCACCGGCGCGAGTGCTGCGAACGGCGCGGTCGCCAAAAGTCGGTCCAGCGCGGCCAGTTCCTGCTGTTCCCACGCCAGCCCTGCGCTCACGTAGATCGGATGGACGGGCCCGCTCCGTGCTTCGCGGGCGGCGAGCACGGCGCTGTCCAGGCCGGCCGATAAGAGGACGGCCGTCGGGATTTGGGATTTGGTCATTGGGATTTGGGAACTTACGATAGACGAGCATGTACTCGGTCACCAAACGCATCGACTTCTGCTACGGCCATCGGCTCCTCGACTACGACGGCATCTGCAAGCATCCGCACGGCCACAACGCCGTCGCCGAGATCGAGATCCAGACCGATGCTCTCGATCGACGCAACATGGTCGTCGACTTCAACGACATCAAACGACTGATCAAGGGATGGATCGATCGCGAGCTGGATCACAAGATGATTCTGCGCCGGGACGATCCGCTGGCCAGGTCACTCGAAGCGCTTGGCGAGCCGATGTACTTGCTGGAGAGCAATCCGACCGTCGAGCGGATCGCGCAGCTGCTGTTCGACGTCTCGCGCGAACAGGGCCTGCCGGTCGTGCGGGTGACCGTGTGGGAAACGCCGACGTCGTGGGCCACCTACACTCGCTAACTCGCGACTACCAACTCTCACCCTTGACGAACCACAGAGGCACAGAGGCGCAGAGGATTCATTCTCTTTTTGGCGCCTCTGTGTCCTCTGCGTCTCTGGTTCGTTACAGCGTGGCTGACGCGCTGAGCAATTCCATGCGAATGCCCGGAGCCCTGATCGCCTTCGATCTCGACGGCACGCTGATCGACTCCCGTCGCGATCTCGCGGACTCGGCCAATGCGCTGATCATCGAGCTCGGCGGACAGCCGCTGTCCGAGGAGGCGATCGGCGCGATGGTCGGTGAGGGCGCAGGCGTGCTCGTCCAGCGTGCCCTTGCTGCCGCGCGTGTGCGGGCGCCGTCCGACGCGGTTGCCCGCTTTCTTGCGCTCTACGACACGCGGCTGCTCAATCACACGCGTCTCTACGACGGTGTGATCGACGCCGTGCGTGCCGGGCGCGAGCGTGCGCACGTGGTCGTATTCACGAACAAACCGACGCGACCGAGCGAGCGCATCCTCGAGGGCTTGCAGGTCCGCGCGCTCTTCGAGGACGTGATCGGCGGCGACAATCCCTTCGGTCGGAAACCTGATCCGGCCGCACTCACGCGGCTGACCGAGCGTCTCGATCTACCCGCCGACCGCGTGTTGATGGTCGGTGATTCGGCAATCGATCACGAGACGGCACTGCGCGCCGGCGCCGGCTGCTGCCTCTGCGCCTTCGGCTACGGCTTCCTGAACTTTCCGCGCGCGCGCCTGACCGGCCGCGAAACAATTGTCGACACGCCCTCGGTGCTCGCGACGGTCATCGAAGAATTCACGCGCCATGACAGTCGCGCCTGACTCACCTTCAGTCGCGAGTGCTGCAGGACGTCTGGAGGTCGGGAGTTGGAAGTTGGGAGTTGAAGCGGGTTTCAGAGTAGGCTGTCCCGCCACATCACAAGGAGGTCTCATGGTCCGCCTCGCGATCGTCTATCCGCATGGGAATCGCTTCGACATGGACTACTACATCAACCGCCACATGGCCGGAGCGCATCAGTTGCTCGCGTCGTACGGGCTGGTAAAGGTCGAAGTCGATCGTCCGGTGGACAAAGCGCCGTACGCGTGCATCGGCTACTTGTACTTCGACTCGCTTGACGGGCTGCAGCGCGGGATGGCGGCGAACAGCGGGCAGCTGATCGCAGATGTGCCCAACTACACCGACGTCGAGCCGCAGCTGCAGATCGGCGAGGTGGTCGAGGTCGCCCCGGTCTAGGGCAATGCCTGATTCGGCCCTTCCGCTCGCCGACCGGATCGCGGTGGTGGCCGGCGCCACACGCGGTGCCGGGCGTGGCATCGCGCGCGCGCTCGCCGAGGCCGGCGCCTTCGTCTATTGCACGGGACGCAGCGTGCGGGGCAATCCGTCGCCATATGGTCGTCCCGAGACGATCGACGAGACGGCAGAGATGATCGCCAAGGCCGGCGGCCGCGCGGTTGCGGTGCGCGTCGATCACACGAGCGAAGCGGAAGTCGAAGCACTGTTCCAGCGGGTCCAGCGCGAGCACGGACACCTCGATCTGCTCGTCAACAGCATCGCCGGCGAAGAGCCGATGATGAAGAAGTACGGCTGGTTCTGGACCACCGATCTCGAGCACTCGGACGCGATTCTGCGCCAGGCGCTCGTCTCCCACATCATCACCGCCAAGCATGCGGCGTCGATGATGGTCGCCCGCAAGCGCGGCCTCATCGTCGAAGTCACCGAGAGCGACCTGCTGTCGGCCGGCGGCAACCCGCTGGCGCACGTGGTCAAGCTCGCACTCAAAGGACTCGCCCTCAGCATGGCCGCGGAGCTCAGGATCCACAACGTCGCGGCTATCGCCGTAACGCCGGGATTCCTCCGCTCCGAGGCGATGCTCGAGCACTTCAAGGTCACTGAGGAGAACTGGCAGGACGGGGGGAAGCAGGATTCGAATTTCCTCCAGTCCGAGACGCCGCTGTTCCTCGGGCGTGGCGTCGCCGCCCTCGCCGCCGATCCGAAGGTCATCGATCGGTCAGGACAGCTCTATCCGTCGTGGGAGCTGGCACACGACTACGGCGTGACGGATGTCGACGGGAGTCGTCCCGATTGGGGAGCGCACACGATCGATTGGACGGGATTCCCTCCCGACTTCCTGGCCTACTTCCGGAACGGCAGCGCGATGCAGTTGCAGTGGCTGACCACGCTGACCGAGCGCACCCGGAAATTCAGCACGCAGATTCCACAATAGCGAACGACTAAAGCGACCGAAGGAACGCGAGCAGCTCCTGCCGCTCCTGATCGGTGAGCCGGGCGAAGCCGTTTCGCGCCAGCGCAGCTTCGCCGGCGTGACGCTCGATCGCATCGGTAATGGTGGCGGCGCTGCCGTCGTGCAGCAGCGGTCGCCGCACGCGCAGTCCCCACAGCGCCGGCGTTCGGATCTCGGACGCGGTGGCGCTGGCCTGCGCGATGCCGTCGCCGGTGCCGACGTCGTGGAGCAGCAGATCCGAGAACAACGGCACCGGTTTTCTGTCGAACACAGGGTTCGGGCTCGTGCCGGTGACGAGCGTCGGAACGTGGCACGCGGTGCATCCGATGGCGGCAAACGTCCGCTCGCCGGCGGCGGTGGTCGCATCGACCGGTCCGCGTGGGATCGGCGCCAGGAACTTCATGAACGCCTCGAAGTTGTCGATGCCGCGCCGCTGCGTGATGGGATCGCGGCGATCCTCGGGATCGGGAAACGGGTCGCACGCCCGCATCTGCGCGTCGGAGATCCCGAAGGAGAATTCGCGGGGAAACAGGTCGTTGGTGATGCCCATCTCGTTGCGATAGGCGTCCCCTGAAAACGCCAGCAGCGTGGCGTGCTGCGCCTTCCATCCGAAGCGCCCGACGCGGCGATTCCCGGTCACGACGTCCTCCACGATTCCGGCGCGACCGCTCACTCCATCACGATTGCGATCCGTCGGATCCTCGAGCGCCAGCAACACGTCGTCCGGAATCGCCTCGACCAGGCCGGCCCCGAACAACGGAATCGGTGCCCGCCGCGCGATCACGTTCACATCGTCCGGAATGGACGGCTGGCAGCTGTGCGACGGCGTCGACAGCATGTGAATGAGCGTGTCGCCCGCCTTGTTCAAGGCGGAGTGCGTCCCGTCATCGTCGCGGTATCCCGCGCGCACTTCGAGGATGACGCCGCTGCCGCCAATCGACGGCAGGTTGTGGCACACGGCGCAGCTCGTGCCGTTGAATGCGGGGCCGAGCCCGTCCTCCGCCGACTCCACCTCGGTGAAATCGTCCAGGCCAAGCCTGAATTCGCTGAACTCGACGGCCGTGATTCCCGGCAACGGGGTGCCTGGTGCGGGTGCCGTCTGTCCAAGCGTCAGCCGCTCATACGTGACGAGACTCGCGATCAACAACGATAACGCGGCAGTTCGACGGATCATGGGACCTTACCTGTGGCTGAAGGACGGACGACGATTTCGCCGCGCATGAAGTTGTGCCCGGCGCCGCACATCCGGCTGCATTCGAACGAGTACCGTCCCGGCCGGCTGCCAGTGAACCGCCCGACCGCGACGCCCTTGCCGCGTTTCGGGATCAGCAGGTTCGTGCCGGTGCCGACGATGCGGAAGCCGTGCATGGTGTCGTCGCTCTTGATGCGAAGCTCGACTTCCTCACCCTCGGCAACGGTGACCTCCGGCGGCCAGAATTCGAATCGCTCCGCGCTGATTTCGATGACGCGCGGAGTGCTGCCCTGACGGACCGACGCCGCGTTGGGCAGCGCGACGAGAAGGATCAGCAGCGAGGCGATGACGTAGCGTCTAGACATGACCTGGCTCAGAACCACCATCCAAGGCCCACGTTGATCACCTGACGGTTGGCGAACACGCCACTGCGGTTGCGCAGTCGCGTGTAGTCGGCTTTCACCGCGATGTCAGGGTCCGGGTAATACGTGACACCCGTGGTCCACGCGTCGCGGTCGAACTCCTTCAACGGAAGCAGGCCATCGGGCATCCGAAACTGCGTGTCGAAGTTCTCATAGCGGACGAAGGCCACCAGATCGCGTGGGGACCCGGCATTCCACACGCGGTAGCCCGCTTCGGTGTAATAGCCGCGCAATTGCTTCGCGACGTTGGGAGGGATGCCGATCGAGCGCCCGATGCTGTCGTTGAGACGCCCGGCGTCGCCGACCTTCACGTCGGCGAATTCCGTCCGCAGCTCGAGGCGATCGCGCCGGTAACGCGCGTCGAATTCGGTCAGCGTTACCGACGTATCGAGACGCGGCGTCGAGAAGCTCGACTCGCCGGCCCATACGCTGGCGCCGAGCGTGAGTCCGCGCACGCGCCGATACTCCAGGCGACCGGTGTAGGCGACGTTGCGAACGTTGGAGTTGGAGCCTTTCTGCCGCCCCTCGCGGATCCCTTCATCTGCGGTGAACTCGAGCGAGTTCAGCGGCGCGACCGCGTAGGCCCGGTACCTGAATCCGCCGCTCAGCTCTCCGTGGACGCCGGCACCGACGTCGAACCATGTCGTCGGGATGATCACCGTGTCGACGAATGGCCGCTCCACGCCGTTGTAGACCGGCGGCTCGTGCCGTTCGTTGATGATGCCGATCGGCATCAGGAGCATTCCGGCGCGCAGGTTGATGCGTCTCGAAAGCAGGAAATCGACGTACGCCTGTTCCAGTTCCAGCTCGCCGGATTCCTCGAGGCCTTCGACGAACGCATGTTCGAGCTCCAGTTCACCCACGAAACGGATCTTCGGGGTGAAGGAATGCGTCATCAGCAGGACGAAGCGGTGGAAGTCGAGAACGCCCGGCTGGTGGTCGACCTTGTTGAAGTGGAAATCCATGTACCCGGACAGCGGACCGGTGTTCGGATACCCCGCGTCGGCAGCGGCGGTCTGCGCCGCGGCAACAGCCGGGAGCCCGACGACGAGCGATGCGCCGATCGCGAACATGACGAGCGTTTTGGCGACCTGCACCAGCAGCTTGGAGGCGGCGCGCATTCCAATCGTGATCCGCCGTTCGTTCTTGCCGCGCACGCGAACGCTGTCCGATGCCGCGTCGCGATGCTCCACTTCGATGGCCTGGCCCGGCTTGAGGTCGTGGCTCTCGATGAACCGCAGGAAGCTGCGATCCTGATCGATGACGCGCGTCACCGTCACCGTCGTCTGCAGCGGACACGTCAGCAGACTTTCGACGGCCTGCTGTTTCACGCTGCCGTCGGCGTTGGGAATCGGGTCGCCGTGCGGATCGACTTCGGGCCGCCCGAGCATTTCGTCCATCCGATCGATCAGCCGATCGCTGACGACGTGCTCGAGCTGTTCGGCCTCTTCGTGCACCTCGTCCCACGAGTAGCCCATCACGCGGACGAGGAACAGCTCGATGAGCCGATGCCGCCGCAGGACGAGCGCCGCGAGCTTCTTGCCTGACGCGGTCAGCGCCACGCCGGAATAGGGCTCGTAGCGCACGAGGCCCGATTCCGCGAGCGTCTTCACCATCGTCGTCGCCGTGCCCGGGGCGACGCCAAGGGCGGTCGCCAGCTGACCCATCGGCAGGAGGCGTTGCGGGGGCGCGAGGGCGGCGGAACCGAGGTAAATCGCCTTCAGGTAGTTTTCGACGGTGCTCGACGGCAGCATGGGCGGGGTCATTTTGCCACAACCAAGTTGACTTTTTGCTGGCCGAGCGAATAAATTTTTGACTATTCAAAATGCCCCCGGACTCGGAACTTCCCCTGCCGGCACCCGGACGCGGGTGGCGCAGCGAACCCGAAGAGCGCAGCCTTCGGGAAGTCCATGCCTCGATTGCCGTGCCCCAAGGGGCCGGATTCTGGCGAAAGCTGTTCGCCTTCGCCGGCCCGGGCTATCTGGTCGCGGTTGGATACATGGACCCGGGCAACTGGGCCACCGACCTCGCCGGCGGCGCGCGCTACGGATACACGCTCCTCAGCGTGATCATGATTTCCAACCTGATGGCGATCCTGCTGCAGGCGCTTGCGCTGCGCCTCGGGATCGCCAGCGGACGCGATCTCGCGCAGGCGTGTCGCGACAGCTACTCGAAGCCGACGACGATCGCGCTGTGGATTCTGTGTGAGATCGCGATTGCCGCGTGCGATCTGGCCGAGGTGATCGGCGCGGCGATTGCGCTCAACCTGCTGTTCGGCCTGCCGCTCATCTGGGGCGTCTGTCTCACCGCCCTCGATGTCTTGGTCGTCCTGTTTCTGCAGCACCGCGGCTTTCGCTACGTCGAAGCGCTGGTCGTCGGGCTCATTGTCCTGATCGCGGGATCGTTCGCGATCGAGCTGTTCCTGGCGCGGCCGGATCTGGGCGGTGTCGCGACCGGCTTCATTCCGACGACCGAGATCCTGCGTGACGGCGAGATGCTCTACATCGCCATCGGCATCCTGGGCGCCACGGTGATGCCGCACAACCTGTATCTGCACTCGTCGATCGTGCAGACGCGGAAGTACATGGACAGCGTGGAGAGCAAGGCGGAGGCAATCCGGTTCGCGACCATCGATTCCTCCGTCGCGCTGATGTCGGCGCTCTTCATCAACGCGGCGATTCTGGTGATGGCCGCCGCCGTGTTCCATGGCTCCGGTCACGAGCAGGTGGCCGACATCGGCGACGCGTATCAGCTGCTGACGCCGTTGCTGGGAACCAAGGCGGCGAGCGTCCTGTTTGCGGTGGCGCTGCTCTGCTCCGGTCAGAACGCGACGCTGACGGGCACGCTGGCCGGGCAGATCGTGATGGAGGGGTTCGTCAACATCCGCCTGCGCCCGTGGCTGCGCCGGCTGATCACCCGTCTCATCGCGATCATTCCGGCCGTCATCGTCGTGCTGTTCTACGGCGAGCGCGGCAGCGGCCAGCTGCTCATCCTCAGCCAGGTGATTCTGAGCCTGCAGCTGTCGTTTGCGGTGTTCCCGCTGGTGATGTTCACCGGTGACCGGCACAAGATGGGGTCATTCGTCAGCCCGACGTGGGTGAAGGCGCTGGCCTGGCCGGTCGCGGTCGTCATTGCGGCACTCAACGCGTATCTCCTGTGGCAAACTTTCGCGGGATAAGCCGGCGATGTATCAGCGCATCCTCGTGGCGGTCGAGAACTCCGCGGCCGATCAGACGATCCTGAAGCACGTGCGCCAGCTGGCGACGCTCACGGGCGCCGAGCTGCTGCTGGTGCACGTCGCCGACGGCTTCGCCGCGCGGCACTTCAACGATCTGCAGCTGCGCGAGTCCGAGGAGATGCAGAAGGACCGCGCGTATCTCGATCGGTTGTGTGGCGAGCTGACGGCGCAGAATCTTCGCGTGTCGACGGAGCTGGCGATGGGCGATCCCGCCACCGAGCTGATTCGCCTGGCCCACGCGCGCCACGCCGACCTCATCGCCATGTCGACGCATGGCCATCGCGGCCTGAACGATCTGCTGCGCGGCACGACCGTCAATCGCGTTCGCCATGAGGTCCGCATCCCCGTCCTGCTGCTGCGCGCCCAGTAGACCGGACCTTGTCAGGTCCGGCTGCGCGTGACGCTCCGCTCTGAAATTGCGAACCCGGAAGGCAAGCGTCGCTACGTCCGCCGGCTGTTCGCGACCATTGCCGATCGCTACGACTTCATCACGCGCTTTCTCTCGTACGGACAGGATCAGCGCTGGAAGCGGAGAGTGATCGATCTGGCGACGATTGGTTCCGGCGATCGGCTGCTCGATCTCGCGTGCGGCACCGGCGACATCGTCGAGATGGGTGCGCGCCGCGCGCGATCCGCGGTCGGCCTCGATGTGACGTTCCGAATGCTGCAGCTCGCGCACAGGCGTTTTCGCGGGTTACAAGGGCCCGCGCCGCATCTCGAGGGCGTGATGCGGGATGAATGGGGTAGCGGCGCGGACCTTCATGGTCCGCGTATTCAGCTGGTGTGCGCTGACATGCTCGCGCTACCGTTTCCACGCGACAGCTTCGATGTCGTGACGATCGGCTACGGACTGCGAAACGTTCCGGACCTCCCGATTGCGGTGGCGGAGATCGGCAGAGTTCTCGCGCCTGGTGGTCGTCTGGTCTCGCTCGACTTCAATCGCCCGGACAATCCCCTCGTGCGCGTCGTGTATCTGCTGTATCTCACCGTTGTCGGCTCAGCGCTCGGCTGGGTCCTGCATGGCGACCCGGATACCTATCGCTACATCCCCGAATCGATCCGCAACTACCCCGGCGCGCGCGGCGTGACGCGATTGCTGGAACAGCACGGCTTCATCGACGTTCGCGTGATTCCGGTGCTCGCCGGGTTGATGGCCATTCACGTCGGAACAAAGCTGTAGCCGTGGCACCCGTTGGGAGTTGGATCGGGCGAAGCGGGTTGGGAGTCGTCAGCGCTCCAGCCACGGTTCCAACGCATTCAGCAGGAACTCCAGCACGTCGTCTTCCGTGATGGCACCGGGCGCCGCCCCGCGCTTCACCGGTCGTTCTTCGTCGAGCGTGCGCGAGCCGCGCGAGTAGCTGACGCGCGCGATCACTTCGGGCTGTTCGCCGGAGGAGTCGAGGGCGAAGTCGATGAAGTCATCGCGGGCCGTGTCGGAAGCCAGACGCAGACCGCCGGCCGGTGTGAACACCGAGAAGGAGTACCCCTCCGCTTTCAGCGCATTCGCCAGTTGACGCGTCACCGGCGTCGCCACCGCTTCGAGAAACGTGTCGTAGGCACGCTGGGCTTCCGCCGTTCGCTCGCGGCGTAGTTGCGCACCGCGGCGCGCCGCATCGATCGCCGCCTTGAGATGTCTCCGTACCTGAGAAACTTCCAATCCGGACTCCTCGTTTCAAACCACCCCATTCGCCCGCATCGCCGCGACCTGCTCCGGGTCGAACCCGA
>Ga0081539_10005512_pt1 | contig 12850 bp, 11 predicted proteins | sample TabmetS4T2R2_FD_71023 | JGI IMG/M metagenome (GOLD analysis project Ga0081539, IMG submission 71023) | Tabebuia heterophylla rhizosphere microbial communities from the University of Puerto Rico - S4T2R2 | ecosystem: Host-associated > Plants > Roots > Rhizosphere ...
CACCGGCACCCCGACCGATCCGGGCACGACCAGGACGTACACGGTCACCGCCACGGTCACCGACCGGCTCAGCCGCACCGACACCGCCCAGTTCAGCTGGACGATCGTGACCATGCCGGTGCTGACCAATCCCGGCAACCAGCGGACCTACAGCGGCAAGCCCGCATCGCTGGCCATGGTCGTCACGGGTGATCCGAGCCCGTTCACGTGGTCGGCGACCGGCCTGCCGACCGGCCTCTCGATCGACCCGGCGACCGGTGTCATCTCGGGTACCCCGATCGCCACCAGCCGGACCGTCGCCACCGTGACGGTGACGGCCAGGGACGCAGCCACACGGACCACCCGCCCGGTGAGTTTCACCTGGACGGTGATCGCCCTGGCCCTCGCGCAGCTCGACAACCAGACCAGCTACCTGCGGGCCAACCTCTCGTACCCGCCGCTCGTCACCACCGGCGGCACGGCGCCGTACACGTACCGCATGGACAACGCTCCCAACAACCTCAGGATCAACTCCAGGACGGGCGTGATCTCCGGTCACATCGACGACAGCGGCCACTACTTCACCACCGTCTACGTCACGGACGCCAACGGCGACGAGGCCAGCATGACGTTCGAGTGGCTGGTCCTCGGCCTCATGTACAACGACATGGTGATCGTGACGCCGGACCCGGCCAACGCGAACCAGACCGGCCGGGTCGGCCAGGCGGTCTCCCTGACCACCACGGCGATCCAGGGCAGCAGCAGCGGATACCTCTGGGCGGCCACGGGCCTCCCGCCCGGGCTCAGGATCGCCGCGCTGCCCGGCGGGTTCGACGGGTTGATCAGCGGGACGCCGACCACCGCCGGCACCTACCGGGTGACGCTCAAGGCCATCGACTCGAACAGCAAGGTGGCGGTCGTGATGTTCGACTGGACGGTGAACCCGTGACGCCCGGGCGCGGGCGGCGCCGGACGCGGGACGACGCCGGCTTCACGCTGATCGAGGTGACGGTGACCCTGGCCGTGCTGAGCGCGGTCATGGTGATCTTCACGGCCGGGGTCATCCAGATCCACCGGTCGGTCGGCACGAGCGAGAACACGGCGACCAGCCAGACCCAGCTGCGCCTCGCGTTGCAGACGCTGGACCGCGAGGTGCGCTACGCGTCCGGCATCACCGTGCCCACCAGCACGGCGGTGCGCGGCGCCTGGTACGTCGAGTTCCTCGCCGCCGACCCCGGTACGGGCCAGCCGGTGTGCCGCCAGCTGCGCCTGGACGCCTCGGGCGTGCTGCAACAGCTGAACTGGACTCCCGGATCGCCGCCGACCGCGGGCGCGCGCGGGCAGACGCTCGCCTCCCAACTGGTCACCCCGGGCGGCACCGTCCCGCCGCCGTTCGAGCGGCAGACCGCGGGATCGCTGCCCTACACCACGCCGTCGGCGACCGCCGCGCCCGGCGGCGCCTTCTCGCCGGACTTCCAGCGCCTGCGGCTCCGGCTGACCACGCGCACCGGGAAGGTCACCGCCTCGTCGGACGTCACCTTCACGGCGCTCAACACGTCCCGGACCACCACCGATACGAACGTCTGCCTCGAGGGACGGCCGAGATGATCCGCATCCGTACCCGATGCCGGCGCGACGAGCGCGGGTCGCTGCCGATGGCCCTGCTGCTGACCATGGTCGCGATCTCGTTGAGCGCCCTGCTCGTACCGATGGTCGTCGACCAGGTCGGCGCGACCGGGACGACCTCCGATCGCATGCTGGCCCTGGACGCGGCCCGGGCCGGGCTGAACAGCGCGATGGGCCAGCTGCGGGCGGCGACCGACAGCGCGGGCGCCGGCGATACGGAGCGGCTGCCGGCGGGCCCGCTGACCGGCAGCATCGGTCCGGCGGGCGGCCAGCGGTACCAGGTGACCATCGGCTACCGGGATCTGGACGGCGCGCCGCTCACCATGCCCTCGACCGTCCAGCCGGTCTCCGCCGTCGTCGTCTCCACCGGCATCGCCGCCGCGACCGGCACCTTCCGCGCCGGCACGCCGAAGAGCCGCACGCTGCAGGCCACCTACTCGTTCCGGCTGTCGAACGAAATCTTTCCCGGCGGCCAGATCCGGGTCACCGGTTCGAGCGCCGACCTGTGCCTCGATGCCGGCTCCCGGCGCCCCGCGGCCGGCACCCCGGTCGTGGTACAGGCGTGCACGGGTGCCCCGGCGCAGCAGCTGTGGGCGTACAAGAACGACCTGACCCTGGTCCTGGTGTCCGCGCAGACCGGCGCGGATCCGCTCGGCATGTGCCTGGACGCCGGGTCACCGCACGTCACCGGTGCCCAGGTGAAGGTGCAGCCGTGCGCCGGCACCAGCCCGCCGTCGGCCGCGCAGCGGTGGAGCCTGAACGAGACGGCCAACTTCATGGGCACCGGCAACGGGTCGGTCGACGGCTTCTGCTTCACCGCACAGGGCGGCCCGGGGAGTCCCCTCCTGATCTCCGACCGGACCTGTAGCGCTTTTCAGCTGGAGCCGGCGGTCGGTGCCGGAGCGGCCGGCCCGGCCACCAAACAGCTGGTCAACTTCCAGCAGTTCGGCCGCTGCCTCGATCTCACCGACCAGAACACCGGCGCGCCGTACCTCATCGCGCGGCCCTGCGTGCAGGCGCCCGACCCGGCCAGGATCGGCTGGAACCAGAAGTGGACAGTGCCGGCCGTCGGCTCGACGAGCAACACGGGTACCGGCCGGATCTACACGACGCTGAACGGCACCGAATACTGCCTGCGCAGCCCCGGCACGACGGCCCCGGCGTATCCGACCGTCGTGGCCTGTTCCGGTTCCTCGGTGCCGGCCGCGCTGACGTGGACCGTCTACGGCCGCACCGGCACCTACGCCACCAGCTACCAGGTCGTGGACAACACCGGCCTGTGCCTCCAGCCGGCGGATCCCGCCGCCTCACCCGGCGAGGTGTACGCGAGCACCGGATACACCGGACCCACGATCAGCCGCGTCGTCATGCGGGTCTGCGAGGGCTCGGCCTGGCAGAAGTGGAACGCGCCGGCGTACCTGTCCAAGCCGCTCCCGCTCAGCCAGGTCGTCGAGCGGTAGGCCGTCGCGTCTTCCGCTGGCGTCCACGCAGTGGGACGCTGGATGACACGCTCGATCCCTGGGGGAAGCATGGTCGGATTCCGGCGCGCCTTCGATCCCGAGCCTGCCCCGTGCGGCAAGGTCGTAGGCGGCGACTGCTACCGCGACAACGACGGCGAGGGCCTCGTCGTCTACGACCTCTACTACACCTGCGGCTGCCGCCGTACCCGGCACGAGTACCACGACGGCACCGTCACCACGCAGGCGATCCGGCACGGGCGCCGGCACCGGCTCCTCTCCGACGAGCATTCCGAACACCCGGTCTGAACCGGCCTGCCGACCGCGTCGCATCGGTCTTCCGCCACGGGTTAGGAGAGCCATGAGCTTCTCCCACGACGTCGTCATCGTGGGTGCCGGCGCGGCCGGCCTCCGGGCCGCCATCGCCGTCAGTGAGACCGACCCCCGCCTGAGCGTGGCGGTGGTGTCCAAGGTCTATCCCATGCGCAGCCACACCGTCTCGGCCGAGGGCGGCGCCGCCGGCGCGATCAGCGCCGAGGACAGTCTCGACGAACACGCCTACGACACGATCTCCGGTGGGGACTGGCTCTGCGACCAGGACGCGGTCGAGTCGTTCGTCACGGAGGCGCCGCGCGAGCTGCTCCGGCTCGAGCACTGGGGCTGCCCGTGGAGTCGCGAGCCGGACGGTCACGTCGCGGTGCGCGCGTTCGGCGGCATGAAGAAGAAGCGCACCTGGTTCGCCGCCGACAAGACCGGCTTCCACTTGCTGCACACGCTGTTCCAGACGTCGATGAAATACCCCAACATCACCCGGTACGACGAGTGGTACGCGACCCGGCTCCTCGTCGACGACGGCGGGGTGTGCGGGGTGGTGGCCATCGAGCTGATGTCCGGGCTGATCGAGACGATCACCGGACGGTCGGTGGTGATCGCGACCGGCGGGGGTGGTCGAGTCTTCCCGTTCACCACGAACGCCGCGATCAAGACCGGTGACGGCATGGCGCTGGCCTATCGGGCCGGCGCCCCGCTCAAGGACATGGAGTTCGTCCAGTACCACCCGACCGGGCTGCCGTTCACCGGCATCCTGATCACCGAGGCCGCCCGGGCCGAGGGCGGCTGGCTGCTCAACAAGGACGGCTACCGGTACCTGCAGGACTACGACCTCGGCACGCCGCAGCCGGGTCCGGTGCTGCGCAGCATGGAGCTGGGTCCGCGGGACCGGCTGTCCCAGGCGTTCGTGCACGAGGTGGAGAAGGGCCGCACCATCGACTCCCCGTACGGACCGGTGGTCCACCTCGACCTGCGCCACCTCGGCCAGAAGGTCATCGATGCGAAGCTGCCGATGGTCCGCGAGCTGTGCCGCGACTACGAGCGCATCGACCCGGTCCACGATCTGGTCCCGGTGCGGCCCGTGGTGCACTACATGATGGGCGGCGTCCACACCGACATCGACGGTGCCACCAGCCTGCCGGGCCTCTACGCCGCCGGGGAGACGGCGTGCGTGAGCATCAACGGCGCCAACCGGCTGGGCTCCAACTCGCTGCCGGAATGCCTGGTGTTCGGAGCGCGGGCCGGCCGATCCGCCGCGCTGCACGCCGCGGACGCCCGGCCGCCGGGCCCGGCGGTGGAACGGCAGGGCGACGACGAGCGGCGCCGGCTGACCGACGACCTGACTCGCCGCGGCGGCGGCCCGGACCGGATCTCCGCGATCCGGCGCCAGATGCAGGCCATCCTGGAGGAGGCGGCCGGCATCTACCGCGACGGCGACACCCTGACCAAGGCCGTCGACAAGCTGCGCGAGCTCAGGGAGCGCGCGGTGACCGCGGCCGTCGACGACACCAGCCACCGGTTCAACACCGAGCGGATCGCCGGTCTCGAACTCACCGGCATGCTGGAGCTGGCCGAGTGCATCCTGCACAGCGCCCTGCGCCGGGAGGAGTCGCGCGGCGCGCACCAGCGCACCGACTTCCCGGAACGCGACGACAAGCGGTTTCTCGCCCACTCGCAGGTGCACCGTGAGCCGGACGGCTCCCCGCGGGTGTCGCACCTGCCGGTCACGATCACGCGCTGGCCACCCGGCAAACGGGTCTACGGGAGGTGACGTGATCGACTGCACCGAGCGCCACCCAGCCGCACCGCTCAACGGCCTCGCGGGCGAGGGCCGGGAGAGCACGTCGAGGAGGGCATGACATGTCGGAGCAGATTACCTTGCGGGTCGCCCGGTACCGGCCCGACGACGAGGAGGCCGAGCCGTCGTTCGCCGACTACGACGTACCGCTGCGCCGGGATTGGACCGTCCTCGACGGCCTCAACCACGTCAAGGAGGAGATGGACGGCACGCTGTCGTACCGCTGGTCGTGCCGGATGGGCATCTGCGGCAGCTGCGGCATGACCGTCGACGGCGAGCCGAAGCTGGCGTGCGCCACGTTCCTGACGGATCTGGCACCCGGCCCGGTGCACATCGAGCCGCTGGCCAACTTCCCGGTGATCCGCGACCTGGTGGTCGACCTGACCGACTTCATGCACAAGCTGGGAGCGGTGAAGCCCTGGCTGATCCGGGAGGAGGAGCAGCCGGTCGAGGACGGGGAGTACCTGCAGACGCCGGCGGAGCTGGCCGACTTCAAGCAGTTCAGCATGTGCATCAACTGCATGCTGTGCTATGCGGCCTGCCCCGTCTACGGGCTGGACGGCAAGTTCGCCGGCCCGGCGGCCATCGCGCTCGCCCAGCGCTACAACCTCGACTCCCGCGACGAGGGGGCCCGGCAGCGGCTGACCATCCTGGCCCAGCCGGACGGCGTGTGGGACTGCACCTTCGTGGGCGAGTGCTCCGCGGCTTGCCCGAAAGGCGTCGATCCGGCGGGTGCGATCCAGCAGGCGAAGCTCGCGGCGGCGCAGCAGGCCGTGACCTCGCTGCTCCTGCCGTGGCGGTCACGATGATCTCCCCGCTCGAGGCCAGGTACTACCGGCGGCCCATACCCCTGCTGTGGTGGGCGCGGCGGCGCTCGTATCTGACGTTCATGGTGCGCGAGCTGTCCAGCGTGTTCGTCGCGCTGTTCGTCGTCGAGCTGCTGCTCCTGGTACGCGCCGTCGGCGGCGGCCCGGCGGCGTACGAGCGCTTCCTCGGCACCATGGCCGAGCCGGCGATGATCGTGCTGAACGTCGTCGCGCTCGCCTTCGTGCTGCTGCACGCCGTCACGTTCGCGAACCTCACGCCGCGCGCCATGGTGGTCCGGGTCCGGCGGTACCGGGTGCCGCCGCGGGTCGTTCTCGCCGGCGTCTACTTCGGGTGGCTGGTGGTCACCCTGTTCCTCGCCTGGTTGGTGGTGGGTTGAGTGGTGGCTGCCAGGAACCGGACCACGCCGGAGCCGTTCGTGTGGCTGCTGTTCAGCGCGGGCGGCGTGGTGGCCGCTCTGGTGCTGCCCGTCCTGCTGGTGCTGTTCGGCGTGGCGATCCCGCTGGGCTGGGTGAAGGCACCCGACTACCCGCAGCTGCTCGCCACGCTGCGCAACCCGCTGACCCGGCTGGCGTTGCTCGGCGTCTGCGCGCTCGCGCTGGTGCACGCGGCACACCGGCTGCGGTTCACCGTGGAACACGCCCTCCGGCTCCGGCGCCAGGACCCGATCATCGCCACGGTGTGCTACGGCGGTGCGATCGCGGGTGCCGCCGCGGCCGCCTACCTGCTGTTCGTCGCGCTCTGACCGTTTTCAGCGATCTGGTCGTGATCCGCGTCGTGGCGCCCGCCAGCCCGACTACGGGAGCATGCCGTATTGGCGGGCGACCATGGAGTCGTGGGAGTCCGCTTCGCCCCATCTCCATGACGAGGTCGCCGACGGTGACCATCCCGGGTCGGTCGAGGCGCGACGAACAGCAGGTAGGCGGCCGCGGCGGCACCGGCGAGCGCATTGACCAGGCCCCGTCGACGCTCCCGCTCGCGATCTTGGCATCGCAGCCACCCGCGAGCGGGGACCCGGCGCCAAGGTCTGCTGGGCAGTGTCGGCCCCAGCGCGTCGTCCAGGCGATCCTTGCCGTGTTGACCCCCCCAGTCCGCGATCTTGGCATCGCAGCCACCCGGGAACGGGGACCCGGCGCCAAGGTCTGCTGGGCAGTGTCGATCCCAGCGCGTCGTCCAGGCGATCCTTGCCGTGTTGACCGCCCAATCCGCGATCTTGGTGCCGCGGCCACCCGGGAACGTGGAACCGGCGCCAAGGTCCAGTCGGCGGTGTTGGCCCACCCGCCGTCGTCCAGGCGATCCTCGCCCCGGTCAACCTCGGCCCGCGATCTTGGTACCGCAGCCACCCGCGAAGGGGAACGGGGAACCGGCGCCAAGGTCCACTGGCGGAGGTGATCCAGCGTGTCGTCCAGGCGATCCTCACCTCGTGACCTCGGCGCGTGATCTTGGTATGCCGGCTACCCGCGAGCGGGGAACCGGCGCCAAGGTCTGCCGGGCTGTGTCGGCCGCACCGCGTCGACCAGGCGATGCTTGCCGTGTTACCGCCCAGTCGGCGATCTTGGTGCAGAAGTCACCCGGGAACGGGGAACCGGCGCCAAGGTCCACTCGGCGGTGCGGGCCAGCGCGTCGTCCAGGCGATCCTCGCCCCGTCTGACCTCGGGCGCGCGATCTTGGTGCGCCGGCCACCCGCGAGTGGGGAAACGACGCCAACGTCCACTCGGCGGTGTTGACTCCAGCGCGTCGTCCAGGCGATCCTCGGCCCGTCTGACCTCGGGCGCGCGATCTTGGTGCGCCGGCCACCCGCGAGTGGGGAAACGACGCCAACGTCCACTCGGCGGTGCTGGCTCCAGCGCGTCGAGCAGGCGATCCTCGGCCCGTCTGACCTCCGGCGCGCGATCTTGGTGCGCCGGACACCCGGGAACGGGGACACGACGCCAAGGTCTGCGCGGCGGTGTCGGCGCTGACCGCGTTGACCGGCAGACGGTCCCGGACATGGCGATGGCGTGACCGGGGGTCGCGGGCGGCGGCCGGGTACTCGCGCACTCGGGCGGCGGCGGTCGGTGAAAGCTAGAATCGGCCGAAGCTTCAACGCGAACGTCGGCTGGACTTCCTGCGCCGGCTTGCGCGCTTGCCGGCAACGGCCGCGTGCCGGCAACGGCGTGGGCGGCCGCCTGCGTCAACGGTCCACCCCGGCACCCCACCGGCCGTCAGCGTATTTCTCAGACGAACCAGGATCACCGCCCTCAGGAGGAGGATGACGGTCATGACTGCGACCTCGACCGATCTGGACCAGCTGTCGGTAAACGCCATCCGGGCGCTTGCGATGGACGCGGTTCAGGCCGCGAACTCCGGGCATCCGGGCACGCCGATGGCGATGGCGCCGGTGGCGTACACGCTGTGGCAGCAATTCCTCCGGTTCGACCCCGAACTTCCCATCTGGGCGAATCGCGACCGGTTCGTGCTGTCGGCCGGCCACGCGTCGACCCTGCTGTACGCGCTGCTGCACCTGTCCGGCGTGAAGGCGGTGAACGCCGAGTACGAGACCATCGGCCAGCCGGCGGTGTCGCTGGACGATCTGCGCCGGTTCCGGCAACTGGACTCGAAGGCGCCCGGCCATCCCGAGTACCGGTGGACCTCCGGGGTGGAGACCACCACCGGGCCGCTGGGCACCGGCATCGCCACCAGCGTCGGGATGGCGATGGCCGGCAAGTGGCTGGCGACCAACTACAACCGGCCGGGATTCGCGTTGTTCGACTACAACGTCTACGCGCTGGCCGGCGACGGCGACATGATGGAGGGCATCGGCCAGGAGGCGGCGAGCCTCGCCGGGCACCTGCGGCTGGCCAATCTCTGCTGGATCTACGACAACAACCGGATCACCATCGAGGGCAGCACGGGGCTGGCGTTCAGCGACGACGTGGCGACCCGGTTCATCGGGTACGGCTGGAACGTCACCCGCGTCGGCGACGCCAACGACATGGCGATGCTCGCCCGGGCGTTCACCGTGTTCCAGCAGGAGGACGCGCGGCCCACCCTGATCATCGTGGACAGCCACATCGGCTACGGGGCGCCGACCAAGCAGGGCACCGCCGCCGCGCACGGCGAGGCGCTGGGTGTCGACGAGGTACGGGCCGCCAAGGAGTTCTTCGGCTGGCCCACCGAGCCGGCGTTCCACGTCCCGGACGAGGTCTACACCCACTTCGCCAACGGGGTCGCCGCGCGCGGCCAGGAACTGCGGCACAAGTGGGAGGCGGAGTTCGCGGCGTACGCGCAGCAGTTCCCGGACCTGGCCGATCAGCTCAACCGGATGCAGAAGCGAACGCTGCCGGACGGCTGGGACGCGGACATCCCGACCTTCGATCCGGATCCGAAGGGCCTGGCCACCCGGGAGTCCAACGGCCGGGTGCTCAACGCGGTCGCCGGCCGGGTGCCGTGGCTGCTCGGTGGGGCGGCCGACCTGGCTCCGTCGACCAAGACCATGCTCAAGGGGCTGCCCTCGTTCGAGCCCGGCTCGTACGGCGGCCGCAATCTGCACTTCGGGGTGCGCGAGCACGCCGCCGCGGCGGTGGCCAACGGCTTGGCGCTGTCCAAGCTGCGCGCGTTCCAGGCCGGCTTCCTGATCTTCCACGACTTCCAGCGCGGGGCGGTGCGGCTCTCGGCGCTGATGGAACTGCCCGTGATCCACACCTACACGCACGACTCGATCGGGGTGGGCGAGGACGGCCCCACCCACCAGCCGGTCGAGCACCTGGCGTCGCTGCGGGCCATGCCCGGAATGATCGACATCCGGCCGGCCGACGCCAACGAGGTCGCCGAGGCCTGGCGGTTCCTCATGCCGCTGCGGCACGACCCGGTCGCGCTGGTGCTGTCCCGGCAGGCGCTGCCGACCCTCGACCGCTCCCGGTACGGGTCGGCCGCCGGTCTGGCCCGCGGGGCGTACGTGCTGGCCGACCCGCCGGACGGCGACCCGGAGGTGATCCTGATCGCCACCGGCAGCGAGGTGTCGCTCGCGGTCGCGGCGTACGAGGAGCTGATCGCGGACGGCGTGCGGTGCCGGGTGGTGAGCCTGCCGTCCTGGGAGCTCTTCGCGCGGCAGTCCAAGGAGTACCAGGAGAGCGTCCTGCCTCCCACGGTGGCGGCCCGGGTGGCGATCGAGCAGGCGTCGGCGTTCGGCTGGGAACGCTACGTCGGCAGCGAGGGCGCCATCATCGCCATGTCCACGTTCGGCGAGTCCGCGCCGCTGAAGGCGCTGCAGTCCCACTTCGGGTTCACCCCCGAAGCCATCGCCCAGACCGCCCGCGACCAGATCACGCGGCACCGCGGCACCGACACGCCCGTCAGCGCACCCGACGCCGAGTAGGAACAGATGGCCACGTACCAGGTCGGATACTTCGTCGGAAGCCTTTCCTCCACGTCCGTCAACCGGGAGGTCGCGAAGGTCCTGATCCGCCTTGCGCCCGAGGAGCTCGAGTTCACCGAGATCCCGATCCGGGACCTGCCGCTGTACAGCCCGGACTACGACGCGAACTATCCGCCCGAGGCCGTCGCGCTCAAGGACGCGGTCCACCGGTCGCAGGCGATCCTGTTCGTCACCCCGGAGTACAACCGGTCGATCCCGGGCGCGTTGAAGAACGCCATCGACTGGGCCTCCCGGCCGTGGGGCCAGAACGCCTTCGACCACATCCCGGCCGCGGTCATCGGGGCGTCGATCGGTCAGATCGGCACCGCGTTGGCCCAGCAGAGCCTGCGCGCCGTGCTGAGCTTCTGCAACGCCCGGCAGATGACCGCGCCGGAGGCCTACCTCCGATACGCCCCGGAGGTCTTCCCCGGCGACGGCGAGGTCACCGACGAGGACACGAAGGCCTTCCTCGCCAACTTCATGGCCGAGTTCCGCGATCACATCGTCCGGGTTCTGACCGTCCTGCCCCGCCAGGCCGGCGCTGCCCGGGCAGGGTGACGATGGACCGGGATCTCGTCGCGGCGTGCGATCTCGCCGCCGACATGGCCGTCCGGGCCGGCCGGCTGCAGCTCGAGCGCCGCGACAGCCTGCAGATCGGCGCGCCGAAGGCGCATGCCAACGACCTCGTCTCCGACGTCGACATCGCCAGCGAACGCCTGATCGTCGACGAGATCCGCGCGGCCTGGCCGGACGACGCGGTGCAGGCCGAGGAGGGGCACGGCCGCGCCGGCACGAGCGGCTGGACATGGATCATCGATCCACTGGACGGCACCCGCAACTACATCAGCCGTACCGGCCCGTGGTCGGTGTGCATCGCGCTGTATCACGGCGAGCAGGCTCGGGTGGCGGTCGTGCACGATCCCGCCGCGCACGAGACGTTCAGCGCGGTCGACGGTGGCGGGGCGGTTCTGAACGGGAAGCCGATCTCGGCGTCGACCGGGCCGCCCCTGGACGAGGCGCTCGTCGGGGTCAGCTTCCAGCCCTCCCCGGAAACCAAGGACCGCGCGAGCAGGCTCGTGCGGCAGCTGCTTCCGCTGGTCGGCGACATCCGCCGGCTTCCCGCGGCGCTGAACCTGGCGTACCAGGCGGGAGGACGGCTGGACGGCGGGCTGGCCCTGGACACGAAGCTGTGGGACATCGCCGCCGGTGCCCTCATCGCCCGGGAGGCCGGGGTGGTCCTCGGCGGCCACGGCCCGGACTTCTCCACCGAGCTGACCATCGGTGCCGCCCCGCCGCTGTGGCCCGAACTGTCGGACCGGGTCCGGGCGGCGCTGTCCGGGTGACGTGACGTCGCGCGACCGCGCGGCGGTCTACGCCGGGGTGGACCCGGCCCGGGCGTCGAGCCAGGCCGCCCGGCGGCGCGGCGAGGCGCGGGACAGCCAGGCGTCCTGGATGACCTCCGCCAGCTCGCCGCGGGTGATCCGGTCGAGCTGGCTGGCCCGTACCAGCACGGACGGATGGCCGTCGAAATGCCCGGTGGTGAAGAACGGCGTCGCCTCGTCCTGGATCAGGGCCTGCTTGTCCGCCTCGGACTCGACCCAGAAGACGATCACGTCGGGGTAGCGCTCGCCGGTGTCCGGGTCGACCGCGTCGGGCCGGGGATTGCGGAAGAACACGAACGACTTCCCACCGACCTGGTAGACGGGATTGTCGTCGCTGCCCGGGACGACCTTGACGTGCGGCATCGCCAGGGCCAGCTCGTGCACGTCCTCGACCCGGGCGGGTAGGTCCTCGGCGTCCGACACGAAGTCAGCGTAGACCCGCGGCGCTTCGCCGTCGTGGCGCGCAGGACAATGGTGGTGGCCGCCGCTTCCATGAGCTTCGGAGACCATCGTGACCGACCACGAACCTCCCGCCGACACCGCGCCGCCCCCTGCCGCACCCCCGACGTGCGAAGAGATCCAGCGGGAGGCGGCCGAGCGACCGAAGTCGTTGTTGCTCCTGCCGCGGATCACCGCCGACGCGGTGCGACTGGTGTGGGCCGCGGCGCCGCGCATGCTGGTCGCCAGCATCATCCTGAAACTGGTCAACGGCGTGGGGCTGGCCGCCGCCCTGATCTACAGCCGGAACCTGATCGATTCGGTGCTGTCCGCCGGCACGGCCACGGCCGCGGCACCGCCGGGCATCGGCGCGGTCGCCCCCCAACTCGTCACCGTCCTCGCCGTGGTGGCGGCGCTCGGCCTGGTCACCGCCGCCGGCCGGGAGATCCGGGAGATCCTGTCGGAGACCACGGTCCGGCACGCGAAACAGGCCATCATCGACGTGGCCACCCGGGTGGAGTTGTCCGCGTACGAAACCCCCGCCTTCCACGACCGGCTGGTCCGCGCCGCCGCCAGCGAACACCGGCCGATCCAGATGGTCGACGGGCTGATCGGCCCC
>Ga0081539_10005513_pt1 | contig 12850 bp, 13 predicted proteins | sample TabmetS4T2R2_FD_71023 | JGI IMG/M metagenome (GOLD analysis project Ga0081539, IMG submission 71023) | Tabebuia heterophylla rhizosphere microbial communities from the University of Puerto Rico - S4T2R2 | ecosystem: Host-associated > Plants > Roots > Rhizosphere ...
GTCAGCGAATGAGCGTTGGGTGATGAAGTCCCACTCGTCACCGTGGAAGATCGTCCCGAAGCCGAGCGCTACCAGGACGGCGAACGCGATTGCACACAGCAGGTAGAGCCAGCGCTGAGCGCGCGCGATCCTGACCTGCTCGTCGGGCGTCATCCGTTGTAGACCCAGTAGACGCCGATGAAGTTGATCACGACACCAAAGACGATGAGCGCGACCCAGAGCCAGGAGAGGCGGCCGGCCTTGGCGACCGCCAGGCCACAGAGGGCGATGACGAACGGCACCGAGTCGAGGAAGTAGCGGTAGCCGTACTGCAGCCAGCCGCCGCCGTAGTAGAGGAGCGTCGGAAGGAGCACGGCGATCGCCGCCCCGGCCAGCCACCATGCTCGGGACGAGCGCGCTGGCGCGAAGAAGGCCAGCAGCAGACCCGGGCTGGTTAGCAGGACTGACAAGCCGAGACCGTCAGGCCGGATGAATGGGAATTCCGCGATGAGCGTCGGCATCTTCAGGAGGAAGTAGTCGATGTTCATCGGGATGTGGCGGACGCTGAAGAGCCCGATTGCGCGCTGCTGCTGCAGGAAGTCGGGCAGCGCTGCGAGGGCATAGCCCGACTCGAGCGGTGAGCCGAAACGGATGAGGTTGTACCAGAAGAAGAACGCGACCGAGAAGCCAAAGCCGACTGCCATCGCGAACCACTCCCGGATCGGCCAACCGCGGACACCACCGGCCGCAAACCCGCCGGGCACGTCAGCGGTCGCGGGATGTTCGCGACGCTCGACCAAGAGCGCGTAGAACGGCAGGGCGAAGGCGACCGGCGGCCGGGTCAGGAACGCCGCTCCCGCCAGGAATCCGACGAGCAACGGCCGCTGCCGGCCGCCGAGGAGGAGCAACAGACAGCTCAGGCTGAGGAGCGTCGCGAGGATCTGACCCGTGTGCCAGACCCCGCCGCGTGTCGTGACGCCGAGCATCGGCGTGCTCAGGGCAAAGAGGACTGCGAGCCAGAACCGGTCGCTGAGGCGCTGAACGCCCAGACGGCCCAGGAGCATCCAGCAGAGGCCGACGTCGGCGGCGGCGATGAGGGCGTCGATGAACGGCTCCCACTTGTCCAGCGTCTCGGGTCCGAAGACGACCGCCGGCGGGACGAAGAGGATCGATGGAAACGGCGCGAACGGGACGTAGAACCGGCCGTCCTGGACGATGACATCCCACGGACCGGGTCTGAAGTCCAGCCAGGTCTTGCCTTCGGTGAAGGCCTTCGCGAGGTAGAAGATGTCGCCGCGGCCCGCGTCGTAGCCCGCCGCGAAGAAGGCGTAGACGACCAGCGCGGCGGCCGTGACCACCAGGCCGGCGAGGATGTCGCGACGGAGGAGGAGCTCGCGCATCAGGGTGTGCTGGCGAGGTCCGTGGACAGGCGCGGGATGGGCAACCGCCCGGTGTCGAGGAGCCGGCCTAGAGCCTGGCGGGCGAAGGGCAACACGCCGATCAACATGGAGCTGCTGATGATGTAGTAGACCGGGAGCGCGAGGGTCGCCCCTACGACGACCGGCCATTTCCAGTTCCGCCACGCGCCGAGCACGACGAACGCGATCGCGACGGGCAGCCGCGTCCAGAACGGCAGGTAGTACGGCGCAACGGACGGCGCCGGCGCGCCAGTGAGGAGCCGCAGGTAGCCGGACCACTGGTCGGGCAGCAGGGCGAACGACACTGCCCCGATTGCTACCGTTACCGCAACCGCGATTGCGACATCCCCCCAGCGGCGCCGGAGGACGAACCACAGCAGACCGACGCCCGGCGTGAGCTTCGTCAGCAGGACGAATGCCCACGCGGCGGGCCAGCGGAACCCGAGCACGACCGCGAGGGCGAGCATCAGCTGGATGTTTCCGGCGTTGACCTCCGACGCGACCGGGATCGTCAGGAGCACGAACAGCGTGAACGGGCCGGCAAGGTACACGACGATCGCGAGCAGGATCGCTCGCCAGATCGCGACGAAGACATCGAATGGGAGCCAGCGCCACCAGCCGACCACGAACTCGAACGCCGGCGAGTAGTTGTAGCCGTTGTGCTCGCCGAGCTCGGGATGTGGATAGAGGTATTGCGGATCGGCCGCCCAGTAGTAACGGACGTCGACCGGCTCGCCGCCGGTCTGCGTGTAGACGAGCCAGAAGACGACCGCGGCGATGACCCCGATGAGGACGAGGCTGTCGCGGACGATCCGTGTCCAGGTGACGCCCGCCCTGTCCGGCAAGAGCCCGCTCAACCGACCCAGGTCGGGATCCTCCTCGCCTCTGGCGTTTCGGCGGGCCGGCCCCAACCGACGATGATTGGCGCGATCAGCGCGACGCCGAACGCGATCGGGTAGACCGCAGCGGGCGTGAACCCGACAAGGGGCAGCGACAAGGCGAGCGGCAGTGCGAGGGCCCACCACTGACGGCGCTCGAGGAGCCACGCGACCGGCAACAAGAGGATGACCGCGTAGTGGTCCCAAAGGAGGGGTGACAGCAGCTGGCTCGCGACGATCGTCACGAGCAGGCTCACCTCAGCAGACGTCCATCGAATCGCGACGAGGACGGACACGAGGGTCAGGACGGTCGCGGCCAGTTGGATGGTGGTTGCCACCTGCTCGGTCCCGCCCAGCTGGAAGGCAATCGCGCCGGGCGTGAAGTTGTGGGGCGTGGTGACGGGCGCGCTGACGCGTGACAGCAGGTTCAAGTAGTCCCTCCAGGCGGCGGGGCCAACGAGGGCCGTCGTGACGGCGGCGGCCGTTGCTATGACGACGATCGCCACAACCGTGCCCCGGAGGCGTCCCTTGAGCGCCATCCACGGTACGAACAGGGCGGGTTGGAGCTTGACGAGGGTGCCGGCGGCTACGCTGGCGCCGAGCGGGCCCTCACGATCGAGCCATCGCCAGGCGAGAGCAAAGAGCAGGAAGAGCAACGCGCTCACCTGGCCGAGCTTGAGGCCGTACAGGACAGGCCACTCGATGCCTCCGACAAGAAGGACGGCCCAACGGACGTCACTCGAGACCGGAAGCGCGGCCACGCCAGCGACGAATGCGATCGCGAGCAGTGCGATCCACGGCCACGGGCCGAGCGACGCCGGCAGCGCCGTGAACGGGACCATGAAGAGCGCGAACGGCGGCGGATAGAGGAAGACCGCGTGACCGCCCGCGAGATCGACCGCCGGATCGTAGAGCGGCTGCCCATTGACGAGCCGGCTGGCCGCGCCGATATAGGCGTCGTAGTCGTAGCCGAGCGTCTCGCCGGCGGTGACGAGAATTGCGGCGAGGGCTCCGATTGGCAGGACGACTGCTCCGATGCGGAGGACAGCTCGGGCTGGGGTGTTCACGGCCGATCCGCGGGCGGTCTGAGCGCGGCGAGCAGGGTCGATAGCTGATACGACAGAAGCCGCGGGGTGGCGAGCACCGACAGAAACACCGCGGCTGTCCAGCCCCAGCGTCCCGGCGCCAACCTGAGCGCCGCCAGCGTCCCGAGAATGACGAGTGCCGCCCACAGGACCGGCGATACGGCGTACGGCGAGAGGTTGTTGACATCGCCGACCTGGGCGAGGTTCGGGAAGCCAGCGAAAGCGATCGCCCCAGCGGGCTCGAGGAGCAGCTGGACGACGACGAATGCGATCGTCCACGCGCCGAGCAGAGCCAGGGCCCGCCAGTCGCGCCGTCCAAGCCAGTAGACGCCGATGAGCAGCGGGAAGAGCTTGACCTGACCGGCCAGCGCGACCGCCCACGGTGCACCGACAACGGTCAGCGCCGTGACGAGCGCCTGCGCCTGTCCGACGCTGAGCGTCCAGGCGATGGGCATCGCCAGGATGCCGAGTGCCAACCAGGTCGATCGGTTCGTGCCGAGGCGCCACACTGAGAACGCAAAGAGGGCAAGCACAACCGCCTCCCAGATGGCGGCCGCGGCCGGGTACGGAAGCAGGGCCAGCGGTCGGAAGGCGATGGCGAGCAGAGGGGGATAGCGATAGAACTCGGGCGCGTTGGTGTCGGCGCCAGCTGGGTAGAGGGGTAGTCCGGCATTCAGCCTCGCGCCGGCGTCGTAGTACGCCCGCACGTCGGCCAGCGGATCACTCGTCAGGTGGAGGACGAGGATGTCGAGGCCGGCCAGGAAGCCAACGACAGCCGCCGCGAACAATGTCAGGCGGATCACCCGATCACGGGTGCGCTCAACGGCTGGCTCGGGCGGCGACATCGCGGCGAGGCTCGTTTGTCCGGCTGGCATCGCAGCGGCGCGATTACGCAGCAGTCGCGGCGGGTCGGGGTCCCTGGGCAGAAGCGGTCCCCGATGACGCGAGCGCGATGACGACCAGCCCAATTCCGAGCCACAGGAGCGCTGGGATAGCGATCGCCAGGAGGGCAGCCACTCCGGCGGCGGCGGCGAGCGCCCGGGTCCGGGAGGTCGGGCCGCGGACGAGGGCCGCGACGACGAACGGGATGAGCGCGGCAGGATAGTGGATCCAGGTGACCGGCAGGATCACCAGCGAGGCAACAGCCGCAATCCCCAGACTCGTCACCGTATCGGTACGGCGCCAGGCGGCCCATGCCGTCACAGCCAGCGCGAGGCCGAGCACGACCAGATGCACAGCACGGACGGCGGCCTCGCTGAGACCAATCGCCTGGCCGAGGATCGCGGCGGGGCCGTAGTTCCGGTGATCGAGGAGCGTCGCGCCGCTGCTCGCGCGTACGACAGCGAGGTAATCGAGCCACGGCTGGACACCACCGACGATCAGGCTTGAGACGACGAGCACCAGTCCAGTGCCCACTGCCGCACCGAGCACGAGCCATGACACCGGCCTGCCGCCGTCACGGCGTTCCTGCCAGCCGCGCACGAGAAACCACAACCCGAGCGAGGCGGGATGGATCTTTGTGGCAGCGGCGATCCCGAGGGCAACGCCGCCGACGACCCGCGGGGCACGCTCGCCTTCGGGTGCCAGAGCGGCCAGAACAATCAGGCCGTACAGCGCCGCGAAGAACATGTTGAAGTTGCCGAACAGGACGCTGATCGCATAGGGGAGGACAAGCGGCGCGAGGACGACGACCGGCAGCGCCACAGCAAGAGCGGGAATTGCGGGCCGGAAGCCCCGTGCGACGCGGACGCTGACGACAGCCAGTCCGAGAGTGGCGATGCCGGCCCAGGCGACGAGGATGACGGGCGTCGGCAGCCAGGCAATGAGCGCCATCGCCTGCCCGACGTACGGGGGATACGAGTAGAAGAGGCTCTGGGCAGGAACGGTGTCTCCGGCGAGGAGGGCCGGGCTGTACATACCGGTCCCCGCGGCGGCTTTCCGGCCGGCGTCCACGAGCAGCTCCAGGTCGAAACCGACGCCGGGCGGACCGGCGAGGGCGAGCTGGACACCGATGTAGACGAGCCCGGCCCAGGCGATTGCCCCGATGACGACGAGCGTCACGACGGAGCGTGAATTGGCAGACCCTTCGGCCAGGATGCGAGCGGCGAAACGCGAGTTGGAGGGCGTGGCAACCGGCGATGTCACGCGCGACATCGTACGTCCCGCCACCATCCGGCCTGCCCCCTCGACGGACCCTTCAGCTGGTCCTTTCGTACCGCTCTGAACGGCCGGAGGCCGGTGCTACCCTGCACCAGCCGTGCGGACCCCGTTACTCCTGTACGCCCTTGCCCTCGTCGTCCGGCTGGTCCTCGTCTTCACCTATCCGGACCCCGCCTACCCGGATTCCTATTACTACGTCGACGTTGCCAAGGCCCTTCATGACGGCCACGGTTTGAATGTCGATTTCGTCTGGATCTTCGCGGAGGTCGGTGGCGTCATCCCCGCCAACCCGACACTGCCCGTTCCTTCGAATGCCCACTGGTTGCCGCTTTCGTCGATCCTCCAGGCAGGGTCGCTCGCCGTCTTCGGTGACGTCAATTGGGCGCTTGGCATCCCGATGGCCCTCGTCGGTGCCCTTGCTGCACCACTGACGTGGCTCATCGCTCGCGAAGCGGGATCGCGCCAATCAATCCGCGTCGGGGCTGGTCTCCTCGCCGCCGTGCCGGCCGCTGGCACGGTGTTCATGGGCCAGCCCGAGAACTTCGCGATCCTCCATCCGCTCGTCGCAGCGACGCTGTGGCTTACCGCGCGCGGCTTGAAGGGCGACATGAAGTCGTACGTGGCAGCAGGCTTCCTCGTCGGCCTCGCGTCGATCGCTCGCAACGACGGTTTCCTGCTCGGCGGTAGCGTCGGTCTTGTCTTCATCGGCGATCGGATCTGGTCGTGGCGGACGCATCGCCCCGCCCGCATCCCGCTCGCGGCAGCGGTCGGCTGCATCGCGATGTACCTGATCGTCGTGACGCCCTGGTGGGTTCGCCAGCTCGAGACGTTCGGCTCCCTTTCACCGACCGCCGCCTCGGGCCGCGCGCTCTGGATCCGGACCATGGCCGAGTGGAACAGCATCACGATCCCGGCAACGCCAGAGCATTTCTTCGCTCAGGGAATCGGGCCCCTCATCCAGAGCCGGATCCTCGGTCTGACGGCCGCCATCGGCAACTTCGGCGTCGTCATCTGCTCGGTGCTCCTCGTCCCGTTCGTCGTCATCGGCGCGTGGCTGCGTCGACGCTCGTCGGACTTCATCCCGTGGTTCGTCTACGGGTTCATCGTCTTCGCCGGCGCCGCCATCCTGTGGCCGGTCCACGTTCCGGGTGGCGCCTTCATCCACTCGTCCATCGGGTTGGGCCCGCACGCCTACGTTCTGGGCCTCGAGGGTGTCGCGGTGCTCGTGGCATGGATCGCCCGGCGCCGGCCCACGTGGGATCCGGCGACCGCGACGCCGGTCTTCGTGGGCGCGGTCGTGGCGATCGTCATGCTCACCGCCCCGCTCTTTGCAGTCGGTGTCCGGGCGAGCTGGGATGCCAAACGCCAGGATCGCGTCGCGCTCGCCGCGAAGATGGACGCGCTCGGCATCGGCAGCGATGAGCGCCTCCTCTCGATCGACGCCGCGGGCTACAAGTACTGGACAGGCCGACCGGGAGTCGTCACGCCGGACGACCCGATCGAAACGGTCGAGACGGTCGCCCGTGCCTACCAGACTCGCTGGCTCATCCTCGAGCGCGACGATATCGCCGAGAGCCTCGCGCCCGTGTTGAGCGGCGACGGCCGGCCGTCATGGATCGGACCCGCCGTCTTCAGCATTGCCGCCGCAAACGGCGGACCGCCGCGCCTCGCTCTCTATCCGACGTGCGTCGTCGCCGACGACACGAGGTGCAGTCGAGGCCTGGAGGAAACCACGGCAGCTGCGACGCCATGAGTCGTCGCGAGGCGCTCGCCTCGGCCGCGCTCGTCTTCGTCGTCGCCCTCCTCGTTCGGGTCTGGGCGGCCTCGATCATCGTGTTCCCGAAGCCTGAGGACACGGCGTATTACGTCGGCGTCGCTCGGAACCTGCTCGAGGGCCGCGGTCTCGTCACCGACGCCCTATGGAGCTACCAGACGCCGCCGCTGACAGTGCCGCGCGCAGCGTTCGAGGTCTGGCTGCCCTTGCCGACGTTCCTTGCCGCGATCCCGATGGCGGTCGCTGGAACGACCTTCCAGGCAGCTCAGCTCAGCTCCACCGTTATCGGCTCACTCGTGCCGGTGTTGGCGTGGCGCCTTGCCGCCGATGTGGCCGGCGAGCGGGGGCTCCCGAAAGGCCGCGCGCGGACGCTCGCGCTCGGGACGGGCCTGACGGCCGCCGTCTACCTGCCGCTCGTCCTCCACAGCGCACTGCCCGACTCGACGATGCCGTTCGCGGCGCTGGTCCTGGTTGCCTGCCTGCTGATGATCCGGATCATCCACGAGCCGCGTGGCGCGCATGGCCGCGACCCGCGCCTCCTCACGCTGGGGCTCGTCATCGGCCTCGCCGCCTGGACCCGGAACGAGGCGATCTGGCTGGGCCTGACCTGGGCGGTCGTCGCGTGGCTGCCTGCCGGGCCGGTCCCGTACTCGCCCCGCGCCCGCCTTCGGATGATCGCCGTCGTCGGCGCCGTCGCGATCCTCGTCTTCACGCCGTGGGCGATCCGCGACGCGCTCGAATTCGGGACGCCGTTCCCGGGTCAGGCGTTGACCAACGCGCTGTCGATCAAGGGCACGGACATCTTTGCCTGGCGCGACCCGCCAACCTTGGAACGCTACCTCTCCGTCGGTCCGGCGAGGCTCGTTGGGATGCGGGTCGAGGGCGCCCTGCACAACCTGCTCAATGTCCTCCTGCTCCTCGGCATTCCGGCGTCGGCCATCGGCCTCGTCGGCCTGCCGTGGTTCGGTCGGGCGCAGGCCCTTCGGCCCTTGCTGACATTCAGCGTGCTCGCCTTCGCGACGACGAGCCTGCTGTTCCCGATTTCGACGACGTGGGGCACGTTCCTCCATGCGGCGGGAGCGATTCACGTGCTCCTGATCATCAGCGCGCTCCTCGCGCTCGACGCGCTCATCGTCAGGATTGGTATCGCCCGCGGTTGGACGAGGCCGGTCGCCTGGCTGGGCGCCACGCTGACCGTCGCGGCAAGCATCCTCTTCAGCGCCGTCCTGCTGCCCTTTTTCGGAACGGGCTCTCGTGACACGGAGCGGCAGTACAGCGCGCTGAGGGATCAGCTGGCGGCGGCAGGAGTCACACCGGAAAGCCTCGCGCCGATCATCAGCGACTTCCCGATCTGGGTCGCCGACGAGCTCCAGGTGCCGACACTGGGGCTGCCCGACGAGCCCGCCGAGGACGTCCTCGATCTGGCGCGCACGTTCAAAGCGACGACGTTGATCGTCTTCAACGACGCCGACGACAGCGACAGCGTTTGGCCGGAGCAGATCGACGAGAGCGGTCCGAATGGCAACTGCTTCAGCGAAGTCCCCCTGGTCCGCTCCGACGACCTGGGATCGGTGCGTGTCTTCAGGATCGTCTGCCGGTGAGCACTGACCCGTATACTCCCGGCCAGATGGACGCACCCAACGCGGAGGCAAATAGCCATGCCGCGTCGCCGCAGGACGCGCGTCCAGCCTCATTCGACGAGCTCCACGCCGAGGCAAAGGCGGCTCTGACGTACAGCGCCAATACCCTTCGGGCGATCCGTGAGCGTTTCCGCGAGGCTCACGCCGCGGATGTCGCGCGCTGGCAGCAGCTCTACGAGTCTTCCGCCGACCGGTCCGAGGTGGGTCGGCTCGGCGAGGAGGTCGGCGACCAGCAGTCGCAGCTCGCCAAGATGGACCTGGCCATCAAGAACCTCGAGTCCACGTGGTTGTTCCTGGAGCGCGGCGACGCGACCCTCGTGAGCGACGCCGAGCTACCCGGCAACGTCGCGGACATGCAGATGCGGATCGTGGAGGCTCAGGAGGCCGAGCGGACACGTCTCGCCCAGGAGATCCACGACGGGCCCGGGCAGGCGCTGACGAACGCGATCTTCCAGGTCGAGTACGTGGAGAGGATCATCGTCCGCGACCCGCGCGAAGCACGCGCGGAGCTCCGCGACCTGCGTGACATCCTGCGTCGCGAGCTGAGTGACGTCCGGACGTTCATCAGCGCGCTGCGGCCGCCGGTACTCGATCAACTCGGGCTCGATGGCGCGATCCGCGACACGATCGAGCACCTGCGAACGCTGACGGGCCTGCCGATCACCGCGGAGCTCTCCGCGCCACCGGAACGGCTAGGCGAGGCGGCGCAGACTGTCGTCCTGCGAATCGTGCAGGAAGCCCTGCACAATGTACGCAAGCACGCCGCGGCCTCGACCGTGACCGTCTCGACCGAGGCACGCGACGGCGAATGGACACTCGAGGTCCGCGACGATGGTCAGGGCTTCGACGTCGGCGCGGTGGCGGCGCGCGGCCGCCGCAACTTCGGACTGCAGTTCATGAGGGAACGGGCAGAGCTCATCGGGGCAAGCTTCGACGTACGATCACGTCCCGACGGAGGCACAGTTGTCCGGCTCATGATCCCGGTGGGAGCACGAGGAGAGTAGATGAGCGCGATGGACTATTCGGGGCCGGACCGTCGGCGTGGCGGCCCGGATCGCCGGGGGCCTGGCGAGACGACACGGATCCTCATCGTCGACGATCACGCACTGTTCCGCGTTGGGATTGCCCAGATCCTCGAGCGGGAGCCCGATTTCGAGATCGTCGGCGAGGCGGATGACAGCCGGACGGCCGTCGATCGCTCGATCGAGACCTCGCCGGACATCATCCTCATGGATCTCTCGCTGCCCGCGCCCGGCGGCATCGAGACGACGCAGCGGATCAAGCGTGAGCTGCCCTCGACCGGGATCATCGTTTTGGCGGTCAACGAGGACGAGGACGCGCTGTTCGACGCGATCAAGGCGGGCGCGGCGGCCTTCATCCTCAAGGACGTCGGGCCGGACGATCTCGTCACGATCATCCGCCGGGTTGTCTCGGGCGAGTACCTCATCAACGACAAGGTGTTCGCGAAGCCGGCTGTCGCGTCGCGGGTCCTGAAGGAGTTCCGCGAGCTTGCGGTCTACGGTCAGGAGGCGGCGCCCATCTTCGCCCCGCTTTCGCCACGCGAGGTCGAGATCCTCGACAACATCGCCCAGGGCATGACCAACAAGCAGGTCGCCTACGCCCTGTCGATCAGCGAGCAGACGGTCAAGAACCACATGAGCTCGATCCTGCGCAAGCTGTCGGTCAACGACCGCACCCAGGCCGTCGTGTACGCGATGCGCCAGGGCTGGATCCGGATGCCCGAAGACTGAGAGATATTCGGCGACCCCGCGACACATGACCGACGCAGGCACCGGCACCGAGGCCGCCCCAGCCATCGATGCCGTCGCGACCGAGATCGCCAACCTCGAGCGCGAGCTGGGCGAGATCGACATGCTCATCACCCAGGCGCGGACCGAAGCCGAGCGTCACGAGAACAAGCGATCCCAGGCAGCCGAGAAGCTTTCTTCGCTCGGCCAGCGGCAGCCCGACCAGAAGGAGCTCCTCGACCTCGCCGGCCAGGTTTCGATGCTGACCCGCCGCGCAGCGATGATGGAGGCCCAGGTCGAGGTCCTCGAGGGCAAGCGCAAGGCGCTAACGCGCTTCCGGGATTCGCTGACCGCGAATGCCGGGATCCTGGCCGAGGCCGCGAGCGCCGCCCCCGGCGAAGCGACACCAGAGGGCGATGGCAACGGCTCGGAACCGCCGCCGCTCTCGCGGATTGTGCTGTCCGCGCAGGAGGACCTGCGGCGCGAGATCGCTCGGGCGATGCACGACGGCCCAGCTCAGAGCCTCACGAACATCGTTCTGCAGGCGCAGATCGTTGAACGGCTCCTGGCCCAGGATCCCGCAGGGGCGCAGCAGGAAGTCCAGCTGCTGATCGGGATGGTCCAGCAAACGCTCGAGGCGACCAAGTCGTTCATCTTCGATGTCCGGCCCATGGTCCTGGACGACCTCGGTCTCGTTCCGACACTCCGAAGGGCCGCCCGCGACCGCGGCCGGCGGGCCGGCATGACGGTTGACTTCGAATCGATCGGCGCCGATCGGAGGCTGCCGGTCGAGCTCGAGAGCGGTCTGTTCAGGATCCTGGACGAGGCGCTCGCCGGGTACCTCTCGTTGCGGCCCGACACGCTTGCCCTGCGGCTCGACTGGACAGACGTCGTCGAGGCGCGCGTCACTGCCCATCGCGCGGGCGACGAGCCGGTGCCCGAGCCGGCATCCGAGCCGGAGGAGGCTCAGCAGGGCAGGAAGGCCAAGGACAAGGAGCTGCCGCCCGCCCTCGCCGCGATGGTCGAGGAGCGCCACGCGGACGAGCGAGCCGCCGCCGAACGCAAGCGCGACCGAGCGATCGCCAAACTGCCCCAGGACGCCTGGCGCGAGATCCAGCAGCGGGCAGCTCCGCTCGGCATCGGCGTCGAGCTCCTTGATCGGGGTGGCTCCCTCAGGGTCCGCGTGGCCATCCCGGAGGCGACGTCGGAGGTATCCGGGTGACGCGGGACAGAATGGTTGGCCAGGGGATCGTCGAGTACGGACTGATCCTCGGTCTCTCGGCCGTCGTCACGCTGGTGACGCTGTTCCTGCTCGGCGGAACGCTCGGCGAAGTCCTCTACTTCATCGAACGGGCGATCGACGCCAACGCGGTTTGAGCGACAAAGTGCGGTCCTGAGAGGTACCCCTCCGCATAGCCGATCAGTACTATTCCGGTCCCGGGATTCGGGGGACCAGATGCCCGGCGTCCGTCATTCGAGGGGAATTCTTCATGGCCCGCATCGATTCATTCGCCCCCACCAGACACGACGAGGAAGGCCAGGGTCTCGCGGAATACGCGCTGATCCTCGCCCTCATCGCGATCGTCGCGATCATTGCTCTCGTCTTCCTTGGCGGGAACATTCAGACGATCCTCAGCACGGTCGGCGAGTCCGTCTAACTGGCTCGTGGATGTGACGCCGGTGCCTCGGCGGCGCCGGCGTTTCCTCGGTCGCGGTGCAGCGGCGCCGACACCAACGCGCAGTTGCCCGCCAGTACCATCGCGCTACTTTCTGGCAACTGAGGCGGTCCCTATAGTGGCGCAGCCCTCGATCGGGGGCTGAGTACTCATCCAGGAGGCTGCCACATGGCGCTCGTCCACACGCTCCTCGCCACGCTTCGTCGTGACGAGGAAGGCCAGGGTCTCGCGGAGTACGCGCTGATCCTCGCCCTCATCGCGATCGTCGCGATCATTGCTCTCGTCTTCCTTGGCGGGAACATTCAGACGATCCTCAGCACGGTCGGCAAGTCGGTCTAACGACCAGCTTTCGAACGTAAGACTCGACCGCCGGTGCCTTCGGGCCCGGCGGTCGTTCGATTCGGGGCCGCGGGTGTTGACTGCGCGCGCGTCCCGTTCGGGCTATTGACACTGCGACCTGCCGGCCTAGTGTCCGCGGCAGGCGCTGCGGGG
>Ga0081539_10005514_pt1 | contig 12849 bp, 9 predicted proteins | sample TabmetS4T2R2_FD_71023 | JGI IMG/M metagenome (GOLD analysis project Ga0081539, IMG submission 71023) | Tabebuia heterophylla rhizosphere microbial communities from the University of Puerto Rico - S4T2R2 | ecosystem: Host-associated > Plants > Roots > Rhizosphere ...
GGCCGGCCGCGAGCCAGCCGAAACAGAGCGCGACGACGACGTGCAGCCAGATCTCGCCTACGTCCGGCAAGGCCGAGATCAGCAGCTGCTTGAACACGGCGTCCGCACCGACGAACAAGGCGCCGAACAGCGCGACGAGCGGGAGGCCGAGCGCAATACCGCGACCGACGGCCGCGGCGCGGGCGCCGCGCACGTTCTCGCCGAGCTCTTGCCACGGCACGTCGCAGCGGAGCACGCGAAGCGCACCCGCAGCGGCGGCCGAGCCGGCGCCGGCGGCGGCGAGGACGTAGTCCGCGACCGAGGCCCGCGCCGGTCGCGTGCGCCGCAGCGCTCCCAGCGTGACGGCCCCCGCGATCGCGAAGAGGTTCACCGCGACGAGGAGCGGCGAGTCGCGCCAGGCGAGCAGCAACGCGAAGAGCAGCAGCGGCGCCGCCATCAAGCGGCGTCCCTGGTGCAGCGGGGCATGCGCGGAGCGGACGAGCGCGGCGAGCGCGAGCACGAACGCGCCCGACCAGAGAACTGCGTTCAGTCCGAGCTCGTGGCCCTGGAAGAGCAGGTCGCCGAGGACCCCGAGCGCCGCGCCGGCGGCGATGAGACGGACTCCCATCGCTGCGTTATCCTACAGCCGCTCGCGGATCAGGAATGCTTATGCGATCCGCTCGAGCGGCGCGTAGTCGAGCATCAGCCGCCGCTCGCTGCCGTCCTCGAAGCGCACGGTGACGACGCCGCCGGGCTCGATCTGCGTGACAACGCCTTCGCCCAGTGACGAGTGCCGGACCGAGTCGCCAGTCGAGAGCGTCGGGACGTCGGTGCGCGGCGCGACCTCGCGCGGCGTCGGCCGGCCGTAGTCCCAACGGGCCGGTGCGAGCCGCTCGCGGACGACGCCGACCTCGGGAAGCTCGTCGAGGAAGCGGGACGGGAGGTTGTACGCGCGCGATCCCCACAACGAGCGCGAGGACGCATGCAGCAGCGTCAGCCGCTCCTTGGCCCGCGTCATGCCGACGTAGCAGAGGCGTCGCTCTTCCTCGATACCTTGCTCTTCGATCGAGCGCGCGTGCGGGAAGATGCCCTCCTCCATCCCGAGCACGAACACGGACGCGAACTCGAGGCCTTTCGCGTTGTGGATCGTCATCAGCGTGACCTGCGAGCCCTCGCCGCGGATGGCGTCCTGATCGGAATAGAGGGAGATCTCCTGGAGGAAGCCCGAGAGCGACGGCTCCTGCGTGTTCTGAAGCCACTCGCGGGCGACGCCGACGAGCTCCTGCAGGTTCTCGATCCGGCCCTGCGCCTCGATCGTGCGCTCGGCCTCCAGCGACTCGAGGTAGCCGCTGCGCGCGAGCACCTCCTCGACCAGCTCCGGGACGGACAGCTCCTGCGAGCGGGACATCAGCGAGGCGAGGAGCGTGTGCAGCGAGCGGACTGCCTTCTGCGGCGCCGCGCCGACTCCCGCCTCGTCGGCGCGCGGGAGCGCGTCCCAGAGCGGGATCCCCTGCGCGTCGGCGAACGTGACGAGCCGCGAGATCGAGGAGTCGCCGATCCCGCGGCGCGGACGGTTCGCGATCCGCATCAGGGAGACGGCGTCCGCGGGATTGTCGAGCACCTGCAGGTAGGCGATCGCGTCCTTGATCTCCGCGCGCTCGTAGAAGCGCGGGCCGCCGATCACCTGGTACGCGACGCCCTGGCGCACGAGCACGTCCTCGAGCACGCGTGACTGCGCGTTCGTGCGGTAGAAGACCGCGACGTCGGAGCCGCTGTAGCCCTCCTCGACGAGCGAGGCGATGCGCGCAGCGACGAACCGCGCCTCCGCGTGCTCGTCCTCGACCTCGATCGCTTCGACCGGCTCGCCCTCGCCCAGCTCCGAGAAGAGGTTCTTCGGCTTGCGCTCGCGGTTGTTCTCGATCACCGCGTTCGCTGCGCGCAGGATCGAGTTCGTCGAGCGGTAGTTCTGCTCGAGCGCGATCGTGCGCGTGCCGGGGAAGTCGCGCTCGAAGTCGAGGATGTTGCGGATGTCGGCGCCGCGGAAGGCGTAGATGGACTGGTCCGGATCGCCCACGGCGCAGACGTTGCGCCGCTCGCCGGCCACGAGCTGCAGCAGCCGGTACTGCGCGTGGTTCGTGTCCTGGTACTCGTCGACGAGCACGTACCGGAACGCCTTCTGCCACCGCTCGCGCGCCTCGGGGAAGCGCTCGAGCACGTCCACGGTGAGGTAGAGCAGGTCGTCGAAGTCCACTGCGTTCGACGTGAACAGCCGTCGCTGGTACAGGTCGTAGACCTCCGCGACGGTCTGGTCGAAGAACGAGGAGACGCGCTCGCGGTATTCCTCCGGGCCGACGAGCTCGTTTTTCGCGCGGGAGATCACTGCGTGGATCCCGCGCGGCGTGAACCGCTTCGGGTCGCGCTCCAGCTCCTCCAGGCACGACTTTGTCAGCCGCAGCTGATCGGCCTGGTCGTAGATCGTGAAGCTCGACTTGTAGCCCAGCCGCTGCGCCTCGCGACGGAGGATCCGCCCGCACGCCGCGTGGAAGGTCAGGATCCAGATCGCGCGTGCGCGCACGCCGAGGAGGTGGTCGAGCCGCTCGCGCATCTCGCCCGCCGCCTTGTTGGTGAACGTGATCGCGAGGATCTCGTTCGGCTTCGCGCCCACGGCGTTGATCAGATGCGCGACGCGATAGGTGAGCACGCGCGTCTTCCCGGAGCCGGCGCCGGCGATGACGAGCAGCGGGCCCTCGGTGGTGAGGACGGCCTCGCGTTGCGCGGGGTTCAGGTCGGCGAGGTACCGGTCGGGCGACGCGACGGCCACCCTTTCGATGCTAGCCGCCTGTCGTGCGGGCGAGCTCTTCCTCGAGCCAGGACGCGGCCCGATCGAGCAGGCCTGAGTCGTGCGACTTGGCGACGACCTCGACCTCGGGCCCGCCCTCGAAGCTCGGGTACGAGCCGACGAGCACGCCCGGGAACTTCTCCCCCGCCTCGGCGAGCACGCGCACGATGTCGCTCTCGCGTGTGTGGTACCGCTTGCGCCAGGTCGAGATCGGCGCGTCGCCGCGGAACTCGTTCTCGATCGCATCGAACATCGCCTGCATCTCGCTCGGCAGCCCCGGGAAGACGTAGACGTTCTCGATCACGAAGCCGGGCGCGCCGCCGAGCGGGTTCTCGACGCCGCGCGCGCCGACGGGGAGCTCGGCCCAGCGGGCTGCGTACTCCGGGTCGCGCGCGAAGCGCCCGCGCAGGGCGTTCGCGAGCTCGGGCACCGGCTCCTGTCCGACCTCGAACGCGGCGGCGAGCGCCTCGCGCGTCAGGTCGTCGGGTGTGCCGCCGAGGCCGCCGGTGACGAGGACGAAATCGGACTCCGGCGCCTCCCGACGGACGAACCGCGCGATCTGGTCGATCTCGTCGGGGACCGCGGCGATGATCGTGATGTCCACGCCGAGGCGCTCGAGCCGATGCGCGAGCCAGGCGCCGTTCGTGTCCACGACGTCGCCCGACACGAGCTCGTTGCCGATCGTGAGGATTGCGGCCGTGGGCACTGGCGAGGAGTATTCCAGCGTGGGTCGCCTGGAGGAGCTCAACGAACGGAGGGCGTACGCGTGCCGTCTGACGCCCGATCGGGCGCTCGAAACGCTCGACGACGCGGAAGAGTTTCTCCGCGATCGCGGGCTGCTCACGCGGACGACGGACTCGGCGCTGCCGAGCCTGTTCGAGGCGTGTCACGAGGATCCGTACGCGCCGGAGTCACCAGGCTTCGGCCAGTGGCCTGCGACCAAGTTCCCGTGGTTCGGCGAGCTCGGCGAGCGCGGCTACCTGACGCTGAAGGTGCACAGGGGCAAGAGCCTCCTCGTGACGGACGAGGTCGCCGCGCTGCTCGATCCGATCATCCGCGCGGAGCTCGAGCGGATGGAAAGGGAGGCGCCCGACTGGGAGATGCTGCTGCGGCATCTGACCGCTGCGGGCCCGTCGACGCTGGACGATCTCCAGACGGAGCTCGGGCTCAAGCCGAAGGAGCTGAAGGCGATCCGGTATCCGCTCGAGCGCTGCGGCGCGATCGTCGCGCGCTCGCTCGTGTATGCAGCGGGGGAGGGACACGCCCATACGGCAGAGCTGTCGCGTTGGGACCAGGCCTTTTCTGCCCCTGAAGGCGGAGATGTACATTTACATCACGCGCTCGCGGAGCTGGTCGTCGCCGGGGTTCGTGCCGCAGTCGTCGCGCCGGAGCGCCAACTTCGTACCTGGTTCTCCTGGCCGTGGTATTGGGACGATGCCCTCGTGGACACGCTCGTTCGGGACGGTCGTCTCGAGCGGGTCGTCGACGGCCACGTTGCGCTCGCCGAGTGATTCGTCCGGTCGATCCGGATCGCGACACGCCGGACGTCGTCGAGCTGATCCACGAGGTCTTTCCAGCGACGACGACCACCGTCGAGAGCTGGCGCCAGCAGTTCGCGAGCATTCCCGCGCGCGCTCGCCACGCAGGCTGGGTCGCCGTCGCCGAGGGACGCGTCGTCGGCCACGCCGAAGCGAGCCTGAACTGGTTCTCCGAGACGCGAACTGCGTTCGCCGACGTGAGCATCAAGCGGGCGTTCCGGCGCCGGGGCATCGGCAGCCGCCTCTGGGAGCTCGCCGACGCGCACCTGGGCGAGGTCGCGCCGAGCCGTGTCCTGACGATGTTCACCGAGAATCCGGAGGCCGTCCGCTTCGCGCGTACACGGGGGTTCGCCGAGACCCGAGCAGCGTGGCTTTCCTACGTCGACCCGCGCACCGTCGACCTCGCGCCGCTGCACTCGGCCGACGTACAACTCGTGCCGCTGAGCGAGCTCGATCCGCGTGAGGTGTACGAGGTCGACGTGGCGATCACGGCAGACGTTCCGATGACCGACGAGCTGACCGACATTCGATACGACGAGTGGCTGGAAACGATCTGGCGGCGGCCGACGATGGCACTCGACGGCAGCTTCGCCGCAATGGTCGACCGACGGGCCGTCTCGCTCACGATGCTCGCCGCGAACCTCGAGGTCGGTCGCGCGTTCAACGAGCACACCGGCACGCTCCCGGGCTACCGCCGGCGCGGGCTCGCGCGGCTCGTGAAGCTGGCGTCGCTCCGCTGGGCCGCAGCGAACGGCATCACGGCTGTCTGGACGACGAACGACGAGACGAACGCTCCGATGCTCGCGGTGAACCGCCGCCTGGGCTACGAGCCGCGCCTCCGGCGCGTCGAATACATGCGCGAGTAGGCCGCCCGGCCCACCGCTGCGCCCGACGGGTCCCAGCTCGGGGACCACCCCATTTCCAGCGCTTTCCAACCCAAAGGGGTAGCCAGTCCACGTCGCCGCGGCCGCATTCTCCAGGGACGGCGAAGCGAACGGCTTTGCCCTGGCGCGTATTGGAGCGCAGCACGGAATGACAACTGCGGCAAACCGAGGAAGCGAGCTTGGCTCAGCCGGCGGGTGTGCAGCCCGCCGTTCGCACGTCTGCGGCTGGGCGAGGCTCGACTCAAGAGCGAAAGGGGTCTGACTGATGCGGAAACTCGCGAATTCACCAGCACACCGGAACAGGAGCAGGACGAGTCGGCGCTCGCTCTGGGCGAAGGCTTCGCTCCCGCTCATGCTCTTCATCGTTTCCGCGCTCGTCGCGGCCACGAGCTTCGGCTCCTCCGTCTCGTCGGCCGCCTTCACGGGCACCGCGGGCACGGCGTCCGTCGGCGGCACGCTCTATGCCAAGAACGGCGGGGCACTGACGCTGACCCTCACGACCTCGTCAGACACCAAGTGCGTTGAGGTGTCGGGCGCGCACTCGGCGCGTCAGACGTCGAGCACGGCCAAGTCCTCCTGGACGTTCAGCTTCACGGCCGGCAGCGGAGACGGCGTCCAGACCGTGACGGCGGCGGCATCTCCGAGCTTCAACGCGAATAACTGCACGGGGCAGTCGCAGAGCCCGCAGTCTGCCTCCTACGTGCTCGACAACACCGGCCCGGTCGTCGCGGCGGCGCTCTCGCCGGCGGCGAACGCAGCCGGATGGAACAACAGCAACATCTCGATCACGTGGTCCGCCACGGATGCGGGATCCGGCGTGGCCTCAGGTCCGACGCCGGCTACCGACTCGCAGAACTCGAACACGGCGGGTGCCACGAAGACCTCGACCGCAAGCGATCGCCTCGGCAACTCGGGCACCGGCTCGGTGACGGTCAAGCTCGACAAGACGAACCCGACGATCAGCGGCAGCCGCAGCCCGGCTGCGAACGCGAACGGCTGGAACAACACGGACGTGACGGCGAGCTTCACCTGCTCCGACGCAACGTCGGGGATCAAGAGCTGCACCGGCCCGACGACGCTCTCGTCGAACGGCGCCAATCAGTCGGCAACGGGTACCGCTGTCGACAACGCCGACAACAACGCAACGACGACCGTCGCCAACATCAACATCGACAAGACCGCCCCGACGTTGTCAGGGGCGCCGACCACGAGCCCGAACGGGGCCGGCTGGTACAACGGCAACGTCACGATCCAGTGGACGGCGAGCGACGCGCTTTCCGGTCTCGCCGGATCCGCTCCGGCGAACAGCACGATCTCGAGCGAGGGCACCGGCCTGACCGCCTCCGCGTCCGTCAGCGACCGGGCCGGCAATTCGACGAATGCGACCTCCAGCCCGGCGGTCAAGATCGACAAGACGGCCCCTGTGACAAACGCCTCGGCGCCGCCTGCCTGGAACAACGTCGACGTGACCGTCGACCTCAACGCGGCGGACGGGCTCTCGGGCCTCGCGGCGACGAAATACACGATCGACGGCGGGACGACGCAGACGTACAGCCCTGTCTCCAAGCCGACGTTCACCACGGACGGCGTGCACATGCTCGCGTACTGGTCAACGGACAACGCCGGCAACGAGGAAACGCACCACTCGATCCAGGTGCGGATCGACAAGACGCCTCCGACGATCAGCGCGCAGAAGTCCCCTGCTGCGAATGCGAACGGCTGGAATAACCAGGACGTGACGGTCAGCTTCGTCTGCGCCGACACGCTGTCCGGCATCGCCAGCTGCTCGCCGAACGCGGTCGTCTCGACCGAAGCGGCCGATCAGCCGGTTTCCGGAACGGCGAAGGACAACGCGGGCAACACGGCGACGGCGCATGCGTCCGTCTCGCTGGACAAGACGCCGCCGACGATCAGCGCGGCCGCCGACCGTGCCGCGAACGCCAACGGTTGGTACGACAACGACGTCTTGGTGAGCTTCACGTGCGGCGACTCGCTCTCCGGCATCGACACATGCCCCGCCTCGAAGACGCTGGGCGAGGGCGCGAATCAGTCGGCGAACGGCACCGCGAAGGACAACGCCGGCAACCAGGCCTCGGCCGGCGTGACCGGCGTCAACGTCGACAAGACCGCGCCCAGCCTGACCGGTGCGGCGACGACGTCGCCGAACGGCAACGGCTGGTACACCGGCGACGTTACCGTCCACTGGACGGCGTCGGACGCACTCTCCGGGCTGGACGGCGCGGCCCCCGCCGACTCGACCGTCACCGGTGAGGGAGACAACCTGTCGGCGAGCACGTCCGTGAGCGACAAGGCGGGCAACTCGACGAACACCACGGTCGCCGGGATCAAGATCGACCGCACGCCGCCGTCCACGCTCGTGAGCGTGCCCGCCCCGCTGGAGAGCGGCTGGTACGCCGGCGACGTGGAGGTGACGCTGACCACCGGCGCCGACCTCTCCGGCGTCGACAAGACCTACTACAGCGTCGACGGCGGCGCCGCACAGCTCTACAACGGCGCCTTCCAGCACACGCAGAAGGGCAGCCACACGATCACCTTCTGGAGCGTCGACAAGGCCGGCAACACCGAGGACAAGACGGCGCCCGGCCACGCGGTCACGCTGAAGATCGACGGCGTCCCGCCGACGATCAACGGCAGCCGTTCGCCCGCCGCGAACGCCTTCGGGTGGAACAACGGGTCTGTCGTCGTCACCTTCAACTGCTCCGACGCCGAGTCCGGGATCGCCGGCTGCACCGACGCGACGACGGTGTCCAACGAAGGCAAGGGTCAGAGCGTCACCGGCAACGCGCTGGACAACGCCGGGAACAGCGCTTCGGCAACCGTGAACGACATCAACATCGACCTCACGGCCCCGACGCTGACGGGTGCGGCGACGACGAACCCGAACGCGTTCGGCTGGTACAAGGGCGACGTCACGATCCATTGGACGGGCCAGGACTTGCTGTCCGGGATCGACCCGGCGACGCAGCCGGCCGACAGCACGATCGGCGGCGAGGGCTCCAACCTCGGCGCCGGCCCGGCCGGCATCTCCGACAAGGCGGGCAACTCGGTCTCGGCCTCGGTCACCGGCGTCAAGATCGACCGCACGGCGCCCACGATCAGCGCGGCGACCGTCAACGATGACGGCACTTCGCGGTCCGCGAATGCGGCAGGTTGGTTCAACAGCGCCGTCCGCGTCCGCTTCACCTGCGGCGACGCGCTCTCGGGTGTGCAGGAATGCGCGAGCGACGTCGTCCTGGCGGGCGACGGCGCGGGCCAGAGCGCAGCCGGCGCGGCGAGCGACAAGGCCGACAACTCCGCCGGCACCACGCTCGGCGGCATCAACATCGACAGCCAGGCGCCGAGCACCGATGCCGACCTGCAGTGCACCGGCAAGAACGGTTACTGCCGCGGCAACAAGGCGACTGTCGTCCTGACGGCGAGCGACCAGGCCGGTCTCTCGGGCGTGAAGGAGATCCGGTACAGCACGAACAACGGCAGCTCCTGGCAGTCGGCCGCCTCGCCCGCGTCGGTCGACCTGAACCTGACCGGCTCCGGCAAGGCGAAGGTGCTCTTCTACGCAGTCGACAAGGCCGGCAACGCGGAGACGCAGGGCGGTGTCGAGCTGAAGTACGACACGATCGCGCCGACGGTCACGCACGCGCTCACACCTGCAGCGAATGCGGCCGGGTGGAACAAGAGCGACACAAGTGTCCGGTTCGACGCGAGCGACGACAGCGACGGCTCGGGCGTCGAGACGCTGTCGATCGACGGTGTGATCGCGGCGACGCAGTCGAACACACCGCCGACGAGCCTCAGCGCTCTGAAGCAGCTCGTCGGCGAGACGGCCGGCCAGACTCTCGCGGCGTCGGCGGAGGACTTCGCGGGCAACTTCGGCACGGACTCCGTGACGGTCAAGATCGATCAGACCGCTCCGTCGATCAACGGCGCCACCACGACGAGTGCCAACGCGAACGGCTGGTACAACGGCCCGGTCACCGTGCACTTCACGTGTGCCGACACCGGCGCCGTCCAATCAGGGATCGCCACCTGCCCCGCGGACGACGTGAAGAGCACCAACGGTGCAGGGCAGTCGTCGACCGGAACGGCCGTCGACAAGGCGGGCAACACGGCGACCGCGATCGTTGGCGGGATCAACATCGACACCGTGAAGCCGACGATCACGATGAACGGGCTGAGCGCGATCTACACGCTCGGCGACACCGTGTCGCTCGGCTGCACGGCGACCGATCCGGGCGGCTCGGGCATCGACGGCTCGTGCACGGTCGCCGTCTCGGGCGGCAATGCAAACGGTGTCGGCACCTTCACCTACACCGCCACGGCGAAGGACAAGGCAGGCAACACCGCGACCGAGACCGGCGCCTTCAAGGTGATCTATCGGTTCGACGGCTTCCTGCAGCCGATCAACGACACGGCGCATCAGATCGGGCTCAACGTCAGCATGTTCAAGGCGGGCTCGACCGTTCCCGCCAAGTTCCAGCTGAAGAAGGCGGACGGCACGGTCGTGCAGAGCGCGGCACTGCCGATCTGGCTGAACCCGGCGAAGGGCTCCGCGACCACTGCTCCCGTCGACGAGTCGGTCTACAGCGACGCGCCGACGAGCGGTGGGACATATCGGTACGACGCGACTGCCCAGCAATACATCTACAACTGGGGCACCGCGAAGAACGCGGCCGGTTACTACTGGCGGATCGGCGTCACGCTCGACGACGGGCAGACGTACACCGTGAACATCGGGCTCCGCTAGCCGAGACCACGGAGGCAACTCGCGAGGGGAGCGCGCAAGCGCTCCCCTCACACGTTCCGGCTTGACATCGAGCGAACCGGCGTCAGAGTTCGCGAGTCCGATGCCCCGCCGCACCCCACTCCGAACCGCATTGACCGTGGCGACCTTCGCCGCCTGGGTGCTGCGCCGCCGGAAGTCGGCCGGTCGCCTCGTCGTCCCGATCCCCGGGACGAACGACGGCGACGTCTATGACTCACGGACGGATCGCCGCTCGGGCCGCGACCGCCGCTCGGGCGCCGAGCGCAGGCAAGCGAGCAACGACCTTTCCTCCGCGCTCACGGCGCGGATCCACGCTGCGGCGAACAGGCGATCCGGCCACGATCGGCGCTCCGGCGAGGATCGACGGGCGCCGGCGGCGGAGCGCGCCCGGATCGCCGTGGACCAGCCTTAAGTCCGGCGCCGACCGAACCGGCAGCGGGTGAGGCGGCGAGCGTCGTTGTGTTGACTCGTATCTATGAGCACCATCCAGCTCGAGCACGACCGGACTGCAGAGCTCGTGATCGGCTGGCGGCGGCAGGAGCTCAGGCGCGCGGGCTACGACCGCAAGCAGGCCGCGAAGCTCGCGGCGAGCGCCGACGTCGACCTGCACCAGGCGGTCGACCTGCTCAAGCGCGGCTGCCTGCCGACGACGGCGCTGAAGATCCTGCTCTAGCCCGCCAGCGCTGCGGCGACGACGAGCGCAAGCGTCTCGCCGAGCTCGGTCGCGGCGCCGAGCGCGTCGCCGGTCGCGCCCCCGAGCCAGGCGCGAAAGACGAGGCCGAGGAGCGTGGTCGACGCCGCGACGACGCCGACGAGCACGACGCCCGTCGCACCCGCGACGAGGATCGCGATCGCGGCGGCGACGATCACCGCGACCAAGGCGCGGCCGAGCCCAACAGCCCCGGTGAGCACGCTCCCGGGCCCGCCGGCCGCCCGCGGATACGGCAGCATCGACGCGAGCGGCGGTGAGGCGGCGCGCGAGAGCGCACCCGCTGCGATCAGCGCGGCGACCGCCCCGCCGCGATCCAGCAGCTGCGCGACGGCGGCGACCTTCACGATCAGGTCGAGCCCGAGGGCAGCCGCGCCGAAGGTGCCGATGCGCGGGTCACGCATGATCTCGAGCGCCCGCGCTCGCGACGACGCGCCGACGGCGTCCGCGGTGTCGGCGAGCGCGTCGAGGTGCAGCGCGCCGGTGAGCAGGGCGGAGAGCGCGACCGCGAGGCTTGCCGCCAGGACCGGGGACAGGCGTGGGTGGAGCAGCACCGCGGTGGCGCCGGTGGCCGCGCCGATGCCCGCGCCGACAATGGGGAACAGGACGGCGCCGCGCGCGACATCCGCGCCGTCGAGCACGACCGCACGTCCGAGCGGCGCCCGCGTGAGGAACGACACGGCGGCCGCGGCAGCGCGGACGCTAGCGGCCGGCATCGGTCACGCCCGCGGCCGCGAACGTCGCCATCTCGTCCACGATCGCCGCCGCCGCGTGCAGCAGGGGCAAGGCGAGGGCGGCGCCGCTCCCCTCCCCCAGCCGCAGGCCGAGGTCGAGCAGCGGCGCGAGCCCGAGCTCTTCGAGCACCAGGCGATGGCCGGGCTCCGGAGAGAGATGCGCGGCGATCATCGAGTCGCGCGCGTGCGGGGCGAGGCGCACGGCAAGGAGCGCGGCGGCCGCGGTGATGAAGCCGTCGAGGAGCACGACCGCGCGTTCCGCAGCAGTGCCGAGCGCGACGCCCACGAGGAACGCGATCTCGAAGCCGCCGAGCGCGGCGAGCGTCCCGACCTCGTCGTCGAGCCGCGCCGCGTTCACCTCGAGCGCCCGCTCGACGACCGCAACCTTGTGCGCGACGCCTGCGTCGTCGAGTCCCGTGCCGCGCCCGCACACGCGACGCGGCTCGACCGAGAGCAGCGCGGCGGTCAGCGCGGCAGCGGCCGTGCTGTTCCCGATCCCCATCTCGCCGAGAGCGACGACTGTCGTTCCCGACGCGACGAGCTCGCGGGCGAGCGTGATTCCCGCTTCGACCTGCGCGACTGCGGCGTGCCGGGACATCGCCGCGCCGTCGGCGATGTTCGCGGTACCCGCACCGACCCCCACGTCGACGACATGCAGTTCCGCACCCGCCGCGCGCGCGAGCACACTCACCGCCGCGCCTCCTCCTGCGAAGTTCGCGAGCATCTGCCGCGTGACCTCCTGTGGATAGGCGCTGACGCCCTCGCGCGCGACGCCGTGGTCGGCGGCGGCGACGACGATGGTCGCGCGGATGGGGCCGGGGCCCGTCCTGCGAGCCGCGGCGATGCGGCAGGCGACCTCCTCGAGCCGGCCGAGGCTGCCGCGCGGCTTCGTCTTCGCATCGAGCGCGGCCTGCACGGCGGCGCCCGCGGCTTCGTCGGCCGGTCCGATGCGTGCGACAGTCTCGGCGAGCCTCATGGGAGGACGTCGGCCGCCGGCTCGAGCCGCAGCGCACGGCCGGCGACGACGAGCAGCGCCTGGTCGGCCGCGTCCGCCCAGATCGCATTGACGCGGCCGAGGGCATCGCGATATCGACGCCCGAGCGGTGTCGCGGGGACGACGCCGAGCCCGACCTCGTTGCTCACGACGACGGACAAGCCGGACCGCGCTGCGGCCGCGCGCGCCGCCGCGACGGTGCGATCCTCGAGGTCGTCGACGTCGTCGAGCACGTTCGCGACCCAGAACGACACGCAGTCGACGATCAGCGTCTCGGCCCGCGGGGCCTGCTCGATCGCGTGGACGAGATCTCGCGGCTCCTCGATCGTCGTCCAGTCCGCCGGACGTTCACGTCGGTGACGGTCGATGCGGGCCTCCATCTCCTCGTC
>Ga0081539_10005515_pt1 | contig 12848 bp, 13 predicted proteins | sample TabmetS4T2R2_FD_71023 | JGI IMG/M metagenome (GOLD analysis project Ga0081539, IMG submission 71023) | Tabebuia heterophylla rhizosphere microbial communities from the University of Puerto Rico - S4T2R2 | ecosystem: Host-associated > Plants > Roots > Rhizosphere ...
TGCTTGTCGATCGCGTTGATCACCGCGCACGAGTCCGCGGAGAAGCCGAGATCGGCGTCGACGTAGCCGATCTTGCGGATCGTCTCGCGCGCGATCTCCTGGATGTCGACGTAGGTGTCCGTCGAGATCTCACCCGACACGACGACGAGGCCGGTGTTCACCAGCGTCTCGCACGCCACGCGGCCGGTCGGGTCGTCGCGCATGACGGCATCGAGGACGCCATCGGAGATCTGGTCGGCGACCTTGTCCGGATGGCCCTCGGTCACCGACTCCGACGTGAACAGGTACTCGTTGTCTGAAAGCTGACTCATGGGTCGCGCAAGGGTAGCGGGGTCACGCGCGTTTACGCCCGGTCGCTGCGGCGTTGCTTGCGCTCGTGGAAGTCGATGATCACCGGCACGCCGTCCATGCCGAAGCGCGAGCGAAGCCGGTTCTCGATGAAGTAGGCGTAGTCGCGCGTGACGCGGCTGCGCGAGTTGACCTGCACCGAGAAGCGCGGCGGCGAGGTCTGGAACTGGGTCATGTACAGCAGCTTGAGGCGGTGGCCCTGCTTGGCCGGCGGCTGGCGCTCCTGCGTCACCTCGGACAGGAAGCGATTGAGCTGCGGAGTCGGGATGCGGTTGTGCATCCGGTCGCCGAGCGCGATCGCCTCGTTGAGCAGGCGCTGGACGTTGCGGCCGGTCTTGGCGCTCGCCGTCAGCACCTTGGGGCGCAGCCGCAGCTTCTGGGCCACGCGGGCGCGCTCGTGCTCGAGGTCGGGCTCCTGCATCGCGGCGACGTCCCACTTGTTGAGCACCAGTGCGGTGGCGCAGGCCTCCTGCATGGCGAGCTCGGCGATGCGCAGGTCCTGGCTGGTGATCCCGTCGTTGGCGTCGCAGACGACGAGCGCGACGTCGGCGCGCTCGACCGCCCGCTGCGAGCGCAGCGTCGTGTAGTACTCGACCGAGTCGGACACCTTGGCCTGCCGGCGCAGGCCGGCGGTGTCGACGATGATGAGCTTGCGCCCGTCGACCTCGAGGGGCAGGTCGATCGCGTCGCGCGTGGTGCCGGCGACCTCGGAGACGATCACCCGCTCGTCGCCAAGCAGGCGGTTGACGAGCGTCGACTTGCCGACGTTCGGGCGCCCGACGATGGCCAACCGGACCGTGTCCTCGTCCTCCTCGGGCAGGTCCCCGTCGTCGGGCAGGAGCTCGGTCACGCGGTCGAGCAGGTCGCCGGTGCCCAGGCCCTGCGCGGCCGAGACCGGCAGCGGATCGCCCAGGCCGAGCGCGTGGAAGTCGGCCGCCAGCGGGATGTCGGCGGCGGTGTCGACCTTGTTGGCGGCCACAACGGTCGGGCCGTGCCAGCGGCGCAGGAGGTCGGCGAGCTCCTCGTCGCCCGGCCGCCGGCCGGCGCGCGCGTCGACGACGAGCACCGCGGCGACCGCGTCGTTGAGCGCCGCCTGGGCCTGCTCGCGGATCGAGCCCGAGATCGGGTCGGGATCGAGGAAGTCCATGCCGCCGGTGTCGATGAGCTCGAAGCGCCGGCCGTTCCACTCGCAGGCGATCTCCTTGCGGTCGCGGGTGATCCCCGCGCGCTCGTGCACGACCGCCTCGCGCGAGCCGGTGAGCCGGTTGACCAGCGAGGACTTGCCGACGTTCGGATAGCCGACGACCGCGACCTTCATGGCGCCTCAGTCAAGCACCGCGCCGCTCGTCGACCAGCGCGACGATGCGCTGGACCACTTCGTCGATGCTCAGCCCGGTCGTGTCGACCTCGGTCGCATCGTCGGCGGCGACCATCGGCGAGTGCTCGCGGCCGGCGTCGCGCTCGTCGCGCTCGCGGATCTCCGCGATGGGGACGCCGCGGCGCCGCGCGCGCTCGGCCTCGTCGGCCGTCAGCCAGACCTTGAGGTCGGCGTCGGGGGCGATCACGGTTCCGATGTCGCGGCCTTCCGCCACCCAGTCGCCGTGGTCGAGCAGCGCGCGCTGCTTGGGCACGAGCGCCGCCCGCACCGACGGGTCGGCGGCGCGCCGCGACGCCTCCTGGGAGATCTCCGGCGTGCGGATCCTCTCGCTGACGTCCTCGCCGTCGAGCCGGACGCGGTTGCCGTCGAAGCGGATGTCGAGCGAGGTGGGATCGCGATCGCCCGCCAGCGCGACGGCGCGGTACATCGCCCCGGAGTCCAGGTAGGTGAAGCCGAGCGCCCGCGCCACGGCCCGCGCGACCGTGGACTTGCCGGCACCCGCGGGACCGTCGATCGCGACGAGCATGGCGGCTGGCACGATAGTGCCCGATGAAGCTGCTGCGACCGCTGCGGGAGCGGGACTTCGCCTTGCTGTGGACAGGGATGACCGTGTCCCTGCTCGGCGACGGCATCTACCTCGTCGCGATCGCCTGGCAGGTCTACGACCTCAAGAACGACCCGGTGGCGCTGTCGCTGGTCGGGCTGTCGTTCACCGGCGGCATGGTCGCCTTCCTGCTGACGGGCGGGGTCGTCAGCGATCGCGTCGAGCGCCGGCGGGTGCTCATCGGCGCCGACCTTGTGCGCGGAGCGGTGCTGCTGGCGATCGGGGTGCTGTCGCTGAGCGATTCGCTGCAGATCTGGCACCTCGTGTGCCTGGTGGTGCTGTTCGGCGCCGGCGAGGCCTTCTTCGGGCCGGCGTTCGGCGCGCTCGTGCCCGACGTCGTCGCCGCCGAGCACCTCGTGCAGGCCAACTCGCTCGACCAGCTCGTGCGGCAGGCCAGCGGGCGGCTGATCGGGCCGGCGCTCGGCGGATTCGTCGTCGCGGCGGTGGGGACCGGCAGCGCGTTCCTCATCGACGCGGGGACGTTCATGTGCAGCGCGGCGTGCATCTGGGCGCTGCGCGTCCGCTCGCTGCCGGCGCCGGAGGCCGAGCGCTCGATGCGGCGCGAGCTGCGCGAGGGCATGCGCTTCGTGCGCGACCAGGCGTGGCTGTGGTCGACGATGATCGCCGCCCTGCTGAGCATCCTGTTCTTCTTCGGGCCGCTCGAGGTCCTGCTGCCTTACGTGGTGCGCAACGGGCTCGACGCCGGCCCGGGCGCCTACGGCGCGATCATGACCGCGTCCGGAGCGGGCGCGATCGTGGCCTCGCTGGCCTTGAGCCAGCGCGGACTGCCCGAGCGCCGGTACCTGACGTTCATGTACGTGACGTGGTCGCTCGGCACCCTGCCGCTCGTCGGCTACGCGCTCGGCAGCGCGGTGTGGCAGCTGATGGTCTTCGCGGTCTTCTTCGGCGCGCTGATCACCGCGGGCAGCGTGGTGTGGGGCACGCTCATGCAGGCGCGCGTGCCGCCCGACCTGCGCGGCCGCGTCCATTCGCTGGACTGGTTCATCTCGATCGGCCTGGCCCCGCTGTCCTTCGCGCTGACCGGGCCGGTGTCGAAGGGGATCGGGGTGGAGGCGACGTTGATCGTTGCCGGCGTCGTGCCGCTGGTGGCGACGGCGGCGCTGTTCTTCGTGGCGGGGCTGCGGGCCGACGAGGAGGCCAACCCGCTGCGCGGCGCGGGCGATCAGGCGGTCGGTGCCGGCGCCGGGGCCTCCGCCTCGGGCAGCGGCACGCCGGCGATCTCGTAGGCCTCGGCCTGGTCGAGCGTCTCCTTGGCCAGCAGCGCGCGGGCCAGGGACTCCAGGCGCTGGCGCTCGCGCTCGAGCAGCAGGATCGTGTCGTGCTCGGCCTCGTCGACGATGCGGCGGACCTCCTCGTCGATCAGCCGCTGGGTGGCCTCGGAAGTCGGGGACGAGCCGGGCAGCAGCAGGCCGCCGTCCTGGCGCCCATCCGCGACCGCGATCGGGCCGATCGCGTCGCTCATCCCCCAGCGGCCGACCATGCCGCGGGCGATCTGGGTGAGCTGCTGGATGTCGGACTCGGCGCCGGTGGTCACCTCGCCGTAGACGACCTTCTCGGCCGCGCGACCGCCGAGGGAGACCTTGATCTTCCCGAGCAGCTCGTCGCGCTCGTAGCCGTAGCGATCGGCCTCGGGCGTCGACAGGGTCACGCCGAGCGCCTGGCCGCGCGGGATGATCGAGATCTTGCGCACCGGGTCGGCGCCCGGGGTGAGCATGCCGACGAGCGCATGGCCGGACTCGTGGTAGGCGGTGCGCTCGCGGTCGGCGTCGCTCATGAGCACGGCGCGCTCGGTGCCGAGGATGATCTTCTCGATCGCATCGGTGAAGTCGTTGAGCTCGACGCGCTCGTGGCTGCGCCGCGCCGCGAACAGGGCCGCCTCGTTGACGAGCAGCGCCAGGTCGGCGCCGGACATGCCCGGCGTGGAGGCGGCGATGAGCTCGAGGTCCACAGAGTCGGACAGCGGCACCGAGCGGGTGTGGATCTTCAGGATCTCCAGGCGCCCGTTCTTGTCGGGCGTCTGCACCGCGATCCGGCGATCGAAGCGGCCCGGGCGCAGGAGCGCGGGATCGAGGATCTCGGGACGGTTGGTCGCGCCCAGGACGATGACGTTCGTGCCGGCCTCGAAGCCGTCCATCTCGGTGAGGATCTGGTTGAGCGTCTGCTCGCGCTCGTCGTGGCCGCCGCTGAACCCGCCGCTGCCCGAGCGCTGGCGGCCGATGGCGTCGAGCTCGTCGATGAAGACGATCGACGGAGCCGCCTCCTTGGCCTGCTTGAAGAGGTCGCGCACGCGCGAGGCGCCGACGCCGACGATCGCCTCGACGAACTCCGAGGCGGAGATCGAGAAGAACGCGGCCTCGGCCTCGCCGGCGACCGCGCGGGCCAGCAGCGTCTTGCCGGTGCCCGGCGGGCCGTAGAGCAGCACGCCGCGCGGGATCCGCGCGCCGAGGCGCTGGTAGCGCTTGGGGTTCTTCAGGAAGTCGACGATCTCGACGAGCTCGTTCTCGGCCTCGTCGATGCCGGCAACGTCCTCGAAGGTCACCCGCGACTGCGTGTCGGGCTGCACGCGCCGCGCCTGGGAACGCCCGAACCCGCCGAGGGCGCCGGCGCCAGACGACGCGCGCCGCGCGAACCAGATGAACAGCCCGACGAGCAGGATCGTCGGGCCGAAGCCGAGGATCAGCGTCCAGAAGGCCGACCGGCCGCTGTCGGGCGCCGAGGCGTTGATGACGACGTTCTGGTTGTCGAGCGTCTTGGTCAGGTCGGCGGTGTCGATGAAGGCCGGGACCTGCGTCTTGAACTTGTCGACCTGCTCGGCCTTCTTGCCCGGCGGCGTGTAGGTCGCCGGCTTCTTGAGGTCGCCCTCGATCGTCTGCTCCTGCGAGGAGATCTCCTGCACGTTGCCGGCGCGCACCTGCTCGAGGAAGAACGGCTGGTACGGAACTCGCGTGCGCTCCGTCGGCTGGCTGGTCACCAGGGCGAGGATGAAGTTCACCGCCAGCAGTGCGACGAGGATCCCCAGGAAGGTGCCGCGGCGGTTGCGCGGCAGCATCGGCGGCGGCTTCTGGGGCGGCGCCCCGCGGCCGTCAGGTGCCGGCTCGACGCGCCACGACGGCGGCTTCTGCTCGCGGTCGCGCCCTTGCGCGGGACGCTCGGGCGCGTTGGTCGAGGAGGCGGGAGAGGGATCCGGCATCGAGTGCTCTACATCAGCCTAGCCAGGTCGTGCATAAAGCGGGGGTAGGAGACCTCGGCGGCCTGCATCCCATCGACCTCGACGCCCTCGCGGGCGGCCAGCCCGGCGACCGCGCCGAGCATCGCCAGGCGATGGTCGCCGTGCGACGCGATGCGCCCGCCGCGCAGCCCGCCGCTGCCGGTGACGACGAAGCCGTCCTCGCTCGCCTCGATCGTCGCGCCGAGTCCGCGCAGGCCGTCGACAACGGTGGCGATGCGGTCGGTCTCCTTGAGGCGCAGCTCCTGGGCGCCGCGGACGACGGTCTCGCCCTCGGCGAAGCAGCCGAGGAGGGCGACGAGCGGCAGCTCGTCGATAGCCAGCGGGACCTCGTCCGGTTCGACGACGGTGCCCCGGAGCGGTCCGGCGGCGACCTCGAGGTCGCTGATCGGCTCGGCGGCGGGGATCTCGGCGCCCGGCGCTTCGAGGTCGCCGCGGACGTCGGCGCCCATGCGCTGGGCGATGCGCACGAAGCCCGAGCGCGTCCAGTTGACGCCGACGCCGCGCAGCACGACCCGCGAGCCCGGGACGATGAGCGCGGCGGCCACAAGGAAGGCGGCGCTCGACGGGTCGCCGGGGATCGTCAGGTCATCGAGGGCGAGCTGCCCCGTGGGCGCGACCGTGACGGTGCGACCTTCGCGGCGGATCTCGGCGCCGGCGGCGGCGAGCATGCGCTCGGTGTGGTCGCGGCTGGGCGCGGGCTCGATGACGCTGGTCGCGCCGTCGGCGCCCAGCGCGGCGAGCAGCACGCACGACTTCACCTGCCCGCTGGCGACCGGCAGCTCGTAGTCGATGGCGCGCAGGCGCGCGCCGGTGACGGTGAACGGCGGCAGGCGGTCATCGGTGGCGGTCACCTCGGCCCCCATGCGCCGCAGCGGCTCGGCGATGCGGTCGACCGGCCGGCGGCGGATCGAGTCGTCGCCGTCGAGCGTGAACGACGCGCCGTCCTGGGCGGCCAGCCAGCCGGGCAGCAGGCGCATGAGCGTGCCGGCGTTGCCGACGTCGATCGCGCCGTCGGGCGCGACGGCGCCGCGCGGGCCGACCCCGGTGATCGCGAGCTCGTCGCCGGAACGCTCCACGCGCGCGCCGAGGCGCTGCACGGCGGCGAGCGTCGAGAGGGTGTCGGCCGCTTGGAGGTAGCCGCGCACGCGGACGGTCGCGGTGGTCATGGCGGCGAGGATGGCCGCGCGGTGCGAAAGCGACTTGTCGGTGGGCGGCCGCAGCTCGCCGGAGAGCCGCGCGGCGGGATCGACGCGGACGGCAGTCATCACGCCACCACCGCGAACCCGAGCCCGCTCACGAGCCCAACCGCTTCGTCGGCCCGCTCGTCCGGGACCCACAGCGCGATCTCGCCCTGGCTGTTGTCGGGCGAGGGGCTCAGGGCCATGTCGGAGATGTTGATCCCGGCGCGGCCGAGGGTCAGGGCGATGTCGGCGATCACGCCGGGGCGGTTGGGGACCGCGGCGCGGACCTCGCGCACGGCGCCCTGGCCGAGGCCGGCCTCGAGCAGCGCGCGGCGGCGCTCAGCCGCGCGCCCCTGCCACGCGGTGAGATCGGCGCCGGCCCGCAGCTCGTCGCGCACCGTCTGCAGGTCGGCGATCGCGTCGTCGAGGGCGACGGCCAGCGCGTCGCGGTTGGCGGAGTAGATCGCGCCCCACAGCTGCGGATTGGCGCCGGCCACGCGAGTCGCGTCGCGGAAGCTCGGGCCCGTTGCCGGCGGGCGCTCGGTGCCCAGGGCCGCGGCGGCGCGGGCCACGAGCACGTTGGCCACCACGTGCGGCAGATGGCTGACCGCCGCCATGACACGGTCGTGGACGTCGGCGTCGATCGCCGCCGGCCGCGCGCCCAGACCGGTGAGCAGGCGGTGCAGGCGCTCCAGCAGCACGCCCTGCGTCGCCGCGGTCGGCGTCAGGTACCAGGTGGCTCCGTCGAAGAGGTCTTCGCGGGCGTGCTCGACGCCGGCGGCCTCCGACCCGGCCAGCGGATGGCCGCCGACGAAGCGCGGATCGCGCGCCGCCTGCACCACCGCGCGCTTGGTCGAGCCGACGTCGGTGACCACGCAGCGCTCGGGCGCCGCGCGCAGCACGTCGCCGACCACCTCGGCCAGCCGGTCGACCGGCACCGCGACGAACGCCGCGTCGGCGCCGTCCAGCGCATCGCCGAGGTCGCCGTGCGCGCTGTCGATCGCCCCCCGCGCAAGCGCGGCCTCGGCGTTCGGATCGACCCCGCGCACGGTCGCACCCAGGCGCGCGCGCGCGGCGAGGCCGACCGAGCCGCCGATGAGTCCCACCCCGACGACCGCGACGATCAAGCGCCGACGAACGCGGCCTTGCCCGCGACGGCGGCCGCGGCCTGCACGCGCGCCGCGTAGTCGGCGAAGCCCTCGGTGCGCAGCTGCTGCGGGCCGTCGCAGATCGCGTTCTCGGGATCCGGGTGGACCTCGACGATGATCCCGTCCGCCCCGGCCGCGGCGGCCGCGAGGCTCAACGGCTCGACGAGGTCGCGCCGCCCGGCCGCGTGGCTTGGATCGACGACGACCGGCAGGTGGGTGAGCTCCTTGAGGACCGGCACGGCGGTGAGGTCGAGGGTGAAGCGGTAGGCGGTCTCGAACGTGCGGATGCCGCGCTCGCACAGCATGACCGCCTCGTTGCCCTCCTTGAGGACGTACTCGGCGGCCATGAGCAGCTCCTCGAGCGTGCTCGACAGCCCGCGCTTGATCAGCACCGGGCAGCCCGATCGCCCGACCTCGGAGAGCAGCGAGTAGTTCTGCATGTTGCGCGCGCCGATCTGCACGACGTCGGCCACTTCGAGCACCGGCTCGAGGTCGCGGGTGTCCATGAGCTCGGTGACGATCGGCAGGCCCGTCTGCTCCTTGGCCTCGGCAAGGAGGCGAAGGCCCTCCTGCCCCAGCCCCTGGAAGGCGTACGGGCTCGTGCGCGGCTTGTAGGCGCCGCCGCGCAGCATGGTGGCGCCCGCCTGAGCGACCACATGCGCGGTGGTGAGCGTCTGGTCGCGCGACTCGACCGTGCACGGACCGGCGATCAGAGCGAAGTGCTCGCCGCCGATCTTGCGCCCTCCGATGTCGAGCACGGTTCGCTCGCCGTGCTTGAGCTGGTTGCTGGCGAGCTTGTACGGCTTGAGGATCGGTACGACGCGGTCAACGCCGGGCTGTCCCTCGAGCTCCAATCGAGCGATGTGCTCGAGGTCGCCGATGGCGCCGATGACCATCACCTCGTCGCCGCGGCTCGGATGAGCGCGCGCGCCGACCGACTCGATCCTCTCGATGACGGCCCGGATCTCGTCCTCGGTGGCCGCCTGCTTCATCACGATCATCATGCGAGTGCCTTTCTACTGCTCCTGAACGATACGAGTGAGGGTGGTGCTCGGGCGTGAAGCCCCTGAGAGCGGCGCTCGGCCTCTTGAAGGCCATCGATGCGGCACCCGCGCGTGCGGGCGAGCCGAGCGCCTAGCTAAATCGCCAGGCGTAGCGGTAGGCGTAGGCGTAGCCGGACAGCGCGGCGCTGGTGCGAGGTGTGGCGCTGTCGAGCTCTGAGCCCATGCGGAGCGGTTGATTGTGGCAGAACGCCGCTCGGCTGGCTAGCTTCGAGCCGTGCACTCCGCCGCCCTCCCCCGCGACCTCGGCCTGGTGCCGTGGGAGCCGCACGCGCTGGCGGCGGGGCTGACCCTGCGGCGCATCGGCCGCGGCTACGTGCTGCAGCGGACCGAGGCGCCGCCGTTCGCCTGGATCGACGATCTCGCGGCTACGCGGTTCGCGCCCCAGGCGATGACCGCCGCGGGCACGCTGGCGATGGGCCGCGAGCCCGACGCCCCGGGCCGCTTCATCGTGGTCGATCAGCTCGGGGCGCGGGTCGCGTCGATCGCGCCGCGCCGCCAGTGGCTCGAGGTCGACCTCGAGCTCGCCTCAGATGGGCACCTGCGGCTGAGCACGCTCGTCGTCGAGCGCGGCTGGGTCGCGCGCAACGACGCCGGCCGCACCGTCATGCGCGTCGTCTCGCGCGCCGAGGCCACCGCCCGCCTGACCCTCATCGCCGACGGCCGCACGAACCTCGAGCTGGCGACCGTCCTCGCCGTCGCCTACGCGGTGCTGCTCTCCGACGAGCTGCCCACGGCCGACGCCAAGCCGTCCTAGCGTCGCAGGAGCGCCAGCGCGGCCGGCCGGGTGCCGGTCCGACCGCGCCCCACTCCTGCGGAGCCGTCAGCTCTTGACGGCTTCCTTCAGCTTCGCGCCCGGCGAGAACCGCGGCGCCTTCGAGGCGGCGATCTGGATCCGCTCGCCGGTGGCCGGGTTGACGCCCTCACGGGCGTTGCGATGGGCCACGGAGAACTTGCCGAAACCGGTGATCGAGATCTCCTCGCCGGCGGCCAGGCTGTCCTCGATCGCCGAGATCGTGGCGCCCAGCGCCTCGCCGGCCTGGTCCTTGCTCAAGCCCGCGCGTTGCGCGATCTGCTCGACCAGCTCGCTCTTGTTCACAGCGGTGCTCCTCCTTCGGTGACAGGTGAGCCAAAGACGCTAGGGGTACCGTCGGTCGGAACCGCGGAAACGTCTAAATAAGGGCGCCGAGCTCGATCAGAAATCTGGTGTTCTGTGCCGGCGTGCCGTATGTGACGCGTAGCACGCCCGCGCGCCCGAGTGCGCTCCCGGCGCGGACGAGCACCCCGCGGTCGGCCAGGCCGCTGACGATCCGGCCCTCGATCTCGCCGGCATCCTCGCCCTCGGGCACCGGCAGGTGCAGCCAGCAGAAGTTCGCCTGCGACTCGGCCACCTCGATGCCGAGCGCGCGCAGCCCGTCCTCGACCTCCAGGCGGGCGACGATCGTGCGCTCGACACGCGCGTTGACCTCGTCCTGGTGGCGCAGCGCCTCGATCGCCGCCGCCTGCGCGGCCGCGTTGCAGAAGAACGGCTGGCGCACCTGGTTGACCGCGGTGACGAGCTCCTCCGAGCCGCACAGCCCGAAGCCGACCCGCAGCCCGCACAGGCCGTGGACCTTCGAGAAGGTCCGCAGCAGCACGAGGTTCGTGTGGCGCTTGAGGAGATCGAGCGTCGTGTCGGGATCGTCCAGGGTGTTGAACTCGCAGTAGGCCTCGTCGAGGATCACGCACACCTGGCGCGGGACGCGCTCGAGGAACGCGGCGATCGCGTCGTACGGGACCGCGGTCGACGTCGGGTTGTTCGGGTTGCACACGAGCACGAGCCGGGTGGCGGCGGTGATCTCGGCCGCCATCGCGTCGAGGTCGTGCTCGTCGCGCTCATTGACCGGCACGGTGACCGCCGTCGCGCCCGACGCCGCGGCAAGGTGCGGGTAGACGCTGAACGACGGCCACGCGTAGACGACCTCGGCGCCCGGTTCGAGCAGCGCCTCGCCGGCGGCGAGCAGGACGTCGCAGGACCCGTTGCCGATCGCTATCCGCGCGGCGGGGACGCCGTAGCGATCGCTCAGCGCCCGCCGGAGCTTCGAGTTCGTGGGATCCGGATAGCGGTTGAGCCCTCCGAGCACGGCGGTGACCGCCTCGACCACCTCGGGCAGCGGCGGGTACGGCGACTCGTTGGACGCGAGCAGCGCGACGTCCTCGGGCAGGGCGTAGGCGCCGGCGGCCGGATAGGTCGGGATGCGCCGCACGCGCTCGGAGAACTCCAGGGCCATGCGGCCCATTGTGACCGACCCTGCTGTCAGCCCGCCCGCTCGTAGACCAGGATCGCGACGCCGTCGCCGACAACCTGGTGCTCGGCCAGCCGCAGCCGCTTCTTCTCGCTCGTCTCGCCGAAGATCCGCTTGCCCGCGCCGAGGACGACCGGGAAGACCATGAGGTGCAGCCGGTCGACGAGGTCATGCTCGAGCAGCGCCTGCGCGAGCTGGGCGCTGCCGTGGACGACGATGTCGCCGTCGATCTGCCCCTTGACCTTGGCGACCTCCTCGGCGAGATCGCCGTCGAGGACCGTCGTGTTCGTCCAGTCGGGGTCCTTCAGCGTCGAGGAGACGACGTACTTCGGCATCGAGTTGAACTTCTCGGCGAACTCGCCCTCGCGCTGGGGCCAGGCCTCCGCGAAGCCCTCGTACGTCGTTCGGCCCAGCAGCAGGGCGGCCGAGCCCATGGTCTCGTCGAGCTTGAACCTGTCGCCCTCCTCGCCGCGCGAGAGCTCGAACGACCAGCCTCCGTACTTGAAGTCCTCGGATCCGCCGGGGTCCTCGATGACGCCGTCCAGCGATACGAACTCTGTGACGATGATGCGTCCCACTCGTGCCTCCTGTTGTTGGCGTTTGCGTCCGACCGGCGAGGTATGGTACTCAACCGCTCGGTTTAGCAACCTACAGGCTGAATAATGGTCTCCGATCAGCTCAGCGCGACGTTCGCCGCGCTTGCCGACCCCACACGCCGCGCGATCCTCGCGCGGCTCGCCGACGGCGAGGCGAGCGTCAACGAGCTCGCGCAGCCGTTCCCCATCACCGTTCAGGCGGTCTCCAAGCACCTGCGGGTGCTCGAGGACGCCGGGCTCATCGAGCGTGGGCGCACCGCCCAGCTGCGCCCGTCGCGCCTGCGCGGCGAGCGGCTCGCCGAGGTGGCTGACTGGCTCGACGGCTACCGCGGCTTCTGGGACACGAGCTTCGATCGGCTGGACCGGCGGCTGCGCGACAGCGAGAATCCGGCCGCGCATGAGTGAGCAAGCCGGCTTCTCGTTGACGCGCGTCTTCGACGCGCCGCGCGATCGCGTGTGGCGCGAGTGGACCGAGCCCACGGCGTTCGCCGACTGGTTCGGCGGCCCGCAGTGCGAGGTGCCGCTCGACAGCGTCGTCATGGAGGTCCGGCCCGGCGGCAGGCTGCGGCTGACGATGCTCGTCGGCTCGCGCGAGATGCACTGGCACGGCGAGTACCGCGAGGTCGTCGAGCCCGAGCGGCTCGTGTTCGCCATCTCCGACCAGCCCCCGGGCGACGATCGCTACGAGCTCGTCACCGTCGTCCTCACCGACCTGGGCGACGGGCGCACCGAGATGCACTTCGAGCAGCGCGGCCACCTCGAGCCCGAGTTCTACGAGGCGACCAAGACGGGCTGGGGCGGGTTCTTCGATCGCGTCGACGAGCGCCTCGCCGCCGGCTGACCCGTCACTGCGCGGATTCGAGGTCCTCGCGCAGCGTGCGCGCCTCGCCGAGGTAGACGTGCTGGGCGCGGTGGCCGTCGTCGGCGTAGTAGTGGATGAGCACGCGGATCACCTGGCCCAGCGCGCCGGGGACCGGCACCTCGCGCGCGCACAGCA